>Ga0066709_100003914_pt1 | contig 11669 bp, 9 predicted proteins | sample GraSoiAngelo_158_FD_79665 | JGI IMG/M metagenome (GOLD analysis project Ga0066709, IMG submission 79665) | Grasslands soil microbial communities from the Angelo Coastal Reserve, California, USA - 14_1009_16_30cm | ecosystem: Environmental > Terrestrial > Soil > Grasslands | place: USA... | reverse complement strand
CGATGCGCACAGGCCGGTGGAACCGGCGCCAGCGCTCCCCCCAGCCCGGCTCGACCTCGTCGACCCTCGCTCCGCCGAAGACCTGCCAGAGCCGCTCCTCGCCACGCGCGTCCGTGTACGCGGCGAGCTCGAGCCCGTCGCCCGCGTCGAGCTCCTCGAAGCCCTCCGGAAAGAGCTCGATCATCGAGGCCCGCGCCTCCTCCGCGCGCGCCTGGGGAACGCTGATCGAGACGCGCTTGAGGCTCAGCGGAACGCGCTCTTCAGCTTGTCGAAGAAGCCTTCGTCGCCCCGGTAGTTGTCCTCGGTGGTGCTGTCCGCGAACTGCTTGAGCAGGCGGCGCTGCTCGTCGCTCAGACGACGGGGCACCGCGACGTTCACGAGCACCCGGTGGTCGCCGCGGCCGAAACCCTGCAACACCGGCATGCCGCGCCCCCGCAGCACGCGGATCTCACCGGGTTGCGTCCCCGGCTCGAAGCTCAGCTCGATCTCGCCGTCAAGGGTCGGGAGGCTGACCGCGGTGCCGAGCGCGGCCTGGGTCACGGTCAGGTCGACCGTGGAGAAGACGTCGTCGCCCTCGCGCACGAACCGCGGGTCCGGCCGCACGTGGACGAGCACGAAGAGGTCGCCGGCCCGCCCGCCCGACGCCCCGGCATGGCCTTCCCCGCTCAGGCGGATGCGCTGCCCGTCGTGGATTCCCGCCGGGATCTCGACGTCGAGCTTGCGCTCCTCGACGAGGCGCCCTGCGCCGTCGCAGCGCTCGCAGGGCCGCTCGACGATCGTGCCGGACCCGCTGCAGCGCGGGCAGCCGTGCGTGCGGACGAACTGGCCGAACGAGCTGCGGGAGACCTGCTGGACGTACCCGGTCCCCTCGCACGTCGAGCACGTGACCGGCTGCGTGCCGGGCTCGGCCCCGGTGCCGACGCACCGCTCGCACGCAGTCGCGACGCGGAACGGCACCTGCCTCTTGGTGCCGGTCGCCGCCTCGACGAGCTCGATCTCGACCTCGGCGGCTACGTCCGCGCCACGCGCCCGCTGGCGGGAACGCACAGCGCCCCCCGCGAACAGGTCGTCGCCGAAGAAGGCCGAGAAGATGTCGGCGAGGTTGCCGAGGTCGAAGTGGCCGGGCGTGAAGCCGCCGCTGCGGAGGCCGGCGTGCCCGAAGCGGTCGTAGAGCTCCCGCGTCTCCGACTTCGACAGCACCTCGTAGGCCTCCGCCACCTCGCGAAAGCGCTCTTCCGCGTCGGGAGCCTCGGACACGTCCGGGTGGAGCTCGCGCGCGAGCCGGCGGAACGCCTTCTTGATGTCGCCGTCGGTCGCGCCGCGCTGAAGACCGAGGATCTCGTAGTAGTCGCGCTCGGTAGTCGCCATCGGCTCAAGGGTATCGGCGCCGGTCGTGGTCGCCCGGGGCCGCCCGATCAGTTCTCCGCGTAGATCTCCTCCACGAAGCGGGACAGCTCGAAGGCCGCGGCGCGAACCGACCGGATCGCCTTGTCGTAGTCCATCCGCACCGGCCCGAGGAGGCCGACGGCTCCGAGCGTCCGGTGCGTGAGGCCGTACGAGGCGCCGACGAGCGCCACGTCGTGGAGCGCCGGATTCTCGAGCTCGCCCCCGACGCGGACGAACGGCCGCTTCGGGTCGAGGGCCTCGCCGACGATCTCGAGCAGCGCCGCACGCTTCTCGAGCACCTCGAGCAGCCTCCGGTACGCGCCGAGCTCGTCCATCCGCACGTCCTCGAGCAGGCTTGCGGTCCCGCCGACGAACAGCCGCTGCTCGGCGTGAACGAGTTCCGTGAACGCCGGCCGCAGACGGTCGAGGAACGCGCGCTCGCGCAGCGAGAGCGCCGGGTCCTCGAACCGCTGCCGCAGGAGATGCGTTCCGAGCTGGAGCCCGGCGACGCGCTCGTTCAGGTACTCGCCGGCCCACTTCGGCAGGCCGGGATCGACGGGCTCGTCGAACGTCGCGATCCGCTTCGAGACGCCGCCCGTCGACGTGATCACGACCACCATCACGGCCTGTGGCTGGAGGAGGAGGACCTCGGCATGGCGCACGGTCGTCGTCTCGAGCGGCGGCGCCGAGACCAGCGCCAGCAGGCTCGTCACCTGTGCGAGCATCTCGGTCGTCGCCTGGAGCGCTCCCTCCACCTCGCTCCGGACGAGGGAAAGGTCGAGCTCGAACGGCCCCGGCCGCGGCTCGAGCCGCTCGAGGAGCGTGTCGACATAGAAGCGGTAGCCCCGCTCGGTCGGGACGCGCCCGGCAGACGTGTGCGGGTGCGTGAGCAGCCCGAGCGTCTCGAGCTCCGCGAGCTCGTAGCGGACCGTCGACGACGACACGCTCATGCTTCCGCGTTCGACGAGGTGCTTCGAACCGACCGGCTGTCCCGAGGCGACGTACTCCTCGACCACGTTGCGGAGGATCTCGCGCTGCCTGGAGGTGATCTCGGTCTGCATGCCTTTTGCAGGCAGATTCTAGCCCTGCCGGCCGGCGCTCAGGCGATCGCGAGGGCCGTGGCGCCGTCGCCGAGGAACCGCCCCCGGCTCGTGAGCGCAAGCGTCTCGCGCCCGCCGTCCGCGTCGCGGACGGCCAGGCCGAGCCGCTCGAGCCGCTCCACGCCCTCCGGGTCGAGCGCCCCTTCGAGCGCTCCGAGTGCGAGCGGCTCGTCGAGCCGGAGCCCGAGCATCACGCGCTCCCGGATCTTGAGCTCGGCGGTCAGGCGCTCAACCTCCCGTGCGGGCCCCTCCCCGCGCTCGAGGGCGGCGAGGTACGCCGGCAGACGAGGCGCGTTCCGCCAGCGCTTGCCGCCCACGGTCGATACTGCGCCGATCCCGAGGCCCAGGTAGTCGCGACCCCACCAGTACGCGAGGTTGTGCCGCGCGCGCAGGTCATGCCCGCCCGCACGCTCCGGAGCGCGGCAGAAATTCGCCGTCTCGTACCAGCGGTACCCCGCGCCGACGAGGCGCGTGACTACGCGCTCGAAGTAGGACTCCATCGATTCGGATTGACGGGCGAGCTCGGCGCCGTGCGCGCGGGCGAACCGCGTGCCCGGTTTCGCCTCGAGCTCGTAGCACGAGAGATGCTCCGGCTCGAGCGCGAGCGCCGCACTCAGATCGCGCTCGAGGTCGGCGGCGCTCTGGCCGGGGACCCCGTAGATGAGATCGAGCGAGATGTTGTCAAATCCGGCATCACGTAGAGCGTAGACCGCGGCCCGGACGGCGTCGGGTCCGGCGCGCCGCTCGAGCGTCTCCAGGAGATGCGGCGTGAAGCTCTGCGCTCCGATCGACACCCTTGTCACCCCGCTCCGATGGAGGAGTCGCGCGAGCTCGGGCGTCACCGTCTCCGGATTCGCCTCGACGGTCACCTCGCCGGCAGCGGGTAGCGCCTCCAGGAGCCGAGCGAGCTCCCCGGGCTCCGTGAAGGTCGGCGTCCCGCCGCCGAGGAAGATCGTCTCGAGCTCGGAGGCGAGCAACCCGCGCTCGAGCTCCAGCTCGGCGAGCACCGCGTCCACGTACGCAGTGTGCTGACCGCGGCGCCCGACCACCGTGACGAAGTCGCAGTACCCGCACCGGTGCGCGCAGAACGGCAGGTGGACGTAGAGATGGCGGACGTCGCCGCTCATCGCTTGTCTCCGTTCCCGAGGTTCAGGACGGCAAGGAATGCCTCCTGCGGAACCTCGACCATCCCGACCTGCTTCATCCGCCGCTTGCCGGCCTTCTGCTTCTCGAGCAGCTTCCGCTTACGCGTGATGTCGCCCCCGTAGCACTTCGCGAGCACGTCCTTCCGGCGCGCCTTCACCGTCTCGCGCGCGATCACGCGCGACCCGATCGCCGCCTGGATCGCGACGTCGAACATCTGCCGCGGGATCTCCTCGCGCAGGCGCTCGACGAGCGCACGGCCCCGCTCGTACGCGCTGTCCCGGTGAATGATCAGCGACAAAGCGTCCACAGGCTCGCCGCCCACGAGCACGTCCACGCGGACGAGGTTCCCCGGCCGGAAGCCGATCAGGTCGTAGTCGAAGCTCGCGTAGCCGCGCGTTCGTGACTTCAGGTGGTCGTAGTAGTCGAGCACGATCTCGGCGAGCGGCAGCTCGTAGGTGAGGTGCACTCGCTCCTCCGAGAGGTACTCGAGCTGGTCGAACCTGCCCCGGCGATCGTTATTGAGCTCCATCACGGTCCCGACGTACTCCTTCGGGACGATGACCGACGCCTTGATGTACGGCTCCTCGACCTCCTCGACCTCGTTCGGCATCTCCGAGGGCGTGTGCACCTCGACCAACTCGCCGTTCGGCGGCTTGACGCGGTAGGCGACGTTCGGCGCCGTCACGAGCAGGTCGAGGTCGAACTCGCGCTCGAGCCGCTCGCGGACGATCTCCATGTGCAGGAGGCCGAGGAAGCCGCAGCGGAAGCCGAATCCGAGTGCCTGCGACGTCTCCGGCTCGTAGAAGAGCGCAGCGTCGTTCAGCTTCAGCCGCTCGAGCGCGTCGCGGAGCTCGGGGTAGTCGTCCGAGTCCGTCGGGAACAGGCCCGCGAAGACCATGGGCTTCACGTCCTTGTAGCCGGGAAGCGGCTCCGCTGCGGGCCGCTCCTCCGAGGTCAGCGTGTCGCCGACCCGAAGCTTCGACACGTCCTTGAGACCGGTGATCACGTAGCCGACCTCGCCGGCGTCGAGCGTGTCGGCCGCGCGCATCGTGGGCGAGAAGAACCCCAGCTCCTCGGCCTCGAAGCGCGTCCCCTGCGCCATCGCCCGCAGCCGCTCGCGCGTGCGAAACGATCCGTCCACGACGCGCACGAACGCGACGACGCCGCGGTACTGGTCGTAGGAGGAGTCGAAGATCAGGGCGCGTGGAGGCGCGCCCGGATCGCCGGTCGGCGGCGGCACGCGCTCGACGATCGCGTCGAGCACGGCCTCCACGCCTTCACCGGTCTTGGCCGAGATCCGCAGGACGCGGTCGGGCCGCTCGCCGATCAGCTCGGCGAGCTCGGCCGCGGTGCCGTCGGGATCGGCCTGCGGGAGGTCGATCTTGTTCACGACCGGGACGATCTCGAGGTCGTTCTCGATCGCGAGGTAGGCGTTCGCGAGCGTCTGCGCCTCGATTCCCTGCGCCGCGTCGACGACGAGCACCGCTCCCTCGCACGCCTGGAGCGAGCGCGAGACCTCGTAGGTGAAGTCGACGTGGCCCGGCGTGTCGATCAGGTTGAGCTGGTGGCCCTTCCACGCGACGCGCACCGCCTGGGCCTTGATCGTGATCCCGCGCTCCCGCTCGAGCTCCATCGTGTCGAGCACCTGCTCGCGCATCTCGCGTGCCGAGACGGTCTCCGTCAGCTGGAGGATCCGATCCGCGAGTGTCGACTTCCCGTGGTCGATGTGGGCGATGATCGAGAAGTTGCGGATGTGGCCCTGGTCCATGGCGGCTCACCGCCGGCGCAGGCGGGCTCGCAACGATAGCAACGCCTCCGATTCGCGAACCCGCAGCAAACGGCAGGAAAAGAGATAGACCGCCGCCCCGGCGGCGAGCGCCGTTGCGAGCGAGACGACCTGGCCGCCGAAGGAGCGCCCAAGCGCGCGGTCGAGCCCGTACCAGACCGCGAAGGACGCGGCCGCGAGCGGCAGCGCGGCCGCGACGATCCTCCCCGTCGCGCTGGTCGTCTCGCCCAGCTCGATCCGCCCGAGCCGCCGGCGGAGCAGGACGAGCAGGAGCGCGGTGCCGGCGATGTTCACGATCGAGGTCGAGAGCGGGATCCCCCACGTTCCCAGCCGGTAGAACAGCGCGTCGAGCACGGCGTTGACGAACAGGTTCCCGAGCGCAACGAGCGTGGGGATCCAGTTCGACTGGAGGCTGAAGAACGAGCGGTTGAGCATCAGCATCGTCCCGTTGAAGGTGAGGCCGAGAGAGAAGGCGGCGAGCGCCGCCGCGACCACCCGGGTCTGGGCGGGATCGAAGCGGCCGCGCTGGTACACGAGGCGCGTGATCGGCTCGGCGAGGACGGCGCTGACGATGCTCGCGGGGACGAGCAGGAACGCGATCTGCCGGAGACCGAGGCCGACCGTGTGCCGGAAGCCGGCGATGTCGTCACGCGCCGCGAGCCGCGCCAGCGATGGGAACAGGACGGTCGCGATCGCGACCGAGAACATCCCCTGCGGGAGCATGTAGAGCCGGAAGGCGGTCTCGATCGCCCGCGGCGCGAGGTTCGAGTCGATGTACCGCGACGCGAAGAAGGTGTCGACGGTCGCGTTGAAGTTGATCAGCCCGAGCCCGAGTGTCACGGGCAGCATCAGGACGAAGACCCGCTTCACCGCCGGGTCGCGCCAGTCGATCACGACCCGCAGCCGGTCGTCGCGCCCGCGCAGCCACGGGAGCGGCAGGAGCAGCTGGATGACGGTGCCCGCGAGGACGGCCCCTGCGTAGACGTAGAGCTTCGCGTTCTCGCCGTGGACGCGGGGCACGCCGAGGACGAGACCGAGGATGATGGCGAGGTTCCAGAAGACCGGCGAGAACGCCGGCACCGAGAAGTGCTCGTAGCTGTTCAGGATCCCGACGACGATCCCGGTCAGGGCGAGCAGGGCGACGGTCGGGAAGAGGATGCGCGCGAGCGCGACCGTCAGCGGGAGGTCGACCGGGTGGAAGGGACGGAGGATCCACGGCGCGACGAGCACGAAGAGCGCGGTCAGGCCGGTCAGGACGAGCAGGGTCAGCCAGAAGATGCTCGACGCGACGCGCCACGCACGCTTGCGGTCGCCGCGCTCGAGCAGCTCGCTGAAGACGGGGACGAACGCCGACGAGAGCGCAGCGTCGGCGAGCAGCGACCGGACGAGGTTCGGGATCTGGAACGCGATCGTGAATGCGTTGATCCGGCCCGCGACGCCGAAGTAGTAGCTCGCGACGCTCTCCCGGAGGAGGCCGAAGATGCGCGAGAGGCCGGTGGCGAGCGAGAAGATCGCCGTCGACCAGGCGAGCCGGCGGCCGGAGCGCTCGTCCACTGCAGGCGAGTATAGGAGCCGGTCCCGCGGGCTTTGCTACGATCGGCCCGCCCGCGGAGCGGGCGTTTTCACGCTATGCCCAACATTCGCCAGCAGGAGAAGCGTGTCCGGATCGCCGCTCGTCAGCGGCTCCAGAACCTGCGCTACCGCTCCACCGTGAAGACGCTGACGAAGCGTCTGCGTGCGGCCGTCGAGGAGGGCGACCAGGAGAAAGTGGCCGCCGAGCACCGCGAGCTGATCCGCTCGATCGACAAGGCGGCCTCGAGGGGAGCGCTGCACAGGAACACTGCCGCCAGGCGCAAGGCCCAGGCCGCGCGGCTCCTCTCCGGCGGCTCCCGCAAGTAGGAGGGTCCAGCGAAACGGCCTTCGCTGCACGGGTCGTGATGCTCGTTCCGAGGCAAGGACGCAGGGAGCGTCGATAGCAGCGCTTCTGCTTATCCGGTTAGCTCCGCCGAGGCTTGATCGTGGTTGCGAGCACGCCCACCTGGCGTCTCGCCCCGGCACCTGCAGGTCTAGCTCGACGAGTTCGTCTTCCTCGACAACCGCAGCAGCACACCGCTCCGCGGCCTTGGAGGCGCTGCTCGGGGCTCGGTGGCCGACACCCGCCCAATAGTCACGCCGAGATCACCCATCGCCCAAACGGAGCAGAGCGGATAAGCAGAAGCAGCGCTACCGGCGCGACTGAGGACGCAGCATCGGGGCGAGCAGCGCGGGCCGGGCCGCACAAGGATGTTTCGCTGGCCCCTCCTACCAACCAGTCGCGCCGGCGGCCTCGCGCGGCCGTGTCACGTCCACGAGAGCGCGGGCCAGCTCGAGCTCGGGCGCGAGACGGCTCCCGCCCTTCACGGCGAGGTCGAGGCGGGCGAGCCGCACGACCGCGTCGCGCAGCTCGTCGACGCTGAAGTTCCCGGCCTGGCCGAACGCCTTCTCGGCCGCGAAGGGGTGCATCTTGAGCCGGCTCGCGGCATCCCGCGGACGCACGCCCTCCGCCGCGAGTGCCTGGCACGCGCGGACCTTCGAGACGTGACTCGCGAGCGCGCCGACGACGCGGGTCAGCTCGCGCGGCGAGCGCTCCAGCAGCGACTCGGAGGCCTCGAGGACAGCGGCGACGTCGCGCCGGCCCCAGGCGTCCGTGAGCGAGAAGATCGTCGTCTCCGCGCGGGCGACGGCGAGCTGCTCGACGTCGCCGACGCGGATCTCGTCGCCCTGCGCCCACGTCGCGAGCTTGTCCACCTCGGTCCAGAGCGCCTCGAGATCCTCTCCGACGAGCTGCGCGAGCGCGCGGCACGCCTCGGACTCGGCCGACGCGCCGCGGCGCTGCAGCTCGGCCGCGACCCAGGCCGGCAGGTCCCGCTTGCGCGGAGCGTCGTAGACGAGAACCTCACCCGCTTTGGCGCACGCCTTCGCCAGCGCCGAGTCCGCCTTCAGGCCTTCGGCGACGAGCGCGAGCACGGTTGCCGGGGCCGGGCTTTCCAGGTACGCGGCTACGGCCTTCGCGTCGGGAGCCCGCCACCGCTCGACGTCCTCGACGACGACGAGCCGAGCTTCGTCCGTGAACAGGCCGAGCGCATTGCAGGCGGCGACTGCCGCCTCGCCCGGGCTCTCCGCCGCCGACAGGAGCTCGACCGCGTCGACGCCGATGCGGTCGCGCAGGCGCCGCACGGCCCGGGTCACCTTCGGTCGGTCGCTCCCTGTGATCAGGTAGACAGGCTTCAGCTCCGGCGGCATCGCCGCCAAGCATAGGCGCCCGCACCGACCGCAACCGCGGCGAGGAGAACGGCCGCCCGGCCCGACCGGATCTGCGCGAACGGCAGCCCGCCGAAGAATCTCGCGCAGCCCGCGAGATACGCGGCGCACCAGCCTGCGAGCCACGCCAGCGCGGCCGCGGCGCCCGTCGAGAACGGCGCGACCGCGGCGGTCGCGAGCGCCAGGCCGAGCAACGGCACCATCGCAGCCTCCGCGGCCGCGTTCGCGGGCACGGTCAAGAGCGGGATCGCGTGGAACTGGAACCACGCGATCGGCGCCGTCGCCGTGCCGCAAGCGGCCGAGACCGCGATCGCATCGGCCAGCTTGCCGGGAATCGGATAGCCGTCGAGCCTCGTCCGCAGTGCCGGAGCGACGGTGAAGATCGCCGCGACCGCCGCGAAGGACAGCTGGAACCCGGCGTCGAGGAGCACGTACGGATTCCACGCGAGCAGCGCCAGCGCCCCGAGCAGCAGGAAGTGCCAGCGGTCCCGCTGGCGCGCCGAGAGCCACGCGAGCGAGCCGAGCGCGCCCGCGATCCCGGCACGGACGACCGACGGCTGCGCCCCGACGGCGACGACGTACGCCGCCATGGCGCCGAGGGCCCCCACCTCCCCGATCGCTCGGGAGATCCCCAGCAGCCACGCGAGCAGGAGCACTCCCGCGGCGACGAGCGCCACGTTCTGACCCGAGACGGCCAGCAGGTGATAGAGCCCAGAGGCCCTGAAGTCGCGCCGAAGCCCGTCCGAGAGGCCTTGGTCGTCGCCGAGGACGACACCCTCGAGGAGCGCCCGCCGCTCGCCGTGCATGCCCGTCGCGACGGACCGTCCGAGCCACGCGCGCAGGCGGTCGGCGACGCCGCCGAAGCCGCCTCGACGCCCGATCATGCTCCACCGGTCCCCGCGCAGCACGACGTGCACGCCGTGTCGGCGCAACCACGTCCGCTCGTCGAATCCGTGCGACGGCCCCCGCGGCAGCTCGATCTGCCCGAGCACCCTCAAGATCGCGCCCTGCGGCGGCGAGCGGCCCAGGGGCAGCTCGAGCAAGACCGACTCCCGCGGCCGCAAGCGACCGAAGCGACGGACCTGCGCCGGGACACGGAGCTCGAACCGGCCGCGTCGCGCCGGACCGGTCACCACCACCTCGCCCGTTTCAGCGCGGCCGACCTCGTTGACGAGGGTGCTCGCGTCGAGCGCGTCGAGGCGCGCGCTCCCCCACCACCACCCCGCGAGCGCGAGCGCGCACGTCGCAACCGCGAGCCGCGCCACACCTGCCTCCGTCGCCGCGAGTAGTGCGAGGCCGGCCGCGAGAGCGGCGAGGACGGGCGACGAGCAGCGCGCCGCGTCGGCGGCTGCAAGACCCGTGCAGCCGGCTGCGGCAAGACAGTGCGGGTAGCGGCGGAGGAGGAGAGCGGCGTTCACGGAGCCACCAAGTCGCGGAGCTGGTCGAGGCGCGCCGGACCGATGCCTGAAATGGCGTCGAGCTCGTCCACGGAGGAGAACGCTCCGTGCTTCGTGCGGTAGTCGACAATCTTCTGCGCGGTCACGGGCCCGACCCCGGGAAGCGTGTCGAGCTGCTCCACGGTCGCGCTGTTGAGGTGGACCGGCCCCGTCGCGGACGCCGCCCCGCCGGTCGATCCGCCCGCGGCCGGCGCTCCCGCAGCGCCGCGTCTCGGAACGATCACCTGTTCGCCGTCGGAGACGAGCTGCGCGAGGTTGACGAGCGAGAGGTCGGCACGACGGGTCGCCCCGCCTGCCCGTCGAACGGCGTCGGCGACTCGGGATCCCTGAGCGAGTCGGTACAGACCGGGCCGACGAACCGCACCGGCGACGTCGATCACGACCTCCGCTGGTTCGGCCGGAGCCGTCGTCAGCTGCGGAGGCGGGAGCGGCTGCGCCGGGACGGCGGCGCCGGCGTGCAGGAAGAGCCGGCCGCCCACGAAGAGGACGACGACGAGAACGGCTGCACCGGCGAGGGCACGCCGCCGCGAGAACGGAACCTCGGGCATGTTGCCCATTCTGTCGACGAAGCTGTCGTGAGCGTGTGCCGCAAGAGTGTCGAGATCGTGACGAGATCTCCCCGCCGTCAGGCGACGACGACGTTCACGAGCTTGCGCGGCACGACGATCGTCTGCCGGATCTCCTTGCCGTCGAGCTGCGCCTGCACCTTCGGCGACTCCGTCGCGCGCGAGACGAGCTCCTCCTCGGACGCGTCGACGGCGACCTCGACGCGGTCGCGCACCTTCCCGTTCACCTGGATCACGAGCTCGAACGTCTCGCGCGCGAGGAAGGCGGGATCCGCGGTCGGCCACGGCACCTCCCAGAGGCGTTCGTGGCCGAGCCGTTCCCAGAGCTCCTCGGCGACGTGCGGCGCGTACGGCTGGATCAGCGAGACCGCCGTCTCGACGGCGAAGCGCGCCGCTGGGTCCTCGGGCGCGCGCGCGATCTCGTTCAGGAGCTCCATCACGGCCGCGATCGGGGTGTTGAGCACGAAGCGGCGACCGATGTCGTCGGTCACCTTCGCAATCGTCTCGTGCGCCTTTCGCGCGAGCGGGGTCGGCGACGACGGCGTCTCGCCGGCCTCCCGCTCCACCTGCGCGAGCACGACGCGCCACAGCCGGTGCAGGAAGCGGACCATGCCCTCGAAGCCCTTGTCCTGCCACTCCGCGTCCTGGTCGACCGGGCCCAGGAAGAGCAGGTAGAGCCGCACGGCGTCGGCTCCGTGGCGGTCGACGTACTCGTCCGGGTCGACGACGTTGCCGCGCGATTTGGACATCTTCGCGCCGTGGTAGTGCACCATCCCTTGCGTGAAGAGGCGCGCGAACGGCTCTCTGAAGCCGAGCAGGCCCGCCTCGTACATGACCTTGGTGAAGAAGCGTGCGTAGAGCAGGTGCAGGATCGCGTGCTCGACGCCGCCGATGTACTGGTTGACCGGGAGCCAGTAGTCGACGATCG
>Ga0066709_100003913_pt1 | contig 11669 bp, 10 predicted proteins | sample GraSoiAngelo_158_FD_79665 | JGI IMG/M metagenome (GOLD analysis project Ga0066709, IMG submission 79665) | Grasslands soil microbial communities from the Angelo Coastal Reserve, California, USA - 14_1009_16_30cm | ecosystem: Environmental > Terrestrial > Soil > Grasslands | place: USA... | reverse complement strand
GCTCGGTAGCGCGTGGTCTGGAGGCCGCTCGCCAGGCGGGACTCGCGCGGCACATCGGCTTCACCGGCCTGGGCGACAGCGCGGCGCTGCGCGAGGTCGTCCGTGCCGAGCCGTACGAAACCGTGCAAGCCTACTTCAACGTGCTCAATCCGAGTGCCGGCTTCACCGGGCATTCAAGTGGGCAGCAGGATTTCGAAGGGCTGATCGACACGGCCGCGCTGGCTGGACGCGGGGTGATCGTCATCCGCGTGCTGGCCGCCGGCGCGGCGGCGGCGGAGCCAGTTCGGGCTCCCAACGCGGGCGACCCTGGAAGGGGCCTGGTAAGCGGTGGCTCATACGCGGCCGATCTCGAACGTGCCTCACGCTTGCGCGACCTGGCGGTTGAGCTCGGCCTCGAAGGACCAGTCGAGCTGGCCCTCCGCTTCGGCCTCTCGAAGCCCGGTGTCTCGACCGTGCTAGTTGGCTATTCGAGCCTCACCCACCTCGAGGACGCGATTCGTTACGCCGAACGCGGCCCGCTCACCACTGACGCCATCTCGCGCGTCCTGGAGCTGGTTCCGGCTTCCGGGTTCCGGGTTAACCCGACGCCCATCAACGCGGAACGCGGAACGCGGAACCCGGAACCCGGAACCTAGTAGTGGATCACCACGGGGGTGCCGACATGGGCCCAGGCCCACAGCCAGGCGCTGTCTTTGTAGGTCAGGCCGAGACAGCCGTGACTGCCGGGGTAGCCCCAGGCGCTGCTCCAGTAGTTGTAGTGGAGACTGGCGCCATCGCCGGTGAAGTACTGGGTGAACAGCACATTGGTCAGGTAATACCCGCCCGGCCCAAACCGCGGGATGCCGATGGTGTCGCTGTTCATCGTTTCGTTCGCCACGCGGCGGAGGATGGTGAAGACGCCGACCGGCGTCGGTCGCGGCCCAGCGCCTTTGATCGTAAGGAACGAGTTCACCAGGCCGTCACTCTCGTAGGCGTAGACGCGTGCCGGCGTGCTCAGGTTCACGTCCAGCCAGCGTCCGCTGAAGTCCTCCGTGCGCGCAGGAACGAAGACCGCGTCCGCGGGTACGAAGTCGCCCGACTCGGTGCGGTACCAGCGTGAGCCGTCCTCGCCGTTGACGGTGCCAGTGAGCGTCAGCCACGTATTCGGGTTGAGCTCGCGTTCGGCCGCCTCGTCGGCCGGCGTCGGGTAGACCGCTAGCGGTGCCGCATCGGTTACGACGCCGCGCGCGTCGAATTCATCCGTCAACGCCGGCGGTGGAATGAACAGGTACCGCGTCGGCGGTTCACCCGGTCCGAGCTGGTCGCTCGCAACGTAGGACTCCGTCCGCGAACGCGGATCGAGCACATGCGCAAAGTCGCCCTCGTATCCAAGCACTTGCAACGTGACCAGCGCCGGCATGTCGCCGAAGGCCACGGCCTCCGCGCTTGGACCGCTGTAGGCCGTGACACGATTGAGCGTGACGGCCCACGTGGCAGGCCCCGGCTGATCGGTCCCAGGAGCCGCAATCGCCGCCGCCGGCGCGAGTAGCAGCCCTGCAACAAGCATCGCAAACGCGAAATGACGCGCGGTGTGGAAGCTCATGGACAGTTTCTCCAGAGGGCGCTTCTTCAAAGATAAACGAACTGATCATGCGAACCGTTTTGTGTCGAGTTCGAATAAAGCCGGCGGCGGGCTATCGGCGGCACCGATGCTAGGCTGGGGCTATCCGCCTGTCGCTCCTGGCGGCGGTCGGGGCGCTGCTAGTGAGCCTGGCCGCGCCCAGCGCCGCGTTTGCCGCACCCACGCTCACGCCGACGGTGGGGCCGCAGCGCGCGCCGGCCATGAGCCTGTCGCCGAGTCCGGCGGCGTCGCCAGCAGCCGTCGCGGCGTCGCCCGCACCCGTCGCGGCGCCCGCGACTCCGCCTCTCCCTCTGGGAGAGGCCGCGCGCAGCGCGGGTGAGGGGTGCATACGACCTTCAATCGTTTGCAGCGATACGCACCCCTCACCCCTGGATAAAGCCTCTCCCAGAGGGAGAGGGAGCCAAGGCACGCCTCAGCCAACGCTCACGGCAACCCCTACACCCACGCCGGACGACGCGAACAATGGCCAGGAGTCGGACAGCGACAGCACGGACGCCGAGGTGGACTGGCGCGCATTCGTGCCAACCGATACAGCCGACCATCTGGCCACGATGGATCGCGCGGCGCGCCAATCCGGGTGCGGCGTGCCCTGGCAGCTGCTGGCCGCGATCGCCCGAGTCGAGTCGGACTTCGGACGCAACATGGCCACATCGTCGGCCGGTGCCATCGGCTACGGACAATTCCTGCCAAGCAGCTGGCAAGCCTTCGGCAGCGACGGCAACGTCTATGACTATCGCGACGCACTGCCGGCGATCGCGCAATACCTCTGTCGCGCGGGCCTGGCGCGCGATCCGCGTCGGGCGCTCTTCGCCTACAACCACGCCGACTGGTACGTGGACCTGGTGCTCGATCTCGCCGTTCGCTACGACCGCATGGCGCCCGGCGCGCCCGTCCCCGAGGTCCTCAGCGTGGGTCCGGCGGCCGAACCCGTCCATCCGCTGCACTATGCCGTCGCAACCCCGACACCGCTCTGGCTGACGGTGCCCTGGCGGGGCCGAAAGGCGGGCGCGCCTATCTCGCCAGCTTCCCTGGCGTCCACGACGCTGGAGATGCTGCGCGGCACGTTCGGCCTGTCGGGCGGGCTGCCCGACGACGCCATGCCCGAAAGCTCCGAGCTGGGCGAGCTTGCCAATCGCGCCTGGCCGGCGGGCCTGCTCGCGCTGCCCGAACAAGCGGCCGAGTGGACCGTCGACGGGATCAGGCTGCATCTACAGCGCGGTCAACCGGTGGTTGCGCTGCTCGATGGCCGGGCCCTGCCCGGGCATCCAGCGTCGGATGGCTCTGGCGATCAGCCAGTTGTGGTGATCGGCACGACGACCGACGAATTGATCTACGCCGATCCGTCATTTTCGAGCAGCCTCGGCTATGGCCTGGTGCTCGCCGACGCCGATTTCCTCGCCAGCTGGCACGCGGCGACGCTCCCGCGGCGTGCCCTCGCCTTCACCTCTCGGCCGCGGCCGCAGGCGCGCCAGGCGCACATGCACGACGCTGAGCCACCGCCGGTGATCCCGCGCCTCACGGCGACGCCGCGCCCAACCCCAACGCTATCGCCGTCCCCGCTACCCACGGTTCAGCCGACACCATCCGCGGTGGCGGTGGTGCTCCAAACGAGCGTGGCCATGCCGCCGCCCAACACTGACGACGAGGCTGACTCGAGCTGGGTGATCCTCGCCGCCGCCGGCGCGCTGCTGGTCGTCACCTTTCTGTTCAGGCGGCGGCGCGCTCATCGATAGCTTTGCTTCTCTGGCCGCGCAGGAGCAATACCGCCACCACCAGACCGATGAAGCCGAGCAGGCGGCCCGCGAGACTGGGTTTCCGCTGAGCCTGCGCAGGGCGAACGCGGCCAGATTTCTGGTCGTACTCGGCACGCCCACGCTGTGCGGCCGTGGTCGCCTCCGCCAGCGCCGCGGAGCGGGTGGGTTGCTCGAGAAATGCGTTCAGCTCGGCGCCCAGTACGAAGACGAAGCCCAGCAGATACAGATAAAAGGTGAAGACCAGGAACACGCCGAAGACCGCGTAGGCGTGGTTGGGCGGGAAGAGGCTGACGTACAGCGGAAAGACCTGCGAGATCACCAGCAGGAGCACCGTCGAGAGCAGTGCACCCGGCATGACCTGGCGCCACGTCTGACGCACGTTCGGCAGGATCTTGTAGAGCAGTATGAATAACACGAACGCGCTGACGATCGAGATCGACCAGCCAACCAGGCGGCCGAGAACAGGGCCGATGGGCAGCGCGATCGGGACATTCCCGACGAGGGTGCCGAGGGCAGCCGCGAGAGTCGAGATGACCAGCAGCGCGGTCGTGACGACGAGCATGACGATCGCCAGCACACGCTCCATGACAAAGTTGCGGGGCTCGACGTGGTACGCGTGGTCGAAGACCGATGCCATGTTGGCAAAGAAGCTCGAACCGTTGAACAGCAGCAGGATGATGGCGATGATGCCCGCCGGCGCCGCCCCTTCCTTGCGCACGCCGTCGAGCGCGGCGCTGACCGGACCGGCGGCATCCGCTGGAAGCGCGACCAGCAGCGTGTTGTAGACCTGATCGAGCCGCTGCGGATCGCGCAGGATGAGACCTGCCACGCTCAGCATGCCCAGGATGAGGGGCAGCAGCGCGCTCAGCGTTCCCCAGGCCAGCAAGGCGGCCAGGTTCGGCGCCTGATCGTCCATCACCTTCTTGACGAACAGCCCGACCCGCGAGCGCTGGAATGCATCGAGCCTGGCCTTCACGACGACTCCATGCCGTCTCTCACGAGGCAGGACCTATGCCAGCGACCGCGCAGCCCTTGTGGAAGAGGCCATCGGAGCCTCATTCGCCCACTTCGCGCCGCCACCCGTGCGAGAGCCGCAATTCGGCAAGTCAGGGGGAGCCCACCTGAGCACTCGGCGGAGCCCTCCTGAGCACTCGTGGAGTACAGTCGATTCGCGTGTCCGCCCCTCCCGCGGCAGGGCTCTTTGATCCAGCCACCGAAACACTGGATCGGCGGAGCCTGCGCGACCTGCAGCTGCGGCGCGTGCAGGCGTTGCTGGACGAGATCCTGCCGTGCAATGCCTTTTACCGACAGAAGCTCGGCGATCACTGCCACGTTCCATCCTGGGATGCCTTCGCCGGCCTACCCTTCACGACCAAGCATGAGCTGGTAGAAGATCAGGCGCTCACGCCGCCATACGGGACGAACCTCACCTACCCGCGGGACCGCTACGTCAAGCTGCACCAGACGTCCGGCACGACCGGCAAGGCGCCGATCCGCTGGCTCGACACCGCGGAATCCTGGGACTGGTGGGCGCGCTGTTGGGGGCACGTGTACACCGGCGCCGGCGTTGGCCCAGGCGACCGCGTCTTCTTCGCCTTCTCGTTCGGCCCGTTCATCGGGTTCTGGGCCGCCTATGAGGGGGCGCGCACGGTCGGCGCCATGGCGATCCCCGGCGGTGGCATGCAGACCGACCAGCGTCTGCGATCCATGCTCGACAACGATGCCAGCGTGCTGTGCTGCACGCCGACGTATGCCCTGCGAATCGCCGAGGAGGCCGAGCGGCTGGGTGTCGACCTGGCTGCGTCAAGTATCCGCGCGACCGTTCACGCGGGCGAGCCAGGTGCGAGCGTGCCTGGCGTCCGCGCTCGCATTGAGCAAGCCTTCGGCGCTCGGTGTTTCGACCACACGGGCATGACCGAGCTCGGCGCCACGGGCTTTAGCTGCCAGGCGCAGGCCGGCGTACACCTGATCGAATCGGAGTTTGTCTTTGAAGTGATCGATCCGCAAACCCTCCAACCCGTGGCGGACGGCGGCCAGGGTGAGCTCGTGGCGACCAACCTCGGCCGCGCCGGCATGCCCCTGATCCGCTATCGCACTGGCGACCTGGTGCGGGTGGACGATTCGCCCTGCTCCTGCGGGCGAACGTTTGCCCGGCTGGCGGGCGGTATTCTGGGCCGCGCCGACGATATGGTGGTAGTTCGCGGCGTCAATGTCTTTCCCAGCGCCATCGAAGGCCTGCTGTGCGAGTTCCCCGAGGTCAGCGAGTTTCGTATCGAGGTCTTCTCGCGCCGCTCGATGGCGGAGCTGAAACTGCTGCTCGACGCTCAGCCCGGGACGGAGTCAGGCTTGGCCGAGCGCGTTGCCGAACGCGTCAGCGATCGCCTGCTGCTGCGAGTGCCGTGCGAGCTGGTGCCCGCCGGGAGTCTGCCGCGGTTCGAGTTGAAAGCCCGGCGGCTCATTCGGCGAGACGGCTGACGTACAAGATGTGTATTCGTACACATGAAACGGAACACCTGCGAGGCTAGCCTGGATGGGTCGGCTGAAGCGGTGGTGGGCATACCCGTCGTGCACACCTGGATCTGCGAAAGCCGGTAAAGCGAATGCGCCACGCTGGGACCGGGGCCTTTTCTCAGCGTGGCGCGTTCTCGCGTCAACGAACCTGGTTTTTTGAGCTACGCTTGTACTCTTCTACGGGTCCGCCGGGGAGTCTGCGACCAGCGGGAGCTCGAGCTCGAAGAGATCGCCGTCCAGGCGCCGTACGTCGCCACCGTGCAGGCGTGCGATGCCTCGCGCCGTGAACAGGCCCAGGCCTGACCCGGACTGACCGGCCTCAGCTGCGCTTCGACCGCGAAAGAAGCGCTCGAACAGGCGGCTGACCTCTTCGACATAGGGCCCCGCTCCGCCGCCGCTGACGCACACGCGGACCCGGTCGTCCACGCGTAGTGCTTCGACCTGCACCGGCACGGCAGGGTCGCCGTACAAGAGCGCGTTGGTCAGCAGGGCTCGAATGGCGCGGGTGATCCGCGGCCGATCCCACAGGCCGATGCACCCGTCGGGGACATGCACCTCGATGCCACGCTGGATGGTTTCGCCGAGCAGCATCCGCGCTCGCTCCGCGGCGCTGTCGACCACCTCGCGCAGGTCGAGGCGCTCGGGTCGCAAAGGCACCTGGCCGGCGCCCAGGCGTGCCGCGTCGAGGAAGGTCTCGAGCATCTCGGTGAGCCGGTCGGTCTGATCGACGATCGATTTGAGTCGCGTCTGCGCTCCAGGCGTGTCGCCGCGATTGATCTGTCGCTGCGCCATTTGCGCCGACGCACGCACCACCGCGATCGGATTGCGCAGATCATGGGCTGCCACGGACATGAACTCTTCTGTTTCCGCAGCACCCAGCTCCGGCTGCATTTCGACCCTCTGCTGCACCTCGCCGAACCTTCCCATGACTACCGGGGCGCCCCGTCTGTGACAGCTCTAGCGTTAGGGCCGCAAGTTATGGGCCAGGAAGTTGCGTAAAGACTAAACCGTTTGCGCTACCCACGGCGCCGCTAGCGCCCCCAGACGGTGATATTCCTGGAACAGGTTGCCCCAGGGCGTGTTGGCCAGCCAGCCTTCGAAGACCCCGCGGTCACGCGCCGGCCAGCGGTAATAGTCGTGGTAGACCTCCGACCCGAGGATGAAGAGGTTTACCAGCGGCGTGCGCATGAGCACGTTCTGCATGGGCTTGAGCGGGCCGAACCAGACGATATCGCCCACGCGGCTGGCGCCGTTGTCGCCTACGCGGAAGTTCCACGACTCGTTGGCCAGGTCGGTGTCGCCGACCAGCTCGATGTCGCGCGGGTCGCCGATGCCTAGCCCGGCCTCATGCGCCAGGCGAATGTAGCCGATGCTGAGCGGATCGAAGCCCATCAGCCTGGCGGCCACGGCGTCGATCGCCACCTGGTCACCGCTGGCGAGTACGACGTTTTTGATCTCGGGATACATCGTTCGCGGTCCGGGCCCGTTGCCCGCCGTTGTGCCGTCCATCACCGCGAAGATGCCGCTGTGGATCTCCTTCTGAATTGCCAGGAGGTCGACCAGCGTCTCGTGGATCCAACTATGCGTGTAATGCCGACGTGTGTTCAACAGACCACCGAAGGCATTTTTCATCGCGCCCGTTGTGGTCGTGTAGATGTGGCACTTTACCGTCGGCAGGTGGACGATGTTCTTTCCCTCGAAGTAGTCGGGAATCCTGATCCCTTCGGGAAAGATCTTGTCCAGAACCAGCATTTTCGACCTGGGCTGGAATCTGACCCAGGTCATGTCATCGTCCTTGAAGTTGTAGAGCACCGGGATGCCGTAGCTCTTGAAGATCGGCAGATAGCCGTTCAGGTCTTCGCCTTTGAAGGCGTCGGTGACGACCGTCTTGTTCTGAACACACACCAGCTCGGTGAAGCCTTCGGCGCGCAGAGCACGGATGGTGCCCTCGAGCTGCCACGGCGTCGTGTTCGCGGCTGGGAACGGGAAGTGCCAGCTGATGTTGTCCTTGAGAATGGTGGTCGCGCCAGGTGCAAGGTGCTCGCGAGCCCGGGCCAGATCGATCAGCCGTGCATAGTCTTCAAGCACGCGATCTGGCCGAGTCCGCAGCGCGGCGACGGTCGCTTTATTCGGCATCAGGTAGTTCGAACTATAGCCCGGTCTGGCTACGATCAGAAGACGATGGTTGCAATTTCTCCCTCTACCTCTGGGAGAGGGCTGGGGTGAGGGGTGCGTAGAGCCTCAACGCTTCCGCTCGTAGGCACCCCTCACCCGCGCTTCGCGCGGCCTCTCCCAGAGGGAGAGGCGATCCTAATCTTCCCCGTGGCGCTGCTGGCCGTCGGCCTGGTGCTGCTGGCCCTGGTGAGGCGGCAGGTCGTTGAATGGCAGACGCTGACCGGCGCCGGACTGTTCGCGGTGGCGTTGGTCGCCGCGGCGCTGTGGGTCCGCTGGCGCCTGCCCCTGGCCGACCTGTCGGTTCTCGCCATCGCCGCCACGCTGGCCGCCGTCGGCCAGATCATGACCTCGCGCCTCGAGGCGAGCCTCGGGCCCCGCCAGGGCACCTGGGTGCTCATCGGACTTGGCGCAATGACGCTGGTCGGCTGGCTGCCGTCGATCGAGTGGCTGCGCCGCTACCGCTACACATGGGGCACGCTCGCGATCCTGCTCCAGGTGCTGACGCTGGTTTTCGGTCGTGATCCGAACGGCAGCGGCGCCGCGCTGTGGTTCGTCCTGGGTCCGGTCAGCGTGCAGCCCATGGAGATCGTCAAGTTGCTGTTGGTCATGTTCCTGGCCGGCTATCTCGAGGAGTATCGCGAGCTGTTAACCATGGCTGGTAGACGCATCGGTCGCGTGCACTTGCCACCCCTGCCGTATCTCGCCCCGATCCTGGTCATGGTGGGCGCCGCGCTGCTGCTCTTCTGGCTTCAAAAGGACCTTGGGCCGGCGCTCTTGTTCTCGACCGTCCTGCTGGCGATGTTGTACGTGGCCAGCGGTCGCGCGAGCTATGTCGTCCTCGGACTCGGGCTCCTCATCCTCGGCGGCGCGCTGGCCGACCGCGTGTTCAGCCATGTACACACGCGGGTCATCAGTTGGCTCGATCCGTGGTCGAACCGAGAAACCATTGGCTACCAGCTGGTCCAGGCGTTGTACGCCTTCGCGTCTGGCGGCGTGTTCGGCGCCGGCCTCGACATGGGCTCACCGCGCTACATTCCCGCCGTCCACACCGACTTCGTGATCGCGGCCATCGGCGAGGAGCTCGGTCTCGCGGGTACGCTGGCCGTGATCGGCCTGTTCGTGCTGCTGGTCCAGCGCGGCTTCGTCATCGCGTTGAATGCGCGATCGGGGTTCAGCGCGCTGCTGGCGAGTGGTTTGACGTTCGTTCTCGGCCTGCAGGCGATCATCATTCTGGCCGGCACGCTCGAGTTGATCCCGTTGACCGGAATCACGCTGCCGTTCGTGAGCTATGGCGGCAGCTGGGTGATCGCGAATTTCGTTCTCATCGGCTTGCTCCTGCGCATTTCTCACGAACACGCCAATGCTTGACGACGTGCGCAAGAACGTACGGCGCGCGGCGCTTGCGCTCGTAGCATGTTTTGGGCTGATCGCGATCGCGCTGGGCTACTGGCAGGTCTGGCGCGCGGCCGATCTGGGCCAGGATCCGGCGAACCCACGCATCGCGGACGAGCGTCTTTTGCTGCCGCGGGGCCGAATCCTCGATCGCACCGGCCAGGTGCTGGCCGAATCGCAGACGACCCAGGCAGGGCTCCAACGCCACTATGCCGACCCATCGCTGGTGCACACCATCGGCTTTCACAGCGATCGCTTCGGTGACACCGACCTGGAGGCCGTCTACGCCGCGGAGTTGAGCGGCGAGCGCTCGCTCTCGCCGCTGGATCGACTCGAGCGGCAGCTCTTCCATCACCAACCCCAGCCCGACGACCTGGTGCTCACGATCGACAAACGTATCCACGACGCGGCCATCGAGGCGCTTGGCAAGTCCAGCGGCGCCATCGTCGTGGTCGACCCGCGTTCGGGAGCAGTCCTGGCGATGGCGTCCAGGCCATTCTTCGATCCAAACGCCGCCGACAGCCAGATGCCCGCCTTGCAGGGCGATCCTTCGCAGCCGCTGTTCAACCGCGCCATCCAGGCGCTGTATGTGCCGGGATCGACCTTCAAGACGGTGACCGCCACGGCAGCTCTGGACCGCAACCTGGTCGACTTGAATCAGCCGATCATGTGCACCACGGCGGTGAAGGTTGGCAGCTACAGCGTCGACTGCAAAAACAGCCAGCACATTCCCAGACTCACCTACCAGCAGGCGTACGCTTGGTCTTCCAACCGCGTGTTCGGACTGACCGGGCTGCTATTGGGGTTCCCGAACCTGGCGCCGATCAATCGATGGCTCGACGACAAACCACCTGGCCCGTATCCGTGGACGGAGAACGACGGCTCGATCCAAGCCAGCGCCGACGTGCTCGACGAATACGCCAGGCGCTTTGGCTTCGGGCGAGCCGTCCCGTTCGACGTGCCTGTCGCCGTCAGCCATATCAAGAACCCGGATACCCCGTGGACGCCCCAGCTGCTCGTGCAGACCGCCTTCGGGCAGGGCGAGCTGCAGGTCACCCCGCTGCAGATGGCGCTTGTGGCGGCCACGGTCGCGAATGGCGGCAGGGTGCCAACGCCGTACGTTGCCGCCGACCTGCGCCGCGACGGCTCGGCCCAGCAGCTTCACGAGCCCGGTCAGTTCTTCTCCATCGCCAGCTCGAGCGAGGTGGCCAGCACGATGGTCAGCTTCATGGTCGAGGGCGTAGACAACGGCTATGCCGCCAAAGCCGCCATCTCGGGCATCAAGGTTGGTGGCAAGACCGGCACGGCCGAAGTCGGCGACGGCACGTCGCACTCGTGGTTCATCGGTTTCGCGCCAGCCGACGCACCGCGCGTCGCCATCGCGGTGATCATGGAGCACCAGGGCTCAGGCTCGGACTTCGCCACCCCCGCCGCCCAACAGGTCATGCGTCTGGCGCTGTCGGTGTACAAGTAGGGAGGTGGCGTTGAGGCAGGAGGTCCGGGAATGCAGCTCGAAATCAGCGCGGATGAGGCCCAAGTTCTTGACGAGGTCCTCGAAGAAGCGCTGGGTGATACTCGCGAGCAGATCTACAAGGCTGAGGTTGCCGAATACAAGGCACTCCTCAAGCGGCGCGAAGACGCCATTACCAGGCTCATCGAGCGACTGCGCGCCCGACCCACCGCGAGCTAATCGGCGCCGCGCATCTCGGGAGGACGGCGGCGCTGCTCCTGACGAATGCGTTCCATCGCCAGAGACACCGTGATCCGCTCCCGCAACCATTCGGGTGCGCCCTGCTGCCGACAGCGGACCTTCACCAGACGCCGTAACGATTCTTCGAACTGGTACACGTGCAAACAGCCGCCGCACGCCTCGAGGTGGCTCCGAACCTGAACGACGTCCTCGTCTGACAGCTCGCGGTCGAGGTAAGGATTGAGCGCGCTTGCGCAATCGCGACAGTTGATCACCGTGTGCCTCCCCGAGCTCGCGCCACCACACCATTTGTATCTGAATCAGACTTGGGCGGCCCGTCAAGGTGGACCTTGCTGCCCGCGGTAAATCCGGCTGCCTGTGCCTGCTCCCAGAGTGCGCGCTGCAGCTGGCGCCGACCACGGAACAGTCGGCTCATGACCGTCCCTTTGGCTACGCCCGTGGCCTCGGCGATTTCGGCGTAGCTCAGGCCCTCCACGTCGGACAATTGCACGGTCGTGCGGAATTG
>Ga0066709_100003912_pt1 | contig 11669 bp, 9 predicted proteins | sample GraSoiAngelo_158_FD_79665 | JGI IMG/M metagenome (GOLD analysis project Ga0066709, IMG submission 79665) | Grasslands soil microbial communities from the Angelo Coastal Reserve, California, USA - 14_1009_16_30cm | ecosystem: Environmental > Terrestrial > Soil > Grasslands | place: USA... | reverse complement strand
TCTTTCGCAGCAAGGGCTGAGGGAAACCGCAGTCCAGCGCTCGCACCGGAGGCCCTTCACGGCCGGATGACTGGCAGATCCAGGTGTGAGGGATGGGCGCGGTCGCGATGGAAATGCAACGTCGGCGCGGGGCCGGGAAGAAGCGTAAAGTGGTCCCTATCCGCCCCGGCCAGGGCCAGCCGGATCGAATGCCCTCGCTTGAAGACGTACGAGGTAGGCAGGATCTCGAACGTCAGATTCGCGACCTCGCCAGGCACAAGGGGCATCGCATCCTGGCGTCTGAATGAATGGTAAGGCCCAATTTGGCGGTAGGGGGCATTCCCGTTGCTAAGCTTCCTGTCGATTCCTCGCAACTCGCCCTCGGTCACGTAGGTTACATTGCCCTTGGGGCTTACGTCTTCGAGATAGGCGAAGAACTCACCATCATTCGCAGTTGAGCTGACGTAGAGTGTGACGGCAGGGTGTCCGGTCACTTCCAAGTCAGTCTTGAGCGGGTCGGAGGTGTAGCACGAGAGCTTGGCATCGGCGGCTCGTCGATTGAAGTAGTAAATCGGCGCACCCAGGTCCCACCTGGAAGTGAGCCCTGTTTTCGCCGTCAGGTCCACGTGGTAGCGATCACTTGCCTCAGCGGCCGCGGGTCTATCTCGACTGAGCTGCCGCGCCGAGCCAAGATAGAAGCTGATCGTTTCTGCTTCCGGGGGCGGCCAGGTCTCGGCGGCCTTCCACTTCTCCTCCCCCATGGTGAAATACAGAATGGGCTTTTCTTCGGCGACGCCGGAATGCATGCCTTTAAGATGGTAGTCAAAAAAGCGCAGCAATTCTGCGTCGATCTTGAATGCTGATTTCGGTGAGTGACTGAAGGGGCTGGCATCGTTAAAACCGCCGTGGTTCCAAGGCCCGATAATGAGCCTGCCCCGACTCTTCAAAGTGAGATAGCGCCTGATCGCCCCGTTTCCAAATCCTGCGTCAAACCAGCCTTCCACAACGTACAGTGCTGCCCTTCCATCCTCGATCTGTTGGACATAGGCAAAGGGACTGGAGGCATCGATCGGCAGCCCGGGCGGCGAGGGCACGTCGTCGCGATACGTAATTTGAGGCGCCATGGCCTTCACGTCGAGATTCCCGGCGTGCTCGCGAATCGCTGCCGCGAGTTGCGCACGATCACGATCATCATCCACCGGCCGCACGCCATGATAGGAGGACCTGACGATTCCAGGCATCAGGTGGGTAATCGTTGAAAGTGAGCCGTTATCAAGCGCCCGATTCAAGCTGCCCCAGGCGTTGGTGAAAGAACCCAGGTGGATACCTCCGGGATAGGCAATGTCGGCGTAGGCGTCGAATAGAGTGAACTCGGGCGCGCTCGCCTTCACGGCAGGATGCTTACTTACAAGCAGGAATTCCGCGCAGCCACCGTCGTAAGAAATCCCCATCGTGCCGACCTTACCGTCTGACCAGGGTTGGCTGACGATCCAGTTCACAATTTCTGCGCCGTCGCGGATCTCGTCTGGCGACCAGGAATAGGCCCAATGCCCGAACGAGGCTCCCGTCCCGCGCACATCGACATTGATCCAGGCGTATCCGCGAGGAACGAAGACCTTTTCCGAACTCGGCCAATTCCGCGTCAGGAAGCGGAGCAGTGGTCCAAGCTCGTGCGAGCGGTAATAGCGGGTTTGGCGAATGATTGTCGGTATCTTCTCGTCCTCCTTCAGCCCCTTTGGAAGGTTCAGGTCTATTGCGATCTTCACGCCATCTCGCATCGTAAGATAGAACGAAGAACGGACGATTCCCTCATAGACAGGACGGCGGCCAGTAAGGTAGCTTGAAGCTGGTTCCCACCTGTCGCTTGCGGACCTGCCCCATCCGGGTACAGCCACAGCCAAAACCAGAACGAGGGCAACCACGGTCTTGTGAATAAATTGGGATCAGATGCAGGTTGGACGGCGAACACCTATGGCGAGCAGACTACTGCCTGGCGTCGAGTATCCGCCGTTCGCTGAATGGTTCATCATCGGGTCTGCGGAGTGCGAGCGCGCCGAAACTCTTACTCCGACTAGTGAATCGCGCTCGGGGCGCTTCCCGGCGGGGTCAAAACCCTACCTTCCTCCCCTGCTCGGGCGTCGCCCAACCTCTTTCCGCAGCCTTCTAATCCCGAATCGGTTCAATGGCCAATTTCCATTCTATGCGAAGGAGGCCGGCGAACCAGCCGGGAAAATGTGCATCCAGGAACACGAAAGCTGGAACGCGTAAGACTCCGGTTTGAAGGGGTGTGAACAACGGAGGGTGGAGCTCAGAGGGTTCAATGGAGCCGTGATACTGTGCCACCGAAGGGAGTCATGACGTTGCTGAATCTTTCGAAGGTGCCTGTGGGCCTCTCCCAGAACGTCCTGCTGTTGCCCAATCGGGTTCTTGAAGTCGACCAACCAGTGTGAAAAGGGGATCAACGGCCTGGCGAGGCGGAAAAGGCTGGTGAGGTGAGTTACTCGTCCGGGTTACGACCCTGTCTGATCTCCTGAAGGTGCTGCTTGAGTCTGTCCAACAAGTCCTGCTGCCTGCCGTTTTGAAATTCGTTTTCGAGCTCGTTGAGGGCAAAATGAACGATGTCGTGATGGTGAACATCCTCGGGCGCAAGCTTATCGCTGAATTTGAGCCAGATGCGGTGCAGAAGCTCAACTTCCTTGGGCGTCAAGCTGGGCGCGTGAGGACCCAGATAGAACACGTGTTCGCGTCCGGTAGGCGAATGTATCTCGAGCGTCAGCTGAGGCTTAGGATCGGGCAGGCGTTCCCAGGCCATACCTGCGATGCGGGCCTCCTCATTTACGGATCTCGAGGGTGAACGCCCCAAAACAATGAGTGATGACTGCAGACTTTGAGCGGCGCGCAAGATACCATCCCATTTATCGGTAGCAGCCGCCACGGCCAAATGAATCGTCTTGCCGCTCTTTTCGGCAATGTTCAGTGCCCGAGTGAACAGTTCTTGCTCCTTGAAGGTGAACAGTTGTTCTGGAACCAGTCCGTGCTCACCTGAGCTGCCTCGCTTTAACAGCCGCAGGTGGAGAACGACCACGTCCTGGCGCTTGGGATTCGCGATCTTCAGCACCTGTTCAAGATTGTAAAGCGTGTTGTAGTCGCGCACGAGCACCAAGAGGTTTCCGGGACGCACGTCCAGCGTCTCCGGCGAAAGATCATCGCGCGGCTGGAGGTGAAACTGATCCAGCCCGGCATCCTCGCAGGCGCGTTTGCGCGAGATGCGTTCGGAAACCGTGAAAATTACATAGAAAACGAGCGTAAAAGCAACGCCCGCCACCGTGGCAATCTGCTTTGTAAGTAGATTGACCACAGCAGTTGCGAACAGCGTCAGCGTGATCAGTCCCAGACCCACGGGGAACTCGTACCGGCCGATCCGCAGGTTCAGCGGAACTCTGTAATCCCTTGGACCCGGCTGAACGAACCGGAGCACCAAGACGCCCAGGCCCTTCATGGCAAAGCTCCAGATCACGCCGAAAGCGTATGCCTCCCCGAGCAGGATCACATCTCCGCGGCTTAACAGAATTGTAAGGAGCTGAAGCGCAACGACCAGGTTGATAATCCGGTGTGAGGTCCCGAAGCGCGGATGCGGATGCCGGAACCAGTTCGATAAAACGCCATCTTCGGAGAGACGATTGAGCACGCCATTGGAGCCGACAAGTGCGGTGTTTATCGCGCCCGAAAGGATCATCGTTCCGACTACGACCACGAATGCGTGGAACGCCAGCCTCAGCGGCAAAGGCCCCACAAGATGCATCGCGAGCCCGCCAATGAGGTTATCTTTAAAGCTGAGCCGCGTCCGCTGATCGCTGATGATCATGACAGCAAAGAACGAGACGAGGGATGTGGAGAGCAGACTGAAGATGAAGACGATGAAAGCCGTCTTCTTGAGGTTGGGCAGCTTGGGATGCTGGATCTCGCGATATACCTGGGCCAGCGTTTCGAGACCGCTCATGGCCAGGACCGAGTGGCCGAAGGCGACCAGAATGCCGACCAGGCCGATAAGTTCGGGTAGCCGGCTGGCATGAAGCCACCCTTCCGCCTCCTTCGAGAAATGCAGGTTTGAGGGCCGGGGCCAGGGCGGCAGATGTCCGCCTCTGACCCAGAGAGTGTACCCACACCACCCGATCATCAGCACCACCATGATCGTGGTGAACTCCATGATCCGGACCGCTTTTTCGCTCGATTCCTCGATACCCTTGATGTTCTGCCACCAGAAGTAGAGAGCCACGCATACGGCGAACACGGCAGCGGTCGAATTCGTGCTCAGGATGATGCGCGCATGAAGGTGGTGCGTGCGATGAAGGTATTCCAGTATTTCGTTAAGAAATCCGGCGAGGTACTGTCCGGCGGAAACCCCGCTGATCGGGCCGGTAAGAATGTAGTCGAACATCAGCGCGGATACTGAAACTTTGGCCAGCGTGGAGCCCATGGCTTCCTTCACCACGCAGTAAACGCCCCCTCGTACAAACATGCTGCAGCTCTCGAGGTACATCTGAGAGACCGCGTAAGCAAACAGCATGACGGCGAGGATAAACCAGGGAGCCGAAGGACCGATCGCTTGCTCGGCAATGCCGCCCGCATAGAATGCCGATGAAGCGAGATCGTTCAAGACGATAGCGGCCGCCCGCCAGAAGGAAATGAACGTGAGCATGGCGGTCGTGGCCAAAATTACTCGGGGAAGGCGCTGCGATGCAGGTGCAGGCTGCTCCGTATGGTTATTTGCCATCAACAGTCCTGCGTCTTTGTAGCCCGCCACTGCCAGGATTCGGTTTCAAAGAGTTGGTGCATTGCGGCTGGGTTCTAAATCACCGTCATTGTCTCACACTTCTGGCGAAGAGTAAAATGGGTTTTCTCCCTTCGTTTTACAACGGGCATTGCACCTATAAGAGTTTCAAGAATCAGGCGTTACACCCCGAGAATCATCCCGCAACGGGTCGCGAGCGCGTGATGCGAATTGATTGGATCCAACGTTGGGAACGGCGTGCTCTGCCTGCGCGAAGTGTGCGCTCCCAGCTCCGCAGAGCTGATTATCAGGGATACTTCTGACTGCACAAGAACGAAATGTGACATATTGTTTACAGCAGTCGGCTAGTTTCCCCAGGTAGACACGTTAAGATAACAATCAGCGATGGGAACAGAATTATCAGGGGCGGGATGGTTTCAGACTGTGCCAAGCGAGGAAGTAAAAGCGTCGAGCGCGCTCTATCGCGGCGTTGGCTGCGGGTGTCTTTTGCCATCACCGGATTTCTGGTTGTCGCGACGCGATTCTCAATGCGTGGCGGTCGCAAACGAACAGCGTTACTGGGGCGCCACGATTTTCGCACAGAGAGCATCGGGTGTATCATACTCGCCTAGCCACGAAGTGATGCCCGTGCCCAAGCGTGGAAGGCGTGCTTGACGGCAAGGGCAAATACCAGCCAAGAGGATCCCTAAATGGCTCCAAAGGAACTCGCGGACTTCATAACTGAAAATCAAACTGAAACGCGCCGAGGCTTTCTCTCGGCCATCATCTACACTCTGGGCGCGCTGATCAGCTTGGCTCTGGCCGCGCCGGCAGCGCTTTACCTGTTGATTCCGCCGCGCAGCCGAAAAGAGTCAGGATGGGTGGACGCGGGCGATCTCGGCCAGTTTCAACCCGGGCAACCCCAAGAACTCACGTTTCGTCACATCCGCGTTGACGGATGGAAGATGCGAAGCGAAAAGGCAACCGCCTGGGTGGTGAAGCTGTCGAACAATCAAGTGGTCGCTTTTTCGCCCTGGTGCACTCATCTTGGTTGTGCCTATCACTGGGACAACGCAAAGCGCGACTTCGAATGTCCCTGTCACAGTTCCGTATTCGCCATAAACGGGCAAGTGCTGTCCGGCCCGGCTCCCCGCCCGCTCGACCGCTATGAGGTAAAGCTTGAAAGGAGTCGGCTTTGGCTCGGGCCGGTCCAGAAATCAGAGGAAACCGAGTCGTGAGAAAAACGAGGCGGACAATTCTCGATTGGTTCGATCACCGCACCGGCCTGGAAACCGCGATCCGAAACTTTTTCTACGAGGAAATTCCAAGCTCGAGCGGATGGCACCAAGTGTTCGGCAGCGTCGCCCTTTTTCTTTTTCTGGTGCAGGCCTTCACCGGAATTCTGCTGGCCTTTAACTATGCCCCGACACCGGGTGACGCCTATAACAGCCTGAAATACATCATCACGGAGGTCACTGCCGGACGCTTGGTGCACGGGCTCCACCACTGGGGCGCGAGTATGATGATTGCGGTCGTGGTCATTCATATGATCCAGGTGTTCCTCTTTGGTGCTTACAAGAAGCCGCGCGAGGCGACTTGGATGGTGGGCATAATCCTGCTGCTTTTAACCCTGGCCTACGGGCTCACGGGGTATCTGCTGCCGTGGGACAATCGGGCCTACTGGGGTACCGTCGTAAGCACACAGATTGCTCTTAACGTGCCGCTCTTAGGACCTTACCTCGGACGTCTGGCCGCGGCTGAGAACAATATCGGGGTGGTCACCTTCGCGCGTTTTTTCGGTCTCCACGTGATGATTTTGCCGCCCCTTACCACCCTCCTGATTGTTTGGCACGTTTACCTGGTCCGACGGCACGGCGTCGCCCCTCTGGCGGACGACGTCCGCCCGCCGAAGAAGTTCTACCCCGTGCAGGTAATGAAGGACGTGGTTGCGATATTCGTGGCGTTCGCAATCTTGTACGTGATGGCCCTTGTGGTCAAGGTTCCGCTCGAGCGGCTTGCCGACCCGACCGACACGAGTTACATTCCACGTCCTGACTGGTATTTTCTCTTCCTGTTTCAAGCTTTGAAGTTCTTCAAAGGCTCTCTCGAGCCAGTGGGAAGCATCCTTTTACCGACACTGGCCATTCTGGCATTGATTCTGATCCCGTTCGTCGACCGCGGCACGCTCAGGAGAGTGACTCAGCGTACCACTGCGATCGGGATCGTCGGGCTTGCGGCGCTGGGCTGGACAGCCCTGACTGTTGCGGCTATCAAAACCACACCCAAGAGCCCGCAAGAGCTCGCGGAGAATCTCGCCGCCCCTGCTGCCTGGAGTGGGCTTTCACCGGCGGAACTGGCGGGCGTCGGCTACTTCCGTCAAGAGAATTGCTCGGCCTGTCACAACCTGACTGACGGTGGTCCGAAGCCGGGGCCCAACCTGGCCGACATCGGCAAACGCAAGGATGCAAAGTGGATGATCGGCCACTTCAAGGATCCGTCGCAGGTTGTTCCCGGCACGAGTATGCCACCCATTCCGTTGAGCGATGCCCAACTTAACGGCCTGGCAGCATTCCTGCTCAAACTGAAGCCTGAGAACGCTGAGGCGTTAGCTACCGCGCCTGCCATTGCCGTGCAGGGGGCGCAGATCTATCAGGATAGGAACTGCGGCACTTGTCACGTTGTGAATGGGGTCGGAGTGAAGCTGGGGCCAGCGCTCAATGGTCTCGCGAATCGGCGCACACAGGACTGGGTGGAAAAACATTTCGTCAACCCTCAGGCACTCAGTCCCGGTACTATCATGCCGGCATTCCCCTTTTCTTCTGACGAGATGAAAGCTATTGTTTCCTATCTGTTTTCAGTGCCGAAGGGATAATCCGCAGGTGCGTGCAGTAAAGGTCTTCTAAATTAAACGAGGAACTTAAGGTGACGAGTGGAGTTTTCCGTCTTCTTCCGGGAGCCTAGCCGACTGCTTTGGGAAATAATCAGTTACTAAATATCACTTGACAGTGAAGTATATGCATAGTAATATTTCGCGACGTCGGAAAAATCACGCGGTCGATTCAATGCGCTCGCCAAGCGGAACGTCATAAGGGAGCACACGAGAAGACCGCCGAGTTGCCTCCGCTGCTTTCCTGGCCAGTCAGAATCTCCCCAGTTTTCTTCTGACTGGCTTTTTTTCGGTGTGGCGCCACATTCGCTTTCCGCTGGATAGTAAGTACCCTTGCAGTTGACCTTCGAACCGAGCATCAGCTCGCTACCAAAATACCCAATGTGACGTGGTTCAGACCCCTGAGGATGACTGTTACCGGTCAGACTGCCAAGCCGCGACGAATTAGTTCCCGGTAAGCCATTTGCTTCAGGTGTCGGCAATCAATCTCAATTGGCCTATGAGTCTGTGTGCTCGTCTTTCCGCCTTCAACTGTCATCGTGTCAGTGAGTTGCTCGACCGCTTTCAGAGCTTCGCTGCTCAGCGCGCTTGAGGAACGCCCGAGTACAGCTTCCAAACTCTCAGCTGCCGCAAGGGGAAGCTCCCCGGTTGGTGTCTTGAGATTTCTCAGCAGCGCCGGAAAGCCGCTTGGCTTGGCTTTCCTCTTCCACGCTTTGGTTGCGGCCGTACGGACGACCAAATCATCGCGGCTGAGGCCCTCCTCAACCAGAGCTGTCGCGCGCGTATCGTCGATCCCGGCAAGGGAGTAGACGGCAGCCTCACGCACACGCGCCTCACTATCGTCGAGCAGAGGGCTCAGCGATTCTACAGCGCCGGAACCTGCTGCTCGTGCCAGCGCCTTGGCTGCGTACGTCCTAACGCCCGAATCTGCGTCGTGAAGCGCTCGTCTTAACGACTCAACGGCACGGCTGTCCGCAAATTCACCCAGAGCCACTGCTGCCCAGCGACGGGCGCCGGTCTCTTGAGCCTGGAGCGTCTGCATCAGCGAATCTACGGCTTGTGACGATCCAATATTGACCAGGGCCTTGGCTACTGCCCGCGACACTGATTCCTCTGAATCTCTCATCGCCGGCAGCAGCAGTTCTACGGCCTGTTCATCCTTGAGTTCACCGAGAAAATCCGCTACTTTCTCGCGCACCTCGGCGTCCTGATCCTTCAAGGCCGCTCCCAGCAGTTCAATCCTGTTCGGTGCGTGGAGCTGTTTCGATGCGGTCAAAGCCCAATCGCGAAGACGTTGATTTGTGCTCGCCAACGACTGGATAAGGGGCTCGCCGCAGGGCAATTGCTTTAGTGCCTCAGCGGCGACCTCTTGCGATCGAATATCGAGACGTTTTTCGTGGACCACCATCGCCAAAGCTGCGGCAGCGCGTGGATCTCCTGTACGGCCAAGCGCGTGGAAGATGCGTCGTCGCAGGTGATCGCTCGATCGTCCCAGAGCTTCGATCAGCGACTTCACAGCGAGCGGATGCCGGATTTCTCCAAGCGCGAAAGCAACTGCAGCCTGAACTCCGGGGTCCGGATCTACGAACGCCTTAAGCAGCGGTTCGATTGTCTCGGGGTCGTGAATCTCGCCCAAAGTGAGTGCCGCGCCCTCGCGCACTCTCGGATTTTCGTGTCTCAGGGCCTCTATCAATCGGGCAACAGCTCCCAGGCCGACTCCTTGTAGCGCCTTGATTGCGGCACTTCTCTCAGGCGCAGATTCGCTCCCAAGTACTTGGATCAGAGGACCGACACATCGGGGGTCCCCGGTGTCCCCTAATGCCTTCACGATATCTTCCGCAGCGGTGTGCCTCTCTCTGAGAGCTGCGATAAGCGGATCAACCGCGAAAGCACCGAATGTGGCCGCCTCTTCGTACCTCCCCTCACCCACGGCGAAAATGGCGCGATGAGCGGGTGATTCAGGCATCCAGTTGAGGCGTTTCAGGGCGCTGACCGCGTGTGACACTTGGCTGTTCGCGGGGGTGAGTGCAGCCACAAGTGGCCCTATGGCTGCGTCACCCACGGTTAATAGCAAATCTTCTGCTTCAGTGCCGGCGCTCGTTCCGAGCATTTTGACGAGGAATGATAAGCCGCGGGAATCCCCTCGAGTGATTAGCGCTCTCGCGGCCAGCCTTTGCACTCGCCAGTCTTTGTCCTTCAACGCGTCCGCTAAGCTTTCCGCGGGGCCCGTACCATCCGCTTGGCTGAGTTCGTAGACGGCTTGCAGACGCGTGTCCGCGCTTTCTGATTTCAGCTTCGCTTTTGTCCACCAGAGCATGGCTACGCTCCTCCACCTCTTAGTTCCGTTGCCCCTCAAGTCCTGTGTTATCTGGTGTCCCCAAACAAAACCCGACGGGACGCATGCAGCGTCAAATGTCGTGCAACGGGTCGTGCCAGGTTAAAGCTTTACCACCCTTAAGAAGCGCAAAACAAGTCCTCGCAAGGCCAATAAATAAAGATAAAACATACAGTTGCGGCCTAAGCCGGAGCGCTACTGAGCTCCGCAACAAGGTAAATCAGACGTGGCCAGCTCTGGAATTATCCAAAGCACTTGTTCCCAAATGGTTTGGAGCCACCACGCCCGAACCGATTCGACTTTCACGGATTAGTCTTGCTGTTCTGCCAGGCTCATATCATCAGGGAAGTCTCCGACAGCAGATGCAATCCGCGAGTGATAGTCACTTTAAGATTACGCCCGAGCTAGTTAAACTCGCTGTCGGCTGCACCCCGCTCGCTATGCTATTGATTATACGCGGAAAAGCTTGGCGCGTGACAGTCCGGCCGAATGTGGCACCTAAAATGCCTAGTTCTAGATCTGACAGTTGCTGTGCAAGACGTAAGATCGGCGACGAGCGGGAACAATGGCTAAGCAGTTCACAAAGTACGGCAGTTCTGGAACATCGGTCGCATGGTGTTTGCACGAATCGTTCGGCTTCAGGTTTCGATGAAACTCCAGGCTTTACGGTGGCCGACTTTGAAGATAGTTTGAGGAGACAGAGATGATTTTATCTGTGCTTATTTTGGTGATCTCGTTGGCGCTTTGCCTGTTTTACCTGCAGGGTACTTGCCGCACGATCCTGAATCGGGAATTCCAGCGGGACTATTTCAGGTCCGTTGTGAATGCGAGCCGACTAGAATTCCTCTCAGTCCGCGACTGCATTGAGGGCCCACACACCCAGCTCGAGTATTCGGAAGTCCGCACGGCGCTTACGTGTGACTATCTGGCGCTGACCTACCTGCTAAAGAACGCCGTCAGTGTTGAAGGGAAGCATTCGCGCCAGGAACGTTTGCTGATGCTGTATTTCAGGACGCTGCTTATGAGCTTTTCAGTCTCGCACCTTCTCAGGCTGAATGAGAAGCGTGCAATCCTGAAGCTGACCACGATTTTGCAGTTTTTTGCCAACACGCTGGGGGAACGGGTGGTACAGACTGCCGCGGTCAGTTTCACAGCGTAAGGCGACGCGGCGTAGCGATTGGCGCCCATTCGCCATCGCAAGTGCAGTGCAGATTTTCAAGATTGGGCTTGGAGGCCGGATCAGAAATCCGGCAAAAAGCAGGAATAGCTAAATTCATCGTTCAAACGGGAGGTTGCTGACAAATGATTATCGGTAAAAGACTTCGTCAACTCAGAGAGAAGAAAGGACTCTCTCAGGGTGACATCGAGGAAAGAACGGGACTTCTGCGGTGCTACATCTCCAGAGTCGAGAACGGCCACACAGTGCCCTCGCTCGAAACGCTGGAGAGATTCGCAGGGGCATTGGACATCGCGCTTCACGAGATCTTCTACGCCGACGAGGAGCTTCCGGCGACCGCAACACCAAACCTAACCTCACGGAAGACGCTGGAGGAAGTCGCTGAAGTCGGGCAATTGGGCCCGGAAGATGGCTTTCTTGCGAAGTTTAAAGAGCTCATGAGCCGGGTCGCTGATTGTGATCGCAAGGTGCTTTTGCTTGTCGCCCGAAGGATGGCGACTCGGTGATGATGTTTGGCGCG
>Ga0066709_100003911_pt1 | contig 11670 bp, 4 predicted proteins | sample GraSoiAngelo_158_FD_79665 | JGI IMG/M metagenome (GOLD analysis project Ga0066709, IMG submission 79665) | Grasslands soil microbial communities from the Angelo Coastal Reserve, California, USA - 14_1009_16_30cm | ecosystem: Environmental > Terrestrial > Soil > Grasslands | place: USA... | reverse complement strand
TGCTGGCGGACCAGATTCGGGAGGAGGCAGCCGCCGGAGGAGTGCCGGGTGAAGCCACTCGAAGAGGGAGGCAGGGGAGCCCGGCGGATTTCCTCGAGGCCTTCCTCACAGGCGAATACGCGCGCGATAACTTTGATGCGGCCATCCGTTTCGTGCGCTCCATGGACGACGACGAGGCGAAACTCTCGGCGTTGCTTCAAATCGCTCAGTCGCTGCGCAATTCCTATTAAGAAAACCGGGGCGCGGCATGGCCGCAACCCAATTGCTCACCGCAGTCCCACATGTGCGGGGCGCACACCCCTCCCCAGGACGACGCCGTCGTAGCGGAGATCATCATCAGAGACCAACATAACGCTAGCGCCTGGGCGCAATCGGAAGTGCGAGTCAATTCATGCGGTCTTTAACCCGGGTGTAATCAGAAGCGCGAGTTACCAAGTTTTCATAAATACGGGAACGTATTTTTCCAGATATGCTAAAGGGCCTATGAGGAAAGAAAAGGCGTCGCGTCTCGGCGCCAGATTTTACTTGCTGGCGCTTCCCATTGCAGCCGTCGCCGTCACCGCATTCCCATTTATTGCTTCATCGCAACAGAACGTGGGACCGCAGAGATCGACCTCGGATCAGTCGATTCGGGTACGGAGCGAAGAGGTCGTCGTCGATGCGACCGTAACCGATCGCAACGGCAAGCCGGTTGTCAATTTGGCCCCCGCCGACTTCGAAATCTACGAAGACGGCATCAAGCAGCAGATTCGATCCTTCCGACTGGAATCGCGGAGTCGCGCTGCCTCGACGGAATCGGGGAAGGACGACCTTCTTCCGAGACCGGCGTCCGCAGTAACCTCCCGCAAGCAACGCCTGGTCTCCCTCGTGTTTGACACCACCGGCACGGCCCGCGATGGAGCACTCATGGCTCGTCGTGCAGCGCAGGAGTACGTCAGGGATCAGATGGAAGATGAATCCTTTGTCGCTGTTTATGGAACGGGCATCAGCATGCACATTTTCCAGCCTTTCACGAAAGACCGCGCCGCGCTTTTGAAGGCCATCGAAGAAGTCACTTCCGGAGATATGCAGCGCTTCGGCTCCATATCCAGTGAGATTCGCGCACAGCTCGAATCGATCGTGGGCCGTTGGTCTGACGCTGAAAAAATGACCGCAGCTTACGGAGACGCGACCAGCTACATCAGCCGCACAGCCAGTCAAGAAGCGGAAGGAGAGAAAGTGGCCGATGCTCGTTCCAGTCCAACGACGCCGGACCTGAACAGCCTGGCCCTTGCCTCCCTGCGCACCTTGTTGGTCTTTCACCTGTTGGTCTATTTCACGGTGTATCCCGCACAGCCGTCTCACGCGGCTGTGGAAGCAATCCTGGAATTTGTTCAGAACGGAAAGCCGCAGGCTCGCGCGCAAGGAACGCTGCCTGCGGCGGATGCGAATGGCCGCGTTCAGTATGTCACCACGGTCGGTCTCGAGAACTTTGAGCCGGGAGAGTATTCCCTGCGAGTAACCGTGAAGGACGGTCGGGATTCCGCTTCGGCGCAAAGCAGTTTCCGCGTCGAACCCTGAGCCGCGCATCAGACCTCAGACTTCAGACCTCACGTACGTTTGGTCCAATTCGCGAGTGGCCTGAGGTGTGACCCCTGAGGTTGAGGTCTGTCGTCTGATCGGTCCAATTTGCGAAGTGGTCTGATGTCTGACCCCTGAGGTCTGATGTCTGATCCTCGGTTACTCGTTGGAAGAATTTTCTGTCCCATTTTCCCGCTTTTCGGTGTAGATTCGATCCAAATCACGAACCAGAGAATTCGGCCGTGCGCGGTCGGTGTTCAAAGAATGTCGCCGGCGGCAATGACATGCAATTCGTCGGGCGACCATCACCGTAAAGATCATGGGAGGTGAGTTGTTGTGACCTCAAAGATCATTCCAGCTAGGAGGTGGGCTCCAAGGAGGAGGATTCAATGGGTGCAAATCAAAATTCCCGAGACAGGCGCAGCCACGCATTCTCCTTGTTTGTGGCAGCGTTCTGTCTTCTCGGACTTAGTGTCAGCTCCCGGGCGCAGGCGACGGCATCGTTGAGCGGAACGGTCAGCGATCCGCAGGGGGGTGTGTTGCCCGGGGTCACCATCAGCGTTACGAATACCGCGACAGCTGTTGTCCGCTCTGTAATTTCCAACGTAGACGGAACATTCCAGATTCTGCAACTCGCTCCCGGGAAATACAACCTGCGAGCCGAAGCGCAGAGGTTCAAGTCGATAGTGCAAGAAGGTGTGGAGCTTCTCGTAAACACGCCGGCGACGCTGAACCTCCAGTTCAAGTAACTGGGGCAACTGAGCGAAACCATCACCGTAAACGAGCAAGCGTCGCAGATAAACACGACGGACGCGACGATCGGGAACGCGTTTAACGAAACTCAGGTAAAGCAGCTGCCCCTGGAAGGGCGCAATGTGGTCGGACTGCTGAGCCTGCAGCCCGGTGTTGTGTTTATAGGAAATGTCGATCCGCAGGGAGCCACAACGGACTATCGCAACGGCTCCGTCAACGGAGGTAAGAGCGACCAGGCCAACGTGACGCTCGACGGAGTCGATGTGAACGACCAGCAGAACGGATATGCTTTCACCTCCGTCCTGCGCGTCACCCTGGACTCGGTGCAGGAGTTCCGTGTGACTACTTCCAATCCCAATGCCGAGCTGGGACGTTCATCCGGCGCGCAAATATCTCTCGTAACGAAAACCGGCTCGAACGACATACACGGTTCGCTCTATGAATATCACCGGAACACTTTGACGAGCGCGAACGATTTCTTCAACAACGCTGCGAGAGTCGACCGCCCCCCGCTGATCCGTAATGTGTTCGGCGCCTCCGCCGGCGCTCCCCTTATCAAGGACCGCCTGTTTATATTCGCGAACTACGAAGGCCGGCGCGACGCGCGCGGCGCGAACGTCGACCGCACCGTCCCCTCGGAGGACATGCGCAACGGCATCCTCAGCTACACGAATACGGCAGGCCAGACGATTCGGCTTCTGCCTGAGGACGTCAAGAAGCTGGATCCGGCCGGAATCGGCCCCAATCCGGCGATGCTAGCGTTCTTCAAGCAGTACCCGCTGCCCAACAGTGATCAGTTGGGAGACGGCGTGAACATCCGGAGCTTCCGCTTCACGTCCCGAATCAAACTGAGGTGGAATACCTACATTGCGCGGATGGATTACAACCTTACGCGGGACAGCAAGCACACTCTCTTCTTGCGCGGCAATCTGCAGAACGACCACAGCAACAGGGATCAGGACTTCCCCGGTCAACCGCCTCGCTTCATCGATCTTGAGAACAGCAAAGGTCTCGCCCTGGGCTACACGGCGCTTCTCAAGCCCAATCTCACGAATGCCTTCCGGTGGGGACACACGCGTCAAGGGTTCGAGTCTGACGGCTCTTCTGTGGAGCCTGCGATCACCTTTCGCAATCTCTCTCCTTTGAAGGACTTCACCCGAAGTTTTGGACGCATCATTCCGGTTCACAATTTTATAGATGACGTGAACTGGGCGAAAAACTCTCACACGTTCGGATTCGGAGCAAACCTGCGATTCATCAGAAACGACAAATTCGACTTCGGCAATTCCTTCCCGAGCGCGACCGCGAACGCTTCGTGGTTGCTCGGAACCGGACGAGACCTGCGGCCTCCGGATATTGCCTCCGGCGCGGTTGCCTTCAGCGACGCGATGATCGCACTCCTTGGCATCCTTCCGCAGGGAACCGCGCGCTACAACTACGACAAGAGCGGCCACGTGCTCCCCGTTGGCGCGCCCGTCAAGCGCCGGTATGGCGCCGACGAGTACGAGTGGTATGTGCAGGATTCCTGGCGAGTCCGGCGAAACTTCACCCTGACTATGGGCGTGCGTTACTCCCTGTTTTCGCCCCCCTGGGAGACCAACGGCCTGCAGGTGGCCCCGAATATCAGTCTGGGCGAATGGTTCGACCTGCGCGGCGCAAACATGCGCAAGGGAATCCCGTCCAACGCCGCCCCAGTGGTGAAAGTAGATCTTGCCGGACAGGCAAACGGCAAGAAGGGATTCTACGATTGGGACAAAAACAATTTCGCTCCGCGCTTTGCCTTTGCGTACTCGCCGGGCTCCAATTCCGGCTGGGCGAGGAAGATCTTCGGTGGGGAGGGGAAGACCGCCATACGGGGCGGGTTCAGCATGGTCTACGATCACATCGGCAGCGGGCTGGCTACACAGTTCGATGATGGGGGATCTTTCGGGCTTTTGACGCTCTTGACGAACCCGGCCAGCTCTCTTTCCTCGAAAACCGCGCCCAGGTTCACGGCGTTCGGTCAGATACCCCCGAACTTGTTGGCGCCCGCACCTCCCGGCGGGTTCCCCGGCACACCGCCGGGCGCCGGTCAACGCGGAAGATTTGCGATCACCCGATCGATAGACGACACCATTCGCACTCCCTATTCGATGGGTCTGAACTTTTCACTCCAGCGCGAGCTCCCCAAGGGATTCGCATTCGAGGTGGCATACGTCGGGAGGCTCTCCCGCAAGCTTCTGGCGAATGCAGATCTGGCCATGCCTGTGGATCTGGTGGATCCTGCTTCAGGGATGAGCTATTTCCAGGCTGCAAGGAAACTCGTTGAGTTTTATGAGAAGAACACGCCGCCCGCCCAGGTGCCCAAGATTCCTTACTGGGAGAACCTGTGGCCCGCGATCACCGCCAATCCGGGCGCGATGCTGCAGGTAATGAAAGATTACTACGGGTACAACTTTCCGGCGGGTACCGCTCTGTCTGCGACGCAGGTGATGTACTTGATCTTCAATGAGCAGTACGCGCCGGACTATACCAGCGCGCTCTTTGACATCGACACGGACTTCAGCTGCGGCGATATCGGCGAAGGGTCTTTCCCGTGCACCAAGTTCGGGGCCTTTACCTTCTGGAACGACCAGTACTCGGCACTCTCGTCCTGGCGTTCCATAATGCCGGCTGATTACCACTCCATGCAGCTCATGCTGCGCAAGCGCTTCGGCCGGGGCCTCCAGTTCCATTTCAACTACAGCTTTGCGAAGGCTTTTGACTGGGCTTCGGTGGCCGAAAGGAGCGGCGCCTTCTCGGGGTTCCTGGTGAATTCCTGGGAGCCTGGACAGAGCAAGTCCGTCTCCGACTTCGACATCAGACATAACATTAACGCGAACTACATCGCGGAGATCCCCTTCGGGAAAGACAAGCTGATCGGACGAAATGCGCCCGCGTGGGCCGACCAGATCATTGGAGGGTGGCAGTGGTCGGGAATCATCCGCGTAACGTCGGGGTTGCCAATCGGTGTTGGAAATGGCCGGTTCTGGCCCACCAACTGGAACGTTACCGGCTTTGCGACCAGGATCGGGGCGATCCCGCGGACCGGAACCACCAAGAACGCGCCTACAGCCATCCCCGGCGGGAAGCCTGGCGTCAACATCTTTCCTGACCCCGCGGCCGCTTTGAAGGCCTATCGCAACACGCTGCCCGGGGACACCGGAACTCGAAACGACCTCCGTGGCGATGGGTACTTCACGATCGACATGGGTCTTTCGAAGACCTTCAAGATCACCGAGAACCACCACCTCCAGTTCCGCTGGGAAACGTTCAACGTGACGAACTCCGTCAGGTTCGATCCCTTCTCGCTCACGCTCGATCTCGGCAGCGGTCGCGCCAATTTCGGCAAGTACTCGGCCACCCTGACCAACCCGCGCGTGATGCAGTTTGCTCTGCGCTTCGAGTTCTAAGAGCTGGCCGGTACACATAGGGGTCTTCGGACGCCATTTTCTAGACCCCCTTGGTGGTCGCCAACTCCATAAACCGGTATTCAGAAGCTCAAGGCCCTGGATTACCGGACTCACTTACTCGCATCGCGGGAAACACTACACGCTCGCGGTTATTCCCCGATTTGATGAACGAGGGCCCCAACACCACGGGCGAAATGTTTCGCGGGATTGTGACATTCCACTCTGAAGGATCTTTGATGAAACGACGAAAAAGTACCATCCGGGAAATTTCGAGCTTATAATGCGGCCACTACTTGAGTAACAAACAAGTTACGGCTTTGACCTGGGGAAGCAGGAGCCCGGGCTGTCGGCTGTCCCCGCTCCACGCTTGTCTGAGAAAGGGAGACCCATATGGAAAAGAAAGAAAATAAGCTGGGCGATTCGGTCGTTAAAAAGGACTGGACTGTCATGGTTTATCTTGCCGGCGACAACAACCTCGCTGAAGAAATGGTTTTTGCTCTGAAGAGCCTGTATAGCGTGGGCAGCAGCAAAAACGTTCAGGTTGTCGCCCTGTATGACACGAATGGCGCGATGGTGCCTTTCGACATTCCCGTTCGCCGAGCCTCCGAAGTGACGGCTGATCATGATCTTAAACAGGGAGAAGAAAGTTTCCTCAAATTTAAGGAGCAGGTTTCAAAAGCGTCGAAAAAAAGTGAGCCAATCACTACTGAGCAGAAGGAGTTCCTAAGACGGCTTGAACGACTCCACTTGACAGGGTCTGTCAATGCGATTCTCCAGGGATTCATCGCCGACACGATCGCAAGGTTCGAAGCTTCACATTACGCACTGATCCTGTCCGGCCATGGGAGCGGGGCCGTTGGGGACTTCTTAACTAGCGCCAAACACTTCTTCAGTTTAACCATCCCTGGTCTGGGTCGTGTTCTGAGAGGAGTCAAGGCCCAGTTTCAGAAAACCGAAACCGGGAAACTCGATATCCTCGGATTCGACAGCTGCCTTATGAGCATGGCCGAAGTCGCCTACGAGGTCAAAGACTGCGTTAGCTACATGGTTGGGGCAGAAGGGTCTGAAGCAAACACGGGCTGGCCATATGACCGCATTCTCAGATTATTGCATCACAACCCCAATCCGCGCGATTTCGCCAAGAAGATCGTGGACGAATACATCAAGTGCTACACCGATTACACGGTAGCGGATCTCTCAGTTGACTTATCCGCACTCGATCTTGGACGCCTTGACAAATTGGTGGATGCGCTGGGAAAGAACCCTGAAGACCGGGGAAACCACAAAGAGCCCCCACTATCGCAAGTCATGAAGGACGGGCTTGCGAGTCCAAGGTTTCCAGATGATGTTAAGGATGCTGTTAAAGATGCTATTGTGCTGGCGCACTGGGAGGCACAAGGCTACAAGAACGAACAGTATGTTGACCTTTGGGATTTCTGCGACCGCCTCCAAAGAAGAACCAATAAGATAGGAGGGAAACTCGGTTCGGAAATAAGAAACGCATGCATTCGAGTAAAAAACGCTATCCAACCGGATCGCGGGCAGGATCAGGGCCTCGCTTTTCGGTCCGGTTACCGGGGTGCGGCGTTTCAACACTCGCACGGGGTGTCTGTCTTTTTCCCGTGGGCAAAACTCACGGATGCCGCAGGAATCAGCGATCTGGAACACTATAGCCTTTTAGATTTTGCCAATCATACTCGTTGGGACGAGTTTCTTAGCGCCTATGTCGACAAGACAATTGGACCGCCCCGCCGCGGTGAGAACGATAAACTGCGTCACAGTTTTCTGAACCATCGCCCGTTCCTGTATACAGGTAAGCCTGGAAAAGAACCCCAGGCCAACTTCCGCGAACCCCAGGCCAACTTTCGTGAACCGCAGGCCAACTTCCGTGAACCGCAGGCCAACTTCCGTGGTTCAAGTCTTGGAGAGGCGCTAAAGATTGCCAGTATGAAAAATCCGCCGATCAACTGGTATGAACAGTACGAACAGTATGGAGAGTATCTTCGGGCAGCAGCAAAGAGCGATTAGGGCACATGGAACAGCAATGAAGTTTCAAAGCGCTTGGCTGGGCATTCTCGCGTGTCTCACCGCACTTCTCAGCGGCATGTGCGAAGTTTCGGGGTCGATACTCAAAGCAGTTAACCAGAAAACCCCGGACCAACTCTACGCCGAAGTACGCGCCTCAGGAAGGATGGGCTACACCGCAACGACGTATTGGTTCGTATTAAACGCCGACGACTACTTTGGATTATCAGTTCAAAAAGCCGGTACAGACATCGCGTTGTCCCTCCTTCGTCCGGACGGACGAATCATCCGTTCGGTCAGCTGCTCGCACGACGGACCGCTTCGCATCTCGGAGGTTGCTCCTTTGCCGGGACGCTACGCCATACAACTGACCTCGTGCAGTCCGCGCAGCCTCGAACGAGCCTACGAACTGACCCTTTCGCGTCCCAGGGCTGCTACGCGTTCGGATCGGCTGCGCGTTACCGGAGAACGACTTTCGGCGGACGCGGAGGCGCTGATCGCGCAATATCGGGCGCACAGTACACGAACGGCCATCCGGAGGTATGAGGAGGCACTGCGGAATTGGACAGCGGTCGGCGATCATGTTGAAGAAGCTCGCACGCTCAACAACATCGGAAAGCTGTACCGCGACCTTGGGGATGTCGAACGTTCGATCAGCTACATCAACAGGGGTCTTGGAGTTGCCCGAAACAGACAGGATTCGGCCGGCGAGGCGGAGGCGTACCTCTCACTGGCCACGATTCACTTGAGCAAAGCCAACCCCTCGAAAGCGTTGGAGGCAAGCTCCAAGGCACTCGAAATCAGCCGCTCGATGTCAAACCGAAAATTGGAAGCTGAAGTTCAATACTTCCTTGGGAACATTTATTACGAAACTGCGGACTATGGGAGGGCTACCGATGCTTTGGAGGAAGCAAAGAGCATCTGGCAAAGCACGGGGAACACACTTGGGCTAGCCCGGTCCTTGTTCTATCTGGCAGTGATCGACTCCGACATGAGTCGCTTCGACACCGGTCCCATTAGGGCGGAGCAGGCACTGTCGCTCTTTCAGTCGCTCGAAAACAAGCAGGGTGAAGCGCGGACGTTGACCCTCCTCGGACATTTTCAGTTGCGAATGGGCCGCAAGCAGGAAGCCCTGAACATGTACGAAAGGGCGAGGCCGCTCGTCATCGATTCGGGTGACCTTTTCATGGAAGCAACGCTATTGAACAGCATTGCCCGGGCTCACTACGATCTGGGAGATGTTCCAGCGGCTCTACAGTTTTTCAGCATGGCCTTGGCCAGGAACGAGGCCCTGCGCGAGCGTATTAGTATTGCGTACACCTTGAGGGCAATGGGTCAGTGCTATTCCGTCATTGGAGATACCCAAAACGCGTTGTCTTTTCTGAATCGCGCGCTCCAGGCTTTCCGTGCCTTGTCAAACAAGAGGATGGAAGGTTTCGTACTGTGGGATATGGGTCTTGTCCATGAGGCCATGGGCGACGTGTCCGGGGCCCTCGACGTGTTGAACCGATCGCTGGAACTGAGCCGCTCGGCCACGGAACGGCGTGTGGAAGCCTCGTCACTGACCGCTATCGGTCACATTCATGAAGCAGCGGGCGAAACTGATCGCGCACTTCAGTACTACGAAGAGGCGCTTCGACTGACCCAGGTTACAGCAGATCCATTCGGCGAACAGGCAACACTATACCGCATAGCCCATTGCTTACGAACCGCGGGAAAGCTCAAAGAGTCGCTTTCTCGCTCCGAGGCAGCGATCAGAATCGTTGAAGGAGCGCGAGCCAGTGTCGCCAACTCCGCATTGCGCATGTCATACTTTGCCTCGGTGCGTCAACACTACGATCTTTACATCGACGTGCTTATGCGCCTTGCCGGCGGCGCCGACTCGGCAGAAGATTCCCGCGCCCTGGCGTTCGAAGCAAGCGAGCGGGCGCGGGCGCGCACTCTACTGGAAAGCATCGGCGAGACCCAGATTTCTATTTCCGAAGGGATCGACTCCGCTCTGCGCGAAAGGGAAATCTCCCTCAGGACTTTGCTCGATGTAAAGGCCAATCGTTACAACCAACTCCTCAGCACGAGCCCGAATGCCAAAGAGATCGGTACTCTCGGTGGTGAGGTTCGCCGCCTCACTGCAGAATACGAAGAACTTCAGGGTCAAGTCCGGCTACGGAACCCCAGATACGCCGCCCTCTTGCAGCCCGTACCGCTCAAGCTCGCGGGTATCCAGAAAATGCTGGATGACGATACGCTTCTCCTTGAATACGCGCTCGGGGAAGACAACAGTTATCTGTGGGCTGTGACTCGGAACGATTTCAGCACGTTTAGGCTGCCGAAGCGATCGGAGATCGAGAACAGGGTTCGACCAGTTCGAGACCTGATGGTGGCCAGGGTCCCGCATCCCGGGGAGAAACCGGCTGAACATCAAGCAAGAGTGCGCAAGTCGGAAGCGGAATACTGGGTTCAGGCGGCGGAACTCAGCCGGGTCCTTCTTGGACCGGTTGCCAGTCAGTTGGGAAATCGCCGCTTGGCCATCGTGGGCGAGGGAATCTTGCAGCACATTCCGTTCGGGGCGTTGCCCACTCCTGACGCAACCAGCGCTCAGGACACTCCGGTCATCCTCAACCATGAGGTCGTCAACCTGCCATCCGCGTCCACGCTCTTGCTTCTTCGGCGAGATGCGGTGAACCGAAGACCGCCGGATCGAACCGTGGCCGTCTTCGCTGACCCGGTATTTCATGCGAGCGATTCCCGGGTGCTCGGCCGGGCGGGCAAGGCTGCACTCGCACCGCCACGCACCGAAAAAACGGGCACAATTGCAATGAGGGACCTCGCGACTGCACTTCGACGCGGCGGTGACGCAAAGGGCCTGGATATCCCGAGGTTGCCGGCAACGCGACAAGAAGCCGAAGCCATCCTGCGCCTTGTAGCTCCAACACAAGGGCGAGGAGTGTTTGATTTCGAGGTGAACCGGGCGGCGGTGATGACCCGGGAGTTGCAACGCTACCGGATTGTTCATTTTGCCACTCATGGTCTTTCCAGCGACGAGTATCCGGAATTGTCCGGACTCGTGTTGTCGCTGGTTGATGAGAAAGGCAACCCGCAGGACGGCTTTCTTCGGCTGAGGGACATCTACAACCTGAAACTGTCCGCTGAGCTTGTCGTGTTAAGTGCGTGTGATACCGCACTGGGGAAGGATGTCAAAGGCGAGGGGCTGGTCGGAATCGTGCGCGGCTTTATGTATGCCGGGGCCCCCCGTGTGGTCGCCAGTCTGTGGAAAGTCGATGACGACGCCACGGCCGAGCTGATGAAGCAGTTCTACCAGCGGATATTCCAGGGAGGTCTGGCGCCCGCGGCGGCGCTCCGAGAGGCTCAGATTGCGATGTGGCAGCAGAAGCAGTGGCGGTCTCCCTATTACTGGGCCGCATTCGTGCTTCAAGGGGAATGGAAATAGAGAATACCGATCCATGACAGAGGCGCGGCGCTCAGTATTGCCTTGCCTGGAAGTCTTAATTTGGTCTAGGTTTAGCTCCATGGGGAGGGAGTCAGACCTAAGCCAGGAGGCCTTCGATCGGTTGCTCGCCTGGCTAAATCCAAACCGTGCGCTGGCAGGGGAGAAATACGAGGAAATCCGACGGCGTCTCATAAAAATATTCACGTGCAGGGGCTGCACCTGTCCCGAGGTACTGGCCGACGAAACGATCAACCGGGTTGCCAGGAAGGTTCAAGAAATAGCCGCTACTTATGTTGGCGATCGCTCGCTCTACTTCTACGGCGTAGCACGCAACGTGCACCTGGAGTTTGTGAGAAAGAGACCTGCCCCGGAGCCGCCTCCGATACCGGAACCTTGCCCTGAATCGGAACAGGAGTACGAGTGTCTGGAGCGATGCATGCAGAATCTGTCATC
>Ga0066709_100003910_pt1 | contig 11670 bp, 13 predicted proteins | sample GraSoiAngelo_158_FD_79665 | JGI IMG/M metagenome (GOLD analysis project Ga0066709, IMG submission 79665) | Grasslands soil microbial communities from the Angelo Coastal Reserve, California, USA - 14_1009_16_30cm | ecosystem: Environmental > Terrestrial > Soil > Grasslands | place: USA... | reverse complement strand
TCTCCGCTCAGCGCGATGTCGACGGCGGCGTCGGTGAAGTTCACCGCCACGAGCCGGCGGTCGCCGTCGGCCTCGCGTTCCCATGCGAGCGCGCCGACCGACGCGGGCAGGAGACGGAACGACCCGGTCCGCAACGCCGCGCTGTCGTGGCGGGCGCATAACAAACGACGGTAGAGGTGCAGGATCGAAGCGTCGTCGGCGCGCAGGTCCTGCACGTCGCGCGACGACGACTCGGGGGGCCACGGGAGCCACGGGTCGTCCACGCCCCAACCGTGGTCGGTGGCGCCGGTCCACGGGATGGGAGCCCGGCAGCCGTCGCGGCCGCCGGGATCGACGCGCCGCTCGGGCGGGACCGTGGCGTCCTCCAGCCCGAGCTCCTCGCCCTGGTAGAGGAAGGGCGTGCCGCGCAAGGTGAGTAGTAGCACCGCGGCGGCGCGGGCCCGTGCCTCCGACCCGCCGTAGCGTGTGCGATGACGGCGGTTGTCGTGGTTGGAGAGGACCCACGTGGGCCACGCGTCGATCGGGTCGAGCTCCGCGACCACACGCTCGATCCGCTTGTGCCACGCGCCCGCGTCCCACGGCGCGTGCAGGGGAGGGAAGTTGAAGGCGAGGTGCAGCTCGTCGCCGGCTCCGTAGTACTTGGCCACCAGTGCCGTGGAGAGCAGGTAGACCTCACCCACCATCATCCGATCACCGGGGTACGAGTCGAACAGGCGGCGCAGGTCGCGGAGGAGCGGATGGGTCTCCGGGCAGTCGTTGAGCGCGGAATGGGGGATCCCCACCACCTCGGCCGGATCGTCGGGCAGGTCGGGTCGCTTGCCCATGCACTGCACGACGTCGATGCGGAAGCCGTCGACACCGCGGTCGAGCCAGAACCGCACGACACCGTGCATGGCCTCGACCACCTCCGGATTTCCCCAGTTCAGGTCGGGCTGCTGGGGCAGGAAGCAGTGCAGGTACCACTGGCCGGTGGCGTCGTCCCAGGTCCACGCGGGGCCGTCGACGAAGGTGGCCGCCCAGTTGTTCGGCGGCTGGTCGGGCGAGCCGTCGCGCCACACGTACCAGTCGCGCTTGGGGCTGTCGCGCGACGCGCGGGCCTCGACGAACCACGGGTGCTGGTCCGAGGTGTGGTTCGGCACCCAGTCGATGAGGACGCGGAGACCACGCCGGTGCGCGTCGGCGAGCAGCCGGTCGAAGTCGGCGAGCGTGCCGAACAGCGGGTCGACGTCGCAGTAGTCGGCCACGTCGTAGCCGAAGTCGGCCATGGGCGAGCGGAAGAACGGCGAGAGCCAGACCGCGTCGACGCCCAACCACTCGAGATGGTCGAGGTGGGCGCGGATGCCCTCGAGCGTGCCGACCCGCCCGCCGCTGCCGGCGAACGAGCGCGGGTAGAGCTGGTAGACGACGGCCGACTTCCACCACGGCGTCGACATGCGGGGCATTGCCATGCGGGCGACAGCGTAGGAGTCGTCAGCGGTGCACGGAGCCGGACGGAGGCGGACGCAGCGAGCTCGGGTCGAACGAGCTGGGGTGCATGCGGCTCGGGCGGCGAAGGGGCGCCATGGTCAGGCCCACGAGAACCGAGAGCACGATCCACACCACGACGACCGCGGCGACCATGACCACTTCCTGAACGGTACGCCCGGCCTCCTCGCCCGAGGTGGATGGCGACGGGTCACCGGGCGTCGTCGGGTCGCAGGTCGACGCGCAGGACCAGGAAGCCGTCCTCCAGCGAGCCCTCGGCGTCGCCGAGCATGGCGAAGTCCTGGTAGTCGAGCTGCATGCGCTCGACGAAGCGCTTCCGGTCGGCGCCCTCGAGCGGCGGCATGGGCCGGTTGCGGACGGCTTGGGCCCGCTCCTTGAAGCGGGTGATCATGGCATCGACGTCGAGGGCCTCTCCCATGGCCCCCACCGTATCCAGCTCGCCCGCGAACCCAAGGTTGGGTCGGCCCGGCGATAGACTGAGCGGGCCCAGGTGGCACAGGAACCAGGCAGCGAAGCAACACCAGGCAGCACTGCAACCAGGCAGGCAGAGCAACCAGGCAGGAACAGCGACGACCAGCCGGCGGGACCCAGGTCGGAGCATCGAGTCGGGAGCATCGACGTGAAGAAGGGACGACATCGCCGCTTCGAGGAGGCGCGTGCGCTGAAGCGCACGACCGAGACGATCGTCGAACCCTGCCCCGAGTGCGGCGCCGACCCCGAGGACGAGCACGCGTCGTGGTGCCTCGCAGGTGAGGACGACGACGCCGCCGACGAGCACGCGGTCGACGAGCTCGGCGCCGACGGCTGACAGGAGCACAGGCGGGTCCCGGCGTGCGCTCGGCGCCGTCGCGGCCGTCGTGGCCCTTGCGTGCGGTGCCGCCTTCGCCTCCGGCCGGGTCGGCGGCTCTGCGGGCCCGCGGTCCGGGCCGGTGGGTGCGGCCCGGGAGACGAGCCGCCCCTCGCCCTACTCGGGGCTCGGCACCTGGGTCGACGTCTACGACTGGAGCCGGGAGTTCAGCGGTGGTCGTCCCGTCGTGGGCCCCGCCGACGTCGACGCCATGGCGGCCGCCGGTGTGCAGACGCTGTTCATCCAGACCGCGAAGGCCGAGGACGCCGGCGACCTCGTCGACCCCGACCTCCTCATCGCCATCGTCGACCGGGCCCGGGCCCGCGGCCTGCGGGTCGTGGGCTGGTACGCGCCGACCCTGGTCGACGAGGCGGCGGACCTGCGCCGGCTCCTGGCCGCGGCCTCACTCGGAGTCGACGGCGTGGCGGTCGACATCGAGGTGCGTGACGTCGGCGACGTCACCCTGCGCAACCAGCGCCTGATCTCCCTCAGCCGGGGCCTGCGGCGGGCGCTGCCGGGCCAGCGGCTGGGCGCCGTCGTCATGCCGCCCGTGCTGCTCGACGTCGTCAATCCCGGCTACTGGCCCGGCTTCCCGTGGCGCGAGCTGGCCCGGTCATACGACGTGTGGCTCCCGATGTCGTACTCGACCGAGCGCCGTCGCGACTCGGGCTGGCGCGACGGTTACCGCTACACGGTCGAGAACGTCCGCCGGCTCCGCGAGCACCTGGGGCGGCCCCATGCGCCGGTGCACACGATCAGCGGGCTCGCCGACCGCCTCACCCGGGCCGACCTCGAGGGCACCGTGCGGGCGGTGGTCGAGACGGGTGCGGTGGGCGCCAGCCTGTACGACTGGCGTTCGACCGGCGCGGTGGCCTGGCCGTTCCTCAGCCCGCTGCGCGCGCCCTAATGGGGGTCTAATAGCCGGCCCGTGCGCAGACGAGGTCGATGTCGGCAGGGGTCGCGCCGCTCTCGACGACGAGGTCGCCGATTCGGATCCCCGGGGGCGACGGACGCGAGGGGTGGTTGCGGTGCGCGTAGGTGACCGGCCCACCCGTCAGCATCCCCCGGTGCGCGTGGAGTGCGAGCGGATGACCGCGTCGCTCGAGCCCGTCGAGTAGGTCGGCGAGGGCGGCGTGCTCGGCGCGGTTGTGTGCATCGGTCAGGCTGTCGATGACGACCGGCCCGATCGACTCGGCGTCGCGTTCGAGCACCGCGAGCGCCGGCGAGAAGGTGCGTGCCCGCTTGCCGGCCCGCACGCGCGCGACCGCCTTCGGGGTCGGCTTGCGCCGCTGCACTTCGCTCAGCGCGCGGTGGTCGAGGTACCGCACGGCGAGCGACGAGTTGCGCCGGGCATGGCGGGCGAGGTCGGAGCCCGACGGCCCCGGGCGCGCGGTGCCCGACGCCCGTTCGATGGCGCGCTCGGCGTCGACGATCGACCGCAACGCCGCCACCAGAATGCGGTTCTCGGGCGTGTCGTACGCCCGGGCGGTGGTGGTGCAGACGTAGAGGTCGGACGCGCCGGCCGTGGCGCCGCGGGTCGACATCGTCTCACTCCACTGCACCGGTCCGCGAATCTCACCGTGGCACCGCTCGGCGCGGTTGGTCGTGGCGGCACCGAGCGAGCGCAGCAGCACCGGCATACGGAACAGCAGGGCGGCCACTTCTGGGCTGGTCGCGTGCAGGTACCCGGCGAGCGCCTCAACCGAGCCGTGACTCCGGCCGAGCAGGGCCTCGGCGGAGCGTGCGGGGTCGAAGGGACGCGCCAGGCGCGCCCAGATCCGTTCGGCCGGCGCTGGCGTCGACCCGCTCAGCGGCGAGCCCGGGCTCGCGGGCCTCAGATCGACGACGGGGACGTCCACCGGGTTCCGTGCCCCCTACGCCGGGAGCTCGACCCCGAGGACCTGTTCGATCGTGCGGCGCGCCTCGACGAGCTCGTCCTTGTCGAAGATCTCGGCCACACGCTCGTAGAGCTCGGCGGCGCGTTCGTCGTCGATGCCCTCGAACTGAGGCAGGAGGTACGCGTAGAAGACCTCGTAGAGCAGGCGCGACTCCGAGGACGCGGTCGACGCCCGCTGCGCGGCGTAACGAGCGGCGTCGATGAACACCGCAGGGCCGAGCTCCTTCAGGTCACGCAGACCGAGCAGTCGGCTCACGATCTCGCCCGGGCCGACGAGGAGATCGCGATATGCCTGCTCGTCGGGCGGCACGACCTCGATGAAGGCGAACCGACGCATCAGTGCGAACGACATCTCGAACAGCAGGTTCTTGTCGAACACGTTCATGGTGGCGACGATGCGCCACGTGGCGGGCACGCGGATGGGGTCGGTGCCGGGTGGCACGTCGACGCCCGGCGGCACCAGCGAGATGGGGTGGCTGTTGCCCCGACGCTTGAACGGCAGCACGACGGCCTGTCCGGAGAGCACGGTGAAGAGCTGTCCGAAGGCACGGTCGAAGTTGGCCCGGTTGAGCTCGTCGACCACGAGCCACTTGCCGCTCTCGATCGCGTCGACGAACATCCCCGGCCGGAAGATGAGGCCCTCGAGCGTCGGCTGGAGGCCGCCGATGGTCTCGAACGTCGTCCACTCGGTGGTGGCGGTGGTCGGCAGGTAGCCGGTGCACATCACCGCGCGCTGCGCGACCTCGGCCGAGAGGTAGGCGAGGGTGGTCTTGCCGGTGCCCGGCGGGCCGGTCAGCACCACGTGCTTGCCCGCGTCGATCGCCGCCACGACCTGCTCCACCACGTTGGGGTGCAGGCGCATGCCGGCGGCAGCGACTTCCTTCTGCAGCGTCTCGACGTTGAATTCGGCCATGAGGGATGGATCTACAGGAACGCACGCGCGTTCTCGAGAGCTAGGTCGGCCAATGCGCCGTGCGACCTGAGCGCTTTTGTCCCGTCCCGGCCGATCCGCTGGACCGCCAGCCGGCACCACTCACCCATGGGGCCCGAGATGCGGTCGGTGGCGTCGTCGGGGCCGAACGACCAGTCGGCGCCCTCGGGGTCGACGAGGTCGAACCGCAGCGTGCGGCCGGGTGGGGGATCGACGCCGGCGACCGACAACGCGTAGGGGAGCGCCCGGGCGCCGATCCACGCCACGTGGTGCAGCCGTCGGGTGTCGGCGCCCGGACGACCGACCGCGGCCCGGATGTCGAGGCCGTGGGCCCAGTGCTCCATGATCCGCGCCGCCCCGAAGGCCCGGAGGCCCATCCCGAGGCCCCACGGCACGCGCGCGGCGGGATCGAGCCCCCGGAGGGCGGCGCGGTTGCGCGCCGCGGCGCCGGTCCACCAGTCGAGCACCTCGGCCGGCGTCATCGCCCGGCCCCGGAGGCAGCCGGCCAGCGTGAAGGCGTCGCCCGACGGGTACTGCTCGACCTCGACGTTGATCTGCCGCACGCCGCCCGTCGCGGTGTCGTGGGCCAGCTCCTCGGTGTCGGCGAGGTGCGACACCTGGTCGCGCACGTCCCAACCCACCGCCGGCGTCGGGCGCGACCACTCGGTGCCGGCGAGGTCGCGGAGCAGGGCCTCGAGGTCGCGCTGCTCGGCTTCGAAGTCGTCGAGCACCGCGCGAGTCGCGGCGGCCGCTGCGCTTCGATACTCGCTCACCGGTGCACCATCCTCGTGCCTCGGCTGCTGCACCGCCCTGTTCCGATGGAGCTGCGGTCCTCCGCTGCGCTTCGGTCCTCGCTCAAGACTTGACTGAGCGCCGCACGGTGGGGTGCGGGAGGAAGGCGACCGGCTTCGCATCGCGCGCGTCGAGGTACTCCGCGACGCGCGCGTAGACGCGCTTGCCGACGAGCTCGATGAGCTCGTCGCGCATCGTGCGGTAGACCGGGTCGCGCGCCACGAACGCCTCCGGCGCCTCGGTGCACCACCAGTGGAACTCCTGGCCGCCGTCGCCCCAGTGCCGCCGCTGCCACTCGATGATCGTCGAGGTCACGTGGCCGTCGTCCTCCTCGTGGTCCTCGCGGCGCAGCGGCAGCTGCCAGCACACCTCGGGCTTGTAGTCGAGTGGCCGGTGGCCCCTCTGCAACGCCGCCTGGTGCAGCGCGCAGCCGGGGCCGGCGGCGAACCCCGGTCGGTTCAGGAAGATGCAGGCGTCGCGGACGAGCCGGGTGACGGTGGCGCCCTCGGCCCCGCGCTTCGTGACGCCCCGCTCCCTGCCCTGCTTGCGGAACTGCCACTGCTCGTCGGTCAGCGTGGCGGCGATCTTCTTCACCCGCTTCACGTCGGCGTCGTCGCTGAAATGGGCCCCGTAGGAGCAGCACCCTTGAACGAGCTCGGGCACCGGGCCTGTGAGGACACCTTGGCAGCCCGATCCGAAGATGCATGTCCACGAGCTCCGGAGGAAGGTGACGTCGAAGACCCACGTGCGGTCCTCGTCGGGGTCCTCGAACGAGACCCACTCGCGAGTGGAGTTCAGCGGTTGTCGCTTCTTGCTCACCCGACGAAAGCTAGTGCGCCGTCGCCGCGAGCTCGCGCCACAGCTCGCCCGCCGCGAGGAGCCCCTTCCAGAACTGGCTCATCACCATGCGCTCGTTGGGCGCGTGGATGCGATCGCCCGGCAGCCCCACCCCGAGGAAGAGGACCGGTGCGTCGAGCACCCGACCGAGCGCTTCCTCCGGGCCGCTTCCGCCCTCGCGGGTGAACAGCGGTGGTGTGCCCCACACGCGCCCGATGGCGCGCGTCAGCGCGCCGACCGCGGGATGGTCGACGGGTGTGAGCGCCGGTGCCACCGCGCCGATGGGCGTGACGCGCGCGTCGATGCCGTCGGGCACCATCTCCGCGAGCCACGAGCGGAAGGACGCCGCGACCCTCTCGGGGTGCTGATCGGGAACGAGGCGGAACGTCACCTTGAAGCCGCCGCGCGCGGGCACGATCGTCTTGATGCCGTCGCCCGTGTAGCCGACCCCGATGCCGACGACGTCGCAGGTCGGGCGCGACCACACGCGCTCGAGCGTGGAGCGACCCGCCTCGCCCTCGAGCCGCCGCACGCCGGCCTCGGCCATCCACTCGGCGTCCCGGAACGGCAGCCGGGCGAACGACGATCGCTCGGCGTCGCTGAGGGGACGTACGTCTTCGTAGAAGCCGGGGATCGCAATCCGGCCCTCGGAGTCGTGCAGCGACGCGACCAGTCGGGAGATGTGGTGAGAGGGGTTGGGCACCGAGCCGCCGTAGACACCCGAATGGAGATCGGCCGTCGCGCTGCGCAGCTCGACATCGAACGCGACCAGGCCGCGCATGCCGACGCACGTGGAGGGGACGTCGAGCGACCACATGCTGGTGTCGGACACGACGACGACGTCGCAGGCCAGTCGGGCCCGCTCCCGCCGCAACAGCACCTCGAAGTGCGGCGAGCCCACCTCCTCCTCGCCTTCGACGACGAACTTCACGTTGACCGGGAGCGCACCGTCACGGCGCAGGAGGCCGCGGACGGCCTCCAGCTCGTACAGCACCTGGCCCTTGTCGTCGATGGCGCCCCGCGCCCGGCACTCGTGGCGCCCACCGGGATTCGTGGTGCGCTCATCCACCGTGACGGTGGATGAGCGCACCGAGAAGCGAGGCGAATGCCCGCCCCGCAGGTAGGTTGGCCCCGGTGGACACGGCTCTCGTCGGTGACCTGCGTGCCGCGCTCGCACCCGATCGCGTCCGGGTGGGCGCGCTGGAGCTGGATCTCTACGCGCGCGACGCGGGAGCGATCTCGGGCCACGCCGAGGTGGTCTGCTTCCCGCTCACGGCCGAGGAGGTGCAGGCGGCGGTGCGCGTCGCCCGGGCGCACGGACGCCCGTTCGTGCCGCGGGGGTCGGGCACCGGGCTCGCCGGTGGGGCGGTGCCCGTCGGCGATCCGGTCGTGATCGTCACCACCAAGATGACGCGCGTGCTCTCGATCGACGAGGACGAACGGATGGCATGGGTCGAGCCGGGTGTCCTGAACCTCGACCTCACGCGAGCGGTCGCCCATCTCGGGCTGCACTACGCGCCCGATCCCTCGAGTCAGCAGTCCTGCTCGGTGGGCGGCAACGTGGCCACCAACTCCGGAGGCCCGCACTGCCTTCTCTACGGGGTGACGAGCGCCCACGTGCTGGCCATCGAGGTGTGTCTGCCCGACGGGTCGCTCGCGCTCCTGGGCGGCCTCGACGCCGAGCCTTTCGGCTATGACCTGCGCGGCGCGTTCGTGGGCAGCGAGGGAACGATGGGCATCGCCACCCGGATCGCGGTGCGCCTCACGCCCGACCCGCCCGCGGTGCGCACGCTCCTGCTCGACTTCACGTCGGTCGAGGACGCCGCTGCGACCGTGTCCGCGATCATCGCGGCGGGTCACGTTCCGGCCGCGCTCGAGATGATGGACGCCGAGATCACGCGCGCGGTCGAGGACTTCGTGCACGCGGGCTTCCCCCGCGATGCCGCGGCCGTGCTGCTCGTGGAGGTCGACGGGCTACCTGCCGGCACGGACGCGGCCGCGCAGGAGGTGGGCGAGATCGGCCGGGCCCACGGGGCACGCACCGTGCGCGTCGCCGCGGACGAGGCCGAGCGGGCGCTGCTCTGGAAGGGGCGCAAGTCGGCCTTCGGCGCCATCGCCCGCATCGCCCCCAACTACTACCTGCACGACGCGGTGGTGCCGCGCACCCGCCTGGTGGAGGTGATGCGCGCGGTGTACGAGATCGCGGCGCGCCACGAGCTGATGATGATGAACGTCTTCCACGCCGGCGACGGCAACCTGCACCCGTTGATCGTCTTCGACCGGCGCACGCCGGGCGTGATGGAGCGGGTGATGGCGGCGGGCGACGCGATCATCACCGCGTGCGTCGAAGCGGGTGGGGTGCTGTCCGGCGAGCACGGCATCGGTCTCGAGAAGCGCGATCTCATGCCGCTCCTGTTCTCGGCCGCCGACCTCGACGCGCAGGCGCGCCTGCGCGACGTGTTCGATCCCGACGGTGTGTCGAACCCGACGAAGGTGTTGCCCGCAGGCTCGCGCTGCGGCGACCTCCAGCGGGTGCCCGAGGGCGTATGGATCTGACCGCGTTCGCCGAGGCGGTCGGCACCGAGGGCCCGGTGACGGCCGTGGGCGGACGCACGCAATGGGACGTCGGTGGTGCGGTCGCCCCCGGCACGCGCGAGGTGCGCGCCCCCGAAGGCATCCTCGAGTACGAGCCGGGCGAGATGACCGTCCGGTGCGGTGCGGCCACGACCGTGCGCGAGGTCGACGAGGTCGTGGGGGCGCACGGGCAGCTCGTGGCGTTGCCCGATGAGGCGGGCGCGACGGTCGGCGGCGTCTTGGCCGTCGGCCGGAGCGGAGTGCGGCGTCTGGGCTACGGCCCGGCGCGCGACGTTCTGCTCGAGGCGCGCTACGTGTCGGCCGAGGGCACGCTCGTCAAGGCGGGTGGCCCGACGGTGAAGAACGTGAGCGGCTTCGACCTCTGCCGCCTGCTCGTCGGCTCGCTCGGCACCATCGGCCTGCTCGGCGAGGTGCGCCTGCGGTGCCGGCCCCGACCCGCCCGCTCGCAGTGGTTCGCCGGTGAGGTCGACCCGTTCGCGCTCCACCGGGAGCTGTACCGTCCGACGTCGATCCTGTGGGACGGCTCCATGACATGGGTGTTGCTCGAGGGTCATCCGGTCGACGTCGACGACCAGGCCCGCCTCGCCCGGCTGGCGCCGGTCGACGGACCGCCGGCGGTGCCCGCCGAGGGCCGGCGGTCGCTGCGCCCGTCGGAGCTGCGGGCGCTCACGGGGGCCTTCGTCGCGGAGATCGGCGTCGGCATCGTGCACCTCCCGCACCCGGTCGACCCGCCTGCTCCGGCTGCGCTCGACCTGCACCGCCGGATCAAGGCCGCGTTCGACCCGACGGGCCGGCTCAACCCGGGCCGTCAAGCGTGAGCGGGCCGATGACTCTCACTGGCGCACGCTTGCGCGTCGACGACGACGAGCTGGTGGCGTGCGTGGCGTGCGGGCTGTGCCTGCCGCACTGTCCCACCTATCGGGTCACCGGCGAGGAGTCCGCGTCGCCGCGTGGGCGCATCGCGGCGATGCGCGCCGTCCACTTCGACGGCCGCCCGCTCGACGACGACTTCACCCGTTTCATGGACCTGTGCGTGCAGTGCCGTGCGTGTGAAGCCGTGTGCCCGTCGTCGGTGCCGTTCGGCCACCTGATGGAGGGCGCGCGCGACACCCTCGCCCGGGAGACGCGCTACCAGCCGTGGTGGCGGCGGGCGGGCTACCGCATCCTCGGGCACCACCGCCTCCTCCTCGCGGCGTCGACCGCGCTCGCGGTCGCCCAGCGAGCCCGCGTCGTCCCCCGCCGGCTCGGTCTGCCGCGCCTGCCCTTGCGCCGCACCACGCTCGCGCCCACCGGCACCGATGTCTGGCTGTTCACCGGATGTGTGATGGACGCGTGGATGCGGCCGGTGCACGCCTCGGTGGTGCGCGTGCTCACCGCGGCGGGCGCGGGGGTGGCCCTGCCCGGCGCGGGAGCGGACTGCTGCGGCGCGCTGCACGCCCACGCCGGGCTGCTCGACGACGCGCGTGCCCTCGCCCGTCGGGTGATGTCGTCGATGCCGGGGGATGCGCCCGTGCTCGTCGACTCCGCCGGTTGCGGCGCCGCGCTCGAGGACTACAGGCACCTGGTCGGCACCCGCGAGGCCGAGCGCTTCGCGGCGCGCGTGCAGGACGTGAGCGAGTGGCTCGCGCCTCGGATCGACCAACTGCCGGCGGCCCCGCGTCATCGACGCCCGACGGTGGCCGTGCAGGATCCCTGTCACCTGCAGCACGTGCAGAAGGCGCACCAGCACGTGCGAACCGTGCTGCGACCGTTCGTCGACGTGGTCGAGCTGGACGACGAGGGCCTCTGCTGCGGCGCGGGTGGTGCCTACGCTGCACAGCATCCCGAGCTCGCAGGCGCGATCCGCGACCGCAAGGTCGGCGCCATCCGCCGGAGTGGCGCGACCGTGGTGGCGAGCGCCAACCCCGGGTGCGTGATGCACCTCGCCGCTGCGGGGCTCGTCGTGCGGCACCCCTTCGAGCTGATCGACGACGCGTTGGGAGGACCCGGTGCCGGGTGAGTTCGACGATGTGCGCCGGCGCCTCGAGGGCATCGCCGAGGAGCTCGCCGACCTGGCCATGGTCCGCCTGCGCGAGTCGATCGACGCGGGGGGCACGGAGCTGCCCATCGACGAGCGCCGCCTCACCCGCGCCCGCCGGGCGGTGGAGAAGGCGGTGTTCATCCTCCGCGAGCCCGACGACGGGCCGGGTTAAGCGACCAGCGAGCACGGCCCGGCGTGGGGTAGGGGCCCCACGCTCGGGAGGAGGCCGGGGTTGGGGCCCCGGCCGGGGGAGCGAAGCGACCAGC
>Ga0066709_100003909_pt1 | contig 11674 bp, 11 predicted proteins | sample GraSoiAngelo_158_FD_79665 | JGI IMG/M metagenome (GOLD analysis project Ga0066709, IMG submission 79665) | Grasslands soil microbial communities from the Angelo Coastal Reserve, California, USA - 14_1009_16_30cm | ecosystem: Environmental > Terrestrial > Soil > Grasslands | place: USA... | reverse complement strand
GAGCAGCGGGCTCAGTGAATAGCTGAGGCTGAAGCTGTTAAAGTAAGCCACTGCAGCAACCCGTTGGTCAGAGAGCCCACAGGACGGGCCCGGCCAGAGGTTCGAACCCTCTCGGCGGCGCCATCTACAGACAGAATGAGCCCTGTCTCTGGAGGTTTAAGCAGGCTTTGAAGCGGTATTCGTTGTGGCTATAGCTGTCAGTCGACTCATGAACTCTCGCATCAGCGCTGGGTCTTCCATGACTCTCTTGACGAGTTGCTCTACTGCTTGGTCCGGGCTCAGGGTTGGAGCTTTGATCGTTACTGCTGCCTTTGCATACTCTGCCCGTAGCTTTTCGACACCGAGGCTGGCGACTTGGTTGTAGGTGTCTGTTACATGCCCCATCCAGTAGTCGACATGACTCTCTGGGGCTCCACCTTGGATGAAGCGGGTCTTGAAGAACTTGCGCAGGGTGTGGACGCGGAGGTTGTACATTCTTCCCCCGACTTTCTGAAGTAGACCTGCTCTTCGGTAGAGTCCATGGACTATCTGGCGAATCTGTTTGGGACTTACTGGTTTGGGTGTGCGGCTCGTGTTGGACCTTATGAGCGGCGAGTTATCATTGAGTGCCTCTGGCGGATTTCTTCCAAGAGCTTCTGATCCGTTGCGTCTCTGTTCCATGTAGAGGCGAAGGTGCTCGACTGCTTCAGAGGCGAGGAACGTGCTGTGTTCCGCGTACTTGCCCTTGACTAAGTCGGCCTCGATATGTACATGCAATGGAATCTTGCCTGCTTCCAAGTCCTTTCGCACGTGTCGGTACTGGAGTTTTGTCAGCGTCTCTTCTCGGAATCCGGCCAACGCGAGTAGTGTTATGATCACTCGCTCGCGGAGGTCTGCAATGTCGAGAAGGCGAGCGAGCTGTTCAGGCTCCGGGGCAGTGTCCTGGTACTTCGTTTTCCGGTTCAATCTCTCCGGTAGCTCTACTTCCTTGGCTCCATTTTTCCGATAGAACGTTCTGACTTCCTTGATTAGTCCGTGGACACGGCTGGGGCTTAGTCCCATGCCTTGCAGGCTCTCGGTCCATTGTTGCAGCAGCCCGATGTGATTGTCTAGCTTGATTCTGTCTACTAGGTTAGTGCCGTTTCTGATGTCGTCGATGATCCGGTCGGGGCTGGCTTCGAGGAAGCGGGAGTATAGACTGACCCCCTCCGCGTAGTTGTACAACGACTTGGTACTTCCGCTGCATCCGGCTCCGTAGCGCAGATAGCGAGCCAGCACAACCATGGTCCTGTTCTCCAGTATGAATGGGAGAAGGCGTGGGCGGTTCTGTGCGCATGCTTCGACGATGTAGGAGACAAAGTGAGGGTCTCCGACAGCTAGAACTTGTTTAACTGGAACTTTGACTGGTTCTCTGAACCTGACGTTGCGTAGGCTTCTTTCGAGGATCAGTTGTCCGTCAAATACGCTAAATGGAACCGGAATCGCTTTCTGAAGTTCTTCAAGTGTGAGAGTTCTGGTCTTCGGTTTGAGCGTTGCTTTCAGCTGGATTGTTTCTAGTCGGCTCGTTGTTTTTTCCTCTTTTCTGTTTTGGGCTTCGTCTCGCTCGGTTACTGTTTGGAGTCCGAAACCGCAAGTGTTCTGACGGACCTGTGCGATAGTTAAGCCATGTCGTGACTTGGAATGCGCGGCGGGGAGGGCACACATCAGTTATCCCAATAACCTGATCAAATCTACCATCCACACGAAGGAAAGTACCGCCTGGTCAGCAATACCAGTTAGCACTACCATTTCGTCCGACGACAACTCCTCTGTAACTGGGCGGAGTGGGCCGGAACGCGTTGACAACATCTGTCAAGGACAAGGCCATTCTAGCGATAGGCCCTATCTTACGGGTCGGAGGGCAGACACTATGAATTACTTGAGTCATTCAATCTTGATGTTTGTGACGTAGCTGCCGCAGCTTACTTTCCTCTGGAATCGACGAATATGACCGTAGGTTTCCCTTCCAATCTTAGGATTTTTACAAGCGGAGCCGAGGCGGCAGTTACCGGGGTCACCTTCTTGCGCCAAATCTCTCTCCACTTTTCGTCGGGAAGGTCGGAGTGGATCGGTTCCAACTTTAGCCATTCCCTTTTACCTGCGTCGGCAGTTGGAACAATTACAAGTGCTAAACCCTGGATCAATTGTTGAACTCGGTCGAGTTGGGCAACTGGACCTGTGAGAACGAGCTTACCACTGTGCCAGAGTTGAATCGTCCAGTCTGGAAAGGCAACCAACATGAACTGGAGGACTGCACTCCCTCTCCCGGTGGTCCTGCCTGAAAGGATCAGAGGATTTGTGTAACCGTCTGGGCTCCGGAGAACGTTTTTCGCGGTCTCGGGTTGGTCACCGTTACTTTGGAACGTAATCTGGGCTTGTGTTTGCAAACCTTCTGGCGAAAAATAGGGCCTATCAGCATCACTAATTAGATTTCTGGAGAACCATGGAGAAGAACGAACGGGTAGTTTCGGTCGTTATCGCTCAGAAGGGTGGTCTTCCTGGCAGCGCACTTGTCGTGACCATTCCTGAATCAGTCAGGCGCTTGACTGGCGCGAACAAGGGGAGCAGGTTCGCTGTCAAACTCGACTCGAAACGCCGCGTAATTTACGAATTGATTCCATCGTTGGAGACAAAGAAATGATGTTTGGAGAAAGGTCGGTTGCCGGAAACCGCTTGCCAGCGATAGTGTTGGCTCGCAAGAGCCTCCACCGTTCCGGCACCGCCCTCCACAACCTCGACGAGCCGCTCAAGACTCGAAGGAGGTTCCTCCTTGAATAGTACGGCTGAACGTTTAGACTTTTCGCATTTTCCGCAATACCGGCAACTTGTTGACCTCGTCAATTATCTCGCAGTACGCCTAGATTATGCGGAATCAGATCGACGGGCGGCATGGTCACTGTTACTTGGAGTCCACCGATGAACTGCTGGCGTTGCGGACTTCCCGGTCCGAGAACTCAGCGCTGGACATGCCCACGCTGCGGGGCCTACAACGCCCGGTTTCACGGTCACGCACGAAACGTGACGAACCAAGAAAGGGAGGTGAGTTAATGGGGCGAAAGATAGGAGACATCCCGACCAAGATCAGCTTCAAGACCGAACGCGTCCACATAGTAGAACTGGACCCGGCACAAGAGAGCGAAACTCGCAACTCGCGTGACGGTGGAGACTATGAAGTCTTTCTGGTAAGAGAGAACGGTTCACCTGCATACCTTTCGGGAAGCAGCAATAGGCTAATCCAACAGATTCAGGGTCTAAGGCTAACGGTGCCCAGCAGGCTGCGCATTACAAGGCAAGGCGACGGTTTTGACACAACCTACGCGGTCGAGAATCTCGGACCAGTCATAACCCAGGCACCGCTCGGCTAACGTGGAAATCGCGATCCGCTTTCTACACATCCCACTCTTTTGGGCGTGCCGTCAATGATAGACAGATTGTCAGGAACCTGGAGAGATGAGAGTTTGGACAAGAGGCGTAGCTATTCGACCTCGGTGATTCCAACCCACATAAGGCAGTACTCCGACATGGGCTGGACAGTTCTTCCAGCACCAGTGGGAGAGAAATCTCCCTTCTCGATCCTGCCAAGATGGAAACCATACCAGAAGCAGACACCATTGGAGGCGGAACTTGAGACTTGGTTCGCAGTTCCTCGCAACGTCCTCGTAGTCCTTGGAAAGGCTCCAACCAACCTTGCGGACATCGAGTTTGATATTCAAGAGAGAGCAAAAGAGTTCAACACCCACAGGACCATCGGGCCTACTGCAGCATACATGTCCTACCGGGGGCCTCATTCGCTCTATCGAACACCAACGCCTATCTCGACTTTCAAAATCCCGGATTGCCTTGAGGTCCGAGGGGTTGGCAGCCTAAGCGTTCTGCCAACGAGCTTGGGCAAGACAGGCTTTCGTTATCAATGGCTCACCGACCGACGTGAACCGCTGCTGGTCGACGATCTCCCGGATAGAGTCTATGCCAGAGCAAAGGAGCTGGGCTGGAGATTCAATCGACCAGAAGCGCGACCGACTACGTATGTTTCTCCCCACGTGAGACCCGCTCGAAGCCTTTCACTCTTCGAGCGAGAGAAGATCGTCAACGCCATGGTCAGCGTATGGCGGCCCGGCAAGCGCAATGAGCTAACTCTCTCGCTTCTAGGTCTGTTCCTCAAGAGAAACATCCCAGAATCGGATGCAAGAGAAGTCCTGTTGGAGATTTGCCAGCGTGCTGGCGACGAGGAGAAATCCATACGGTTACGGGAAGTTCGACGCCACTATCGAATGCCGCCGAGCCAGATTCCGAGACTCCGAGGACTTCGTGGATTATGGGAGACACTGGGCTAGTTGGTAGAGACTCTCGCGAGCGCAGCTATCGAAGCGGTTGACGAGGCAACACGGACTAGCGAGTCCGCTGAAGGCATCGCTTGGTCGGGCCTAGTAGATCGGCAGCGTGATCTTGTAATAGAACCAATAGGAGACGGTTACTATGTCTGGCGTCAAGGCGATTCTCGCGGCACAGCAAGGGTTCAGACCACAGAGTCGAAAGGGAAGGAGAGCACCCAGCATCACGAGCTGATCGTAAACGGCCAAATGTTCCTGTTGCAATTGTCCCAGCGCTCCGCCGTCAGACGCTTTCTCCCAGGCGGTAAACTGCCCTTCAGAGTCCCGCGCGTCGAAACCGTCACAGCCTGGGCAGCAGGTACGCGCAAGAGCCTGTCAATAGATGAGATCATCGAGCTGCTGGTTCAGTACGTCAAGCTGGTTCTCGATCTTGAAGAACAGTATGAAGCTAGGATTGACGCACTCTGGGTGATTCAAACATGGCTTCGGAAAGTCTCAGACTTTTGCGGCAACCTGGATCTCGGCGGGGACTTTGGCGCGGGAAAAACCACTGCGACCCAGGCGATCGGCGAACTCACCTACCATGGTGTGATGGGAAGCACTTCACCAGCAAGCATGGCACGGATGAACGAACGATATGAGACAAGCTGGATTTTCGACGAATACGACAAGATGAAGAAGATCGACAATGATGGGCTTATCGACCTTTACATCAGACAGGGCGACAGACGTGGGCTCTCTGTATACCGTTGGAACAGTGAGACTGGTGCCGAGGAAGAGTTTGACCCATTCGGTCCCAAGCTGATCAACTGGCGAACCAGCCTAGAGAAGGGAGTTTCCTTAGTCCCCTGGCCAGTCTCTGTGCAATCCTGCCTTAGTTTCGTGACGCCAAGTAATACTTCCTTGCATCTCTCCGCTCAAAACGAACCTTAGACTGTTACCGAGCGAAAGATGCCTCTCAGCAAGATACGCCTAATCGACTAAACAGAACAGAAGACGACACCAAAGGCCCGATTCCGTCCTGATAAGGGGCAACTGCTAAGTATTCTACACTATTTTACGCACAAAGAATGGGTCGGCTGAATCTCCTGTTACTATGGAAACCGCGCGTGGTACAATTTCTAATAATTGCGATGCTGACGGTTTTGAGTCTCGGAACGTTTTGGTTTCCATCAAGAGCACATGCGGATAGTTCAACGGTCGGACCTTTAGCCCCTTCATCCTCTGGACCCTTGATTGGAACTTATCCGTTGTTCAAGAGCGACACCCCGATAACGACCAGTCTAGGCAATTACATGCAACTTACCGAGTACACCTGGGCCTTTGACCCCTTGCTGGATGCAGACCCGAACCATGATTACTACATCATCTTCGTGTCTGGCGCGGTGCAGGCGAAGGCAACGGGATATTGTCTCTCAGACGGTAGGCAGGCTCCTTTCGGGCTCTCCCCGGTTTGGCCCCCCTCAGAAACTGTGAACATACACACCGAATCAGGAACTATAATGACCGACGAAATACGCCCTGTAAACGGAGATCACGGTGATGAATTAGGCGTCCTCGGTTTGAGCCTCGGGGTGCAACTGGGACCGGAAGATGCCAAAATAGAGGCCGGAATCTCCTGGAGCCAAACGATCTACGCTTGGACTGTCAGGGTAACCTCGCTGAACTCTACTGATGTGACTTGGGAAACAACTATCGCCAAGGGTCTCTTTCCTCCGATCGTTTGCAACAAGGATGGTTGGGTGTGGGGCTACACGAGTGGAATCAGTGTGAGTGAAGGTCGAACACCCAGGATAGATGTTACTCTAACTGGCAATTTCTTCACCAAACCGTGCCTCACTTGCCCAGGTCAACTAGACCCTGAGGGAACCGTCGGTCCCAACTTCCGAAGTCTCTCGATATCTCCTGCGATCTCGTTCGAAACGAACCCGCTTACCGGGGCCAACATAGCATTCTCCGCTTGCCGGGGAGCATTCTCATCTTGTCGATCCAACGGAACAGAGTTCGTTCATGGTCAGCACGCGTTTTTCGTGCCGGGAACATACTTGGTCATGGCAACGCCTCCTGATGATTACTCCTTCGCAGGAGACTGGGATATGAGCGGCGGAGTTTCCCGGGCCAACCTAGATTTTTCTAATCAGACTTCTCTTCAATTATGTTGCAATCCTACAATTGTCAACGTTACGGGTAATGGCGTTTTGAGAGCGGTTTTCCTACCGAAGCTGACGTTTCTTACTGACCCTCCGGACAAGGGAGCGATTGGAATAAGTGCGGGATGGCCGTACTGTCCTGCAGATACATCTTTCGGGAGTGAGGGGTGGTTCCATAATGGAGACTGGACTTTCCTCCCTTCGCCTCGGGTAACATCGGGTCATTCGAACTCGAATACGGAACTCAGGCTGTGCTTCAAGGTCCCGGATGGCTATCGTTTTGACCATTTCACCACCACTGCTGAAGTAGTCAGCTCATTCAGTAATGATCCGTCGCCAACCATAGCGGTGGCAGGCCCGACGACGATAGAGGCGTGGTTCTCTCCGACGACATCTTCCCCGTCTCCAGATGCTCCGAGTGCCCCGAGTAGTCTAGTCGCGACCGGCCAGTATGGACATGTGGACTTATCTTGGAACCCTCCTCTCTCTGATGGCGGGTCACATGTTACAGGCTACCAGATTTACAAGGGAAACTCTTTCGGTAGTGTATCCCTTCTGACTTTAGTTGGCAATCAGCTCTGGTACCAAGATTCTTCCGTGTCTAATGGGCAGGTCTACTACTACCGAGTAACCGCTGCAAACTCCGCCGGCGAAAGCCCCACATCCAATGCGGATTCCGCAAGGCCTGGGGTCGATCGTATCACTGTTTCGCCAGACCCAAGGAGCGTCCTGACGAGTGGACAGGTGCAGTTCTCCGCGGTAGCTAGAGCAGAATCCGGCGAAATTGTCCAAGGCGCCTCGTTTTCTTGGACTACATCTGTTCCCGGTGCAAGTATTACCAACGCGGGCCTATTCAAAGCAGGAACCATCGTGGGAACATTTACTGAAGAAGTCTCAGCTTTGGCCGAAGGTGTGACTGGATATGCAACGGTGATAGTGCAAGCTCCCCCCTCGACACGAGCAGGCACTGCTAGTCTGCCGATTGATTTCTCGGGTCTTTGGACCTGGGCGCTCATACCGGGAATACTCGCACTTGTGGTGGGTCTCTTTGGAGTGATGGCTTATCGCAGAAGAGCTGGAAGACGGCCTAAGACCGTAGTATAGGGCATTCGAACGGGGAGGCTCGTAGTCAAGCAAGTACCGTACCCCTAAGTACTATCGCAGTTTCGCCATACTCGAAAGACGTTTGATCGCGAGCCCTAGAATGGCATTCGGGTTTCCCCAGACGGTCAGTAAGAATCCACACTTGCATGCATGAACCGATTCTCTGTAGCGCGTATTGCTAACATCTCTGAGCATCTGCATCTTCTTCCGGCATCGAGGACAGTTCAAGTTGGTATTCCAGATTCACATTATGGCGAAGGATAATGTATGACTTTCGGAAAGGACGCTGTTAGATAAGAATCTTGGAATGGGACCACAGATCGTCAAACACTTTCTTGAACAGTGCGCTGCTTTCGACCTTGATCAGATAGGTTGGCTTCTTTGCCGCATCCTTCAGCGATTGGCCCATAACCCAGCATTCTCCGTCGATAAAGAAGAATCTATCATGACAATCGCTACTCGACCTGACTTCAAAATTCACTCCGGGTTTGACCTTGAACTTCTGAGCAACAGTGACAAACTTGCCTTTTGGGGCGTTCGTTAGTATTCGAATCCTGATTCCGGTAGGAACTTTCTCCAGATACAGATCCAAGACCTCCTCGTCGGGATATGCGTCGACTAGGAAAACTTCGTTCTTCGCAAGCTGAGTAATGTCCTTGATATCTTTGTAGAAATCGTACACCTGACCTTTTTCGTAAACCTTCTCCCTTTTGTCGTAGACGATCGGGGCATGTTTGATATTTGACCACGGCAACTCTATGCCAGCATCGATCAGCATTCTGTCGACATTGACCATCCCTTCGTAGATTTCTTGGATTTCCGCCATGAACTTCATGAAAGAGTCGTGGGTCAATCGGACCCTTTGCATGCTCTCAAGGTCATCAGAGTTTTCTTCGGGGAGAATCTCCTCCATGACCAAGTAGTAGCATCGGCCCTCGTGGAGGATATTACAGGAATCTGTGAACGTAAGGCCTATCCTTTCGAGAAAGTTCTGTCTCTTTTCACGGATAGTTGAGGGCGGAGTCGAGCGTGCATTTGACCTTTGAAGATAAGGAGAGAAGTCGAAGGTATTCGAGTAGACGTGCATGACGAAGAACGATTGATGCTGAGTCGCCTTAAGAGAGGAAAGCGCTCCGAAAAACTCGCCGTTGGTCGCTTCGCCTACCTTAGTGTTTGAAAGCCCTGTGTGTCCGTCCATCGGCTAGCCTAGTCAAAAGGCCTTGGAAAGGAATCTGAATTAACGATTGCTGTTACCTCGCTTCATGATTCTGTTAAGCTCACAAGCGTGAGAATCTGACCGAGACAGAGAAACATTCGGCTGGGCCTTCCTGATGGCCAACGATTACTCCTGTTCCATGATTGAAAACCCGGATTTTTCCTAGATACCCGCTCCCGTATTACCCCTCTCCATCCCTCCATGACACACTGATCAACGGCAAAGAATGGCCAGTGGGTCATAAGGGCCTGAGATTAGGCCTTCTGGTCGATCTCGCTGAGTATCGATTGCTCCAAATACGAGATAATTTCAATGAGAAACCGAAAAGCTACCTTTCACGGGGAGGAAATTGGGCCCAATGCCGAACACTTCGAAGGAAACTGAGGCAACAACTCGCAAACTTCGAGTAGACAAGGCATTGCGCCATGCCGGCCGGTGGCCCATTCTGGACTTCGTCAATGAGGTCGAGTCCCAGCCTCTTACGCATGGATGATTGTTGCCCTGTTCCACGAGTTTCATCATTGGCTAGAGATGAAGAGAGTGTCGCAAAAAACCAACTTCTCCGACTACCCATTGCACAGTCTGTTAGGACAGGGCATTGATGTAAATCGTCTTCCAGCGAGTATGAGCGACGAAGAGAAACGAGTGGAAATGAGGGCTCAGTACGACTTCATGGAGTTTCAAGCAACTCAGCCGATTTTACACAGATGGGTGGCGCTCTTTCAGAAGGCTCAGAACATTCACTGATTGTGGTAGCGAGAAAAACATGACACATTGTAAGTCTTCCGGAAAAGGCGAAGCCTTAACTGAAAGAAATAGTTATGGAAAAAGGTTATAGGAATCCCGGTCGCAGTCTGGTTGGACCGGCTTCACGGGGAAGTGGACCCGTCCAGGGGTTTAGGTTGTCTTGGTCCTGATATTGCATTGGTTTTGAGTCGTGAAAGCTGTTGTTGAAATTGAAACGTTAGAGGATCTTACAAAAGCATTGCTCGCCACGAACGTCGCTGGGGTGTCGAAAGTTGTTGAATGTGTTTTGGTTAGGGTAGCATTAGAGGGTGTACTGATCTGACACCCATCAGCGTCTCCGCGAGCGTCAAGCCTCAGAGCCCAAGCACTCCCATGAAAGTCTCCGGTTGCAATAATCCCGCCGTCGCTTGATCCTCGAGCCTGTTCCAGAAATCCACCATATGACTTTTGCCAGACCAAATTCCCAGCATGATTTAGTTTCAGGAGAGAGGGACCGGACGCGATTAGGAAGCCATGGTCAAAAGTCTCCTCGACGGAATGAAGGCCCCCAAAGGATACTCCATTACTGTAAGACCTTTGCCAGAGAATCTCACCTCTATCATTCATTCTAAGGATGGGTATATCATATTGGAGCACGTCCTCGCCCCCGAGTGCAGTTCTTTCTCCGATTCCAATGAACCCTCCATCAAACGTTTGTCGGACATGCTGCAGCCTCTGGCTCAAACGAGTTTGGCCGGGCAGCACCTGACTGGTCTCGGTAAAATCGTAGGTCTTCGACCATTCGACATGGCCTTTATTGTCAAGCTTCGCAGTCCACCCCGGTCCATCGAATATTGCAAATCCAGCTACGATGAATCCGCCTTCTTGAGTCTGCTCGACAGAGGAAACAGTGTGACCTTCGTACTTCTCTTGCCAGATAATGTTGCCAACATGATCTAATCTTAACAGCCAGCCGCTGTTATCCAGTCCCCATTCCATCCCTGCTACGACGTAGCCCCCATCAGACGTCTGAAGCCCGATTAGGAACCCATCCTCAGGAGCGCCGACGTGCAAGTCGGTTTCACCGTATAGCTTGCTCCACTCAACGTTCCCCGCCGACGTTAGCTTGAGGGTCCAGCCGTATTGTGGACATGGACATGGACAGCATGATGTAACGGTTCCCACCAATAAGTAGCCGCCGTCTTTCGTAACCGCAACTGGAGTTATACCGTTCAAAGAGTATCCCTCGGGTACGTACGTTCTTTGCCACTCGGGGGCACCATTTGCGTCCGTCTTCATCACGAATCCCCATGATGACATGATAAAGCCACCATCTTTTGTCTGCTCGACGTAGCTAAGTTCGCCTGGGGCGCCCGACAGGTACCCAGACCCATACGTACGGTCCCATGTGAGTCCTGCAACTCTCCGGGCCGCCAAAGGTTGGACAAGAACTGACGGAACAAACAGGGTCAGCATCAATAGAATTGTCGGAATTATTCTGTGCGATTCTGCTCCCAATTCTATCGCAATCGGCAGCCGCATTAATAAATGAAGCTAGGAAAGGAAATTATCTCTCCTTGCAATTCGAGACCTAAGAAACCTAGTCAACAGCGGAGGCCTCGACCTAGTCCTAGCGCGAAACCCTCGATCCCAGGATTATCAGCGAACAGTCTCAGCTTGTCATGGTTCTGACCGGCGCAGTCGCACCTTTTTCACCAGCAATCGATATGATTTCCCCAGTAGCAGCTTCGGCAGAGACGCATAACGATCGGATAACATTCGCTGGATCAAGAACAAGAGAGGCCCGAATACTTTCGCGCATCTAGAAGAACTGCAAACAAGCAAAAACCAGAATCTTAACGTATGCGGGAAAAGGCTAACCCTTAACTGAAAAGCTACCTGAAAAAGGGGTATAGTACAAAGGACCCTCCGCGGGGCCCAAATCCCACCGGTCTCGTCACTTCAGAAATTAGTAGAAAAAGAAGGGTTCATTCTGTCCGTGGGCGTCGAACCCTCTCGGCGGCGCCAAAACTTCAACGAATCTGAACGCATATTTTTGACAGGTCTTGCGTAGTACTCTTTGGTTTTAGGTCCAATCGTGTCTCACTCGCAGGGCAAGGCTTCTTCTC
>Ga0066709_100003908_pt1 | contig 11674 bp, 11 predicted proteins | sample GraSoiAngelo_158_FD_79665 | JGI IMG/M metagenome (GOLD analysis project Ga0066709, IMG submission 79665) | Grasslands soil microbial communities from the Angelo Coastal Reserve, California, USA - 14_1009_16_30cm | ecosystem: Environmental > Terrestrial > Soil > Grasslands | place: USA... | reverse complement strand
TTTGGGTCTAGGCCTTTTCCGCTACCGGGGCTTGACATTTGCAGACCAGAGAACAAATAGAGTACATTCGTCTGAAGCCCGGGGCCACAACGGCTGGCAAATATCGCTGATATTCCGCTGTTCCGCCGCTGTTTTCTCGCTGTTACTGCCGCTCTTTTTCATCCGAAAATGCTGTGACTTCAGTAAGTTAGAGGGGAAATGGATCGGGAAACCTCGAAAACCGACAGCGGCATCAATCGGCCGCCGGCGATCCTTGGACGTGAGCGATCAGGTGCATCGAAGCCGGGGCTCGGCGGTTTGCTGCAAATCCGCTGCATATGCAGCAAAAGAGGCATGCGGGGCGTGGACGACGAATGGTGTCGCGCGCGGTCTCGGGAAGGGCAAGGCTGCCTGCATTTTCCCTGCAAATGCAGGCGCACCGGTGCGCCATTCCCTCTCGCCTCGGCCGTCCGACGCGCCATAATGGGCCGCAGCACATCACCCCCGAATGAGGCGGAGCCCCGATGGACGGCAGCGACATCCTGATCGAACAGTTCGGCATCGGCCAGCCGGTGCGGCGGCGCGAAGACGCGCGTTTCCTGACCGGCGCCGGCATCTTCACCGACGACATCGACCTGCCTGGGCAAGCCTATGGCCATGTGCTGCGCTCGCCGCACGCCCATGCGCGCATTCTGTCGATCGACACGACAGCCGCGAAATCCGCGCCCGGAATCCTCGGCGTCTTCACGATCGAGGATCTCGACGCCGACGGTATCGGCGAGATCCCGACCCAGGCCAAGGTGCCGGGCAGGGACGGCACCGAGATGTTCGCGCCGACCCGGCCGGTGCTGGCGCGCGGCATCGTGCGCTATGTCGGCAACCCGGTCGCCTACGTCGTCGCCGAAAGCCTCGAACAGGCGCGCGACGCCGCCGAATTGATCGAGGTCGAATACGACAGCCTGCCCGCCATCGTCAAACTCGCCAAGGCGCATGACCCCGGGGCGCCGTTGGTCTGGCCGGAGCATGGCTCCAATCTCTGCGTCGATTGGCAAAGCCATGACGGGAAGGATGTCGAGGCCGCCTTTGCCAAGGCGCACAAGATCATCGCGCTCGATTTCGTCAACAACCGCGTCGTCGGCAGCCCGATGGAGCCGCGCGTCGCGATCGGCGAGTGGGACCCGGCCGCCGGGAGATACACCCTCCATTCGCCGACCCAGGGCGTGATCCGCGTGCAGAACAGCCTCGCCGCCAACGTCTTCAACATCCCGAAGGAGAAGTTGCGGGTGGTTTCACCCGATGTCGGCGGCGGCTTCGGCCTGCGCGGCAAGACGTTTCCGGAATCGGTGCTGGTGCTGTTCGCCGCGAAGCGCCTCGGCCGCCCGGTCAAATGGCGCGCCGATCGCCAGGAGACGTTCCTCTGCGACGTGCATGGCCGTGACCATGTCACTCATGGCGAGATGGCGTTTGACGCGAACGGCAAGATCCTCGGCATGCGCATCCGGAACATCGCCAATGTCGGCGCCTATCTCAGCGACAACGGCCCGCGCGTCTGCACCGCCGCCGGGGCGCGCGTCGCCGGCACGGTCTATGACGTGCCGGCCCTGCAATTGTTGGTGAAGGTCACCTTCACCAACACCGTGCCGGTCTGCGCCTATCGCGGCGCCGGCCGGCCCGAGATCGCCTATCAGATGGAGCGCCTGTTGGATCAGGGCGCGCGCGCTCTAGGGCTTGGCCGCGACGAGATTCGCCGCCGCAACTTCATCTGCCCCGAACAGCTGCCCTATAAGAACCGTGTCGGCCTGCTGATCGATTCCGGCCATTTCCAGGAGACGATGGAGAAGGCGCTGGAGCAAGCCGATTGGGCCGGCTTCGAGACGCGCCGCAACTCGGCGCGCCGGCACGGCAAATTGCGCGGCATCGGTCTCGGCTATTACTGCGAAGCTTCCGGCGGCCAGCCGACCGAGCAGGCGATCGTGCGCGTCTCGCCCGCGGGCCGCGTCGAATTGATCATGGGCACCTTCAGCCACGGCCAGGGCCACGAGACCGCGTTCAGCCAGATCGTCGCGCAGAAGCTGGGGCTGCCCTTCGAGATGATCGATTTCCGCCAGGGCGACACCGAATTCGTCAAAATGGGCAACGGCACGGGCGGCTCGCGCTCGTCGCAAATGGGCGGCGTCGCGACCGCGCGCGTTTGCGATCAGGTCGTCGAGAAAGCAAAGCGCCTCGCCGCGCACGCGCTCGAAGCCGCCGCCGCCGACATCGCCTTTAAGAACGGCGTCTTCGAGGTGGTCGGCACCGATCTGCGCGTGAGCCTGCGCGACGTAGCGGTGCTTGCAGCTGACCCGGGCAAATTGCCGGAAGGCGAGACCCCCGGCCTCGACGAGACCTGCCTCTACCGCCGCCCAAACGAGGTCAACTTTCCGAACGGCGCGCATATCGCCGAGGTGGAGATCGACGCCGATACCGGCCGCATCGAGGTGGTGAAATACACCGCGGTCGATGATTGCGGCGTGTTGATCAATCCGCTGCTCGTCATGGGGCAGGTGCAGGGCGGCGTCTGCCAGGGTCTTGGCCAGGCGGTGCTCGAGCACACCGCCTACGACCCGGAATCGGGCCAGTTCCTCGCCGGCTCGTTCATGGATTACGCGATGCCGCGCGCCGAGGACATGCCGCCGATCGCGGTGTCGTTCAACCCGGTGCCGAACCCGTCGAACGAGCTCGGGGTCAAGGGCATCGGCGAGGGCGGCGCCTGCGGCGCCCCGCCGGCGATCGTCAGCGCGGTGTCGGACGCGCTCGGTGTCGGTCATGTCGACATGCCGCTCCTGCCCGAGACAATCTGGCACGTCCTGCGCCAAAACGGCGGCCCGCGCGCGGCGGCGCAGTGAGCATTCACAAGAGGCAATGAGGCCGCGAGAAAGCGCCTTTATCCCCATTGTCATTGCGAGGAGCGGAGCGACGAAGCAATCCCCATCGGTCTAGCGTCATCGGAAGGAGATTGCTTCGCTTCGCTCGCAATGACAGTACCGTGCTGAGGCGGTGACAAAAACCTCACTGCCTCACCGCCTCATTGTGATTTTCACTTCAACGGATCGGGGCGGTGCCGCAGCGGTTGGCGAGCCTTCCGCCATCGGCGATCACCATGACGACGACGATCTCATCCGGCCGAGGCGCGTCGGCGACCGACACCGTCACCGTGTCGAAATGCTCGAACGACCAGGAATCGTCCTTGTGGCCGAGCGGCACGTCGAGCAGCGTCCCCGGCGCCGCGACCTTGACGTTCGAGCCGATCACCGCCTGGCCGCCGCCCACTGCGGCGCGCATCGGCCGGCCAAGCATCGGGTGCACGCAGGCGCCGCCATGCTCCATCTCGCCGGCGACCCCGACCAGCGCGCCCTTGCCGTATGACACCGCCGGGCCGTCGAGCAATTTCACCAGCTCCGGCATCAACCTCTCGCCGAGCGCCGCGCCGGCCTCGAACAACTGCCGCAGATCCTCGGCCCAGATTCCGGCGAACGGGTTGCAGATGACGCCGATCCCGACCGCCCGGACGACCGGCCGCGCCGCCTTATGGCCAAGTTCGGAATACACCACCTCGCGCAACGTCATGATCTTGCGGATCTCCGTCATCCTTTCCTCCTCTCAAAGAATCGTCATTGCGAGGAGCGCAGCGACGAAGCAATCCCCATCAGGCGAGCACAATCGGCGGGAGATTGCTTCGCTTCGCTCGCAATGACAGCACAACAGGCGAGTCGCAGCGAGGCACTGAGAAAAATCTCACTGCCTCACTGTCTCATTGTGAACCAAACTTCAGTGCCGCGCCGCCGACGAAGCGGACATGCGCACCCAGCGCCTCCTCGATGCGCAGCGCCTCGTTCCATTTCGCCATGCGTTCGGAGCGCGCGAAGGAGCCGACCTTCAGCTGCCCGACGCCCCACCCGACCGCGAGATGCACGATCGTGACATCCTCGGTCTCGCCCGAGCGGGCCGAGACGATGGCGCCCCAGCCCGCCGCGCGCGCCGCGTCGAGCGCCGCCTTGGCCTCGGTGATCGTGCCGGCCTGGTTCGGCTTCACCAAAACGGCGTTGCAGGCGCCGATCGCCGCCGCCTGCTTCACCCGATCGGCATTGGTGACGAGAAAATCGTCACCGACAATCTGCACCCGCTCGCCGACCGCCGCGGTGAAACGCCGCAACCCCGCGGCATCGTGCTCGCCGAGCGGGTCCTCGATCGAGACGATCGGATACCGGTCGAGCCAACCGATCAGCATCTCGGCCATGCCGTCGCTGTCGAGCGTGCGCCCGTCGCGCCCCAACCTATACAGGCCGTTTTGGTGAAATTCTGAGGCCGCGATGTCGAGCGAGATCGCGATCTCCTGGCCGGGAGTGAAGCCGGCGCGTTCCACCGCCCGCATCAGCGCGTCGAGCGCCGCCTCGTTCGAGTCGAAGGCCGGCCAGAACCCGCCCTCATCGGCGACGCCCTGCAGCAAACCGCGCTCGGCCATCAATTCGCCAGCCGCGCGATACACCTCGGCGGTCCATTCGAGCGCCTGGTCGAAATTCTGCGCTCTGGGCGCGACGATCATGAAATCCTGGATGTCGACCCGCCTTCCGGCATGCGCGCCGCCGCCGAAGATCTGGATCTCGGGCAATGGCATCACCGCCTCCTTCGTCTCGCCGAGCAGGTGCGCATAGAGCGGCCGGCCCACGGCATTGGCGGCGGCATGCAACGCCGCCATCGATACGGCGACCAGCGCATTGCCGCCAAGCCGGCGCTTCTGCGGCGTGCCGTCGAGATCGATCAGCCGCCGATCGATCGCCGCCTGGTCGGCCGCGTCTTGCCCGATCAGCGCCGCCGCGATCTCGCCGTTCACAGCCGCAACCGCGCCCTGCACGTCGCGGCCGCCGAGCCGCGTCCCGCCGTCGCGCAATTCGATCGCCTCGCCCGAGCCGGTCGAGGCCCCGGCCGGTGCGATCGCCCGCCCGACGGCGCCGCCGGCAAGGCGCAATTCGGCCTCGACCGTCGGCCGGCCGCGCGAATCCCACACCCGCCGGCCACGCACGCCGAGGATGCGGGTGTCGTTCATGCGTCAGAGTTCCGCCGCCCAGGTGTCGCGCACCGTCTCGAGCCGCTCGACCCGCTCGGTCAAGAGGAACCGCGCTACCTTCCGCACCCGCTCCTTGTCGGCGTCCTCGGTGATGTATTCGACCGGCGATTTGCCGTCGACTCGCGCCAGCATCAGCGCCGGCAACAGCTGCGCCGCGCGCGCCTCGGTCTCTTCGCGCAACTCCCAGCGCGACGCCTGCAGATAGGTTTCGGCAAAGCGGTCGTAGCAGGCGAGAAAGCGGGTGATCGCCCGCCGGTTCAACAGGCATTTCAGCAGCAGATGATTGAGGCAGAAGGCAAGGTCGAAGGCCGGGTCGCCATACCACGCGCATTCGGCGTCGAGGAATACCGGGCCGCGCCGCCCGATCAGGATGTTCTTCGGGCTGACATCGCCATGGACCAGGGCGAGCTTCATGCCGGCGGTTTCCTGCGCCAGCCACTTCAACGGCGCGGCGAGGTCCGGGTGGGCCTGCGCCGTCGCCAGCAGATAGGGTTCGAGACGGATCGCATGGAAATCATCGTCGCTGCCGAACAGCCGCGCGATCTGGGCGTCACCCGCCGTCGCGTTGTGGATCATCACCAGCCGGGAGGCGACGGCCTCCGCGGTTGCAACGTCGGCGTTGCCGTCGCGCAGCTGGTCCTTCCACACCGGAAACAACGCCGGGTCGAGATAATCCATGACGAACAGACCGGCGGCCGCATCCTGGCCGACCAGCGACGGCACCGCATCGGGACAGGTCCGCCCGGCGACCCGAAACCAGTTCCATTCGAAATGGTTGCGCCGCACCGGCGCTTCCCAGAGCTGCGCGACCTTGAGCCGGGGCAGGGCGCGCTTCAGGCACAGCCGGCGCCCGGGCACGTCGATCAGCCAGATATCCGACGAGACGCCGCCGGTCATCGGCTGACAGCGCGGCCGTTCGCCGGCCGGGAGCAGGCCCATACGCGTCAACGCCGCGGCGATCGCCGCTTCGTCGAGATCTTGGGTCTCGGGTGCCGGTTGGGTCATGTTTGGGATCTCGACAACAGATCGTGGCGTAAGCGGGGCATGAAAGCCATCTTCCATTATGATGCCGGACCGCGTCTTAAGGCCCGCTTTACGTCGTTGGCGGCCGAGGGCTTCGAGATCGCGCCCTGTCCCGAGGAGGATGACGGCCGATTTACCGCGCTGTTGCCCGATACCGAGGTGCTGCTCCATATCCTGAAGCCGGTAACGGCCGCGGTCATCGAGCGCGCGCCGAGGCTGCGCTTCATCCAGAAAATCGGCGTCGGGGTCAATACGATTGATCTAGCGGCGGCACGAGTCCGCGGCATCGCCGTCGCGAATATGCCAGGTACCAACACGCCGGCCGTTGCCGAGACGACCGTGCTGTTGATGCTCGCGGCGCTGCGCAACCTGCCTGGGCTCGACCGCGCCTGCCGAGCAGGGCAGGGCTGGGCGGTCGGCGCCGGGTTGCAGGAAAGGGTCGGCGAATTGCGCGGCCGCACGGTCGGTCTCGTCGGCGCCGGTATGGTGCCGCGCGCCCTCGTGCCGATCCTGCAGGGCTTCGGCGCGCATCTCCTCTATTGGTCGCCGCACGACCACCCCGAGCTCGGCATTCCGCGCCGGGATCTGCCGGAGCTGCTCGCCGAGGCCGATATCGTCTCGCTGCACCTGCCCTGGTGCCCGAGACCGAGCGGCTGATCGACCGCGCCGCGCTGTCGCGCATGAAGCCCAGCGCGATCCTTGTCAACACGGCTCGCGGCGGCCTTGTCGATGAGATGGCGTTGATCGAGGCCTTGCAAAGCGGACAGCTGCGCGCCGCCGGTCTCGACGTGTTCGGAGAGGAACCGCTGCCCGCCGACAGCCCGCTGCTGGCGCTCGACAACATCGTGCTGATGCCGCATGTCGCCTGGCTGACCCCGGAGACGCTCGACCGCTCCCTCGAGGTCGCGGTCGATAACATGCGCCGCTTGCGCGACGGCGCCGAGCTGCGGTTCCGGGTTGTCTAGCCGACCTGTGATATCGTCGGGCAAAGGATCGGAGGTGCGCATGGCTCAGCCCCTCAATTCGGCGGCGCGCACGGCGATGGAAAAGCTCAACGCCGAGGCAGCCGGGCTGCACATCTGGCTGCGCACCCAGGCCAACGCGCCGGCGCAGCGGCCCTGGTTCCATGATGGCGGCCAGGAGACCGGCGGCCAGCTCGCGCCGGGCCGGGTCGGCGCCAACCAGATGAAGGCGGCGGCGCATCATTGGCGCTGGAACGAGATCGGCCCCTATCTCGACCGCATCGGCGAGATCGCCCGCGCCGCCACCCAGAATGCTGAATTGTCGCCGATCGAATTCGCCGACCGTCAGCAGTTTCTGCTGGTCAATCCCGGGCTCGGCGGGCGGTTGCAGGTGGCGAGCACGATCCGCTGCGCGGTGTCGATCTACAATCCCGGCGACGTCGCGCCGGTGCACATGCACACGCCGAACGCCAGCCGCACGATCCTGTCGGAGAATGGCGGCTACACGACGATCGAGGGCGAGCGCTGCATCGCGGCGCGCGGCGATTTGATCCTGACCCCGAACGGCACCTGGCACGATCATGGCAATGACGGCGCGACCCCGGTCGTGTGGGCCGACATTCTCGATTTCCCGCTCCTCGAATTTCTCGATTGCAGCTGGATCGACGAGGATTTTCCCGGCGAGCGCGAGGGCAATGCCCGCGCCCAGAAGCCGGTGCACGCCAGCGGCTACTCCGAGCGGCTCTACGGCGCGGGCGGCATCCTGCCCGGCTTCGTGTCGCACCGGCGCGGCATTGGCCATGATACGAGCCCGGTGTTCCATTACCGCGGCCGCGACATCCGCGCCGCGCTCGATGCGCTGCGCGAGGAGGCGGGCGATCCCTATGAAGGGATCACGTTGCGCTTTGTGAACCCGGCGACCGGCGCCTCGGTGTTCCCGACGCTCGATTACGGCGCCCAGCTGTTGCGGCCGGGCGAGGCGACAGGCTGGAAGCGCGAGACCGCCAACGCCTTCACCATTGTGCTCGAGGGCGAAGGCACGACCGAGATCGCCGGCCACCGCTTCGACTGGCAGGCCAACGACCTCTTCGTGGTCCCGAATTTCCTGTGGCGGCGGCACATCAACCGCGGGCCGCGCGACGCGGTGCTCTATCTCTGCTCCGACCGGCCCTTGTTCGAGAAGATCGGCCAGTATCGTGCCCAGGGCCGCACCCCAGACGGCGAAGTGATGCAACTGCGCGCATAGCCGATCTTGAATGTAAGGCGTTTTCACCTTACGTTCCAATTCCGGATTTGCGAGGCGCCAAAATGACAGCGACCCTGAGCATCACCGCGAAAGGACAGGTCACGCTACGTAAGGAGCTGCTGCGGCATCTCGGCGTCGCGCCGGGCGACAAAGTCGTCTTCGACTTGCTGCCCGATGGCAGGGCCGAGTTGCGGGCTGCCAAACCGGAGGGATCAATCCAAAAATTTATCGGCTCTCTGCGACGGCCTGGTACGAAGGCTCTTTCGATCGACGAGATCTCCGAAGCGGCAGCGCAAGGATGGGCCGGTCGGCGGTGAGGATCACCGCCGATACCACCGTATTGGTGCGTGCTGCCGTCCGCGACGATCCGCTGCAGGCGAGGGTTGCCGCTGATATGCTGGCGCGCGCCGAACTCATCGGGGTGCCGCTGCCGGTGCTGTGTGAATTCGTCTGGGTGTTGCTACGCCGGTACGGTCGCAGCGCTGGTGACATAGCCGGATCGATCCGAGATCTGGCCGACAGCACCAATGTTCGGCTCGACCGGCCAGCGGTTGATGCGGGGCTCGCAATCCTCGAAGCAGGCGGAGATTTCGCCGATGGTGTCATCGCCTTCGAAGGACGAAGGCTCGGCGGACCGGTATTCGCCAGTTTCGATGGCCGCGCCGTCGAATTGATTGCCGCGACGGGCGCCGAAACACATCTGCTTTCGACGGCGTAAAGCGCCTGAGCATTGTCAAGTCCGTTGCAAAGCGGAAAGGCTAGACATGCAGATCGTCTTCACCTCGGGCATCCGCAACCTGCCGAGCCAACCGCTGCCATTGCCGCAGCTCTACCGCGACCATCTCGAAGAGGCGGTGCTCGCCGAGGAGCTCGGCTTCGACAATGTGTGGGCGAGCGAGCATCACTTCTCGCCCGATCAGTGGAACCCCTCGCCCTTCACCTTCCTGGCGGCGGTTGCGGCGCGGACCTCGCGGATCCGCCTCGGCACCTACGTGCTGCTGTTGCCGCTTCGCAATCCGGTGCAGGTCGCCGAGGATGTCGCCGTCCTCGACAACATCTCTTTCGGCCGGGTCGATCTGGCGGTCGGCGTCGGCTCGGCAGCAGGGGAGTTTCGCGCGTTTGGCATCCCGGTCAATGAGCGCCTCGGGCGCACCTTCGAGGCATTGACGATCATCGAGCGCTGCTTCGTCGGCGAGGAGTTCAGCCATCGCGGCAAATACTTCGAATTCCCCAATCTGCGGATGACGACGACGCCGGTCCAGCAGCCGGGTCCGCCGATCTGGGTGGCGTCGATGGGACCGCAAAGCACCCGCTGGACGGCACGGCGCGGCTACCACATGGCGGCGGGCGCGGGTCCCGGCCATGCCCGATACGAGGAGCTATTGCGCGAGTTCGGCCACGATCCGGCGACCCGTCAGGTCGCCTCCGTCCCGATCCGCCTCCATCTGGCGGCAACCCGCGAACGGGCCTGGGACGAAGCGGAAGCCGGCCTGCATCAAGTCCTGCACTTCTACCGCACCCATTCCAACCCCGAGGCGGGCAGCAGCGCGGCGGGGCCGCTCCAAGCGTTGCCGCCGGTTGGCGAGTTTCGCCACGTGCCGGGCATCGGGCATGGTGGCACGCCATTCATGGTCGGGGCGCCTGACGAGGTGGGTCGGATGCTGGCCGAATACCGCGATCGGCGTTTGACGCACCTGTCGCTGAATTTTCATCAGCCGGGCAAGGACAGCAACGCGGTCCGCCGCTCGATGCAGCTATTCGCCGACCAGTTGATGCCGGCGATCAGGCAGTGGTAACGCCGACCGCCTCGCTAAGCGAGGCGGATCCCGGTGGCTTCCGGTCCCTTGAAGCCCTCGGCGATATCGACGACGACGCGCTGCCCCTCATTGAGCGAGGTGAGGCCCGCCCGCTGCAGGGCCGAAGCATGGACGAACACGTCCTTGCCGCCATTGTCGCGCACGATAAAGCCGAAGCCCTTGGTGGTGTTGTACCACTTGACCGTGCCGGCCTCTTGGCTGGTGGGCTCGAGCGGCGATCGCTCGGCGGGCCGAAACCCGGTCCCCGTGCGCGGCCGCGGCGGGGCCGCAGTGCTGCTGTCGACATTCAGCACCTCGGTCACCTGCGGTCCGCGCTGGCCTTGCGCGACGCGCACTTCCAGCGTCTCGCCCGGCTGCACCGCCGTGACGCCGAGGCGCCCCAGCACCGAAGCGTGCAGAAACGCGTCGCCCGTACCGTCCGACAGCTCGACGAAGCCGAAGCCCTTTTCGGTCTTGAACCATTTGACCACCGCCTGAACCGGCGGTCCTCCGGAGGGTTCTTCGAAGCGCGGTCTGCTGCTGCTGAAACGCGGCGCGGCTCCAAAATCGCGCGGCGGCTCATAATCCTGATCGTCGAAGGCGCGCCGACGCCTCGGCCGAAAGTTTCGTTCCTTTTCCAAGACTGTTTCCTGATGCTCGCAACCCGGTCGCCATCATAATGGCACATTTTTCCGGTCGGGGCGAAGGCTGTTCGCGCAAAGTCGCGACATGCCGACGCGAATAGCTGCGGTAAGGTTTGCCGTGGGCCGGCCGGCGCCGCTTAGGGGCTTGTTTTTGCGGCCGCGCCGCGCGACTCTAGGGACAAGCCATATGATTGTGGACGGACGAAGGAGATCGCCGTGAACGATGTCGTGACGGGGTTCAAATGGGTTGGCACGCGGCCGATACGCCCGGATGGGGTGCCGAAGGTGACCGGGCGGGCGATGTACGCCGCCGATATGGCGATGCCCGGACAGCTCGTCGGCAAGATCCTGCGTTCGCCGCATGCGCATGCCCGGATCCGGTCGATCAATACCTCAAAGGCGGCGGCGCTGCCCGGGGTCAAGGCCGTCATTACCGCGAAGGATTTTCCGGACCAAAAATTCGAGTACATCGGCCCCGAGCGGGTCGCGGTCAATTTCTGGCATGTCACCCGCAACATCATGGCCCGTGAGAAGGTCCTCTATGAGGGGCACGCCGTCGCGGCCGTCGCCGCCACCGACGCGATTATCGCCGATCAGGCATTGGCGCTGATCGAGGTCGATTACGAGGTGCTGCCGCATGTGATCGACGTCGACGAGGCGATGACGCCCGATGCGCCGCTGCTGTTCGAGGACATGATTACCCGCGGCGTCGAGCCGGCGCCGACCCGGCCCTCCAACATCTCCAAGCGCCTCGAATTCCAGATCGGCGATCTCGATACCGGCTGGTCGCAGGCCGATGTCATCGTCGAGAAGGAGTTCAAGACCGCCGCGGTGCACCAGGGCTACATCGAGCCGCATGCCTGCGTCGTCAAAGTCGATGCCGACGGTCAGACCGACGTGTGGTCGTCGAGCCAGGGCCA
>Ga0066709_100003907_pt1 | contig 11675 bp, 10 predicted proteins | sample GraSoiAngelo_158_FD_79665 | JGI IMG/M metagenome (GOLD analysis project Ga0066709, IMG submission 79665) | Grasslands soil microbial communities from the Angelo Coastal Reserve, California, USA - 14_1009_16_30cm | ecosystem: Environmental > Terrestrial > Soil > Grasslands | place: USA... | reverse complement strand
AGGCAGGGGCACGCCTCGGGACCGGGGGCGCAACGGTGGTCGTGCTCATCCGGCTCTCATGTATTGTGCGCCTAGCGCGTGTTACTGAACTGTTAAATTGGCGGAGCGACTACGCGGACAATACACCCGGCAGGAGCTCGTGGACGGCGTCGATCAGGCGCTCGATGTCGGACCTGGTGTTGTACCCCTGGACGGACACGCGCAGGCACGGGATGTCGCCCCAGGCGCCCACGGGGATCTCGACTCGGTACTCGTCATACAGCCGTTTCTTCAGCAGGGCGCCGTCACAGGCGGGCAGCGGCAGCGTGGCCATCTGGGCGAACCAGCGCGGATCATCCGCCACCAGTGGGTCGATCTCAGTGATCTTCGAGATGCCACGACGCGCCATGCGGGCAAGCTCGTGGCATTCCGCGCGGACCGCCGGCCACTCGCGCTGCCGCTGGTACTCGATCGCCGCCGGCACCGACAGGTATGCAGCGATGTCATGTGTCGCCTGCCGCTCGATCGCATCGACAAAAACCGAAGGACCCGGCTCGCCTGGTCGCCAGCCCCAGCTCACCACCAGCGGCTCGATCAGGTGCTGCAGCTCGGGCCGCACGTACAGGAACCCGGCGCCCTTGGCCGACGACAGCCACTTGTGGCAGTTGCCGCCATAGAAGTCAACTTCCAGCCCAGACAGGTCGAGGTCGATCTGCCCAGGCGCGTGCGCGCCGTCGATCACCGTCCAGATGCCAGCCTCCCTGGCTCGCGCAATGAGCCGCTCGATCGGCAGGGTCACCGCCGTCGGCGAGGTGATGTGGCTGAGAAACAGGACGCGCGTGCGGGGCGTGAAACCGGCCCACATCGCATCGACCACCTCGTCGGGATCGGTGATTGGCAGTGGCAGCGGCTGGATCACCAGTTTGGCCTGGCGGTGCTCCGCCACGAAGGTCCACGTGCGCTCGAGCGCGCCGTATTCGTGGTCGGTGGTCAGAATCTCGTCGCCTGGCTCGAGTGGCAGTGACCTGGCGACGATGTTCAGCGCGGTGGTCACGTTCGACACGTATACGAGGTCGTCGGCCGCGCAGCCGACGTAGCCAGCCAGCGCTGCGCGCGCCTCGGCGAGGAGCCCGCGCTCGCGGCGGCTGAGGAACTCCACCGGTTGCCGCTCCAGCTCACGCTGCCACTGCTGGTAACGCTCGAACACCGGTCGTGGACAGGCTCCGAATGAGCCGTGGTTCAGGAACACGACGTCGGGATCGAGCAGGAACTCCTGGCGCAGGGCCAGATGGCGGCGCTCGGCGGCGTCGTCATACGCTACCGGCGCCGCTGAAGGCGAAGACATAGGGAATGAGCGTATCGCCTCTCCCAGGCGCCAGGCGTCCGGCGCTACCCTGCTCAGGTATGGCTGAGCGCGCTGCGCGCCAGGCCCGTGTAACCCGATTGGTCACGGAATGAGCTGCTTCCTTCACACAAGCGCTGCAGGATCGAGTCGCGGCGCACCGCGATCGGGTACCTCCATTGCAACGAACTCCGGGCGGAAGGTCCCATGCGACGTCCATCACATCTCAAGTGGCTGGCAGCACCGCTGCTTGCGCTCGCGGTAGCGGGTTCGCCGGCGGCCGCGGCTCCGAATCTGGACACTCGACTCGGTATCGCCGAGGGTTTCCGTAACCCCGGCGTGATGGCCGATACTCACGCGGGCTGGGAGCGGCTGATCTTGCCCTGGGATCAGGTCCAGCCGGGCGGTGCGGATGATTTCAGCCATCTCGGCATCACCATCTCGGATCAACAGCTCAAGGCTGAGCTGGACCGCGGCGAGCACGTCGTGGGTCTGTTGGAGTTCACCCCCGGTTGGGCAGCCGCCAATCCCGACCAGGGCATGCGCTCACCGCCCATCAACCTGGATCGTCCGTTCGACGATCCGAGCAACTACTGGGGCCGCTTCGTGTCGGAAACGGCGCGGCACTACGCTGGCCGGATCGACGACTGGGTGCTCTGGAATGAACCGGAGTTTCACCCAGGCGATCCGGGCGCGGGCGGCAGCTTCACGTGGCTCGGCTCCGACGAACAGTTTGCGCAGCTGCTCAAGGTGGGTTACCTGGCCATCAAGAAGGCCAATCCGAACGCGCACGTGTCGTTCCCGGGCACCTCCTACTGGGTGGACCTGCTCAACAATCGGCCGCAGTTCTACGACCGGTTGATGGGTGTGCTGACTCAGGATCCGGACGCGGCCGCCAATAACTACTACCACGGTGTGGTCGGGCTGAACCTGTACCGCGCACCTGACGACGTCTACCGTGTGTACTCGATCATCAAGGACATCCAGCGGAAGTACGGCATCGATAAACCGGTGTGGCTGACGGAGACCAACGCGATGCCGTCGGACGATCGGGCGGTGGCGTGTCCGCACGCCGACACCGCCATTCAGACGACGATGGATCAGCAAGCCGCGTACGCGGTCCAGGCGTTTGCGATGGCCGCCGCTGCTGGCTATCAGCGCTTCGAGTTCTATCAGATGGTCGACCAGAATCCGTGTGCCGAGCCCGCCGTGTGGGGCGCGACGCGCGACGACGGCAGCCGCCGGCCAGTCAGCGCGGCGCTACAGACCGCCATCGGCCAGTTTGCCGGGTATATCGGAGTTCACCTCGTGCCACTGGTGCGGGAGACGCAGGACTGGTCGCCCTGGCCGGAGGACCCGTCGTCGTTGATGCCGAACTGGCAGGTCTATCAAGTTGCCTTCGACAAACCTGGCAACCAGCGCGTGACGGCGGTCTGGAATGGGGATGGCTCCCCGCTGCGGGTCCGCATCCGCAAGAACGGCTCGAGCGCGTCGCTGATCGATCGCAACGGTGCGAGCCACCAGGTGCAGGATGCTCAAGGCTGGTGGGTGCTCGACCTGGCGCCGGCGACGGCGCACTTCCCACAGGACCCCGACGGCTATCACTTCATTGGCGGCGAGCCGATGCTGCTGGTCGAGGACGGGGTTGACCCGAGTGCGCCGGTGGTGGCGCCGGCGCTGGGTGATCCGGGCAGCGTGCCGCGCGAGTTCCGCCTCTTCCCCAGTCCACGCGATGGACAGACAGTCAGCCAGGGGCAGTCCGCGGACTACTTCATCAGTGTGCGCGGCTACGAGGGCTTCGGCGATCCGGTTACCTTCACGCTCGACCACTGGAGCACCCAGCGCGTGCCTCGGCCGCAGGACCCGAGCACGCTCCCGCTCGGCCTGACGCTGCCCGCGTCGGTGATGCCTGGCCAGACGGCCATGGTCCACCTCGAAACAGCTGGCGCCGAGCCGGGCATCTACTTCCTCACCCTGGTGGGCAGCGGCGGCGGCATCGGCAAGGCGGTGGATCTGGCGCTCGTGGTCGACTAATCGACTAAGCCTCTCCCTCTGGGAGAGGCCGCGCGCAGCGCGGGTGAGGGGTGCCCACGAGCGGAAGCGTTCGCGCTCGTGCGCCACTCCCACCCCAGCCCTCTCCCAGAAGGAGAGGGAGAAAGCTCTGCGTGATATGCTGCGCTAACTTCGCCACCGCCGGGAGGCTTCACTTTGCCGATGTCGCCGTCGCGTATTGCTGCCGCGGTGCTGAGCAGCGGTTTCCTGTTGCTGGCGGCCTGCCAGCCCGCACAACAGGCAGCTCCGACGAGTCCACCCGCGGCCGCGCCCACCACTGCGCCTGCCGCCAAGCCGACCACCGCCGCGACGACCGCGCCGACCACGGCACCCGCCGCGGCGAAGCCCACGACCGCCGCGACGACGGCTCCGACCACGGCACCCGCCGCGGCGAAGCCCACGACCGCCGCGACGACGGCTCCGACCACGGCCGCGACGACGGCCCCTGCCGCTGCCAAGCCGACCACGGCCGCGACGACCGCGCCGGCCGCCGCTGCCCCAGGCGCCGCTGCCGCGCCAACAGCCGGCTGCCCCAATCAGCCCGGCGCCGCCGGCGCCAAGAAACTCCGCGTCGGGCTGGTCACGGACGTCGGCAAAATCAACGACAAGAGCTTCAACCAGTCGGCCTGGGAAGGCGTGCAGTGCGCACAGACCAATCTGGGCGCCGACGTCAAATTCATTGAGACCACCGACCCCAAGGACTACGGCAAGAACATCGACCAGTTCGCTCAGGACAACTACGACGTGATCGTCACCGTCGGCTTCGCGCTGGGTGACGACACCATCAGTGAGGCCAAGAAGTACTCGAGCATCAAGTTCATCGGCGTCGACCAGTTCCAGCCCGACACGATCAACAACCTGGACGGCCTGATCTTCGACGAGGACAAGGCTGGCTACCTGGCCGGCTACCTGGCGGGGTCAATCACGAAGTCGGGCACCATCGGACAGGTGCTGGGCACGCCGATTGTGCCGCCAGTCGAGAAGTACGGCGTCGGGTACATCAACGGCGCCAAGGCCGCTAAATCCGGGGTGAGCGTGCTGAGCGCCTGCCATCCTGGCGGTCTCGCCAAGGGATTCACCGACCCCGAGTGGGGCAAGGACACGGTGAACCAGGAGATGAACCAGAACGCGGACATCGTCTTTGCCGCGGGTGGCCAGACCGGCAACGGCGGTCTCCTGGCGGTGGTGGACAAGGGCGGTGCGGTGCTCGGGATCGGCGTCGATACCGATCAGTACGATTCTCTGCCTGAGGCCAAGAGCATTCTGGTTTCGAGCGCCATGAAGCTGATCACACCGGGCGTGTTCAACATCATCAAAGGCGTCCAGGACGGCAGCTTCAAAGGCGGCAACGTGGTCGGCGACGTGGGCCTGGCGCCCTATCACGACCTGGATTCGAAAGTTCCGGCTGACGTGAAGTCGAAGATGACGCAGGTCATCTCCGACGTCGTCGGTGGCAAGACCAAGACGGGTTGGAGCGGCACGCCAACGTCCAACTGTCCGCAAGGCTAGGTTTTCCCCGGAGGGGACCCACCTTGGGAGTGGTGGTGGTCCGTGGCGGAAGCGGTCCCACGCTGCGCGGCGGGCAACTACGCCTCGCGGGCGGAAAGCATCAGCACCACTGGGACCCCTCTGGGGAAGAGGTGAGTTGATGCGCACGCTCTACACGCTCGCGGTTCCGCTGCTGGCGGTGGTGACGGCGCTGGCTCTGGGCGCGGTTGTGATACTGGCCACGGGCGGCAACGTGTTGCTCGCCTATCAGGGCTTATGGGAGGGGTCGCTGGGGCGGCCCCAATCCATCTCTGAAACCCTGGTCTGGGTCACGCCGTACATCTTCGGCGGCCTGGCCGTCGCCCTCGCCTTCAAGGCCGGCCTGTTCAACATCGGCGTAGAGGGGCAGATCGCCGTTGGCTCGCTGGCGTCGGTCTACGTGGGCTACGCGGTCACGGGTGTCCCGTTCCCGTTGCACCTGATCCTCGCGGTGGTCGCGGGAACGCTGGCGGGCGCGATCTGGGGTGGCATCCCCGGCTTCCTCAAGGCGCGCACCGGCGCGCACGAGGTGATCGTCACGATCATGCTCAACTACGTCGCGATCCAGATGACGAGCTTTCTCGTCAGTGGACCGATGAAGGACCCGAATCCGCTGATCGCCAATGCGCAGACGCCGAAAATCCTGCAGTCGGCGCGTCTACCACCGCTGCTGCCCGATCCGGCCTACCGCGTGCACTGGGGGTTCGTGATCGCCATTCTGGTGGCGGTGGGCATCTGGTGGCTGCTGCAGAACAGCACGCTGGGCTTCGAGGTCCGCACGGTGGGCGCCAATCCGCAGGCGGCGCGCTACGCGGGCATCGCCGTCGGCCGCACGATGGTGATGGCGATGGCGCTGTCCGGCGCTCTGGCCGGGCTGGGCGCCAGCCTGGAGGTCGTCGGCCTGAACTTCTACCACACCGCCGGCTTCAGCGTGGGCTACGGCTTCGACAGCATCGCCGTCGCGCTGTTGGGCCGCGGCGATCCATTTGGCGTGATCCCGTCGGCGTTGCTGTTCGGAGCATTGCGCGCCGGTGCGTCGCGCATGCAATTCCTGTCGCAGATCCCGATCGACATCATCAACATCATTCAGGCGCTGGTACTGATTTTCGTCGCCGCGCCGGCGTTGATCCGCTGGATCTATCGAGTGCGTGTCCCGCGCGAGGCGGCCTCGGTTACTGGTGAAGTCCAGTTAACCACCGGCTGGGGCAAGGCCGAGACGTGACGGTCGCGGCGCCGACAATCGGCCAGCTGGCCAGCCAACCTCGACTGCGCTTCTGGCTGCAGATCGCGTTCTGGGCAGGCATCGCGGCGATTCTGCTGGCGTTGACGGGCGTGCAGTTTGGCGCAGCGGCCACCATTTCGATCCTGGCGATCACGATCACGAAGGCAACGCCGTTGACGCTTGGAGCGCTTGCCGGTATCTCGTGTGAGCGCAGCGGCGTGGTCAACATCGGCATTGAAGGCATGATGCTGACCGCCGCGTTCACCGGCTTCATGACCGGCGTCTACAGCCATAACCTGGCGATCGCGCTGGTCGCCGCCATCGCCAGTGGCGGACTCATGGCGTTGCTGCACGCGGTGCTGTCGATCACGTTCCGGGTCGACCAGATCATCAGCGGCACGGTGGTGAACATCCTGGCCGTGGGACTGACTGGCTATCTGAACCGTCAGCTGTTTACCACGGGAGCGCCAGCTGGGCAGTCGGTCTTACCTCCGATCCCGTTCGGTCCTCTGAGCCAGATCCCGTGGATTGGGCCGATCGTGTTCCAGCAGAAACCGATCGCTCTGACCGCCATCGTCCTCGTCTTCGTGGTGCACTTTGCGCTGTTTCGCACGCGCTGGGGGCTGCGTACGCGCGCGGTTGGCGAGCATCCGCTTGCGGCTGACACGCTGGGTGTGAACGTCAACGCGCTGCGCTACTTCAATGTGGTCCTGGGGGGTGCGCTGGCGGGGCTGGGTGGCGCGTACTTCACGCTCGAGTCGGTGCCTCACTTCGAGGCGCTGATGACCAATGGCCGCGGCTTCATCGCGCTGGCGGCGATGATCTTCGGCAAGTGGACGCCGTTCGGCGCGTGGGGGGCAGCGCTGCTGTTCGGCGTCGCCGAAGCCATTCCAACCGCGATGCAGCTGCAGGGCATCAACGTTCCGTTCCAGATCGTCGGTTTGCTGCCATATGTGCTGACGATCGTGGTCGTGGCCGGCGCCGTGGGACGGGCCGTCCCGCCCGCGGCGGACGGCCAACCATACGTCAGGGCGTGACGATGCAAGGGCCTGCGACCCCGGTCCCCATCCTGGAGGCGCGGTCGATCGTCAAGCGCTTTGGGGCGCTGATCGCGAATGACCATGTAGACCTGCAGCTATACCCGGGCGAAGTGCTGGCCTTGCTCGGCGAGAACGGCGCGGGCAAGACGACGCTGATGAACGTCCTCTACGGCCTGACGTCGCCCGACGAAGGCGAGGTGCTTTTCGATGGCCAACCCGTGCGCCTCGACTCGCCCCGCCAGGCGATCGCGCGAGGTATCGGCATGGTCCACCAGCACTTCATGCTCGTCCCGCCGCTCACCGTCGCCGAGAACCTGATGCTGGGCGCCGAATCCACTGTCGGTCCGGCGGTGCTGGACCTCGCCCGGGCGCGTCGCCGCGTGCGCGAGCTCTCCACCAGCTACGGCCTGCCGGTTGACCCGGACGCGCTCGTGCGCGACCTGCCCGTTGGCGTTCAACAGCGCGTCGAGATCCTGAAGGCGCTCTACCGCCAGGCGCGTGTGCTCATCCTCGACGAGCCAACCGCCGTGCTTACCCCCCAGGAAGCCGGCGATCTCTTCCGTGTGATGCGCACACTGGTCACCGACAAACGCACCAGCATCGTCTTCATCACCCACAAGCTGCACGAGGTGTTTCAGGTCGCAGATCGCATCGAGGTGCTGCGGCAGGGCAAGGTGGTCGGCTCGCTTACGCCGCGTGAGGCGACCGGCGAGTCGCTGGCGGCGATGATGGTCGGACGGCCGGTCCTGCTGCGTGTCGATAAGGGCCCGGCGCGGCCCGGCGAGGTCGTGCTGCGTCTGCGGGACTTGCAGGTCCTGTCCGACCGCGGGCTGCCAGCGGTGGACCACCTGTCGCTGGAGGTGCGGGCAGGTGAGATCCTGGGCATCGCCGGCGTGCAAGGCAACGGCCAGACCGAGCTGGTCGAAGCGCTAACAGGATTGCGATCGCCGGTGTCGGGCTCGATCGAACTGCTCGGTCGCGACGTCACGCACGCCAGCACGCGCGAGCTGGTGGACTCCGGCGCGGCGCACATCCCCGAGGACCGCCAGAAGCACGGGCTGGTGTTGAGTTATCCGGTGGCCGACAACCTGGTCCTGCGCACGTACGAGCGACCGCCGTTCTCTCGAGGCATCACAATTGTTCGTGAGGCGATCTTTCGGTACGCACAGCGTGTGGCGCAGGAGTTCGATATCCGCGCGCGCTCCGTACGCGTACCGGCCGGTACGCTGTCGGGCGGCAACCAGCAGAAGGTCATCGTGGCGCGCGAGTTCACGCGGGGCGGCCGGCTGATCGTGGCCGCGCAGCCCACGCGGGGCGTCGACGTGGGCTCGACCGAATTCATTCACCGCAAGCTGGTCGAGGCACGCGACTCAGGCATGGCGGTGCTGCTGATCTCGGCGGAGCTCGACGAGGTGCTCAGTCTGGCCGATCGCATCGCGGTGATGTTCCGCGGAAAGATCGCCGGCCTGGTGGATACGGCCGACGCGACGCCGGAAGTGCTCGGGTACATGATGGCTACCGGCAAGCGGCCCGAGCCCAACGGGGTTCCGCGTTCCGAGTTCCGGGTTCCGGGTTCCGAGTTCCGAGCCTAACGCCGAACGCGGAACTCGGAACGCGCAGTACCCTCGGCATGATGCGGACGGCCACGCTCCTGGGCCTCATGTGCGCGGGTCTGCTCCTTAGTGGGTGCGGCCTCGGCCCGTTCAGCGCCGCCGCGCCGACAGCGGCACCGGCCGTGACGACAGCGGCCGCGTCGCCGAGTGCGGCGCCCACGGCCACGCGTGGCGCGGCAGCTTCGCCCGCCGCCGCGACGTCGGCGCCGGCGGCGAAACCCACCAACACAAGCGAGCCAGAGAACTCACAAACCGTGTGGGTCGGCAACACGGACGGCGAAGGCGTCTTTCTTCGCAGGACGCCGGTGATGGCCGACCGCGAGCGTGCGTATGTGGATGGCACGCCGCTGACCATCGTCGGCGAGGATGTCGACGGCGATGATCAGCACTGGAAGCACGTCAAGGCTCCAGACGGCCTCGAGGGCTACGTGCCCTCGATCTATACCGTGGACACGCCGCCGTAGAGCGGCGCCGCGAAGCGAAGCAGGAACCTGCCCAGCCACGGGATGCGCGTCCAGCGCGGCAGCTGGGGGGTGACCAATCTCAGCCGTGGCCGCGTGTCAGCGGGCGCCCTGAGCCATGGCGACGGCGCCTGGTGCTTGCTGCGCGCCACCGCGGCCATACGCACGGCGGCCACGGGCACCACCATGGCCGTCGGACCTGACGGAGCCCCAGCGCCCGAGCCGCCCGCTGCCTCGGCCGCCGCCCGTACCGACAGCACGTTGGCCTGGAGCAATTGCACGCGCTCGTCAGGCACGCGCCCTGTGAGCACGTCGAGCGCCGGGTTGCGCCGTGTACGCGAGGGACCCTGGCTCAGGATGCTCAGCTTCTCCTCGAGCACCTGCATGCCTCGATCCGGTGCGCGCTCGCGCACCGCCGCCTTAGGCGGCACCCGCCAACGTCCTTCCGGTCTCCTGGCTCGCGTGCCCGCCTGTCAGGCCGCGGAAGAAGCGGCCAATCGCAGCGAACAGGCCACCACGACGCGGCTGCAGGGCGGTGATCTCCTCGTCGCCCGCGGCGAGCGCCACTTCGCGTGCGAGTTGGCGGTAGTTGTCGGCTGCCTGGCCGCGGCTCTGAAATTCGAGGATGGTGCGGCCCACTTCCGCGGCCTCTTTGTAGGCGAAGTTCTGCACGATCTGCGTCTCGAAGACCGGCACCTTGCCCTTGAGGCTGTGGCGAACGGTGGCAACCACTCGCTGCGCGTGCGAGCGCTTGGGATCGACCATGGTCAGCAGCACGCCGTACACCGCGAGTGGCGGATTGAGCTGCTCGCGCACCGCTTCGATCGTCTCCAGGATCTGGGCCAGGCCCTGGACGGCCAGGAAGTCCGCTTGCACCGGGATGACCACGCCATCCGCGGCCCGCAGGGCGTTGATCGCGACCAGGCCCAGGCTGGGTAGGCAGTCGACCAGGATGTAGTCGTATCGATCCAGCGCAGGCTTCAGCGTCGCCAGCAGCGCTGATTCGCGAGCCATGGCGGTAGCCAACGTCAGCTCGGCGGCACTCAGCATGCCGCTGCCAGGCACCAGGTCCAGGCCGGCGGGTGTCTGGATGATGGCCTTCATAATGTCCTGGGGAGCCCCCTGGGCGCGTGCCATCAGCAGATCGCCGATGGACGTGCGGATGGAATCGTTGTCGACCACGCCGGCCGCCACGGTCAGGCTGCCCTGTGGATCCAGATCGACGAGCAGGACGGTCTTGCCCATCTCGCGCAATGCCGCGCCCATGTTCAGGGTGCTGGTGGTCTTGCCCACGCCACCTTTCTGATTGGATACCGCGATGATCGGCACTCGCCTTCCACTTCCTTTCGAACTGGCTTCCCCATGAACAACGGGGGCCCCTGCTCAAAAGGGACGGCTGGCTAGCCCTTCACGCCACCGATACGAATGCCTTCGACGAAGTAGCGCTGGAACGCGAAAAACACCAGCATCATCGGAATCGCCGCGACGGCCGCGCCGGTCATGAGCATGCCGTAGTCGGTGTTGAACTCTCCCTGGAGCGTCGCCAGACCGACCTGGATGGGGTATTTGAAGCTGTCGCGCAGGACGACCAGCGGCAGGATGAAGCTATTCCAGTAGCGCTGGAAAGTGAAGATGGCCAGCACCGCCAGTGCTGGCGTACACAGTGGCAGGATGATGTGCTGGTAGATCTGCCATTCGGAAGCGCCGTCGACGCGGCCGGCGCTCTCGAGCTCGGTCGGCAATGTCTGGATGTACTGCTTCATCAGGAACACGCCGAAGACATCGGCGAAGCCGGGCAGGATGACACCGGGGTAGGAGTCGAGCAGGTTCAGGTTCTTCAAAAGGAAGAACACCGGGATCAGCGTCACCTGGGCGGGCACGGTGAGGGTGCTGAGCACCAACCAGAACAACACGCTGCGCCCGGGGAACCGGCGTTTGGCGAAGGCGTAGCCAGCCATACTGTCGAACAGCAGATGAAACAAGGTAATGCCGCCGGCTATGAGCACCGTGTTGACCAGCCAGCGGACCACTGGCGTGGTGGCGAACAGGCGCTGGTAGTTCTGGAGCGAGAGGTCGCGGGGCACGACCTCCGGTGGCACCTTCACGATGAACTGCTGGGGGGTCAGGCTGGTTTCGAACAGCCAGTACAGCGGAAACAGCGACAGGACTCCGGCGACAGTGAGCAGCCCATAGACGAAGAGGCGTTGCGGGTTCCGAGTTCCGGGTTCCGCGTTCCGCGTTAAGCTGCGAACCCGGAACCCGGAACCCGGAACCCGGAACTTTCTAATACTCGACATCCGTCTGGAGCCAGCGGACTTGGACCACCGCCACGGCGACGGCCATGAGAAACAGCACCACCGCCTGAGCGCTCGCCAGTCCGTAGCGTCCGAACTGGAATGCGGTGCTGTAGATCAACTGGACGATGGTGATGGTGGCGTT
>Ga0066709_100003906_pt1 | contig 11677 bp, 9 predicted proteins | sample GraSoiAngelo_158_FD_79665 | JGI IMG/M metagenome (GOLD analysis project Ga0066709, IMG submission 79665) | Grasslands soil microbial communities from the Angelo Coastal Reserve, California, USA - 14_1009_16_30cm | ecosystem: Environmental > Terrestrial > Soil > Grasslands | place: USA... | reverse complement strand
GGTTGGGCCGGGTTGAACTTTCCGATCCTGGATGGCCTGCGTCTTGGAGATTTCAAGGAAAACCTGACGAAAGTCGCTTCGTATCGGAAAGTGTTGCAAGACCTTGGACAGAACTCGCTTTCGGAAATTCACATCAACGATGCGGGGGAAGCTACCGTGGTCTCTGCAAGCGATCCGGTACTGGTGAATCTCGGCAAGATCGATTTTCGGAACCGGTGGATTAAATATCTTCAACTAAAGCCTCAAATTCAGCGGCGTTATCCGCTTGCCGTAAGAGTGGATCTTCGTTTCAAAAACCAGGTCATCGTCAGGATGAAGGATGATGACGCCGGTCAAACTATCGTATGGGACGGAAAGAAGAACACATTGTAGGCCTCGATATCGGGTCGACCAAGGTTTCGACGCTCATTGCCGCGGTTCGCGACTCGGGCCTGGAACCAATCGGCGTTGGCGTCGCGGAATCGAAAGGCATAAAGAAAGGCTCGGTCGTCAATCTCGAGGCCGTAGCGGAATCGATAAAGAGGAGCGTTGGCGAAGCAGAAGTGATGGCGCGTTGTGAAGTCGAGACCGTTTATGTCGGACTCGCGGGTCCGCACATCAAAAGTTTCAACAGCCGCGGCGTGACGTCGATCCCGACACGAATGCGAGAGATCAACAACGACGACGTGCGGCGAGTTATCGAAACCGCTCGCGCTATAGCGCTTTCGCCAGACCGTGAAATCATCCACATCCTGCCGCAGGAATTCACCGTCGACGATCAGTCTGGAATCGGGGACCCGCTCGGAATGGTGGGAACGCGTCTCGAAGTAAACGTGCACATCGTCACAAGCTCGACCACAGCCGCGCAGAATATTGTGACTGCGGTCAATCGAAGCGGGCTGTTGGTCGGTGACACGGTGCTGGAATCGATCGCGGTGGGCGAAGCTATTCTGACCGATGACGAGAAAGAACTCGGCTGCGTGCTGGTCGATATCGGTGGCGGCAAAACCAATATTGCGATCTACCATCACGGCGCCGTACGCCATACCGTCGTAGTTCCTCTCGGCGGCGAGCTTTTCACAAGCGATATTGCGGTGGGATTGCGGACCTCGATACCCGAAGCCGAGCGGATTAAAAGCGAGCAAGGCTGCGCTCTTTCATCGATGTTGGAAGGCGATAAGGTGTTTGAGGTGGCCGGAGTGGGTTCGCGCCATCCACGCACAATCGCTCAGGCTCTTTTGAGCGACATCATTCAACCCCGGGCCGAGGAAATCATCCATCTGGTTCGAAAGGAAATCCGAAACGCCGGATACGAGCGCCAGGCTGGCGCGGGCGTTGTGCTCACCGGCGGAGGCGCTATGTTGCGAGGATTTGTCGAGCTGGCCGAGGACACTGTGGACCTGCCCGTTCGGATCGGCACCTCGACTGGCTTTCGAGAATCGCTTTTGGAAAAAGTGCCGCAATTGATGGGGCCCGAGTTCGCAACAGTCACGGGTTTGGTTCTGTACGGCGACCGCAGAAGAAAGACATACGATTTTCATGATAATTCGAACTCAGGACTCAAGAAGTTCGTGGCGAAATTCAGAAGTTTCTTATGAGGAGGATCGAGTGACGGCTGGCTTACCTGTGGATACTTCCATCAAATTCTTATTCGATGAAGGGAGGCGTTTGGGCGCTTCGATCAAAGTCCTTGGCGTCGGCGGCGGCGGATCGAACGCGGTGAATCAAATGATCGAGGCAGGAGTCGAGGGGATCGACTTTCTCGTGGCGAATACGGATGTCCAAGCACTCGAGCAGTCGAAGGCTCCCATCAAATTGCAAATCGGCGCGAAGCTCACGAAAGGACTTGGCGCCGGCGCGAATCCTGAAGTTGGACGCCAAGCAGCACTCGAGGACACCGATAAAGTCATCGAAGCGCTCGAAGGCGCCGACATGGTCTTCGTGACGACCGGTCTCGGCGGTGGAACCGGAACGGGCGCCGCGCCAATCGTCGCCACATTGGCGGCCGAGCTTGGAGCACTAACCGTTGCCGTCGTGACCAAGCCATTCGCCTTCGAGGGCAAAAAGCGTATGACGCAGGCTGACCACGGCCTGGCCGATTTGAAAGAGTGCGTCGACACGGTGATCACCATTCCCAACGAACGGCTGCTTGCGACCTTGGAGCGCGGCACCAGTCTCTTCGATGCATTCCGCATCGCAGACGACATTCTCCGTCAAGCTGTTCAGGGCATTTCCGATTTGATCACCGTTCCAGGCCTCATCAATCTCGACTTCGCTGATGTGCGAACCGTTATGTCGGGAATGGGAATGGCGTTGATGGGCACGGGCTCAGCCCGCGGAGAGAATCGCGCTGTCGAAGCAGCGAAAAAAGCAATCTCCAGCCGCTTGCTGGAAGACGGCTCGATTCAGGGAGCCCGCGGCGTTCTCATCAATATTACCGGCGGTTCTGATTTGCTGCTCCACGAGGTCAGCGAAGCGTCGAACATCATTCATGATGCGGCCGATGGAGAGGCGAACATCATTTTCGGCGCCGTGCTGGACGAGACCATGAAGGACGAAGTGAAGATTACCGTGATTGCCACCGGATTCGACCGTCGTGGAGACGCAGCCAGCGTAGCGGCAGGGCACAGCAGCGGAAAACCCTCCACCATAACCTCGGCCGACTTGGAAATCCCCGCATTCCTCCGGCGCGCCCAAAAGTAAAGCACAAATTAAATTCGGGGACAGTGAGCAATTTCTGACCGCAAGAAATTGCTCACTGTCCCCGAATTTAATTTGTGACATTTGGCACCATGGTATAACAGGCGCTCGAATGGCACGGACAATTCTCGTCGTCGATGATGATGCGAGTGCGAGAAGCGTCCTTCAGGGCATACTCGAGCCGGAAGGATATGATGTAATCCTTGCCGAGTCAGGCGAGCACGCCGTCGCTCTTGCCAGCACCTTGCAAATTGACGCCTTCTTACTCGATATCGAAATGCCCCGGATGGACGGCTTCGACCTTTGTCGCGCCCTTCGTAGTATGGAAAGCTACCGGGTAGCCCCAATTATTTTTCTCACCGGGCATGCCGGGGACAATTTTTTGGAACAAGCATTCGGTTGCGGCGGCGATGATTTCTTGCTCAAGCCTTGCACGGCCACCGGTGTTCGCTCGCGGCTGAGAAATCATTTGCAGCGCGGGGAACATTTGCAGCGGCTCGAAAGAATGCGCGGCGTCCTGAAGCAGTATCTTTCGAAGCGGACGCTCCAGGTCGTGGAAGACGCGTCGGTAACCGGGACCTTGCCGCCACCACGTGAACAGGATCTGGCGATCTGCTTCACCGATATGAGAGGTTTCACCGCATTCTCTGAAGAGACCGAACCGGCCCGCTTATTTGCTTTGATCAGTGAAACGCTTGCCGAACAGATTCACCTCATTCACGAGTGTGGCGGTTACGTGGACAAGTTCGGCGGCGACGGCGTGATGGCGATCTTCGACGGTCCCCAGATGATCCTCGAGAGTTGCCTTTGCGCTTTGCAGATTCTCGACATCGCGCGGGTCAACTCGACGTCGGGAATGGAAGAGATCCGCGGCTTCGGCATCGGTATCCACGCCGGCCGTGCAATCATCGGCAACATCGGTTCACCGGAGCATTTGGATTACTCTGCTATCGGCAGCACCGTCAATCTTGCCGCCCGCCTCTGCGGTCAAGCCGAAGCGATGTCGATCGCGGTCTCGAAAACAGTTCGCGATGCGGTGGCGCATGACAACCGCCTCAAGTTTCACTCCGAACGGCCAGTTTCCATTCGCGGCATTAAGGGCCCAGTCACGATTTACTCACTCAGCCATCCTTAGTATCGTGGAGAGCCGCATTCCTCTCCTCGCAGTGCGGATTTACATCTCACATTTGACATTTACCAGGGACCGTGCGTAAGAGATTTTCGTGGACCTGACCATCGATTCGAGAATCCTGGAAGAAGTGGTTGAGCACGCGAAGGCCGCCTACCCGAAAGAGGGCTGTGGGCTGATTGCCGCAGGACGATTCATCCCAATACCAAACATTGCTCAGAGCGTCTCCGAGTTCGAGATGGACCCCGCAGAACTGATCAAAGCTTTCCGAGAGTTGAGAACAGCGGGAGAGGAACTTGTGGCCATTTACCACTCTCACCCCCATGGGCCATTGCGCCCCTCCGACACAGATATCGAGCGGGCATACTATCCGGAAACGGCGCATTTGATCGTCTCGCTGGCCGACCCGAAACACCCACGGACCGCGGCTTTTCGCATTGCGAACGGAGAAGCACTGGAGATCGAGCTTCGTGCTATAGTCTAGGAATTCTCGGGGGTTCGAATGATTTCGCTGCTCATTTCCGTGCTCTTGGCATGGACGCCGTTTGCCCAGGAAGGCAAAGACATCCCTTTCGACGTTCGGGCGAGACAAAACCTGCTGATGGGAAAAGGATCCAACAGCGGATCGCCTTACTACGACGTTATAATCACGCGCCAGCCGACGCAGGGTATCCTCATCAAGCTGCCATACACGAAGAAAGGCGGTAAGTTTTCATTCGATCTTCACCACCGTATTGCGATGACGGAGGACTTCGGCTTGCCGGCAGAAGTGACCACTGTGGTTGAGGTACTCAGCGGGGGGACGACCAGTCTTGGGGTATACACGATTGCCGACAAGATCAATCCCGGAGACAAATTCGACGAGCCGATCGTCAAAGCCAGCTCCGCCGAAATCGATAAATACATCACTCCCATCTCTCGCAAGACAATTACGATGGATATCCGCCCCGGTCCTCAGTCCATCAGCATTGTTGGCCAGATGCTCATCATTACGCGAGGAACGACAACAACGCGCATCGATACGCCTGGAACGCGAATCGCCGCCGTCTCGAACTTCAAGTTCGCGGAGACATCGCCGGGTGTTTCGCTGACGCCTTAGATTCGGCGTTTCCGATCGCCGCGAACTGGTATTTTTCCAGAACTCTCTGCGCCGCAAGTTTCCAGGAGAATTTCGCCACCTGTTCGAGACCTTTCTGGATCAGTTTTTGCCTGAGAACATCGTCGGACAAGATAAGTTTCATTCCCCGGGCGATGTCGAAAACGTTTTCGGGGTTCACGAGGATTGCCGCATCTTCCAGAACTTCGGGAAGCGACGATGTATTCGATGCGAGAACGGGGGTACGATTGGCCATTGCCTCCAGCGGTGGAAGCCCGAAACCTTCGTATAACGAGGGAAACGCGAAGAGTTCCGCGGACTGGTAAAACACCCTCAGAATCGGATACGGAACAAAACCGAAGAAGCGAACGTCCTGCTGAGCCCCACTGCGAATCACGGTCAGCCGCAGGTATTGATGTTTGCTCAACTCGTCACCAATGATGATGAGTTTCAGATTCTTATATTTCTCGCTCTCGGCAAGCTCATTTTTCAAAACGGCAAAGGCTTCAATGAGCCGGTGCAGGTTCTTGTGCGGCCGGATTTTCCCGGAGTAGAGGACAAACGGATCTTTGAGCTGATAGCGCTCCAAGACCTGCTTTCTCTCGTCGGCAGTGTGCGTGAACGCAAAGCGTTCATCAAGCGCATTGTGTACGACCGAAATCTTCGAGTCCGGAAGCTCGAAGATGTTGATCAAATCTTCTTTTGTTGATCGCGACACAGCCAGGACTTGTTTTGCGGTTTGGACAACTCTTTTTGTCCGCAGGTAGCTCCGGTAATTTCCGAATTTTGAGGAGTCCTCGTGCGGAAACAGCAAGTGCACGCAGTCGTGAATGGTGACGACCAGTTTTGACGGGGTGAAAAACGGCGCTTCGTGATGAGGTATGTGAACTACATCCACATGCTGCCGGTGCAAATCGAACGGCAGCGCAATGTTATTTCTCCAAAGCCCTTCTTCTTCGGGCTGGTACAGTTGCTTAAAATTTGGCGGCAGGGGTCCAAGCTCGTGAAAGTTGCGCTGCGATCCGACCAGCAGGTATTCGTTCTGGTGATCGATTGCGGCGAGGTTCCGCACAAGGTTCCAAATGTAGGTACCCACTCCGAATTCGTTGACTTTGCGGATGTCGAACGCGATGCGCAACATTAACTTCAGTATAATCGCTGTGTGAGGCGCATCCTCATATATCTACTCTTCGTGCTGTCCGGCGCAGGCCAGGCGAGTGCGGACTCGAGCACAATTCTGGTTTTTCCATTCGAAAACGTGACTAACGACCGCAGCCTGGATTGGATCGGCGAAGGAATTTCCGAACTGATCATCGAGCGGCTACAGCCGGAGTCCGGTGTGTCCACTTTCGCGCGTGAGGAGCGTTTGGCCGCATTTGAAAAGCTCGGTATTCCCGAGACCACCACCGTGAGTCGAGCCACTGCGTTGAAACTCGGCTGGGATATGGGTGCAGACCATCTCGTTACCGGCAGGTTTGCGGGAACGGCGGAAAACTTTCGAATCGTTGCTCGCATCGTGGATCTGGATGCAGGCGCAGCCGACATCGCAGTTGAAGGCAAGCTGGAAGACGTCGTTCCATTGAGCATGTCCGTGGCATGGCAAATTCTGAAAAAGGCTGTCCCCGGGACCGCATCGCCGGAGGCCGATTACACCGCCCAGCCGCCCGTCCCTCGCAGCGCGTTCGAAAATTACATTCGCGGCGTTTTGAATCAAGATTTTCGAAAACGAACGGAGTTGCTACAAACAGCGGTACGCCTTCACCCCCAGTACGGTCCCGCGCTTTTTGAACTGGGCCGGACGTATCATCTCGAGCGGGATTTCAAGAACTCGAACCAATGGTTGGAAAAGATTTCTGAAACGAGCTACCTGCGACGTCACGCTTTGTTCCTCATCGGTTTGAATTACTTTTATCAGGGCGACTATGCCCGAGCCATACCGGCATTCCAAACGCTTTCTCCTACCTATGACGCTCTGCTCAATCTCGGCGCAGCATTCTGTGAAAAGGGCGATGCGGTTTCTGCGGCCAACACCTGGAGACGCGCAGCCGATATGGATCCTCTTGCCAGCGATGCTTTTTTCAATTTGGGTTACCTGAACCTCATAAAAGGCGATTTCGACAGCGCGGCAAAAAACTTGATCGAATCGTTGAAGCTCAGGGGCCGCGATAGCGAAGCGCTTTTCTTGTTGGGAAGAACGTATGAGAAGCAAGGACGGTTCGAAGAGTCACAGAAGGCGATTGCTCAGGCCTCCCGGCTTTCGCAGCGTGTCGACCGCTGGCTAACCCAGCCGGTGCCCAAGCTCGAGCGCTTGGCCACCTCTACCGCCTTCCGAAGCCGCGATGAGATCTGGACCCAGCAGCGCCTCGTTCGCCGCGCCCGTAGTCAGGACTTGCCCGTGTGGCTGGAGTTGATTCAGATGGATATCGATTCGTACCTGCTTGGTGATGCGCTGCGTGAACTGGACCTGCTTTTGGTTGTTTTTCCCGAGTCGTCGGAGGCTCTTTCTCTTTTAGACGAGGTCCGCCGCCAGCAAAATCTCAGATGAGCGGAGCGAATGCAAGCCCGACGCGAAGCGCAAGCGCGATAGCGCGCAGCCTCGAGGAGGGGCGCAGCCATCAATAAGATGAAATCCTTACGCAACCTCACGCTTGTTTGCTTATGTGCGGTTGTGCTCGCACTCGCTCAGGCACCGGCATCAGGGAAGATCGTTCAGATCAATCTTGGCGATATTGTTCATCCCGTCAGTGCCGCTTACGTGAAAGACGGGCTCAATCATGCGAAGGATATAGGCGCGCGCGCTGTCATTTTGCGCCTGGACACGCCGGGGGGACTCGTCGACTCGATGCGTGAAATCGTCGAAGCAATTCTTTCCTCGCCGGTACCGGTTATTACGTGGGTCGGACCCAATGGCGCGCGCGCAGCATCCGCAGGATTCTTCATTCTTTTGGCCGGCGATGTCGCCGTCATGGCGCCTGGAACGAATAGCGGCGCTGCGCATCCGGTCACCGCAACCGGTCAGAAGATCGAGGATGTGATGGAAAAGAAAGTTGTTAGCGATGCCTCTGCCTATATCCGTAGTTACACGGCGAAGAGGGGCCGCAACGCACAACTGGCGGAACTTGGTATCACGGAAAGCCGCTCCTATACCGGGGAAGAAGCATTGAAAAACAATCTAATCGATGCGGTGATCTCCGACGTCGCCGGTATCATCGAACAGTACGACGAAAAGGAAATTCGGCGCTTTGATGACCGGCCCGAAACGCTCCACCTTCGCGGAGCAACCATCGAGACTTTCGAAATGAACACACGCCAGAGAATCTTGTCGCGTGTTTTAGACCCGAACCTTGCTCTTATTCTTGCGCTCGCCGGATTGCTCGGCCTGTATGTTGAAATCACTCACCCGGGCCTGATCCTGCCGGGCGTCATCGGCGGCATCAGTCTCATTCTCGCCCTCTTCGCATTCAATATGCTGCCGGTCAACTGGGCCGGTGCGGCATTGATCCTACTCGCCATCGTTTTGTTCGTTTTGGAAGCAACCATGACGAGTCACGGCATTCTCGCAATCGGCGGAATTGTGGCCATGATCGCGGGTGGTCTGATGCTGGTCCAGGGACCGATCCCGCAGCTTCGCATTCGGCTTTCAACTACTCTGGCTGTAACATTTCCTCTATCCATTATTACGGTCATATTGGTGCGGCTCGTCTATCTTTCCCACCGGACCAAATCGATCACCGGCGGAGAGGGCATGATTGGCGAAGCGGGCGTCGCTAAAACCGACATCCATACCGACGGCAAAGTTCTCGTCCACGGCGAATACTGGAATGCTTTTTCAGATAGACCTATTCCGGCCGGTGCTCATGTTCGTGTTAAACGAATGCAAGGACTCAAGGTCGAAGTGGAACAACTGTAGGGGCCGGTCTATGACCGCCCAACGCTACTGTCCGGAGGATCGTCGGCGGTCATAGACCGCCGCTACAGAAAGGCACACTATGGATCAATTTCCACTGATGCTGATCGCGGTAATCATCATTTTGATCTGGCTCTTCAATTCGCTGAATGTCCTTCGCGAGTATGAGCGCGGCGTGATTTTCCGTATCGGCCGCTTGCTGGCTGAACCGAAAGGTCCAGGTTTGATCTGGGTGTTTTGGCCGATTGACCGGATCGTCCGCGTGAGTCTCCGCACAATCACAATGGACGTTCCCACTCAGGACGTCATCACGAAAGACAACGTCAGCGTGAAAGTGAATGCCGTTGTTTATTTTCGGGTGGTGGACCCGCTTCGGGCCATCGTCGAGGTAGAAAACTACTTGTATGCAACGTCCCAACTTGCGCAAACGACGCTCCGGTCGGTGCTCGGCGAGGTTGGCCTGGACGATCTGCTCAGCCAGCGTGAGAAATTGAATCAGCGGCTCCAGGAGATCTTGGACCAGCACACCGGTCCATGGGGTATCAAGGTGGCGCTCGTCGAAATCAAGGGTGTGGATTTGCCGGAGAATATGCAACGAGCCATGGCGCGCCAGGCAGAAGCCGAACGCGAAAAGCGCGCGAAAATCATCCACGCTCAGGGGGAATTCGAGGCGTCCCAAATGCTTTCGGATGCGGCGCGCACCATCTCTGGTCAGCCCGTGGCGCTGCAGCTTCGTTATCTGCAGACGCTGACGGAGATTGGGGCCGAGAAAAATACGACCATCCTCTTCCCGCTACCCATCGACATAGTGGAGTATTTCATCAAGGCTCGAGAAGGAAAACAGTAGATGGATGATCAAACATCATGGAAGGGCCACGGCTTCACGCTTCTCGTGTTTACGGGAATCGTCGTTTTGTGCTCGATTTTCTTTATCCTGGGAATGCTGGTCGGAAGAGCCCAGAGCCAGAAGATCGCATTCGCCGCCTCCGCTGGATCCAGGGCGGAGCCCAAAGCTCCGCCTAAAGAAAACAGCACCCCCGAACTGACGTTCTATGATTCGGTGAAGAGGCCGGAGCTGCCGACGCTGGAACCACCGCCTCCTCCGGAAATCAAGCCGGTTATCCCCGACCCACCGAAAGGGTCGGCGAATCCGGCTGCCAAAGTGTTCAATTATCAGATTGCGGCATACAAGAGGTCCGCAGACGCGGAAAAACTTTTAAATCAGATGAAGAAAAAGGGATTCCGCGCATTCATACTTGCCCCCGGGCCGGACGACGCTAAGGCTTTCTTTAGGCTCCTTGTCGGCCCCTTCGCCGATGTGATTGAGGCCGAACAGGCCAAGAAGGAACTGGAAACAGCAGGGTACCAGCCTATACTGAAAAAATGATCCATAAGAATGATGGAAATTTGAAATTGGACCAATCCTGCATCTCAAATCCGAAATTTCGAAATTTCGAATTGGACCTCGCACTGGACCGTCCAATTTGAGATCTCCGATTTCGGATTTGCGATGCAGGATTCGTCCAATTTCAAAATCTCCGCGTGCGGCATTGCCTCGGGAATACTCCTCGTTCTGTCCCTTCCGAAGCCCGATCTCTATCCTTTGGCTTGGATCGCTCTAGTTCCTTGGCTCTACGTCGTGGCATCAGGACCCGACCTGCGCCGTACGGTGGCCTGCGCGTACGCCGCCGGCCTTGTCTTTTTTGGCGGCACGTTCTACTGGATATCGGAAACGATGGCGATCTATGGGGGACTATCCATCCCGCTGGCGATCGGCGTGGGCTCGCTATTCGTGATCGTTTTCGCCTTGTATTTCGTGCTTTTCGGGTTAGGACTCCGTTTCGCAATAAAACGATTCGGCACCCGCGGTCTACTCCTCGCGGCGCCTCTGTGGGTCAGCGTCGAGCTGCTGCGTTCGATCCTCTTTTCCGGTTTTCCATGGATGCTGTCAGGTTACGCGCTTGTTCCATACACAGGCATTCTTCAAATGGCCGCGTGGACGGGAATCTATGGATTGTCGTTCGTAGCGGTTGCGGTCAACAGTCTCATCGTTTACGGCCTGATGCGCCGGAGCAAGACCTCGCTTGGCGTTGCGGCAGCCGTGATTCTTACTGCAAGGTTTCTTCCGGTGATGGTTCAGAATCCGTCGACCGATCCGATTGCAGTTCGATTGGTTCAAACCAACATCTCGCTCGATCAGCCGTGGAAACAGCCGGATTCCGAACAATTGCTGGACGAGCTCGGGAACTTGTCGACAAGTGACGCGATCCGGCCGAAGCTCGTTGTCTGGCCCGAGACGCCGGCTCCTTTTTATCTCAACGAAGACGCCGGCTTCCGCGCGCGCATGCAGGGCATTGCGCGAAAACTCGGGGGGTATTTTCTCGTGGGGTACATCGATGCTGTCGGTGAAGGCCCATCTAACAGCGCAGGGTTACTGGATCCCAAGGGCGACCAGGTTTCGCGGTACGACAAGATGCACCTTGTGCCTTTTGGCGAATATGTGCCATTCAAGCGCCTCCTCTTCTTTGCCGAAAGTCTCACCCGGCAGGTCGGGGAGTTCGTCCCGGGGACCGAATACACAATCGCCCCGCTCGACGGTCACCGCATCTCGACCGCGATTTGCTATGAGAGTATCTTTCCCGATCTCGTCCGCCGTTTCGTCAAACACGGATCGGAGTTGCTCGTCGTCATCACGAACGACGGCTGGTTCGGCGAATCATCGGCGCCCTACCAGCATCTGCGCATGGGCGTGGTGCGATCAGTTGAAAATCGGCGCTATATGGTGCGGACTGCCAACACAGGAATCAGCGCGATTATCGATCCTTATGGCAGAATTGAAGCGAGTACACCGATCGGGATCCGCACG
>Ga0066709_100003904_pt1 | contig 11679 bp, 8 predicted proteins | sample GraSoiAngelo_158_FD_79665 | JGI IMG/M metagenome (GOLD analysis project Ga0066709, IMG submission 79665) | Grasslands soil microbial communities from the Angelo Coastal Reserve, California, USA - 14_1009_16_30cm | ecosystem: Environmental > Terrestrial > Soil > Grasslands | place: USA... | reverse complement strand
CCACGGATCCGCTCGTCACAGACCTCAGGAAGCTGGCCGAGGCCCTGGTCGCGGTCCTGCCCCGCTGAAGAGCGGAGCTCAGCCCGGCGCGGCGGCCGGCCGGGGCGCGTAGTACGCCGGAATCGTGAACCAGAAGGTGCTTCCGTGCCCGAGCGTGGAGTCGACGCCGATCTGCCCTCCCTGCATGGTCACCAACCCCCGGGCGATGGCCAGGCCGAGGCCGGTGCCGCCGAACCGTCTCGTGGTGGTCGAGTCGAGCTGCCGGAAGCGCTCGAAGACCGCCTCCCGGCTGTCCTCGGGCAGCCCGATGCCGGTGTCTGACACGCTGATTCGCCAGAACCCGGCCCACGGCAGGCAGTTGACATTGATGCCACCCGTATCGGTGAACTTGATGGCGTTGCCGACCAGGTTGGTGAGGATCTGCTTGAGGCGTCCCTCATCACCCAGAGCTTCCGCACCGTCCGGAACGCCTGCCCGCAGGAAGAGGCCTTTCTGATCAGACAGGGTCCGCACAGTCGCCAGGACCGAGGTGACCACCGACTCGAGATCGACGCGACCCGCGGTGATGGCCATCTTTCCGGCCTCGATCTGCGATTCGTCCAGGATGTCGTTGACCAGAGTCAGGAGTGTCTGGCCGCCCGCTTGCACCTCCAACACATCACGACGCTGCTCTGCTCCCAGCTCACCGTCGCTGCCGTCGAGAAGGAGCTCTGTGTAACCGAGTATGCCCGCCAGGGGCGTCCGCAGCTCGTGGCTGACATTGGCGATGAAGGTCGTCTGCTGTCGATTGACCGCCTGCAGCTGGACATTCTTCTCTGAGATCTCGATCATCGCGGCCGCCAGCTGATCGTTCTTTGTCGAGATGTCGACGACGGCCGCCTGCAGATGCGCCTCGCTGTCGTGGAGGGCCGCCGTGATGGCATCCTCGCGACGCTCGACGATGTGCATCTGATAGTCGTACGCGCGGGCCATGCGCACGATGCCAGTGTCTGCACCGGAATTGATCACCTGGCGTGCGTCCTCGGCGACCGTCGGCGCCGTGCCCAGACGCTTCGCCTCCTCGTTCAGCACCGTGATGTTCGCGTCGCGCCACAAGAGGTACGAGCGTGTAAGCGTCGCGACGGGCAATCCATACAGCGCCGCCATGACCCCGAGGCGGCCGATGAAGTTGCGTTCTTTCTCAGTGTTGCCCTGGCCCGCGATGAGAAACCTGGCTATGCCGCGCGTGGCTACGTTGTGAACGTGTCGGATCGGTTTCGCAAATCGGCGTGACGCCAGCTCCGACAATCCCGCCGCCGCGGCCGCCTCGGCCGCCCTGCGCGTGGCTTCGGGTGCGCGCCCGGCAAGTGCCCGACCCAGCGCCACCTTCTCGTCGATATTTGCAGAGCCCGACGCCTGCGCCTGCGCTGTTTTAGACGCCGCGCGCGGAGCGATGGCGCGGGCCGGCCGGCGTTTTCGGAGCTCCATCATGTCCGGTTGGTTCGCGCTACCAGGAGGGCACGCGCTGCCCTATCGCCTCCGCCACCCGTGCGACGAGGTCCGCGGGCGAGAACGGCTTGGTCAAGTAATAGTCTGCGCCGGCGAGGATCCCTCGGTCGATGTCCACCTGGCGATCGCTCGCCGTAAGCATCATCACCTGGGTGCCGCGCAGCTCAGGGTCTGCCCGGATGGACGTGAGGATCTCGAAGCCTGAGCGCAACGGCATCTTGACGTCGAGCAGAACGAGGGCGGGCTTGCGCTCCTTGATCAAGGTCCAGGCCTCTTCGCCGTCGCGCGCCTCGATCACCTGGTAGCTGGGCGACTCGATGGTCGAATGGACCAGCAGGCGAATGCTGGCCTCGTCGTCGACGACCAGGACGGTCTGCCGCTTGCGGATTCCGCTTCTGGTGATCAGGCTCAAAGGGACGGCCGCCCGTGCGCTCTCGATCGGGTCGGTGGTGTGGACATGCTCCAGTTGTACGCCCGGCCGTATTCGAAGTCTCCCTGCGAAAACAGGTGATTCGCCCATGCAAATCAATGGGCGCCGATCGTCAGCCGTCTGGGTTCCGCGGCGATTGTGGATAAGGCGAAGCGAACCCGACAGTGCTATGCAACAATCGCCCGGCGAGATCCCCAGAGTGATACACGGCGATAGTCTGCTGAACACGAAGGAAGCCGCCCGATTCCTGCGAGTGAGCGAAGCTTCCATCCGCCGCTGGAGCGATGCCGGACTGCTGCCCGCACGTCGCGTCGGGCGCCGGCGCGAGCGCCGCTTCGCGCAAGCGGATCTAATTCGATTCCTTGGCCAGCCTGGAGGCGAGAAACCCGCGGCGGCCCACGTCAACCAGGCTGCGGCGGTCATCGTCGGCGGCCTGTCGGTTCCTCTCCGAAGCCACCTCGCGCCTTTTTTTGGCACTGACGAAGGCGGCCTGAGGTTGACGGTTCCGTTCCTGGCGGACGGTCTGAAGGCGCACCAGCCGTGCTTCCTGGTCGCCACCGGGGCGGTATTGGACCGCTATGCCAGAGCTCTCCGCGAAGAGCACGAAATCGATCTCGGCGCAGCGGAGCGCGGCGGCCTGCTGACGGTTCTCGACGGGCCGGGCCGGGACCCCGCGCAAGCCATCGCCAATTGGGAGCGACTGTTCGGCAAGGCGCTCGCGGGCGGCCCTACGGTCTTGCGCCTGGTCGGAGAGATGGCCTGCGTCCGCCGCATATTCCCCTCCGACGCCGAGATGATGAGATTCGAAGAGGCCTTCGATGTGATGGCCAAACGCTTCCCGGGCGTATGGCTTTGCCAGTACGACGCACGCGAGTTCGATGGCGAAATCATGCTTCGCGCCCTCAAGGCCCACCCGGACATGTACGCCCAGCACCTCGGGGGCTTCCTCAACTAGTGGCGCGCAAGTCTCTGGCGGCCACCTTGAGCGCGCCCGCCATCGCTCCAGTGCGGGTGCTCGTCGTGCAGGATCATCCGCTCCTGGCGTCGGCGATCGCCAGAGTCCTCGAGAGCCAGGCCGACCTGTGCGTCTGCGGCATCGCCCGCCGCGGCGAAGAGGCTGCGGAGATCGCGGCGGCCGAGAAGCCCTCGGTCGTGCTCATGGACTTCCGGCTTCCTGACCTGAGCGGCCCGGCCGCCGCTGCCAGGATCCGGTCGGCCGCGCCGCAAACCGCGATCGTCTTTCACAGCGCTGAGGAGTCTGAGGCCGCCCTGCTGGACGCCATCGATGCCGGCGCCATCGCCTACCTGACCAAGATGGCGACCGCGGAGCAGATAGTCGAGGCAGTGCGAAGGGCTTCAGTCGGCGAGGTGCTCTTGCCGGTGGCGCTCTTCGCGAAAGCGATAGCGCGCCAGCGGAAAGTCGTGACCGACAGGCAGGCCCGCGAGAAGCTGTTCGCCGACTTCACGCCTCGCGAGCTCGACGTGCTCCGCCTGCTGGCGGAGGGACACGACACAGTGACGCTCGCCAGGCGGCTCGGCATCGCCCCTCACACTGTCGAGTGGCACGTTCGGCACGTCATTGAGAAGCTGGATGTCCACTCCAAGCTGCAGGCGGTGATCGCTGCCGCCCGACTGGGCCTAATCGAGCTCTAGCCGCCTCCCCAGCCGGCGCCCCCTACGCATACAGGGCACGCGGGCAGTGTCCCCACATGGCGACTTTGGGACCCCCCGGGCGTAGACCTTACTCATGGGAGTGATGGGACTTGTGTTCGCCCTTTTCACCATCGGCTACATCCTCGGCGTCTGGACCGCCTGCCTGGTCCTGAGGCAGCCGCAGCGCCAGTACGAGGAGGGCGATTCTGAGGCGGTTTCAGGCACGCGTGTGGCCCGCATAGGCGGAGCGGCGCGCCGCCCACGGAGCGCGCACCTAGCCAGGAGTCATTGGAGCGCTTCGGCAGCTTCGACACGGGTTGGATCGGCTGCGGCGGGGAGGCGGACATGACGGTCCCGCGCCGGACTCCCACCGAGCTCAAGGTGATCGATTTCGGTCAGCCTCGGGCTGACCCGGTTCCCACGGTGGCGATCGTCGACAAGGTCAGACAGACAGTTCGCGCGGACGACGACCTCGTGTCGCTGCGGACCCACGAGCTCCGGACCCCTCTTGCAAGCATCATCGGATTTGCCGAGCTGATCGACTCCGGGAACATCACGAATGAGCAACGCCAGCTCTACGCAACGGTCTTGCTGAGAGAGGGCCGGCGGCTGACAGCGTTGATCAACAACGCGCTGGCTCTGCAGCGCCTCGAGACCGGCCGTCGGGAGCTGGACCTCGCGCCCGTCGACCTACATTCGTTGATCCGCCGCGCTGTGCTGGACGCCGGCGTCGATCCCTTGCGCCCCATCCGCACCCAGCTGCCCAAGGCCCTGCCCCTCGTCTCCGCCGATGCAGAGGCGATCCTCGAAGTCCTCGCCAACTTCCTGTCGAATGCCCGCAGGTTCTCGCCCGACGGCGGCGCGATCAAGATTGGAGCGCGCCGGTCCGGCGAGGTGGTCGAGATCTACATCCAGGACCACGGCGTCGGGATACTGCCCGCGGCCCTGCCCAACCTCTTCCGCAAGTTCTATCGGGCCGACAGCGGTGTGCGCAGGCTCGGCCCCGGCTCAGGCCTGGGGCTGGCCATGAACCACCGCATCATCGCGGCCCACGGCGGCCAGGTCGGAGCCGGCTCAAAGGGTCCCGGGAAAGGCGCGCGCTTCGAGTTCACCCTGCCCATCTCGCCGGCCGGCGTCGGAGCCGACGGAGTGCTCATCATCGAGGACGACCCTGCATTCGCCAGCCTGATGAAAGCGGAGTTCGCGGCTGTCGGAATCAACACGGTTCGGGCGCCGGATGGCGAGACCGCCGAGCACATGTTGGCGGACATCAGACCCCGGGCGATCGTCCTCGACCTGCTCCTGCCGGGTCTTCAGGGTGAGGAGTTCCTCTCTCGAATGGCTCGTGATGGCGCCGACGTCCCCGTTGTCGTGCTCACCGTGAAGGACCTCAACCCGTCGGAGATCTCGCGACTCGAGCGGGCGGGAGCGATTGCGGTCCTGCCCAAGGAGGCAGGCGCGCCACAGGCGGCCGTGGCTTTGATCGCCGACGCGCTGGACTTCGAGCCCGAGGCGGGATGAGATCCTACACCCCTCCGGCGCTGCAGATCATGCGGACGGTGCTCATCGCCGACGACGAATCGAGCATGCGCCTGCTGGTCCACGCGACCATCGAGTCCGATGAGTACGCGGTGGTCGAAGCCTCCGACGGCGCCGAGGCCTGGGCGCTGATCCAGAAGCACCGCCCGTCGCTGGTCTTGCTCGACGTTCAGATGCCAGGGCGAACCGGACTCGAGGTGCTGCGCTCCGTCAAGGCCGACCCCGAGCTGGCGGCGACCCGCGTGATCCTTCTGACGTCCAAGGCTCAAGAAGGAGACATCGAGGAGGGTCTGATCGCAGGGGCCGACTTCTATCTGACAAAGCCGTTCTCGCCACTCGACCTCCTGACCCGCGTTGAAGAGGCCCTCCAGCTGTGACAGCGCCACACCTGCGTGAGGGCGAGATACGAGTGATGCCCGATCGCCGAGGCTGGTCGCTGCGCCACTACATCGCTTTGTTCGTGGCGGTGCTCTTCGCAGTCGCCGCGGTCGCGGGTCTGGCGGTGCGAACCGCCGCCGAGCAGGATGCGCGGGAGGCAGCTGAAGCAGACGCAAGCTTCGCCGCCCGGGTGGCGGCGACGCAGATCAACGGCGACCTTCTTCTTCTCGAGGAGACGACCGCGAAGCTGGCGGCGAACCCACAGGTCGCTGTGATCCTCGCCGCTCCGGTCGGGCCGTGCAGCCTGACCTTTGGGGCCGGCCCTTTCTCGACCGGGCACCTCGACATCGTCTCGCCCGACGGATCGGTCAAGTGCTCCTCACAGCCAACCTCGAAAGGTGCCGTGTACGGCTCGGCCGGCTGGCTCCCTCGCGGACTCCGCGAGCCGATCATGGTGGCCCCCTTCCTCGACCCGGTCACCGGCCTCGTCTCCGCGGTCATCGCCGCGCCGGTCGACAGGGGAGCGGGCACTGTGGTGGCGATCGTCGCGCTCGGTCCGCTCGGTCCGAGCCTCGCGGCCACATTGGGCGGCGCCCGAGGGCTGGAGTTCCTGGTCACGACGGCCGACTCCGACATGGTGCTCGCCCGCTCCCTCGAACCGGACCGCTGGGTGGGAGCAAATTTGAGCAACACCGCATTCATCAGCTACGCAAGCTCGACGGAACGGCCCGATGTCGCCGGCACGACGAGAATCTACGGCCGGTCGGTGGTCGCTTCTTCGGACTGGGTGGTCTTCGCCGGCGCAGACAAAGCGGCCGCTCTGACCGCCGCCGACATGTCCGCGAATCGCGGCCTCGCCATCATCCTCGCCGGCATGGCCGTGATGCTGGTGGTCGTCTTCGTGGTGTACCGGAGGATCGCCGAGCCCGTCCGGCGACTGAGCATGGTCATGCGCAGCTCGACGCACAGCGGCGCCGCGAACGCGGTCGCCGGCACCGGGGCGTCGGAGGTCACCGCGCTGGCGGAGGACTTCGACCAGCTCATGGAGACCGTCAACCACGAGCTCGCCGAAAGGCTCAAGAGCGAGCAGGTCGCGCAGCTGTCGGAGCGCAATTACCGGATGCTTTTCGAGGGCCATCCTCAGCCGATGTGGCTGTATGACGTGAACACCCTTGCGTTCCTGAGCGTGAACGACGCCGCTGTTGACCGCTACGGCTACTCACGCAAAGAGTTCCTCGCCATGACCATCAAGGACATCCGGCCGCCCCAGGACGTCCCCAAGTTTCTCGAGCTGGTCTACGAGCCGATGCCCGCGTTCGATCGAACCGGGCCCTGGCGGCACCTGTTGAAGGATGGATCCACCGTCCAGGTCCTGGTCACATCGCATGCCGTCACCTTCGGCGAGCACGAGGCCCGATTCGTGCTCGCCGAGGACCTCACCGAGAACCAGAGATTGGAGCTGGAGCTCCACCAGTCGCAGGCTCGCGCCGAGAGCAACGCAGAGTTGAGCCGCGCCAAGGACGAGATGGTGTCGATGGTGAGCCACGAGCTGCGGACGCCGCTCGCCAGCATCGTGGGCTTCGCCGAGCTCCTCGTGACGCGTGAGGTGACGCCCAAGCAGCGTAAGGAATACCTCGCCGTGATGCTTCAGGAAGGGCGCCGGCTGACCTCGTTGATCAACGACTTCCTCGACCTGCGCCGCATCGAGGGCGGCCACCCTACCTTGAGCTTCGCACCCACCGACGCCGGTGCGCTGATCAAGAGGGCGGTCGATCTGACGAGCGACGGTTCGTCGTCCAAGGTCGAGACCCGCATTCCAGACGATCTGCCTCTCGTGCAGGTTGACAGCGACTCCATTTTCCGCGTCATCACCAACATGCTGTCGAACGCACGCAAATACTCGCCTGACGGCGGCCCGATAGTGGTAGGCGCCGGCGTCGTCGATGGCATGGTCGAGGTGTTCGTCAAGGACGAGGGCCTGGGCATTCCAAGCGAGGCCCTGGCGCAGCTCTTTCGAAGGTTCTATCGGATCGACACTCCCGACCGGCGCAAGATCAAGGGCACCGGGCTCGGTCTTGCGATCAGCAAGAACATCGTCGAAGCCAATGGCGGAAAGATCGGAGCGCGTTCCGAAGGCCCCGGGAAGGGCGCCCGCTTCCACTTCACCGTCCCCTTGGCGCGCGAACGCTCACAGACAGGCGATGTGCTGGTGGTGGAGGACGATTCGGGATTCGCACACCTGCTCGAGGCCGAGCTGGCGGCAAGGAGCCTCTCCTCGATCTGGGCTTCCGACGCCGAGACCGCCGAGCACCTCATGTCGAAGAACACCGCTCGCGCTGTCGTGCTCGACCTGCTGTTGCCCGGGCTCAGCGGCGAGGCATTTCTTCAGCGGCTGCGAGCCACACACGGAATTGGAATCCCGGTCGTGGTCGTGACGATGAAGGACCTCGACCCGGGCGCGATCCTTTCGCTGCAGAAGGCAGGCGTGACGGCAGTGCTGCGCAAAGGCCCAGGAATCGCGGAGACGGCGGCGAACATGGTCGCCAAGTCGCTTGTGTCAGAGCTGGTGGCGAGTTGATCTCCCGCGAACAGCCAGGGCAGCGCATGCCGGCCTATGCCGACGACCTCGAGCGTCTGCTGCGCCTTCGGCGAACCTACGAGGAACGCGGCCCCGGTCTGCTGGCGGGCCCCGACACGCCGCTGCCGGTGGTCTGCACCGCGTCCATCCTGTTCACCGACATCCGCGGCTTCACCCGGCTGACCGAGCGGTTCGCGCATGACCCGTCGGGTCTTCTCGATGTGCTGAACGCCCACCTGAAGAAGGTCCTTCGCTCAATCGCGATTTGCGGAGGCCAGGTCGAGAAATTCGTCGGCGATGGTGTCATGGCAACCTTCGGCGCCAGCGGCCATCAGCCCGACCACGTGGATCGAGCGATGGCCGCCGCGATCGGTTTGATCGGAGCCAACGAAGCGCTGAACCGCCGCAGCGCAGCCGACTGGGGATTTCGACTCGAGGTCGGCGTCGGCGTGGCCTCAGGCCCCGTCGTGATCGGACCTGTCGGCTCGGCCGACCGTTCGGAGCTGGGCGTCCTGGGCGATGTGGTCAACGTCGCCGCGCGCCTGGTGACCCACGCCGGTCCAGGCGAGGTGCTGATGACGGGAACTGTCTACCGCGCGGTGGCAAACATGCTGCAGAGTGAGCTCACCAATCAGTCCGCCGTCCGCGGCCGCTCAGGCAGTCTCGAGATCTACCGGATGGCCCTGGTCGGCGGTCGCGGCGATCTGACCTGACGCTCCGTCGAGCTGGGCGAGCCCGGAGTGCTCGCGGAGCAAGGACGTGACCTCGGGTTCGTCCATCGGCCTTCCGATCAGGAATCCCTGCGCTGCATCGCACCCCGCTTCGATCAGGATCGCCTCCGCCGCTTTGTCCTGAAGGCCTTCGGCGACCACGTGCAGGCCGAGGTTGTGGCCCAGGCCGACCGCCGAGCGCACGATGGCGCCGGAGTCTGGGTCGGTCGAGAGCCCCGACACGAACGAGCGGTCGATCTTGATCTCGTCGACGGGCAATCGCATCAGATAGAGAAGCGAGGAGTAACCCGTCCCGAAGTCGTCCAGCGAGAGGCGCACGCCCATGTCGCTGAGCCTCGCCAGGGACTTCGCCGCCGCCGCTGCCATGGCCACGCCCTCGGTGATCTCGAGCGTCAGCCGGTGCGGTTCGACCTTCGACGTCTCGAGAGCGCGGGCCACCATCTCCTCCAGGGAGTGGTCCTCGATGCAGCGCGGTGAGACGTTGACGGACACCGACACGTCCAGCCCGGCCGCGAGCCACGTGCCGAGCTGGCCGAGCGCGCTGTCCAGGACCCAGGCGGTGAGCGGATGGATGATGCCCATCTCCTCCGCCATCGGGAGGAACCGGTCCGGCGGCATCATGCCCTCGCGCGGGTTGTTCCAGCGCACAAGGGCTTCGACCGAGTGGATCGCACCAGTGCCAAGGGTCACCTGCGGCTGGTATTGCAGGTGCAGCTCGCCCTGGGGGATCGAGCGGCGCAGCTCTCCCGCCAACCCGGAGCGGCGCAGCGTCTGCGCCTCCTGCTCGGGGGCATAGACGGCGTGGCCGCCTCCCGATCGCTTGGCCACGTACATCGCCACATCGGCCCGGCGCAGGAGGGTCGTCGGATCGTCGCCGTGCACCGGATAAAGTGCGATGCCGATCGAAGCGCCGGTCTCGACCATCTGGTCGGCGATCGCGAACGGCCCTTCCAGCGCAGCGAGGATCTTGCGCGCCGTGGCGACGACGTCGTCGGGATGCTTGGCGTCGGTGGTGAGGACGGCGAACTCGTCGCCGCCCAGCCGCGCGATGGTGTCTGTGGCGCGCAGCACCCCCCGCAAGCGCGCAGTGACCTCCTGCAGCAGGGTGTCGCCCCGGTCGTGGCCGAGCGCGTCGTTGATGTCCTTGAACCGATCGAGGTCGAGAAGGAGGACCCCGAACATGTTCTGGTTGCGCCTGGCGGACAGCAGGGCCTGCCGAAGCCGGTCGCCGAAGAGGCTCCGGTTGGGAAGTCCGGTCAGCGCGTCGTGGAGCGCTTGATACTCGAGAGCGTCGGTGTGCGCCTTGCGCTCGGAGATGTCGCGCATTGTCGCTATGAACAGGTGGCGCGACCCGACCCGCATGGAGCTGACGACGAACTCGAGCGGGAAGAGGCTTCCGCTTTTGCGCTTGCCCATGGATTCGTGCGCGGCGCTGATCGGTATGTCCAGCGTGAGCCTGTGCTGCAGGTAGTTGGTGAACCCGCTGCGATGAGTGGTTGCGATCAGGACTTCGGCGGGCTGTCCGATCAGCTCCTGCTCTTCGTAGCCGAAGAGCTTCACCACAGCAGGGTTCGCGGACTCGATGACGCCGGTCTGGTCGATCGTGGCGAGCCCGTCGGAAACGTTGTCCAGCACCGAACGCATTCGCTTTTCGCTGTCCTGCAGGGCTACCTCTGCCCGCTTGCGCTCAACGAACTCGCCGATCTGCGAGCCGACATCGTTCATCACCGCCACCAGGCCGTCGTCCAGCTCACGGGCAGCCCAGGTATGGAGAGAGATCATGCCGACGACGCGCCGTCCGCTCCGCACCGGGAAGCCGGCTATGCCGTGCAGCCCCGCCGCCGCGGCGGCGCCCGCCCGCCCTGAGTCGTCAGGCGTGGCATCTGTCGCCGAGACCGGAGCGCCTGCCTCCCAAACGCGTCCCGCGAGGCCTTCGCCTCGACGGTAGGTGGTCCCCGCCGCCGTTGCCTCGTAGGCGGACGTGTCACGACCCGGTCGCTTCCAGGACGTGACGAAGTGCATCGCTTCGCGTTGAGAATCCACCTCCCAGTACTCGGCCAGCTCCCAATCGAGCGTCTGGCACAGACCTTCCAGGACATGACGTGCTGCCGAATCCCAGCCGGGCGACGTGACGAGCGCGTGGGTGACCGCAAACCGCGCCGCCTGCAGGACCTCGCTGCGCTTGCGATCGCCGATGTCGACGACCACGATCTGAAAGTGGAGCGGCTTGCCCGAGTCATCCCTGACGAGCCGTGCGTTCACATCCGCCCATAGGGCCTGGCCGTCCTTGCGGACAAAGCGCTTCTCGATGCGGAAGCCAGGCGCCTCGCCGGCAATCATGCGGCGCCAGGAGTCCTGCGTCGCCGCGACGTCGTCGGGATGCGTGAGGTCGAGGATCGCCAGGCTGAGCAGCTCGGTTTCGTCGTACCCGAGCCAATCGCTGAACGCGGGGTTGACGGAGAAGATGCGGCCGTCGAGGCCCGCGAACGCCATCCCAGCCTGCGCCTGCTCGAACAACGTGCGGAAGCGCCTCTCGCTTTCGCGCTCGGAGACCTCCGAGCCATGACGCTCGGTGATGTCGTGAACGAGGGCCAGCAGCCGGCGATGGCCCTCCACGTTGAGTGTGCGTACTGCCGTCTCGACCTGGATGCGGCGGCCGTCCTTCGTGACCAGCGCAGACTCGTAACGGAATGGCACCTTTCCGCCGGCGAGCCTGTTCGCCAGCTGGTCGGCGAGTCCCTGGCGTTCTTCCGCTGGTGCGAGATCGATCAACGAGGGAAAGGCGGCCAGCTCCGCGGCGGTGTAACCGGTGAGGTCCTGGTAGGCGGCGTTTCCGGCTACGAACCTGCCTCCCTCGGTGACGACCAATCCCTCACCGATGT
>Ga0066709_100003902_pt1 | contig 11682 bp, 10 predicted proteins | sample GraSoiAngelo_158_FD_79665 | JGI IMG/M metagenome (GOLD analysis project Ga0066709, IMG submission 79665) | Grasslands soil microbial communities from the Angelo Coastal Reserve, California, USA - 14_1009_16_30cm | ecosystem: Environmental > Terrestrial > Soil > Grasslands | place: USA... | reverse complement strand
TGGCGTCGACGCCGCGACGCAGCTCGGTGCGTTCCGCCACCGCGGCCACCGGATTCCACCCATCGACCTCCGGGCACTGACGAACGGCGTCGATCTGAGACGGGTCGGCCATGGCGACGATGAGGTCGCCTCCCTCCGCGCCGACCGCCACGGCGAGCAGGGAGCGGGCCAGGTCGGTCGGCAGGAGCCCGTCGAGCTCCTTGGGGATCTGGGTGTCGACGAGGTCGACGAAGCGCATGCCGACCTGGTTGGCGACCGCGGCGACGAGGTCCTTCTCCCCCACCAGTCCCGAGGAGATGAGCAGACGCGGCAACGGCACCTCTTCCGCCTCCTCGCGTGCGAGCATCTCCTCCAGCGCGTCCCTGGAGAGGACCTTGCGCTCGACGAGGAACTCGCCCAGTCGGCGCGAAGCGGGGTTCATGCCCGGGGTATCGGCGTCTTGCCCGACGACGTTGAGCGGCCAGTCGGCCCGGGGGCTACACGATGACCCTCAGGACCTCCTCGACCGAGGTCATGCCGTTGCACACCTGGACCATCCCGGCGCCGCGCAGGGTGATCATGCCCTGGGCGATCGCCACCTTCTTGATGTCCTCCGTGTGGGCGCGCTCCACGATCATGCGTTCGATGTCCTCGCTCACGAGCAGCACCTCGTGGAGTGCGAAGCGGCCGTGGTACCCGGTGCGTCCGCACGCCCCGCAGCCCACCGGACGGAACAGCTCCGGCGGGTCGTCCTCGCCGTCCCACCCCACCGCTTCGAGGTCGGAGGCGGTCGGCGCGTAGTGCTCCTTGCAGCGCGTGCAGAGCTTGCGGGCCAGACGTTGGGCCACGATGCAGTCGAGGGAGCTGCCCACGAGGAACGGCTCGACGCCCATCTCCACCAGCCGCGTCGCCGTCGACGCGGCGTCGTTGGTGTGGAGCGTGGAGAGCACGAGGTGGCCGGTGAGCGCGGCCTCGACCGCGGTGGTCGCGGTCTCCCGGTCGCGGATCTCGCCCACGAGCACGATGTCGGGATCGGAACGCAGGATCGAGCGCAGCGCGGCCGCGAAGGTCATCCCCGCCTTGTTGTTCACCTGCACCTGGTTGATGCCGGCGAGCCGGTACTCGACCGGATCCTCCACCGTGATGATGTTCTTGGCCGGGTCGTTGATCTGGTTGAGGGTGGCGTAGAGGGTGGTCGACTTCCCCGAGCCGGTGGGGCCGGTCAGCAGGATGGTGCCGTACGGCTTCCTGTAGGCCGTCTCGTAGCGCTCGAGCGCCTCGGGCAGGAACCCGAGATCGGCCAGCTGCAGCAATGCCGTGCTCTTGTCGAGGATCCGCATCACGACCTTCTCCCCGTACACCGTGGGGAGCGTGGCGACGCGCAGGTCGACCGCCTTGCCGGCGATCACCGCGGAGACGCGCCCGTCCTGAGGCACGCGCCGTTCGGCGATGTTGATGTCCGCCATGATCTTCAGCCGCGAGATCACGCCCGCCTGGATGTTCTTGGGTGAGCGCATCACCTCGTGCAGCACACCGTCGATCCGGTAGCGCACACGAACGTCCTTCTCGGCCGGCTCGATGTGGATGTCCGACGCCCGGTCCTGCACCGCCTGGGTGATGAGCAGGTTGACGAGCTTGACGATCGGGGCGTCCTCCACCACCTCCTTCACCGAGGCGAGGTCCTGTTCGTCCTCCCATTCGCGCGCGGCTTCGGCGGAGATGTTCTCGACATCGCCGTCCATGCGGTGGTGGCGGTCGATGGCGTCCAGGATCGACGCGCGGGTCGCGACCACGGTTCTGACCTCTGCGTGGGTGACCGTGCGGATGTCGTCGATCGCGAAGACGTTCGACGGGTCGGCCATCGCCACGACCAGGCGGCCCTCGTCCCATGCCACCGGCAGGGCCTGGTAGCGGCGGGCCAGGGCGTCGGTGATGAGCCCCGCCGCGCTCGGGTCGATGGCGAACTCGCTGAGGTCGAGGAAGTCGAGGCCGATCTGGGCCGCGAGCGTGGCGACCAGGTCCGACTCGGTGACCAGTTGCTGGTCGATGAGGACGCGCCCGAGCGACTTGCGCGTCCGCGACTGCTCGTCGAGCGCCGCCGTCAACTGCTCGCGGGTGAGCAGCTGACGGGTGACGAGCAGCTCTCCCAGCTGGTTGGCGTCTGACATCACGCCACCCGCCGCCGAGGGAGGAGGGCGCCGGCCGAAGTGCTCCACCGCGCTGACGCGTGGGCCACCACGATGTTGACCGTTACGAGCGGACCGACGACAGGAACTTGAGGAGCAGGCCCCGGTTGATGGGCTCGCCGTGCTCGTCGGTGAGCACGCCCTTCAGAGCGGCGGCACGCTCTTCCGGTGTCGCGGCGCGCGCCGCGGCTGCGACTGCGTCGGCCGCCTCGGTCCCGAGATCGGCGAGCTCCGATGCGAGAGCGCGCGCCTTCTCGGGCGAGAGGGCGGCCATCGCCGCGTCGATCTCCTCCTGGTTGCCGAGGAGCTCGTCCTCCAGTTGCTGCTGCGCCTCCCGGGCGGCGCGCGCGTCGGCCAGTGTGCGCACCGGCGTCTCGGGCTCTTCGGGCTCCGGCGGGGCGTCGGACACGCGGCGGCGGCGCTTCGGGATCTCCACCAGATGGTCGATGTCACCGGTGTTGGTGGCGGACGTCGCGGCGAAGTGGGCGCCCGCGTCCTCGACCTCGACCAGGCCCGCGTCGACCAGGCGCTTGACCACCTGGCAGGCGCCGAACTCACCGAGGGTCAGTGCCTGGGCGACCGCGTCCACGGGCGCGCCGCCGGCGACGACCGCGAGCACCTCCCACTGCTCCGCCGTGACGGACACCTCGGGAGCGGGGGCGTGGGCGACCATGCGCACACGGACGGACAGCGACGGGACCACGACCTCGATCGAGCGCCACTCGGATAGGCGGTGCTGGGCGTCGCGCAGGACGGGCTCGACGGCCACCGCCTCGCCGTCGGGGACGCCCGCCCCCGCGTCGAAGACGAAGGTGCCCTCCTCCTCGCGGAGCAGCTCGAAGAAGACCTCGGGGAGGGTCCGGGCCCGGGGCGCCTCGCCACCGACCACCAGTCCCTGGTCCATCCAGACCCTGCCCTCGGACCTGTCCCCCCGGACGTAGAGCTCACCGCTCTTCTTGGTCGAGGCCAACAGGGCCAGCACGTCGGGCAACGCAAACGCGTCGAGAGACCCCTGCAGGGACACGCCAAACCTCCGATGTACCGATGTCGCTGTCATCATCGGCAGGTCGACCACGGAGAGTTAGCCCCGACGGGCCAATTCTCCGAGCGCAGCGGCCGACATGACCTCCAGGGGCGGATCCTCGCCCGTCCAGATGCGGATGGTGTGGGCCGCCTGGTGGATGAGCATCCCCAGGCCGTTGGTCGCGGCAGCGCCGCGGGCCCGGGCCGCGTCGACGAGCGGGGTGACCGCCGGGTGGTACACGAGGTCGACGACGAGCTGGCCCGGTCCCAGGCCGGCCGGGTCGAGGGGAAGGTCGGGCCCGTCTTCCCCCCGCATGCCCAACGGAGTCGCGTTGACGATGAGGTCGGCGTCGGCCGCGTCGCCCGGTTGCCCCACCCGGCCCGCGGCACCGGCCAGGGCGGCCGCGGCGACGGCCCGGTCGGCGGTGCGGTTCACCACCGTGACGGCGGCGGCGCCCGCCTCGGCCAGGGCGCGCACGACCGCGCGACCCGCACCGCCGGCGCCCACCACGACGCACCGGCGCCCAGCGGGCTCGAAGCCCTCGTCGATGCGCAGCGCGTCGATGAAGCCGGCGCCATCGGTGTTCTCACCGACGAGCTCGTCGCGACGCGGCCCCCGCGTCACGGTGTTCACCGCGCCGAGCGCCGCGGCCGCAGGCGTGAGCCGGTCGACCGCGCCGGCCACGTCGCTCTTGTGGGGCATGGTCACGTTGAGGCCGTCGATGTCGAGAGCGCGCATTCCATGTATCGCGTGTCGTCCCGCCCCGGGTGCGACCTCGAAGGCCACGTAAACCCAGTCGAGACCGAGGGCGCGGTAGGCCGCGTTGTGCAGCACCGGCGAGAGCGAGTGGCGCACCGGGCAGCCGATGACCGCGGCCACGTGCGTCGACCCCTGCGGAGAGAACGCTGACGGCGGCGCCGTCAAAGCAGACCCTTGGCCTGGGCCTGACGGCGGAGGCGTTCGAAGTCCGCCGCGGTGACCGCGAACGCGTGCCGGCCGTCCTGATCGGCGAGCACGTAGTAGAGCCATGGTCCCGGCTCGGGCGCGAGCGCCGCCTGCAGCGCGGCTCGGCCGGGGCTGGCGATCGGTGTCGGCGGAAGGCCCTTGCGGCGGTAGGTGTTGTAGGGCGACTCGGAGTCGAGGTCGCTGTTGAGCAGACGCTCCTTGTTGCCACCGAGGCCATAGATCAGCGTCGCGTCGACCTGCAGGAGCATGTCGCCTTGGAGGCGGTTGTAGATGACCCGTGCGATCTTCGCTCTGTCCTCAGGCACCTTGGCCTCGCGCTCCACCATCGACGCCACGATCACTGTCTCGTACGGCGAGCGCCCGACGGCCTGCGGTGCGCCGGCGTAACCCAGCTCGCCCGCGACCTGATCGAAGCGCGCCACCATCCGGGTGAGGATCTCCAACTCGGTGTCTTTGTCGCTGACGTAGTAGGTGTCGGGATAGAGCAGCCCCTCGAGGTTCGTCGCGCCCGGTGGTTGGAGCTGCGAGCGCACCCGGCCCGACACCGCGGCCTGCTTGAACGCCTCGGCCGAACGTCCCGGCAGGCGCCCGACGCGCGCCGCGATCTGCTCGAGGGTCAAGCCTTCGGGAATCGTGATCCGGTCGCGACGCACGTCGGGCCCCCGCTCGAGCACGTCGATGACCCGCTTCATGTCGTCGCGACGCCGGAAGGTGAAGTCACCCGCTTCGAACGGGCCCGCGCTCAGAAGCCTGACGTACCACCGGAAGACGCGCGCGTCGCCGACCACGCCTTTGGCCTCGAGCAGCTCGCCGATGCGCATCGTCGACGAGCCCGGCGGGATGGTGACCGCCACCTGCCCACCCACCGGACCGGGTGGATGGATCTGCCGATCCACCCATCGCACCCCCAACCCGACCGCAACCAGCAACCCGACCAGCAGGACGAGGAACACGGCGAGGGCCCGGTGCCCGCGTCTGGGTTCGGGAAACTCCTCGTAGTCGTCGTCCTCCTGCGGCGCGTCGCGCGCGTCGCGCCCGTCGCTCGCGTCAGTCACGGGGGGCGTCGAGCCAGGACTGGAGGATGACGGCAGCCGCGACCTTGTCGACGACGCGACGCCGATCGCGCGCACGGACCTTCTGCGCGGTCAGGGCCCGCTCCGCGGTGACGGTCGTGAGCCGCTCGTCGTGGGCTTCGACGGGCACGGGAAGGAGCGCCGCCAGCGCCTCGATCTCGTCGCGTACCGCGCTCGCCGCCGGACCCACCGTGCCGTCGAGCGAGAGCGGCAGCCCGACGACGACTCGCTCGGCCCTCAGCTCCGCGACCAAGGCGGCGATGGTCGCATGGTCGGTGACGGTGTCGCCCCGACGCTCGAGCACCGAGTGGGGTGACGCGACCGTGCCCGAAGCGTCGGACACGGCGACTCCGATGCGCCGCCCACCCAGGTCGAGCCCGACGACCCTCAACGACCGATGCCGGCGGCGGCTCGGGCCTGTTCGAGGGCTGCGTCGAGCTTGGAGGCGTCACGGCCGCCGGCGATGCTCAGCTCGGGGTTCTTGCCCTTGCCGGCGCCGCCGCCGACGGTGCGCGCCGCATCGACGATGAGGTCGTACGCCGCCAACCCGCTTTCCTTGGTGGTCGCGGCCACGAGCGTCACGCCGCCGCCGTCGGGCGCCCCACCGAGCACGACGGCGCGCATACCCGGGCGATCGCGCAGGGCCACCGCCAGCTCGCGCAGGTCGTCGCGCGAGCCGCCGTCTCGGCGCGCCACCACCACGCCGTCGACGGCATCGGCCGCGAGGCGGTCCGCGTCACCGCCCGCGGCCTGCCGGCGCACCTGCTCGAGCTCGTGCTCGAGCGCACGCCGCTCCTCGAGGGCCTTCTCGATCCGCTCGGGGACCTCGTCGGGAGTCACGCGTAGCAGGGCCGCAGCGCGATTCAGCGTGTCGTCGCGCCGGCGGAACCGAGCGAAGCTGGCCTCGCCCGTGAGCGCCTCGATGCGGCGGAGGTTGGCGCCTATCGATCCCTCCGACACGACGGTGATGGGCCCGATCATCCCCAGCGCGCCGACGTGCGTGCCGCCGCAGAGCTCGACCGAGCGACCGCCCGCCTCGACGACGCGCACGAACTCGCCGTACTTGTCGCCGAAGAACGCGATGGCGCCGATGCGCTCGGCCTCCTCCTTGGTCGTCTCGTAGGCGCGCACGGGCTCGTTGGCGAGCACCCGCTCGTTGGCCAGCGCCTCGACGCGCACGAGCTCTTCGGGAGCCAGCGGCCCGTAGTGGCTGAAGTCGAAGCGCAGCCGATCGGGGGCGACCAGCGAGCCCGCCTGCTTCACGTGGGTGCCCAGCACCTCGCGCAGCGCCCAGTGCAGGATGTGCGTGCCCGTGTGGTTGCGCCGGATCGCCTCACGGCGCGGTGCGTCGATCGTCGCCGTCGCCTCCTGGCCCGGGGTCAACCCGCCTTCGACGACGCGCACGCGGTGGCTGTGCAGCCCCGGCAGCGCATACGTCGTGTCGAGCACCTCGGCCCGACCGGTGTCGGTGACGATCGTGCCGGTGTCTCCCACCTGTCCGCCGCCTTCCGCGTAGAACGGCGTGCGGTCGAGGAACAGCTCGTCGCCCACGAGCGCGAGCACGCGTCCCTTGCTCTCGTACTCGGAGTAGCCCACGAACTCCGTGGGCCCGAACTGGTCGAGCAGCTCTCGGTACGTCTCCGCGCCGGTGCCCGCCTCGTCCGACCGCGTGGCGGCCTCACGGGCCCGCCGACGTTGCTGGTCCATCTCCGACTCGAAGCCCGCGAGGTCGACGTCGATGCCGCGCTCGCGCGCGATCTCGCGCGTGAGCTCGATGGGGAAGCCCAGCGTGTCGTGCAGGTGGAACGCGGTGGCGCCCGAGATCGACGTCGTTCCCGAGGCGACCAGGTCGTCGAGAAGCACGAGCCCGGCCCGGAGCGTGTGACGGAACCGTTCCTCCTCGCGCTGGACGACACCGCTGATGAAGTCGTGGTTGCGTGCCAGCTCCGGATAGGCGTCGGCCATGACCTCGATGGTCGCGGCGACGAGCGCGGGCGTGACCAGCCGCTCGACGTCCATCTGGAAGGCCTGTCGCACGGCCCGCCGGATGATGCGACGCAGCACGTAGCCGCGATCTTCGTTCGACGGAAAGACGCCGTCGTTGATGAGGAACGTCATGCCGCGTCCGTGATCGGCGAGGATCCGCAGGGCGACGTCGGTGTCCGCGTCGGCGCCGTAGCGGCGCCCGGTGACCGATTCGGCGCCGCCGATGATGGGCCGGAGCACGTCGATGTCCCAGACCGAGTCGCGTCCCTGGAGGATCGAGAGCACGCGCTCGAGGCCCGCGCCGGTGTCGATGTTCCTCCGCGGCAGCGCGGCGAGCTTCCCGTCGGCCTGCCGGTCGTACTGCATGAACACCAGGTTCCAGAACTCGATGAAGCGTCCTTCGTCGCCGTCGAGCGGGCCACCCTCGCGTCCGTACTCCGCGCCCTTGTCGTAGTAGATCTCCGAGGAGGGCCCGCACGGACCGGTCTCGCCCATCTCCCAGAAGTTGTCGCCTCCCATGCGTTGGATCCGCTCGACCGGCACACCGACCTCGTCGTGCCAGATGTCGGCCGCTTCGTCGTCGTCGACGTGAACGGTGATCCAGAGGCGGTCTCCGTCGAGACCGAAGATCTCGGTGACGAGCTCCCAGGCGTAAGGGATCGCGTCGGCCTTGAAGTAGTCGCCGAAGGAGAAGTTCCCGAGCATCTCGAACAGGCTGAGGTGGGTGTTGTCGCGCCCGATCAGCTCGATGTCGTCGTCCTTTCCCCTGATACGCACGCACTTCTGCACCGAGGTCGCTCGCGGGTAGGGCGGGGACTCCTCGCCGAGGAGGTACGGGAGGAACTGGTTCATCCCCGCGTTGGTGAACAGCGGCGCACGCGGGTGGTGCGGGATCAGGCCCGACGACGGGACGAGCGTGTGCCCACGCTCGACGAAGAAGCCGGTGAACGCCCGACGCAGCTGGTTGGCATCCATCTCGGCTCAGCCTACCGGTGGTCCCGCCGCTCTCTCGTAGCGTTGCTCGAGCTCGGCGCGAAGCTCTCGCTCACGCGCGCGCATCGCCTCGCGCCCCTCGGTGACCGCAGCTTTCACCGTGTTGGTGAGCTCGTTGGACACCCGCGTCGGTGAGAGACGCGCCATCGTCGTGCGCACAGTCCGCGTCACCCAGAACGAGGCGCCGAAGCCGAACCCCGCACCTACGGTGAGCCAGAAGATCCGCTTGAACACGACTCAGCCGTCCGCGCGGAGGCGGCGGTAGGCGCGCGACGTTCCCGTGGCGAGTGCCATCGCCTTCACCACCGGGTTGGAGAACGCCCGGTACGCGAGCCGGGACGCCGAGTCGACCGTCGAGCTCAGCGACTCGGCCGTCTGGAGCACCGCGCCGGCCCGTTCGAGGTCGTTGCTCGCCCGGCGGGCGGTCTTCTGCACGTCGGTGACCAGCGGGATCGTCTCCGCACGCAGGGTGTCGATCGTCTGTTGCAGCGCGCCCAGCGTACGAAGGAGCGTCGCCATCGTGACCACGAGCCCGACGACGGCCACCGCGGCAACGCCCGCGACCGCGACCGCCGCCCACTCGCCCGCGCTCATCGTGCTTCCTGGGCTCGCATGACCGGGAGGAGCTTAGTGATTCTCGGGCGGGTCATCGGCCGGGCGCTCGGTCGCTCGGCGCCGCTCGGCCACGCCCACCTCGCACCCGTGGTCCGACGGCTCGTAGTACACGCGGCCCTCGACCTCGGCCGGTCGGTACGACTGCGGCACCCAGCCGCGCGGGTCGTCGTGCGGGTACTCGTAGCCCTTGCCGTGGCCGAGCTTGCGCGCGCTGCGATAGCTGGCGTCTCGCAGGTGCGCGGGCACGAGGCCCGCGGGCCGGTCGCGCACGTCGGCCAAGGCCCGCCACAGCCCCACCGCCACCCGGTTGGACTTCGGGGCGGTGGCCAGGTGCACCACCGCCTGTGCCAGGTTCAGCTGCGCCTCGGGTAGACCGACGAACTCGACCGCGCGCGCCGCCGCGTCGGCGACGATGAGCGCCAGGGGGTCGGCGAGACCGATGTCCTCCGAGGCCAGGATCACGAGGCGGCGCGCGATGTACCGGGCGTCCTCCCCCGCTTCGAGCATGCGGGCCAGCCAGTAGAGACCGGCGTCGGGATCGGACCCGCGGATGCTCTTGATGAACGCGGAGATGACGTCGTAGTGCTCGTCGCGCTCATAGCGGAGAGCGCGTGCGCTCAGGGCCGCCTCGGCCTCGGCGAGGGTGACGCGCGGCGGATCTCCCCTTGCGGCGGCGAGGGCGACAGCCACCTCGAGCGCGTTCAGCGCAGCGCGCGCGTCGCCGTCGGCCCGGTCCGCCAGGTGGGCCAGGGCGTCGTCGTCGGCCTGCGCGTGCTCGGTCGTCAGGCCGCGGTCCAGCAGCACCCGCAGCGCGTCGTTGCTCAGCGGCTGCAACCGGAAGAGCGTCGATCGCGACAGGAGCGGAGCGTTGACCTCGAAGTAGGGGTTCTCGGTGGTGGCGCCGATCAGGGTGAGCACACCCTCTTCGACCGAGGGCAGCAGGGCGTCCTGCTGCGCCTTGTTGAAGCGGTGCACCTCGTCGAGGAACAGGATCGTGCCCTGCCCGTGCTCCGCCAAGCGGCGGCGCGCGAGCTCGACGACGTCGCGCACGTCCTTCACACCTGCCGTCACCGCCGAGCGCGGCTCGAAGGCCCGGCTGGTCGCGCCCGCCACCAGCCGGGCGAGCGTGGTCTTGCCCGTGCCCGGCGGTCCCCACAGGATCACCGACGACAGCCGGTCGGCCTCGATGAGGGTGCGCAGCGGCTTTCCCGGGCCGAGGAGTCCCTCCTGGCCCACCACCTCGTCGAGCGACGACGGGCGCAGCCGGGCCGCGAGCGGCGCCTGGGCCGCCAACCGCTCCTGCAGCGCGGCCCCGAAGAGGTCGCCTTCGTCGGCCGGGGTCACCGCCGCGACGCTAGTGCCGGTTCTCGACAGCCCTCGGAGCGGTGAGCGTCAGCTCCGGCTCTTGATCCGGCGGATGAGCTCGGTCACCTGGTCGTAGATCTGCCGGCGCTCCTTCATGAGCCTCGAGATCTTCTCGACCGCGTGCATCACGGTGGTGTGGTCGCGGCCCCCGAACTCCCGCGCGATCGCCGGGTAGCTGAGGTCGGTGAGCTCGCGATGGACGTACATGCCGATCTGTCGCGCGGTGACGAGCGGTTGCCACCGACTGGTGCCGCACAGGTCGACGGTGGTGACCCCGAACATCTCACCGGTGGCGTCAAGGATCATCCTCGGGGTCACGACCCGGTTGTCATCCTTCGTCGCCAGGTCGGACAGCACCCGCTCCGCCAGGTCCCGGGTCAGGCCTTCACGCGTCAGCGTCGCGTAGGCGATCACCCGGATGAGGGCGCCCTCGAGCTCGCGGATGTTGTCGGTTATGTGGGCGGCGATGAACTCCAGCACCTCGTGGGGGACATGAGAGCCGTCGACGTCGGCCTTGTGCCGGAGGATCGCGAGTCGCGTCTCGACATCGGGGGGTTGCACATCCGTGATCAGACCCCACTCGAAGCGGGTGCGCAGGCGGTCCTCGAGGGTCGCGATCGACTTCGGCGGGCGGTCGGACGTGAGCACGATCTGGCGCCCCGATCCGTGCAGCGAGTTGAAGGTGTGGAAGAACTCCTCCTGCGTCCGCTCCTTGCTCTCGAGGAACTGGATGTCGTCGACGAGCAGCACGTCGCACTCGCGGTAGCGCTGCTTGAGCTGGGTCGAGTTCCCGGTGCGGATGGCATCGATGAACTCGTTGGTGAACGTCTCGGTCGAGACGTAGCGCACCTCCCAACCCGGATAGTTCTGACGCGTGTAATGGCCGATGGCATGGAGGAGGTGCGTCTTGCCCAGCCCGGTGGCCCCGTAGATGAACAGAGGGTTGTACGACTTGCCGGGCGTCTCGGCCACCGACAGGGCGGCCGCGTGGGCGAAGCGGTTCGACGAGCCCGGCACGAACGTCTCGAACAGATAGCGGGCGTTGAGCGGACCGTCGGACGCCCTCCCGTTCTGAGGAGGCCCGACCGCGCCGGTCACCCCCCGTCGCGACTCCGACGGCAGGAGGTCGTCGAGCAGGGGGAGCAGCTCCCGGATGAGCCCGTCCGGGAGCCCGTCCTTGTCGAGGTACGCGACCGCCCCCTGCGCGAGCGCGGCGGCAGCCATGCGGCGGGCCTCGAACCCGCTCACCGCCACCACCCTGCTCCTCCGCGACGAGGTCCTGGATCCGTTTGATCGAGACTTCGGCAGCCTCCCCTTGGGGGAAGACGTCGCGCAGGACGTCCTGCGCGAGCTCGACCGTCATCGGCCGGCCGGTCAGCGAGGAGAACGCGACCACGCGGGTCAGCGCCCCCTCGAGTTCGCGGATGTTCGTCGAGACCCGGCCTGCGATGAACGTGAGCACCTGTTCGTCGTGGACGTGGATCCCGTCGACCTT
>Ga0066709_100003901_pt1 | contig 11682 bp, 9 predicted proteins | sample GraSoiAngelo_158_FD_79665 | JGI IMG/M metagenome (GOLD analysis project Ga0066709, IMG submission 79665) | Grasslands soil microbial communities from the Angelo Coastal Reserve, California, USA - 14_1009_16_30cm | ecosystem: Environmental > Terrestrial > Soil > Grasslands | place: USA... | reverse complement strand
GCCGACCTGCCGCTCGTCCATCGCCGCTCCGCGGCCTCCGGCACGCACGCGCGCATCCTCGCGGTCGTGGCGCGCATCCCGCCCGGCCGGGTCGCGACCTACGGCGGGGTCGCCGCCCGCGCCGGGCTCGGCGGCCAGGCGCGGCTGGTGGGCTACGCGCTCCATGCGCTGCCGGAAGGCTCGCCGCTGCCGTGGCACCGCGTGCTCGGCGCCGCCGGGCGGCTGAGCCTCATGCGCCTCGATCCCGACGCGGGGCTCCGGCAGCGGCTCCGGCTCGAGCGCGAGGGCGTGCGGTTCGACGGGCGCGGCCGGGTGGATCTCGCGCGCTACGGCTGGCCACGCGCGCCCCGAGCGAAGCGAGCCCAGGCCGACTGAAGCGGCGGCGGGGGCCTCAGCGCAGCGAGCGCAGGACCTCGACGATGCGCCGCCCGCTGTGCCCGTCGCCGAAGGGGTTCTCCCAGTCGCGCGCCCGGCTGAGCATGGCCCGCGCCGCGGCCACGATCCGCTCCGGATCGGCCCCGGCGAGCAGGTTGGCCTGGGCGGCCACCGACTCCGGGCGCTCGGTGTTGTCGCGCAGCGTCACGCACGGCACGCGCAGGCAGCACGCCTCCTCCTGCAGCCCGCCCGAGTCGGTCAGCATCAGCGCCGCCCCGGCGTGGAGCCCGAGGAAGTCCAGGTAGGGGAGCGGCGGCAACGCGCGCACGCCCTCGGGCATGGTGAGCCCGCTGGTCCCGAGCCGCGCCGTGGTGCGCGGGTGGAGGGCCGCCAGGATCGGCAGGCCCAGGTCGCGCGCCACCGTGCCGAGCCCGGTCAGGATGCCCCGGAGCCGGGCGTCGACGTCCACGTTCTCGGCGCGGTGGAGCGTGGCCAGCGCGAACCGCGCCTTGGTCACGCCGAAGCGCTCGAACACCTCGGGGCGCTCGGCGCGCGGGCGCTGCCGCATCAGCTCGTCCACCACCGTGTTCCCGGTCACGTGGATGCGGCCGGCCGCCACGCCCTCGCCGAGCAGGAGGTCACGCGCGTGCGCGGTGGGCGCGAACAGGTGGTCGGCGAGATGATCGGTGAGGATGCGGTTGATCTCCTCCGGCATCGTGCGGTCGTAGGAGCGCAGCCCCGCCTCGACGTGGCCGACGCGGACGCCGAGCTTGTTGGCCGCGAGCCCGGCGGCGAGCACCGAGTTGGTGTCGCCCTCCACCAGCAGCACCTGCGGCCGCTCGCGGGTCAAGATGGGCTCCAGGCCGCTGACGATGGCGCCGATCTGATAGGCCTGCGAGCCCGAGCCGACCTCGAGGTTGTGGTGCGGCGCCGGCAGCTCCAGCTCGCGGAAGAACACGCCGTCCATCGCGAAGCTGTAGTGCTGCCCGGTGTGGAGCAGGAGGAAGGGCTCGCCCAGGTCGACGCACGCGCGCACGATGGGCGCCATCTTGATGATCTCGGGGCGCGTCCCGACGACGATGGCGATGGCCCCACCAAGCGCCCCACTCAACGCCCCACTCATCGCCGCACTCGTCGCCCCACTCAACGCCCCACTCATCGCGCCGCTCCCGGAGTCCGCCGCGTGGTCGCGGCGTCCGCCACCGCCAGGATCGCGCGCACGCGGGCCGGCGTGTAGCGCGTGAGGCTCTCGAACCGGCGGCGCAGCGCCAGCGCCAGCGTCGAGCGGATGGTGCGCAGGACCTTCATCTTGCTCTGCCCCACGCGCTCACCGTAGTCGAGCACGAAGCCGATCTCGGCGACGCGGGGCCGGAGCGGGCCCAGGCGGAGCAGCAGGTCCATGACCGCCTCGAAGCCGCGCGCGGTGCAGAGCGACTCACCGTAGACCAGACGCGCCCGGCGCAGCAGCGGGGCGCGGAAGGCGCGGAAGCAGCAGGTGTAGTCGCGCACGCCCGGGATGGGATAGAGGGTCTGGAAGACGAGCCGCCCCAGGTCCGACAACGCGCGCCGGTACCCGGGCACGCCGCGGACCTCGGCGCCGGAGCGGTAGCGCGAGGCGATGACCAGGTCGTAGCCTTCGCCGAGCTTGCCGACCAGCGTGGGGATGAGCCGCGGCGGATGCGTGTTGTCGGCATCGAGCGTGACGATGACGTCGTCGTCGCCCGCGTGGTCCAGGCACCAATAGATGCCGGTGCGCAGCCCCGCGCCGAGACCCCGGTTCTGCTCGTGGCGGAGCACCGTGAGCTCGAGTCCGGCGCCGGCCTCGGCGACCGCGCCCTGGGCCTCGGCGACGGTGCGGTCGGTGCTGCCGTCGTCGACGAGCACCGCGTGGCACCTGGCGCCGAAAGGGTAAGCACCGGCCAGTGCCCGCAGCGTGGGCCCGATGACCTTCTCCTCATTCCAGGCGGGGAGGATGACGAAGATCATCAGGCGTCCTGGGGTGGTGCCGCGGCCGGTCCATGGCGGCCGATTATGTGCTGGCGAGGGGGCGGGTCGCAAACCGGAGCCCTGGTCGCGGCGGCGGGATCGCCCCGTTTGACTGGCCGATGGCGCGTGGGAAGATGCGCGGCCGAACGGCGTATCTGAGCCAGAGGCCCCAGCGGCCCGTGTCCCCACCGAACTCCGAACCTCGCGCCACGGAGGTGCCATGTCCCCCGCCCGCCGCATCCCATCGAGCCTGGTCGTCCTGCTCGTGCCCCTCGTCCTGCTCGCCGCCCCGGCCCGCTCCGCGCCGGCGGGGCCCGCGCTCACGATCTACTCCAGCGATCTCGGCCTCGTGCGCGAGCGCCGCAGCCTGGATCTCATGGGCGCGCGCGACACCGTGCGCCTGCCCGAGGTCTCCGAGCGGCTCGACTTCTCGTCGGTGCGCCTGGCGCCCGAGGGCGGGGCACGGGTGACGCGGCTGGCGTACCGATATGACGTGGCGAGCGGCGACGGGCTCATCGACCATGCGCGCGGCCACCGCGTGCGCATCGCCTCGCGCGGCGACCGGGCCACCGAGGGGATGCTGGTGGCCGCCGACGGCAACTGGCTGGTGGTGCGCGCCGACGACGGCAGCGTGAGCACGCTCGCCCGCGCGGCGGTCGAGGAGGTGCGGCTGGCCAATCCACCGCGGGACATGTCGTTGCGGCCGTCACTCGAAGCGGTGCTGGAGGGCGGTCGGAAGGGGAGTGTCGACGCCGAGCTGTCCTACCTGACCGGTGGTCTCTCGTGGAGCGCCGAGCACGCGCTGGTGCGGACCGGCGAGAACACCGCCACCTGGTCCGCGGCGGTCACGGTCGAGAACAGCACCGGCCGCGACTACCGCGACGCCACGCTCAAGCTGGTGGCCGGCGAGCTGCGCCGCGACGTGGCCTCGCCGATGCCGCGGCGCATGGAAGCCATGATGGGCGTCGCGGCCGCCGAGAAGTCCGCCGACCTGAGCGAGTCGGGCTTCGCCGAGTACCACCTCTATACCCTGGATCGGCCGGCCACGCTGCGCGACCGCGAGTCGCAGTCGCTCACCATGCTGGAGCCGCGCACCGTCAAGGTGACGCCGCGCTATCTCTACCGCGGCGGCGCCAGCGGCGTGGCCGCCCAGTTGCTGCTGCAGAACACGGCCGCCAGCGGTCTCGGCGTGCCGCTGCCGGGCGGGCGCGTGCGGGTGTACGAAGCCGACGCCACCGGCGCGATCCAGCTGAGCGGCGAGACGCACCTCGCCCACACGGCCGAGGGCGAGAAGCTCACGATCGACGTCGGCACCGCCTTCGATCTGGCGGCCGAGCGCCGCGAGGTCTACAACAAGCGCATCACCGACCGCGAGCGCGAGGTCCAGGTCGAGGTGAAGCTCCGCGACCGCAAGCAGACCGAGGTCTCCATCGTCGTCGAGGAGAGCGCCGGCGGCGACAGCGAGGTGCTCACCAGCAGCCACCCGTACACGCGCAAGGACGCCAACACCCTCCAGTTCGTCCTGCCCGTGCCCGCGGGCAAGGAGACGGTGCTGACCTACACGGTGCGCGTGCGGTACTGACGACCAGGCGACACGTGCCGGGGCACAGGGAAGACCAACATGCGCCGAGGCCAGTTGGCGGGCAGCCCGACTCATTTCGGCCGAGAGACTGCAACAGGCTTGGAGCCTGTTGCGGGGCGTCCCGACGCGTGTCCCGACGCGCTCGACCGCCGCCCACCGGTCGGGTAGCATCGCGGCGCCATGCCTTTCTCGCTCCACCAGCCCTATCCGCCCAAAGGCGACCAGCCTGAGGCCATCGCCCAGCTCGTCGAGGGCCTGCGCGGCGGGCAGCGCTTCCAGACGCTGCTCGGCGTCACGGGCTCGGGGAAGAGCCTCGCCTTCGACGAGCCCGTGTTGATCCGATTGCGGCGTGAGGACGGGAGCTACGAGCTCAGTCTGCGACCGATCGGCCCGCTCATCGATGACGCCTTTGGCCTGGGGACGGGAACGGGGCCCCAGGGGCACGGGACGGAAGTCGCTCGTGCGCCCGATGGCCTCGAAGCCTGTTCCTTCGATCCTCGCACCGGAGCGACAGAGTGGCGTTCCATCACCGGCTTCTCGCGCCACGCGCCCCCGCAGATGTTCCGAGTCCGGACAGACTGTGGGCGGGAGGTGGTCGTCACCGGTGACCACAACTTCCTCAGCCTGAGCGGCGGCAGACTGCAGTTGAACCGGACGACCGAACTGTCACCGGATCACTACCTGCCCCTGCCGAGACGTGTCGACCTTCCGCGACAGGACTTGGGAGCGTTCGACCTGCTCGAGCTCCTCCGGGACGCGCCAGGTGTCGAAGTCCATTCGAAGGCATTCCTCGAGTGGGTGATCGCCCAGCGAGGCTGGCCCCGGGTCCGGCAGGCGCTCGCCCATCACTATCGCCATCCTCACGAGAAACGCCATGCGGTCTTCCACGGACCGAAGTGGCAAGGCATTCCGATGGCCGTCTTCCGGGATCTCCTGACCAGGCTGGATCTGGCGCTTCCGAACGACCTCGCGATCGAACTCCGGACGCTCGGCTTGCCCCGCCGGCTGCGCGGGCTGCCACGGTGGCTCGCGGTCAGTGACGAGCTGCTCACGGTGCTCGGGCTGATGCTGGCCGAGGGCCACTGCGCGGATCGCTGTTCACTCTTCTCGGCATACGACGATCGGGTTCGGGCGGAGTTCGTCCGTTGCGTGATCGAGCTCGGGATCGTTCCGATGGTCAGGAAGAACACGGACTTGCAGATCTCGTCGAGGCTCTGGACCTCCGTGTTCCGTCGCCTCGTCGGTAGCACGAGCCGAGAGAAGCACCTTCCCGATCTGTGGCCCCGGCTGTCGAAGCGACAACTGTCGGTCCTGCTCCGTGCCTACGCCGAAGGGGATGGTGGCGTCTAACCGGCGACCGTCAGCATGACGACCGCAAGCCCGCGGCTGGCCGGAGAGCTTGGTTACGCGCTCCTCGGATTCGGGCTCTGGGCACGGCTTCATCGGCGACACAAGCGGGCCACCAACGGTGATCCCAGGGGCGGCCAATATCACACCGTCACGCTCACGGGACAGCCGAACCTCGCGGGCTTCGCCTCGGAGATCGGCTTCCTGACGGAGCGGAAGAATCTGGCCTTGCGTGCCCAGATCGGGCTCAAGGAGAACTCGAACGTCGATGTGATCCCCATCCGGGGAGAGGACTTCGCCAGGCTTCGTGTCGCGGCTGCCCTCTCCAAAGGCCGGCTCGCCTCCCACGCGGGCTTGAGTCGGGCGGCGATGATCCTCTGGGAGCGGGATGAACGCCGGCCCACGGTCGCGACGTTGGACCGTCTGCTCACCGGGATCGACGCCATCGGACATCGCACGCCTGCAGGCGAGCAACTCTTGGAGTCCATTCGGCCCTTGCAGAGCGCGCGGTGGACTCCGGTGCGGGAGGTGGAGCCCATCCCCTATTCGCACCCCTACGTCTATGATCTCTCGGTCGCCGAGAACGAGACGTTTCTCGCCGGTCACGGCGGCCTGTTCGTCCACAACACCTACACCGTCGCCAACGTGATCGCGCAGTGGAACCGCCCGGCCCTGGTCATCTCGCACAACAAGACGCTGGCGGCCCAGTTGTACGGAGAATTCCGGCAGTTCTTCCCGGACAACGGCGTCGGCTACTTCATTTCGTATTACGACTACTACCAGCCCGAAGCCTATGTCCCGGCGACGAACACCTACATCGCCAAAGACGCGAGCATCAACGACGACATCGACCGGCTGCGGCTCCAGGCCACCTCGATGCTGCTGGAGCGCGAGGACGTGGTGATCGTCGCCAGCGTCTCGTGCATCTACGGCCTCGGCACGCCCGAGGACTGGCGCGGCATGCGAGTGGACGCTACCGCCGGCCAGCGGATGCGCCGCGGCGAGCTGCTCGAGCGCATGGTTGCGATCCAGTACACGCGCAACGACATCGAGCCGGCGCGCGGCACCTTCCGCGTACGCGGCGACGTGGTCGAGGTGCACCCGGCCTACGAGGACCACCTGATCCGCATCGAGCTGGACGACGACGTGGTGGCGCGCATCTCGGCGGTGGATCCGCTGACCGGGCAGGTCAAGCGCCGCATGGACCGGCTGGCGCTCTACCCGGCCAAGCATTTCGTCACGCCCGAGCCGCGCATGCAGCAGGCGCTGGCCGGCATCCGCGCCGAGCTGGCGCAGCAGCTGGAGCGGTTCAAGGCCGAGGGCAAGCTGCTCGAGGCCCAGCGCCTGCGGCAGCGGACCGAGTATGATCTCGAAATGCTCGCGGCGGTCGGCACCTGCCCCGGCGTCGAGAACTACTCGCGCCACCTCTCGGGGCGCCAGGCGGGGGACCGGCCGGGCTGCCTGCTCGACTACTTCCCGCGCAAGGCGGACGGCAGCGCCGACTTCCTGGTCATCATCGACGAGTCGCACGTCACCGTGCCGCAGATCGGCGGCATGTTCGAGGGCGACCGCGTGCGCAAGCAGACGCTCGTCGACTTCGGCTTCCGCCTGCCATCGGCGCTCGACAACCGGCCGCTACGCTTCGACGAGTTCGAGGCCATCACCGGGCCGACGCTGTTCGTCTCGGCCACGCCGGCCGAGCACGAGCTGCAGAAGAGCCGCGGCGTCATCGTCGACCAGATCATCCGCCCCACCGGCCTCGTGGACCCCGAGCTGGTCATCAAGCCGGTCCAGGGCCAGGTCGACGACCTGCTCGAGGAGATCCGGGTGCGGGTGGCGGCGCACGAGCGGGTGCTGGTCACGACGCTCACCAAGCGCATGGCCGAGGACCTCACCGACTACCTGACCGAGGCGGGCGTCAAGGTGCGCTACCTCCACAGCGACATCGACGCGCTCGAGCGCGTGGAGATCCTGCGCGGCCTGCGGCTGGCGGAGTTCGACGTGCTGGTGGGCATCAACCTGCTGCGCGAAGGGCTCGACCTGCCCGAGGTCTCGCTGGTCGCCATCCTGGATGCCGACAAGGAGGGCTTCCTGCGCTCCGAGCGCTCGCTGATCCAGACCGCCGGCCGCGCGGCGCGCAACGCCGGCGGCCGGGTGGTGCTCTACGCCGACACCATCACCGATTCCATGCGCCGGGCGATGGACGAGATGGGCCGGCGCCGCGTCAAGCAGCTCGCCTACAACCAGGCGCACGGCCTGACGCCGCGCACCATCGTCAAGAGCGTCGAGGAGATCATGCGTTCCACCGCCGTCGCCGACGCGATCCGCGGTCCGGGCGACGACGTGAGCACCCTGATGGCCGAGGTGGACCGCGAGGGCCCCGAGGTGCTGATCGGCCGCCTCGAGGCCGAGATGCTCGCGGCCGCCCGCAATCTCGAGTTCGAGCGCGCGGCCTCGCTGCGCGACCGCGTGGACGAGATCCGCCAGACGCTCGCCGCCGCCCGCCAGATGGGGCTCGCGGGGGCCGGCGCCGAGCCGCCCGGGCCCGGGGCGCCGCGCCGGGCCGGGCGCGAGCGGGGCGGCCGGGGTGGGGCCGGGGCACCGGGTGCGGTCGGGCCACCGAAGCCCGAGCATCCCCGCGAGCCGCGGCGCATCGCGCGACGGTTCGGGCCGGACCGATAGTGTCCCGTCCCGGGAATCATGGGCATGCCCCGCGGAGGGATCGTGGCCGCTGGCCAGGAGCGACGACGACGCGTACCCGTTGCGTTACCCGGAGGAGGAGCGACGCCACCAGCGGCCACGAGAACCCGCGCGGCGTGTGCATGATTCCCGGGACGGAACACTAGCATGCTCGAAGCGGTCGCGCTCCAGCTCGTCAAGTACGCGCTCTCCGAGGACGTGAGCACCGCCGACACCACCTCGCTCAACACCATCAAGTCCGGCATCAGCGCGCGCGCGGCGATCGTGGCCAAGGAGCCGGGCGTGATCGCCGGGCTGGACGTGGCCCGGCTCACGTTCCGCGAGGCGGACGCCACGCTCAAGTACCGCGCCCTGGTCCGCGACGGCGAGGCGGTGGCCCCGGGCGTGGCGGTGGCCCAGGTGGTGGGTGACGCGGGCAGCATCCTCAAGGCCGAGCGCACCGCGCTGAATTTCCTGCAGCGGCTCTCCGGGGTCGCGAGCCTCACGCGCCGGTTCGTGGAGCAGGTGGCGGGCACGCGCGCGCGCATCCTCGACACGCGCAAGACCACGCCGGGGCTGCGCTTCCTCGAGAAGTACGCGGTCACCGCGGGTGGCGGCCAGAACCACCGGCTCGCCCTGTGGGACATGTACCTGGTGAAGGACAACCATATCCGGGCCGCCGGCGGCGTCACCGCCGCCGTCGACCGCATCACCCGCACGCGCCAGGGGGACCTCCTGCTGGAGGTCGAGGTCGAGTCGCTCGACCAGCTCAACGAGGCGCTGCGCCCGGAAGTGGACCGCATCTTGGTGGACAACCGCCCGGTCGACGACGTGCGGCGCGCGGTCCAGGCGGTGGACGCCTGGTGTCGCGAGCATCGGCCCGACAGCCCGCGCATGCCGGCGGGCACCACCCGGTGGCCCGAGGTCGAGGTCTCGGGCGGCGTCACGCTCGCCAACGTCCGCGAGTACGCGGCGACCGGCGTGGACTACATCTCGGTCGGGGCGCTCACGCACTCCGCGCCGGCCCTCGACCTCAGCCTGGAGATCGAGGACGTTGGCTGAGCCCACCTTCGACCGGCGCGCGTTCGAGCGCCTGCTCACCACCCGCCGCCTGGGCCGCACGCTCATCGCGCGGGCGGAGACGCCTTCGACCAACGACCTGGCGTGGGAGGCCCTGGCCGCCGGGACCGGCGACGGCACGGTGGTGGTGAGCGACGCGCAGCCGGCGGGGCGCGGGCGCGAGGGCCGCGGCTGGCACTTGACCCCCGGCAAGGGCCTGGCGCTCTCGCTCGTCCTCCACACCGGCTGCGACCGCCGCCAGACCGGGCTGCTGCCGCTGGTGGCCGGCCTCGCGCTCGCGCGCGCCCTGGAGCGGTTGGGCGTGACGGCGGCGCTCAAGTGGCCCAACGACCTGCTGGTGGACGGCCGCAAGCTCTCCGGCATCCTGTGCGAGAGCCGCCGGCTCGCCAACGGCGCCGAGGCGGCGGTGATCGGCGTCGGGGTCAACGTCTCGCAGCAGCGCGACGACTTCCCGCCCGCGCTGCGCGCCACCGCGACCTCGCTGGCGCTGGAGGGCTGCCGCGCCCCGCGCGAGGCGGTCGCGGCCACGTTCCTCGGCGCCCTGGAGCCCTTGTGGGCCGGGCTCGAGGAGCGGGGCCGCGCCTGGGTGATCGAGGCATGGACGCGGCGCGCCTCGTTCTGGGGCGCCCCGGTCACCGTGCGCACGCCCGCGGGGCCGGTCACCGGCGTCGCGCGCCGCCTGAGCGACGACGGCGGACTCACCCTCGGGCTCGCCGACGGGACCGAGACGGTGGTGCTGGCGGGCGACCTCGAGGTCGCGGGTCGCGGCGAGGCCCCGTGACGCACGACCTCGGGCCCCGGCGCGCACGCGCCGCCCCGCCCGATCCGGAACTGCCGTTCCTCGCCCACCTGGACGAGCTGCGCAAGGTGCTCATGCACACGGTGGCGGCCTGCGCGGTCGGCGCCATCGGCGGCTGGGTGCTGGCGCCACGCGTGCTCCAGGATCTGATCCGCCGCACCGTGCACGAGGCGGTGGTGCTCTCGCCGATGGAGGCCTTCAACGAGCGGATGAAGCTGGCGATCATCCTCGGCCTGGTGCTGGTGATCCCCTACGTGTTCTATCGGATCTGGAGCTTCGTCGTCCCGGGGCTGCTCAAGCGCGAGCGCTCGATGATCCTGCCCATGGCCATGGGCTCGATGGTCATGTTCGGCCTGGGCGCGTGGGCGGCCTACGACTATGTGGCACCGCTGGTGATCCGCGTGCTGTCGGGGTTCATGCTCCCGGGCATGAAGGCCGAGATCCGTCTGGGGGCGCTGCTGGACTTCGTCTACAATCTCGCGCTCGCCTGTGGATTGCTGTTCCAGCTGCCGCTGGTGACCATGTCGCTCACCGCCATGGGGCTGGTGACGCCGTCATTCCTGTTGAGGCAGTGGCGGTACGCGATCGTGCTCACGTTCCTGGCGACCGCCATCATCACGCCGGGTGACGTCATCAGCGCCCAGATCATCATGGGGATCCCGATGGTCGGCCTGTACTTCATCAGCGTCGGCCTGTCGTATCTGGTCGCCCGGCGCCGCCGGGCGAGCCAAGCCGAGGAGGAGGTTCTGGGTGCCTGAGACCCGGAAGCAGCGGGTGGCCGCCCGCGTCGCGCCGCGCACGCGGACGGCCGTCCCGGCGAAGCCCAAGGGGTTGCTGGCCGTGGACGTGGGGAACAGCGACACGGTGGTGGGGCTCTTCGCCGGCGCCGACCTCGCCGGCTTCTGGCGCATCACCTCGCGCCCGGCGACCGCCGACGAGCTGACCCTGAGGCTCGACGGGCTGAGCCGCGCCCACCGCTGGAGCCGGCCGGTGGGAGCGGTGCTGTGCTCGGTCTCGCCGGCGCTCACGCTGCCGTGGGTGCGGGCACTCGAGCGGTTCACCGGGGCGCTGCCGGTCGAGGTGAGTGCCGCCACCGCGCGCGACCTGCCCATCCGCTACCACGACCGCACTGCGGTGGGCGCCGACCGCATCGCCAACGCGGTGGCCGCCCGCGCCCTCTACGGCACGCCGGCGATCGTGGTGGACCTGGGGACCGCGACCACGTTCGATTGCATCTCGGCGCAGGGCGCCTACCTCGGCGGCGCGATCGCCCCCGGGGTCGCCTCCTCGGCCGAGGAACTCTTCCGCCGCGCCGCGCGTCTGCCGCGGGTCGAGCTGCGCCGCCCGGCGCGCGCCCTGGGCCGCACCACCGAGGAGTCGCTCCAGGCAGGCGTCCTGTGGGGTGCGGCCGGCCAGGTGGACGCGCTGGTGCGCCGGCTGGCGCTGGAGATGAAGGGGACGCCGACGGTGATCGCCACCGGCGGCCTCGCCACGGCGGTGGCACCCGAGTGCGAGACCATCAACATCGTGGACGAGACGCTCACGCTCAAGGGCATGCGGCTGATCTGGGAAGGGGCGCGGTGAGATCCGGCGCCACGCGTCGCCTCGCGGGGCCGATCCTCGCGGGCGCGCTGGCCGCGGCGGCGGCACAGGCGGTGCCCGCGGCGAAGCCGATGTCGATCGCCGAGGCGCGCCGCGGACACCTGATGGCGCCGCCCGACAGCGTCTACGAGATGGCCATCCTGCGGCGGCTCGCCGATCCCCAGTGGGAAGGCCGCGGTGTCGGCACGGCGGGGCTCGACTCGGCGGCGAACTTCCTCGCGGGCGAGATGCG
>Ga0066709_100003900_pt1 | contig 11684 bp, 10 predicted proteins | sample GraSoiAngelo_158_FD_79665 | JGI IMG/M metagenome (GOLD analysis project Ga0066709, IMG submission 79665) | Grasslands soil microbial communities from the Angelo Coastal Reserve, California, USA - 14_1009_16_30cm | ecosystem: Environmental > Terrestrial > Soil > Grasslands | place: USA... | reverse complement strand
CGCGGCGAGCGCATCATGCAGCACCGTCGCGAGTTTCACTGGGTCGCCCATCCCCATCACATGCATGTACATCGTGAAGGGCTGGTTGCGCAGCAGATGGTTGTGTAGCGCGGTCACTTGGATGCCGCCGGCGACCAGCTTCTGCATGACCGGCCTCACCTCGTCGGCGGTCAGCACCAGATCGCCCATGACCATGCTCTGCGCGCCGGCTTTCTCGAAAGCGAGCCAGCCGCCGAGCGCGAAGCCGGGCTTCAGCTCGACCCCGTCGAGGGTGGCTTTGATATCGGTGCGCGGCAGGCCGATCTTGTAGACGCCGCCCGGCATCTCGGTGCCGGGCTTGCCGAGCGCTTCGCCGACCCGGGCCCAGTCGCCGTCGGCGGCGAATGCCGGAAGCGATAACCCGGCTGCAATTGCGATTGCGGCGAGTTTGGTGGTCGCGGACATCGTCGTTCTCCTCTCCTCAGAAGACTGATCAGAAACGGCAATCTCCCGGTCGCGTTTTAGCCCGCTCGGCTTTTTGAAAGTTCTTCGTGTGATCAGGGTGTATCGGAGCATCGGTCCGGCCTCCGGATCCGCGCCATGAAAATGGACGATTGCACCCGGCGGAGGCTCGAGATCATCGCCGAATTTCTTAACTGCGGAGGCTTCGACAATTCGGAGCGTGGGGTCTTCGGCGAAAGCCGCCAGAGCGGCGAGTTCGGCGGTGCTGGCACCGCCGGAACGCCACGATGCCTCGAACACCCCTGATCGGTGCACGCCTTGGGCATCAAGGCCTTGGCCTACATCGTAGTTGCGGCGCGAGGCCATAAACCCCGAATATGCGCTCATGGCGCTGTCGTAGGTTTTTGCCTGGGTGATCGCGAGGCGGACCTCGGCCGCCGCCGCGAGCCGGTCGAGCGCTTCCCAGCCGCCCCGCAGGCATACCAGATCGGAGCCGCCGTAGATCGATCGACCATCATTGTCGGTCGTGCGTCGTTGCGTGCCGCAATACGCGATCGACATGCCGGCGAGCGCGACATGACCGATGCTCAACGTCGTGACATCGCGCAGGTTCTCTTCCAAGACGAGCCCGTAGCCGGCGAGTTTGTCCGGCGGGTAGACGTCGAGAAATGCCTCCAGCTCCGTGAGCGTCGTGACGTGCGTCTGACCGAACCTTCCGGCGCCTAACGGTTCCTTGAGCCGGATCGATCCGCGCGCCAGCAGCCGTACCGCCGCGGCGTTGGCGTCGCGGGTGCTGAATGCGGTGTAGCCCGGCAGGACGACATCGCCGACGCGTTCGGCGAAGCTCGCAGACCAGCCCTCGGGCCGCGCCGCACGCTGATTGATCAGACGGTGTGTGATCGCTTTCGTTTTGACGAAAGGTCGCGCTACCACGCCGCCAAACAGCTGGTTTGGCGATCGAATGCCGAGTTCCGCGGCCTCGTCTGCCACCAGCGTGTCGTCGGGAACGAAAAAGACATCACCCGCGTACTGCTGTCCAGCGCGGTAAAATCCGGCGAAGCTGCACCGCTTCAACTCGGCAATCGATCTGGCGACGGCGGCGAGCACAACGTCCTCGTGCGCGTACATCGGCCCGCCAAACCGTGAAGAATAGAGGACAACTTTTGCCGTCATGCCGGCTGCTCCATAGAGAGCAAACCCGGAGAGTTTCAGGGCGCGAGCGCAGCGTAAGCGCTGGCGACATTCGGCCAATTGATTACCGCCATGAAGGCATCGACATAGGCGGCCGCCCGGGCGCCGTAATCCATGTGATAGGAGTGCTCGTACATATCGAGCGCGAGGATCGGCTGCCCGCCAGCCAACGTCGTCGTATGATCCATCGCCCACTGATTGACGAGCTTCTTGTCGCGCGGTGACCAGGTCAGCAACACCCAGCCCGATCCGCCACCCTGCGCCTTGCCCATCGCGGAGAACTCGGTCTGCCAGCGCTCGACGCTGCCGAAATCGCGGGTCAGCGCATCACGCAACTGCCCCGCGGGCGCACTCTCCTCGCCAAGAGAGGCGAAGAACAGCTCGTGCAGGATCATCGAATTGGTCGCGATCAGCTCTTCGCGTTTGAGACCGTTCACGACAAAGACCGGGGCCGCCGCGAAATCCAGCGTGGCCAGTTGCTCGGCGATGGCATTCAGCCGCCTGACCGCACCGCCGTAATTGTTCTCGTAATGGCTGGTGATCAGCTTCTCCGACATGCCCTTGATCCGCGTCGGGTCGCAGGCGAGCAGCTTCATTGCATAGGCCATCATCCCTCCTCCGCCCTCAATCGAGCGGCGTGATCGAAATCGTGTCGAAATGAGTGACGCTGTCGGCCTTGGTCCACAGCGCCACCTTGCCGGCATTGGCGAAGGTCCTGTCCTGGGCGGTGAACAGCGGCTTGCCGTCGAACGAGACGGTGAAACGGTCGCCCTCGGCGCGCAGCCCGAGCGTATGCCATTGGTTCGCGGCGACTTTGAGGTTGGCGCCCTGGATCTGCTGCCGGCTGCCCTTCACGACGCGATAGAAGCGAACATTGTCTTCGAGCGCATTGGCGCGGACCACGTAGTAGTCGTCCGGCGTCAATAACCGCACGGCGATGCCGCCTGCCTGGTCGACCTTGCCGGCGACCGGCTTGAAATGCACGACGACATCGACGTTTGTTGCCGAGATCGGCTCATAGATTGCTAGCGGGAAGCGGTAGTCGGTCCGGTCTGTGCTCGTTTGTGCGATCGCCTTCTGCGCGGCGGCGGTCGGGTCCATCACGACTTTCCACGCGCTGATAGGGCCCTCTCCGGTGAGTGCAAACTCGAAATTGGGCGGCGCAGAGCCGGTCGGCATGCCGGCGATGTTGACCTGCGTTGTCGCCCGTTGGGCGTGCGAGGTATCGGTCACGAAGGCAGCTCCGATCAAAATCAAAAGAACGGCAACGAGCCGGCTCACGGCGCGACGAGGCCCGCGAGATAAAGGGCGACCCCCGCGGCAGAGCAGGCGGCGAGCGTCTGGATCGTGCCGGTCTTGAAGCGGAAGATCGCGACGATGGCCGCAAGTGAGAGCGCGAGCGCCCACGGATTGACGCTCGCCAGCACCGGCATGTCGAAGCCGATGCCGTAGCCGCCCACCGGGACGGTGTCGCGGAACCAGGTGTGCAGCGCGAACCAGATCGCCAGGTTCAGGATCACTCCGACCACCGCGGCGGTGATGCCGGCGAGCGCGCCGGAGAGCGGCTTGTGGTCGCGCAGCCGTTCGATGAACGGCGCGCCGAGCCCGATCCACAAAAAGCACGGGACGAAGGTCGTCCAGGTCGCGAGCAGCCCGCCCAAGGTGCCGGCCAGCAAGGGCGGCAACGTGCCGGGATCGCGGTAGGCGGCCATAAAGCCGACGAACTGCACGACCATGATCAAGGGGCCCGGTGTCGTCTCGGCCATACCGAGCCCGTCGAGCATCTCGCCTGGCCGGAGCCAGCCATAAGTCTCGACCGCTTGCTGCGCCATGTAGGCGAGCACCGCATAGGCGCCGCCGAAGGTGACGACCGCCATCTTCGAGAAGAACAGGCCGATCTCGCTGAAGGTGTGGCCGAGGCCGAGGGTCGCGACGATCGCGATGACCGGGCCGAGCCACAGCACGAGCCAGACCGCCGATACCTTGAGCGCCCGTCCGATGGTCGGCCGGGCATGCTCGGGGAGGTCCTCGCCGAGCCGGCTCTCCCCGGCTGCAGCCGCACCGGAGGGGCCGTGCCCCGCGCCGACGACAAAAGCGGCCGAGCCGGCGCGGGCTCCGACAAAGCCGATCACGCCCGCCGCGAGCACGATCAGCGGAAACGGCACATGGCTGAAGAAGATCGCGATGAAGGCGAGCGCTGCGAGCGCGATCATCGCGCCGCTTTTCAAGGCGCGGCTGCCGACGCGGTAGACCGCGAAGAGCACGATCGCCAATACCGCCGCCTTCAGGCCGAAGAATAAGGCCGCCACGATCGGCACTTGCCCGTACAGCGCATAGATCCAGCTCAGCACCATGATCGAGACGATGCCGGGCACGACAAACAGCCCGCCGGCGGCGATCGCGCCGGGCCAGCGGTGCATCAGCCAGCCGATATAGGTCGCGAGCTGTTGCGCTTCGGGGCCGGGCAACAGCATGCAGTAGCTCAGCGCGTGCAGAAACCGGCTCTCGCCGACCCATTTCTTCTCGTCGACGATGATGCGGTGCATGACCGCGATCTGCCCGGCCGGACCGCCGAACGACAAGGCCGCGACGCGCAGCCAGACGCGCAGCGCCTCGCTGAACGAGACGCCATGCGCCGGGAGCGGCCGGGGGCTGCCGTTGGCGGTCAGATCGGTCACGATTTTTCTTCTCCTGTCATGCCGCGGGCGGCGTCCAATTGTGCTTCTCGTCCTGGCAGCTGCGGCACCAGGCGTAGAACGCGTCATACATCGTCAGCCCGTGCTCGAGCATCTCGTGGTCATTCGCGAAATTCGCCGAAAGCCCCAACGATAGCGCCAGCAGACCCGGCGCCTGCGGCGCCAATTCCGGACGCGACGTATCGGCGCCGCGCACGATGATTGCGAGGTCGTCGAGCGCCGGATCCACGATACCGTAAACCCGGAGGAACAGGTCGAAGCTGCACAGCTCGCCCTCATGCGAGAACGGCTCGGCGCCCGGGATGTCGTAGGCGGTGGCGCCGGTCACCTTGACGGTGTCGAACACGCGCTCGGTCGGCACGTAGAGGAATTGCGCCTCGGGATCGATAAAGCGGCGGATCAGCCACGGGCAGGCGATGCGGTCGATCTTCGGCCGCTCGCGCGTGACCCAGCCGTGCTCGCCGACCGCCACCTTCTTGCGCAACGGCAGTTTGTGCTCGGCCCAGCCGGTGATGCCGTCTTCGACATAGGCGGCGTCGAGACCGATGCCGCGCAGCGCGACGGCGGTCTGCTGGCTGACCTCCTGGCCGTGCGCGCAATAGACGACGACGGGCCGGTCCGGGCGGAGATCCCTGCCCCAATGACCGACATCGCCGGGCTCGCGGCGCACCGCCGCGATCAGCATCCGGTCGTCGGCATCGAACGCGGCGGCGCGGCGCACATCGATGACGAGCGGCGCGGCGGCGGTGCCGAGCCGGTGGTAAAGCGCCTGTGCGGAAATGGAAAAACGGCCCTCATCCATGAATGCGCTCCTCGCGGTGCGAGTGGCGCAGAGCTTGGACGATCGGCCGTCTGACGGGGTGTCTGCCCGACCCCGTGCGAGACATGTAGGCGATCATATCCGCACCGGCAAGACCAAAATTTTGCGCGACGCCCGGTTGACTTCGGCGAAACCGCTGGCCAAAAATAAGCGCAGGTCCAGGCAACCACCCCTCAGCCACTTCGGTCGGCCAAGGTTGCCCCATCCCCCGCCGCGCGACATGCCCGGCGGGCCAGTATGGGGTACGCCATGGACCAATTTCAGACACTCAATCTCACGCTATTCGCGCTCGGAACGTTTGCCGCGGCGTTTGTCACCGGCCTCGCCGGGTTTGCGTTCGGCATTGTCGCCGCCGCGGTGTGGCTGCATTTCCTATCGCCGGCGCAGGCGGCGGCGCTGATCGTCGCGTTCGGGCTGATCGTACAGGGCGTCTCGGTGTGGAAATTGCGCCGCGCGATCAAATGGCCGCGCCTCATGCCGTTCCTGATCGGCGGCGTTATCGGCGTGCCGCTCGGCGCCGAGTTATTGCGTTGGGCCGCGCCGGGCGATCTGCGCATCGCGGTCGGCGCAATCCTGGTGATCTTCAGCCTGTGGAATTTGTTCCGCCCGAGTCTCGGCTCGATGGCGCGCGCCGGGGTTATCGCCGACGGCGCGGTCGGCATCGTCAACGGCGTGATCGGCGGCGCCACCGGGCTCGCCGGCATCGCCGCGGTGATCTGGTGCAGCCTGCGCGGCTGGCCGCCGCCCGAGCAGCGCGCCGTGTTCCAGCCCTCCGGGGTCGCGGTGTTCGCGATGACCGCTCTATGGCTCGGCGGCACCGGCATGATCGGCAGCGATACGCTGGCCTTGTTCCTGATCGGCCTGCCGGCGCTGGCGATCGGCACCTGGGCCGGGCTCAAACTGTTCGGCAAGCTCGACGACGCGGCGTTTCGCCGGATCGTGCTGGTGCTGCTGCTGATCTCCGGGGCGAGCCTGTTGATCCTCGGCCGATAGAGTCGTGGTAAAAAGAGGCGGCGGGAGCAGAGGACGGATAGGACATGCCTGAGATCCGGCCGGTGACCGGCGCCTGTGTGTGGCACGGCAGTGAGATGGCGGGCTCGCAGCGCTGGCAGCGGCAATTGTCGCCGGCGCAGCTCGCCGAGATCGATCGGGCGCTGATATCGGCGCGGGTGCGCGATGTTTCGTGGGAGACAATGACGGCGGCGGATTTTCCGCTGCCCTCCTTCGCGCCGCTCGCCGAAGAGATCCGCGCCGAGCTGGAGGATGGGTGCGGGTTGTTGCTGCTGCGCGGCATCGAGCCCGAGCGCTATTCGCTGGACGAGCTGAAGCTCCTCTATGCCGGGCTGTGCCGGCATATCGGCGGCCTGGTGTACTCGAACCGCGCCGGCGAGATCATGCGCGAGATCCGCGACGTCACGCGCGATGAGGAGCGCGGTGTCGGGGAGCGCTACGGCGCGCTGCCCGATGCCGGCAAGCCCGGCGCGTTTCTGTCCTCCTATGCCCGCACTTTGACCAATCAGCTGCTGCGCTTTCACACCGACCGCTGCGATGTCGTCGGGCTGTTTTGCATCCGCCAGGCGGAGCAGGGCGGGCTCAGCCAATTGTGCAGCTCGCCGATGGTGCACAACGAGATGCTGCGGCGCCGGCCGGAACTCGCCGCCGCGCTGTACGAGCCGGTGTGGCGCAGCCGCTTCGGCGAGGAGGACGCGACCGGCGACAGCGCCTATCCGCTGCCGGTGTGGGGTGCGCGCGGGGCCAAGTTCACCAGCCATTATTCGCGCACCTTCATCGAGGCGGCGCAACGCCGCCCCGAGGTGCCGCGATTGAGCGCCGCGCAGGCCGAGGCCATCGACCTGCTGCACGCCATCGCCGAGGAAGAGTGCTTCGCGATGAGCTTTGCGCCGGGCGACATCCAATTCGTCAACAACCACGTGATCTATCACGCCCGCAGCGCCTTCGAGGACGACCCGGCCGAGGGCGGCCGCTTGCTGCTGCGGCTGTGGATGGCGGTGCCGAACAGCCGCGCCCTCCCCGCAGGCCACGAGGTGCTGTGGCGCAACATCGCGGCCGGCGCGCTCCGCGGCGGCATCGGCCAGACCCTGGCGCCGGCGGGGTAGCCAGCATAGAGCACTCCGACCTGACCAACCGTCGATAGAACAGCCGATTTTGCGCTGGCTGCAAATGCAGCGCCTTTGCAGCCATGGCTCGCGCAACAGTTGAATATCCTGCCCGCGGAGCCGGAGAAAACCTCGCGCCCTGTCTGAGCGCTCGCGCGACCCGCCGGAAATGCCCTGCTAACAGGGAATTTCCCGCGATTTAACGGGGAATTCGCCTCCATTTGAAAACACCCTCCTCGCCGTTTCCCGCGCTTGGGGTCGACGAGAACGAATTGGCAACTCTTCCCACTGCTTTCAAGAGGCCCACTGACGGCCACATGATCGCGGGCGTTCACATTAACGCAAATCAATTCCTCGGGCGCGTGAAAGCCACTCAGCTATTCCAAATCACGCAGAACCCCCGTGATACCGAGGACCGCAAAAAAGTTGCCGCGAGCAAGGAGCTCCAGGACCTTCGTGAAATCCGGGAGGAGGTACAGCGGCTCTTCGCCGGCGCTAAGGCGAAGAACGTTGCTCCGTACGCACAGTACATTGTGGGCATACACGGCGGTGAAGCCGACGGTATTACACCGCCTATCATACTGTATTCGGAGGATGAACTCGCTTCCGACGTTGATCAGTATGGTAGCGGCTTCATCCAAGTGCCGTATGACAAGAGGCTGGTTGCGATCGATGGCGAAACCCAACTTGCTGCGCGCTTCGAGGCGGCAAATCTCTTGCCTGAAACGAAAAACGAATACGTTGCCGTCTACGTTTGCCACGGCAAGGACAAGCTCTGGGCTCGTCAATGCTTCCATGACCTGAACGTGCTCGGTGTAAAGCCGAATGCGGCATTAAGCATCGGCATGGATGCCCGGGATCCGCTCACCCGAGTTGCTCGGGAAGTCGAACGCCGGGTTCCTTTCTTCCGTAATCGGGTTAATAAGACGCGCCGTCAGCTTGGCGTCGGAGAGACCGATGTCCTCACGATCACGGCACTGAGGGGCGCTTGTATTACGTTGGCCGAGGGTATTGCCGGGATACGGTATGGAGCGAAACCGGTCCCGATGCCCGAGGCCGAGACTGAGCGAGTGCTGGAAGTCGCAATCGAGTGGTTTGCCGCCGTTGCGGACGCCATCGGTCCGGCGATGGAAGATCGTATTAGAAAGCTCGCCTCTGCTCCGACAGTGCTCGCTGCAATCGGAGCGATGGGCCACGAATTGGTCAATGTAGATAATCGCGAGTTGCGCGCATCAAGAATGGCCGCATTGATTAGGAAGCTCCGCACGGTCGACTGGAACCGCGGGAAACACTGGGAAGGGATCGCCGGAAAATTCACTCCCAAGGGCGTCTTCTCGGTTGGTGGAAGCAAGGAGACGGCCTACGCAGTGTATGAAGCTCTCAATGACGAAACCTCTCCTGGTTACGTGAATGTCCGCACGCACTCCGGTGCGGCGCAAGCGGCGGAATAAAACCTGCAATGGATGTGAGTTGCGGTCCCGACCGCAACTCACATCGCTCATGTTCCCAGAGGCTCAAAGATGCCACGCTACGTCATTGAGCGGCAGTTTCTCGTGCCGATGTACGAACAAATTTTTGTAGAGGCGTCGGATCTGGAGACCGCATGTCGGCAGGCGCTGGACGATTACGTGCAGCACTGGGGCGACGACGCGAAGTTTGATTGGGACAGCGCTCGTTCAACGACAATCGCGCAGGCGGTCGAGATACCAGAACACCTCCTGCCAGAGCTGAAATCCTCCGAAGATGCCGCTCAACACGACCTTTCGCTGGTACTTTACGATTCCGGGCTCGATCTGCTGCCGATCCCGGAGGAATGCGCTGACGAGCCGCCTCAGGAGCAGCGGGACAAGATCGGCTTCTCTTGATTTCGGAGTCCGGCGGAATCATTCTCTGGTCAAAGATTATTTAGGGGCCGGGGCGATGCGTAAGCAGGAAACCGAGCTGTTCACGCCCGCTGAGGCGGCGGTTTTGAGCCGGTTGAGCCTCAAGGCGGTGAACAACGCTATCGACAAGAAGACAGTGACGGCGCGGCGGACCCGGGCGGGTCGGCTGTTGGACAAACCGGCCGTCGTGTACCTCTCGCTGGAGCGGCGGCTTGGCGCTGACACCACGCCGGAGTTTCGGCGGCGGCTGTTCGCCGAAATTGCGGCGGTACCAAAGCGCCGGGTCGTCAGTGTCGGCGCGCTGAAGGTGGATATCGGCGAATCGCGACGCGAGGTCATGGAGCGCGTCAAGCAGTTGCGCCGCGCCGAGCGTTTCGTGACCATCAATCCCGAGATCATGGGCGGCAACCCGGTGTTTCGTGGCACCCGGGTGCCGGTGCATCAGATCGCAGAGCTGCTGGCCAAGGGCGAAACGACCGGAAGGCTTCGCGAGGACTATCCGCGGGTCAGTGAGGGGATGATCGGGCTGGCGCCGATCTACGCCGCGGCGCATCCCCTGCGCGGCCGGCCGCGCAAGCAGCCGTGGCATGGTTGGAAGCCAGTCGCCACGTGGCGCGTACCGCTATCCGATTTAGACCGACCCTGAGCAAAATTTCACAACGGCGACACAGAGGACACCGGAGCCTCAACCGTCATGGCCGGACTTGTTCCGGGCATCCACGTGGATGGCCGGGCCAAGTCCGGCCATGACGGATGAGAGAGGCCGACGCAATCGGCTCGACGCGTGTTGGTGCGTCACTGCTCAGTGTCAATCCGTCGAGGAGATTGCTTCGCTTCGCTCGCAATGACACCAAATCTCCGTGCCCTCTGTGTCTCTGTGGTGAGTCACCGTTCCTTCACCCACCCCGCCGCGCTCCTCCCGGCGATGCGGCCGAAGACGGCGCCGGCCATCAGGCCCGTGCCGCTGGCGTAATTGTGGTAGTAGAGGCCGCCGGCCATTTCACCGGCGGCGTAGAGGCCGGGGATCGTCCGGCCGGTGGTGTCCTCGACCTCGGCATCGTTGGTGATCTTCACCCCGCCGAAGGTGAAGGTGATGCCGGTCGTCACCCCATAGGCCTCGTAGGGCGGGGTGTCGAGACGCTGGGCCCAGTTGCTCTTGTCGATCGGCAATCCCGAGGTGCGGAGCCCGTCATGAATGTTCGGGTTGAACGGCACCTCGGGGCGCGGTGCCGCGTTGAAGGCGCGGACCGTGTCGAGAAAGCCCTGGGGGTCGACGCCTTCGAGCCGCCCGGCGAGCGCCTCCAAACTGTCGGCCTTTTCCTTGGTGGTGCGCGGGATGCGGTATTCGTCGCGCAGCAGGTGCACGGTCTTCTGGTCGAAGATCTGCCAGGCGAACATGCCGGGCTGTTTCAGGATCTCGCCGCCGTATTTGGCGTAGGTGTAGCTGTGAAAATCGGCGCCTTCGTCGAGAAAGCGCCGGCCTGCCGCGTTGACGACGATGCCGAACGGATAGCCGTGCTTCTGGAAGCGGTCGCCGACATCGAGATCGCCAAAGGGCGGCGCGTTGATGTCCCAGGCGCAGGCATGCGCGCCTGACCAATGCCCGGCCGGGGCGGCGCCGAAATCGAGCGCCATCTTCAGCCCCTGGCCGGTGTTGAAGCGGGAGCCCCTCACCTTGGCGAGGTCCCAGCCCGGGCCGAGATAGCGGGCGCGCATCTCGGCATTGGCCTCGAAGCCGCCGCAGGCCAGCACGACCGCCTTCGCGCGCAGATCGACGAGCCGGCCCTGATGCCGCACCCGGACGCCGGCGACGCCGTTATCGCCCTGCAACAGCGCGACGGCCGGGGTGTCGTAGAGCACCCGGATCTGCTCGCGATCGGCGCGGGCGGCCAGCGCCTTGATCAATTCCTTGCCGCCGCCCCAGATATGGCAGGCGAGCCCGCCCCAGAATTTGAACTTGCCGTCGACCTGGAAGGCCTGGCGGCCGAGCCCGAGCTGAAACCGCACGCCCTTTTCGCGCATCCACGCGCCGGTGTCGAAGCTGCGGGTGATCAGGATCTCGGTCAGGTCCGGGTCGCTGCGGTATTCGGTCAAGCGGCCGATATCGTCGTAATACTGCTCGGCGGTGTAGGTGCCGACATCGACATTGGCGAGCTCGTGGTCGCTGATGTCGGGAATCAGCCGCGCGAGATCGTCGAAGCCGCGATAGACGATGCGGAAGGCGCCGCCGGTGAAGGCGGAATTGCCGCCGCGCGAGGCCTCGGGCGAGATCTCCAGCTGCAGCACCGAGGCGCCGTTCTCCCTCGCCGACAGCGCCGCGCAGGTCGCCGCATTGCCGGCGCCGACGACGATGATGTCGTGTTCGGGGATGTCCATGGCGCGCCTCCAACTCAATGCCGCCAGGGACATCTCAGAACGCGCGGGATCGGCGCCGCGCGTCCTTCGAGACGCCCGCTGCGCGGGCTCCTCAGGATGAGGGTCTTTCTTTATGCCACCACCAATCTACCTCATCGCGAGGAAGCGCGAAGCGCCGTCT
>Ga0066709_100003898_pt1 | contig 11686 bp, 10 predicted proteins | sample GraSoiAngelo_158_FD_79665 | JGI IMG/M metagenome (GOLD analysis project Ga0066709, IMG submission 79665) | Grasslands soil microbial communities from the Angelo Coastal Reserve, California, USA - 14_1009_16_30cm | ecosystem: Environmental > Terrestrial > Soil > Grasslands | place: USA... | reverse complement strand
ATCCGCAACAAGGACCGGCTGAGGCGCGGAAGCGGCGGCGGGGCGAACCTCGCCGGGATCGTCTACGAGCCGGAGCTGACGATCGGCCTGCCGACGCCGGAGTCGGTCGGTACCGCTCTGAACGCCCTCGCCCACTGCGCCGAGGCGCTCTACGTGACGGGCCGAAACGCGCAAGGCGACCGTGAGGCAATCGCCGGCGCCGCGCTCATCTCGGCGTGGTTGCCGCGCGTCGCGGAGGACGGGCGCGACCTCGAGGCGAGGCGTGGCCTGCTGGAGGGCGCGATGCACGGCGGCGCCGCGCTCGCCTCGGCGGGCCTGGGCTTGGGGCACGCGATGGCGCAGGCCCTGGGCGGTCGCTGCGGCCTTCCGCATGGAGCGCTGAACGCGATCTGTCTCCCGGCCGCCCTGCGATTCAACGAGCCGGTTGCGGGAGCCGAGATCGCCCGTCTCGGCGAAGCGATGGGCACGGACGACCCAATCGGCCGGGTCGAGGGGCTGGCAAGACTGGGCGGCTACGAGCGCTTGCGCGATCTGGGAGTGCGCGAGGAGGAGCTGGGCGAGGTTGCAGAAGCGACGGCGGTCAGAGCCGGGGCGAAGGCGAACCCGCGGCCCGCCGTACCGGCCGAGGTTGCCCGGCTCTTCCGCACCGTCTGGTGAAGCTTCCGGGCCCTTAGGGCCCTTCCCACCAGCTGCTCTTCATCCCCACCGCAGTCACCTCCTCTTGGAGCTGCCTCCAGTCGATCTGACGGCCCACACCGACTGGAGGCTGCTCTCTGCGGACGTCTTCTCGGCGATGGTGTCACCACGCTCTGAAGGAACGCTGAAGCCGGTTGCTTGTGCTGCGGCTCCCGTCCTTTGACACCATCGGGACGAGGAGGATGGAATACCGGATTCTCGGCCCGGTCGAGGTCGGTCTCGACGGCCCGCCGTTCACGGTGAAGGGGCGCAAGCCGCGTGCCCTGCTCGCGCTCCTCTTGCTGCATCGAAACGAGACCGTCCCGACGGAGCAGCTGATCGACGATCTCTGGGGCGAAAAGGCGCCGGCCACGGCCGCGAACACCCTCCAGGTCTACGTCTCCCAGCTGCGGAAGCTTGTCGCCGACGCCCTCGTCACCGAGGGGCCGGGCTATCTCCTGCGAGTCGAGCCCGACGAGCTGGACGCGGAGCGCTTCGAGCGGCTTGCCCACGAAGCGGCGACCGCGCTCGGGCGCCGGTCCTACGGCGAGGCTTCGGAGCTGCTGCACGAGGCGCTTGCCCTCTGGCGCGGCCCCGTGCTCACGGATGTCCGGTACGAGTCGTTCGCGCAGCCCGAGATCGCGCGGCTCGAGGAACTGCGGCTCGCGGCGATCGAAGACAGGCTCGAAGCCGAGCTGGGGCTCGGTCGTCACGACCAGACGATCGCGGAGCTCGAGGCGCTCATCTCGGAGAACCCCGTTCGCGAACGGCTGCGCGGCCTGCTGATGCTGGCGCTCTACCGCTCAGGTCGCCAGGCCGAAGCTCTCGAGGCGTATCGAGCGGCCCGGGCCGTGCTCGTCGACGAGCTCGGGATCGAGCCCGGCCCCGAGCTGCGCGAGCTCGAGCAGGCAATCCTCCGGCAGGACGAGGCTCTCGCGCGCCGGCCGCTTCCGGAGAGCAACGTTCCCTCGCCGGTGAGCACCCTGGTCGGGCGAGAACGCGAGCTCGACGAGATCTGCGGCGCTCTGCGGGGCGATGTTCGGCTGCTGACGCTGACCGGTCCGGGCGGCGCCGGCAAGACGCGCCTTGCGATCGAGGCTGCAAACGCGCTCGCGCGGGAGCTTCCGGACGGGGCCTTCTTCGTCCCGCTCGACGCGATCCGCGATCCGGCGCTCCTCCTGCCGGCGATTGCGCAGGCGTTCGCCGTCCGCGAGAGCGGCGAGCGGCCGCTGCTCGAGAATCTCAGCCAACGGCTGGCGGGTCGTCGCGTGCTCGTCCTCCTCGATAATTTCGAGCAGCTGGCCGAGACCGCGCCGCTGCTCGCCCAGGTGCTGGAGGCCGTGCCCGGCCTCACGTTCCTCGTCACGAGCCGAGCCGCGCTTCGCCTGTCCGGCGAGCGCGAGTATCCCGTGGATCCGCTCGGCCGCTCGGACGCTGTCGCGCTCTTCGTCGAGCGCGCACAGGCGGCCGACCCCGGCTTCCGGCCCACGGACGACAACGCGGCGGCCCTGGAAGAGATCTGCGCGCGGCTCGACGACTTGCCGCTCGCGCTCGAGCTCGCCGCCGCCCGCACGAAGATCCTCCCTCCGGAGGAGATGCTCGAGCGGCTCGACCAGCGGCTCGACCTCTTGAGCCGCGGGCCCCGGGACAAGCCGGCGCGCCACCGTGCTCTCCGGGACACGATCGCGTGGAGCTACGACCTCCTCGAGCCCGAGGAGCAGCAGCTCTTCGGGCGTCTGGCCGTCTTCGCCGGTGGCTTCAGTTTGGAGTCGGCGGTAGCCGTCTGCGATGCGTCGCTCGACGCGACCGCCGCGCTGATCGACGACAGCCTGCTCGAGCGCGGGGAGCGGCTGCGGATGCTCGAGACGATCCGGGAGTACGCGGCCGAGCGACTCGACGAGGACAGCGAGGCAAACGCGATCCGGCGCAAGCACGCAGAGCACTTCCTCGCGCTCGCCGGGTCGGATCCGCTTCCGAACCAGGCCGGCTGGCTCGCGAAGCTCGACGCGAATCAGGACAACCTGCGCGCGGCTCTCGATTGGTGCCGGGACGCAGGCCAGGCGGGCCTCGGCCTTCGGCTGAGCGCTGCTCTGTGGGAGTACTGGTGGATCCGCGGCGGCCTGGGCGAGGGGCGAAGCCGGCTGGACGAGGCCCTCGAGCTCGGCCTGGAAGAGCCTCCGGAGCTGCGCGCCCGCGCGCTCCACGCCGCGGCGAGCCTTGCGACGAGGCAAGGGGACTACGACCGGGCCGCCGAGCTCTCCGAGCAGAGCCTCGTGCTCTGGGAAGAGCTGGGCGACGACGCGGGGACGGCGAGGTCGCTGCTTTCCCTCGGCACCGTCGCGGCCGAGCAGGGCGACCACGAGCGCGCGATCACGCTCTCGGAGCGTGCAGCCGAGCTCTACCGCGAGTCCGGCGACCGCCGCGGTCATGCGCTGGCCGTCAGCAATCTCGGCGGCATCGCGCTCGAGCGGGGCGACTACGCGCGGGCCGCCGCGCTCAGCGACGAGGCGTACGGGCTTTTCGAGACACTGGAGGACAGCGAAGGCATGGCGTTCGCGCTCGTCAACCAGGGCTTCGCCGCGGTCTCACAGCACGATCACGCTCGAGCGCTGACGCTACTCCGCGAAGCTCTCCGCCGACTCGCGGAGCTCGGGTTCAAGGACATCATCGGCTACTGCTTCGAAGGGCTGGCCGCGGTCCTCGCTTTCACGGGCGAAGGCGAGTCGGCCGCGCGACTGCTCGGGGCCGCGGAAGCCCTACGGGAGAGTCTTGGCGTCGATCTCGCGCCGGCTGAGCGGGAGACTCACGAGCAGACAGCCGGAGCCGTGCGGGAGGCGGTCGGCGAGGAGCGGTTCAGCGCCGCGTGGCGGCAGGGGCGGGAGCTGTCTCTGGACGAAGCCATCGCGTACGCGCTGGCTGAGGAACCGGCGCGCGCCTAGGGGGAGCCACCTGGGGCTCGAGCCGGCGGAGATTCCGCACGTCCGCGACGCACACGACGGCCAGCGTGGCGACGACGACGACAACTGCGGCTCCGATCAGCGTGTCGGCCACGCCGATCGCTCCCGAGATCGGACCCATGACGGCGACGCCGACCGGGATCAGGGCGAAGGAGCCGAGCACGTCGTACGAGCTGACGCGTGAGAGCTTCTCGTCGGGGATGTGCTGCTGCAGGGTCGTGTCCCAGAAGACGCCGTAGAGCTCGAGGCCGACGCCGGCGATCAGGGCGGCCGGCAGGATCAGCAACAGCGGCGCGGCCAGTCCGAGGAGCGCCAGCAGCGGCGCCATCGTCAGGACGGCGAGCGTGGCGACGAGCAGCGGCCGCTCGGGCCGGTAGCGGAGAGCGACCAGGCCCGCGAGGATCATCCCGAGCGCCTCGAACGCGAGGATCAAGCCCCACGCGGCCGCCCCGCCGAGCGACCGTTGCGCGACGAACGGGCCGAGCACGAGGAAGGCCCCGATCGCATACGCGTTGATGAGCGCGAACTGGACGATCGTCACGCACAGCCACGAGCGCGACCGGAACTCGCGCCAGCCCTCCGCGAGCTCGCGGATGAACTCGCGCTTGTCGGCTGCCTCGACCGGCGGCAGCTTGAGCATGCCGACGAAGAGCGCGCCGACCCCATAGGTCGCCCCGTCCAGACCCAGGGCCCAGCCGGGCCCGACGGTGGCCACGAGCACGCCTGCGAGAGCCACTCCCGCGATCCGGGTCGAGTTGCGGGAGAGGCTGAGCAGCGCATTTGCCTGCTGGAGGCGGCCCGCGCTCACGACCTGGGGCACAAGGCCGGCGGAGGCGGGCATGAAGAAGGCCGAGGCGCCACCCCTGAGGGCGGCAAGGACGACGAGGTGCCAGGTCTGCGCGACGCCGGTCAGAAGGACGACGGCAGCGGCGATCTGCGAGGCACCGCTCAGAAGGTCCGAGGTGACCATCACGAGGTGACGCGGCAGCCGGTCTGCCCAGACCCCTCCGGCGAGGAGGAAGACGAGGTGCGCCAGCATGTATGCCGACAGCACGAGGCCGAGATCCGATGGGGAGCCGGTCAACCGGACGACGGCGAACGCGAGGGCGATCGGAGCAAAGGCGCTGCCGAAGAGCGAGATCGTCCGGCCGATGAAGAGCAGGCGGAAGTCCCGTTCCGCCAGAGCGCCGAACGGAAGCCCTGCGAACAGCGGCTTGACCCGGGTGCGAGCCGTCATCGTCCCGTTTTCAACTGTGCGCGTTTTCCGGCGTGGGCGCCTCCCTCGCACGGGGGACGAGTCATCCCCGAAACTGGGTCAGCAGACACCCGAAGCGGGCTGGCCGCCCGGGCCGCGCAGGTGATAGACCTGGCGGTCGACCCAGGTGAGCTCCAGGCAGTAGCCGTTCGCATCCGCCGAAACGAGCCGCATCGCCGAGCCGCCCTGGAGCCCGACCCCGGCGTATTCGCCCGTGATCTGGCGCGTCCGCTCGACGACCATGGCGGTCGTTCGGAGGAGGTTCTCGGGGGTCGCCGGCCCGCTCTTCGGTGAGCCCTGAAGGTGCGTTCGCATCGTCGTCATGAGCAGGCCGACGAGGACGAGCGTGATGAGGAGCGAGACCAGGCGCAGAGCCATCAGGGATGGGATCGGCCCCGATCGCGGATCGCTTGAGTGAGATAATCAGTTCTTATCTCAGGGATTAGGAAAAGGTTGGTATAGTCGCCCGCCGATGGCCGCGCCGATAAAGGTCGACGTGCTCGTGGTCGGGAGCGGTGCCTCCGGCCTGGCCGCGGCTGTGTCCGCAGAGCGCTCCGGCGCGAGCGTCGCGCTCGTCGCCAAGGGCGCGCTTCAGTCGTGCAACTCCGCGAAGGCCCAGGGCGGGATCCAGGCCGCGTTCGGCGAGGACGACTCGCCCGAACAGCACGCCGAAGACGTCTGGCAGAGCTCCCACGAGACCGCCGACCGCAGCCTCGTCGAGGTACTGACCGGCGAGGCGCCGAGCGCAATCCACTGGCTGGAGGAGCTCGGAGTCGAGTTCACGCGCGACAACGGCGGCTACCGGCTCGCCCGTTGCGGCGGCGCCTCTCGCAAGCGCCTCCTCCAGGTCGGCGACCGCACCGGCCACGCGATCACGAGCGCGCTCCGCGACACGGTCGAGGCCTCCAGCATCCGCACGTTCCCGAAGTCCCCGCTGAACGCGCTGGAGCCTTCGGCGAACGGGTGGCGCGCGCGCTGCGGCGAGCATGTGATCGACGCGGGCACGGTCGTGCTCGCGGCAGGCGGCCGCTGCTACCGGGAAGCCGAGGAGCGCGGCGAGCTGTCCACGAACCACCCGGGCGCGACGGGCGAGGTAACTCGGATCGCACTGGAGCTCGGCGCCGAGACCCGCGATTACGATGCTCTCCAGTACCACCCGAACGGCGGTGCCTGGCCCGCGACGATGCAGGGCTATTCGATCCCGGAGACGACGCGGGCGTACGGCGCGGTGCTCCTGAATGCCGATCGCGAGGAGTTCACAGATTCCCTCGGCCCGCGGGACGCGGTCTCGCAGGCGATCTTCGACGAGGTCGAGGCGGGGCGAGGAGTCGAGACTCCCGACGGTCGCCCTGCGGTCTATCTCGACACGACTCGTATCGCCGAGGACGACGCGGAGATCTCGCTGCCGTACATGCCCCGCCGTTACCGCGCCGGCGGCATCGATCCGCTCGGTGAGCCGATCTTCACGTTTCCCGTCCTCCACTACCAGAACGGCGGGCTCGTCATCGACGACCACGGCGAGACGACGGTCGATGGGCTCTACGCGTGCGGCGAGATCGCAGGCGGCACGCACGGGCGCAACCGGATGATGGGCAACTCGCTGCTCGAGTGCACCGTCTTCGGCCGGCGGGCAGGCAAGGCTGCCGCGGAGAAGGCGAGGGGATGAGGGACGAGATCCGCTTCGACGGCCGCGCGGCCCTGGTGACCGGGAGCGGGCGCGGGCTCGGCGCGGCCTACGTGCGAGAGCTTGCCGCCCGGGGCGCCTCGGTCGTCGTCCACGATGCGGGCGTCGCTCCCGACGGAAGCGGCGGCGACCCGAGCGTCGCAGATGCCGTCGTGGCGGAGATTGAGAACGCCGGCGGTGCAGCCGCCGTCTGTTATGAGAACCTCGGCTCCGAGGAAGGCTGCCGGCGGACGGTCGAGTTCGCGCTCGAGCGTTTCGGCCGCCTGGATGTCGTGATCCAGAATGCAGGCCTCCTCGTCTGGGAGGAGCTCGAGGAGGCAAACCGCAGCTGGGAGCGCCTGCGGAGCGTCAACATCGATGCGCCGTTCCACATCACGCGCGCTGCGTTCCCCGTGATGAAGCGGCAGGGCTACGGCCGTCTCGTCTTCACGACCTCTGGCCGCGCGATGGCGATCGACCGGACTCGCCCCGGGCTTGCCGCGTACGCGGTTGGGAAGATGGCCCACTTCGCGCTGATGATCGTCGCGGCGCGCGAAGGCGAGGCCCACGGCATCCTCGCCAACGCCGTCGCTCCCGCTGCCGCGACCAGGATGTTGAGGCGTCGCGTGGAGCCCGGCGAGCTCGACGCGGAGCAGGTCGCGCCGGGCGTCGTGTTCCTCGCTTCCGAGCGCTGCAGGTTCTCCGGGAAGGTGCTCGAGGCGGCGGGCGGCGTGTTCGACGTGGCGCGCTGGGTCTCGAGTGACGACCTCGACCTGGGGCGCGATCCCGTCGAGCCGGAGACGATCGCCGAGCGGTGGGCCGAGATCGAGGGAGTCGTGCGGGCATGAGCGTGGTCGAGACTGATCTCCGCCAGGCGGTCGAGGACGCGGCGGCCCACCTCTACGTCTGGGCGCTGAAGGACATCCCCCAGGACCTCCGCGACGCGCTCGCCGAGGCGAAGGACCGGGAGACCTCGGTCCCCGGCCGGCGCGTCCTGGAGACGATCGTCAAGAACGTCGAGATCGCCGAGCGGGAGGACAACATCGTCTGCCAGGACACCGGCATCGCCGTCTACACGTGCCGGGTCGGCGAGCACTTCCCGCTCCATCCGGCGAAGATCTACGAGGCGCTGAAGATTGGAACCGAGCGCGCGACGATCGATACGCCGCTGCGGTCGAACGCCGTCCACACGATCACGCGCGAGAACACGGGGCCGAACACCGGCCATCGCCTGCCGATCGTGCACTGGGAGTTCGTGCCGGACTGGGACGGGCTCGACGTGAAGTGCATCCCCAAGGGCTCGGGCTCCGAGAACATGAGCTTCCTCAAGATGTGCGTCCCCGCCGATGGGGTGAAGGGGATCAAGCAGTTCGTCCTCGAGTCGATCGTTGGCGCGGGCGGCAAGCCCTGCCCTCCGGGGATCGTCGGCGTCGGGATCGGCGGCTCCGCCGACTACGCGATGTACCTGGCGAAAGAGGCGATCGCCCGGCCGGTTGGAACGCGCAATCCCGACCCGCACGTCGCGAAGCTCGAGGAGGAGCTCTACGAGCTCTTGAACGAGACCGGAGTCGGCCCAATGGGGCTCGGCGGCGACGTCACCGTCCTCTCGTGCCACGTCGAGCACGCGGACACGCACATGACCCTCAACCCGGTCGCCGTCAACTACCAGTGCTGGGCCGCGCGCCGTGCCTCGGCGCACCTCAGCGCCGGCGGCGAAGTCGACTTCGACCGAGAGTTTTGAGTTCCGTGACCACATCTAAGCCCCGACACCTCAGATGGGGTCAGACCCCGATCAGTGCTGTGACACGGCGGGAAGGGCCATGGCTGAGCATAGGCTGACCTTTCCGGCGACTGAGGAGCAGATCCGCAAGCTGCGGGCGGGCGACCTCGTCACCGTCGACGGCCACATCATCGGCATCCGCGACCGCACGCAGATCCGGATCTTCGACGAGGGCGTCGACCCGCCGCTCGACCTGAAGGGCGCCTTCCTCCTGCACACCGCGCCCGGCGTACGCAAGCTCGGACCCGGCAAGTACGAGCCGGTCTCAATCGGGACGACAACGAGCGCGCGCATGGTGCGCTTCACCGAGCCGCTCGGCCGCGACCACGGCGTGCGCGCGATCGCCGGCAAGGGCGGCCTGCCCGACGAGGCGATCGAGCCGATGGCCAAGTACGGGATGGTCTATTTCGCGCTCGTCGGCGGCGCGGCCGCGCTCGAGACGACGCAGATCGAGGAGATCGAAGAGGTCTTCTGGGAGGAGCTCATGCCCGAGTGCCTCTGGAAGTTCCGCGTCAAGGACTTCGGGCCGCTCTGGGTCGGGATCGACTCACACGGCAACTCGATGTACCGCGACGTCCAGACGGAAGCGACCAAGAAGCTGGAGGAGATCGTTGCCAAACTCTGACTTTCTCGACCTTGGGCCCCGCGACGGCGGGCTCACGCACGTGATCGACAAGGGTCTCGGCCCGCGCGCCGTCGAGGACTTCCTCGAGACCGCCGGCGAGTACGTCGACATCGTCAAGCTCGGCTGGGGCACCTCCTACGTGACGCCGAACCTCGCGCACAAGCTCGAGGTCTACCGAGCGGCGGGCAAGGCGGTGGTCGTTGGCGGCACCTTCTTCGAGGCCGTCATCGCCCGCGGCAAGATCGCCGAGTACAAGCAGTGGCTCTCCGAGCACGGCTTCGCGCACGTCGAGATCTCCGACGGCGCAGTCGATATCCCGCGCGGCCGGAAGCTCGAGCTGATCCAGGAGCTGGCGGCGGACTTCACCGTCCTCTCCGAGGTCGGCTCGAAGGACGCGGATGTCAACTACGCCCCTTATCTCTGGGTGCAGTGGATCAAGGAGGAGCTCTCGGCCGGCGCCTGGAAGGTGATCACCGAGGCGCGTGAGGGCGGCACGGCCGGGATCTTCCGGCCCACCGGCGAGATGCGCACCGGCCTCGTCGACGAGATCGCACATGAGATCGATGTCGACGACCTCATCTTCGAGGCACCGACGAAGGCGGCCCAGGCGTGGTTCGTGAAGAGCTTCGGGCCCAACGTGAACCTCGGCAACATCCCGCCCGAGGAGGTGATCCCGCTCGAGACCCTTCGCCTCGGGTTGCGGGCGGACACGATCAGGGAGCTTCTGCTCGACGAGGCCGAGGCGGAGGAGGTCGAGGCTGAGCAGCGCGCCCGCACTTCCTGACCTCGACTTCGAGGCAATGCCCGCGGAGGAACTGCTCCGCTGGGCCCACGGCGAGTTCGGCGACGAGCTCTGCCTCACCTGCTCGTGGCAGAAGCAGTCGTCCGTGCTCGTGCACATGGTCTCCGAGCTCGGGCTCGAGATCCCGGTCATCGAGCTCGACACGCAGCTCTTCTTCCGCGAGACGTACGAGACGCGCGACCGGCTCGTCGAGCGCTACGGGCTGAAGCTCCTACCGCCGCCGCCGGTGATCTCGGTCGCAGAGCAGCACATGCAGGAGGGGCCGAACCTCTGGGAGCGGGACCCCGACCGCTGCTGCCACATCCGCAAGGTCGAGCCCCTGTTGACCGCGCTCGAGCCGTACGGGGCCTGGATCTCGGGCATCCGCCGCGAGCAGTCGCCCAGCCGGGCCGAGACACCGAAGGTGCAGTGGTCGGAGCGCTACGGCGTCTGGAAGATCCACCCTCTCGTCGACTGGGACGCGAAGCGGGTCCACGCGTACATCACCGTCAACGAGATTCCCTACAACCCGCTCCACGACGCGGGCTTCCGCTCGATCGGCTGCATCCCCTGCACGCGCCCGACCGCACCGGGCGAGGAGGAGCGAGCCGGCCGCTGGGCCGGGTCGGACAAGCTCGAGTGCGGCATCCACGTCGACACGCCACTACCGAAGGAGACACGTGTCTAACGATTCTTGGAGCCCTGGGGGAACCTCTCGGTTCCCCCAGGGCTCCTCCACTGGTCCGCTTCGCGGGCAGGCCGCTCCGCGGCCGGGCTTTACGCTCTGGTTCACCGGGCTCTCCGGCGCCGGCAAGACGACGATTGCCGAGCTGGTCGGGCCCGAGCTCGAGGAGCGCGGCCTGACCGTCGAGTACCTCGACGGCGACGTCGTCCGCACACACCTCTCGAAGGGCCTCGGCTTCTCGAAGGAGGACCGGGACACGAACATCGCGCGCATCGGCTGGGTCGCCTCGCGGTGGACCCGGCACGGCGCGGCCGTCCTCGTCTCGGCGATCTCGCCCTACGAGGAGACGCGGCAGAAGGCGCGTGGTCTGGTCGCGGAGCACGGCTCGTTCGTCGAGGTGTTCGTCGCCGCCTCGGTCGAAGAGTGCGCCCGGCGCGATGTCAAGGGCCTCTACGAGAAGGCTTTCAGGGGCGAGATCAAGGAGTTCACCGGTGTCTCGGATCCGTACGAGGAGCCGTCGAGCCCGGAGATCCTGATCGACACCGAGGAGCACGACCCGCCGGAGTCGGCCCGCATCGTCATCGAAAAACTGGCTGAACTAGGCCTGGTCACCGAAGAGGTGCGCGCATGACTTTGCAACAGACTGTTGCTAAGTCTCTGGTGGAACCGCACGGGGGCGTTTTGGTCGATCGAATGGGGGATCGCCCGGCTGACCTGGATTCCCTCGAGACGCTGACGCTCACCCCGCGGGAGGTGTCTGACCTGGACATGCTGGCCTCCGGGGCCTTGTCGCCTCTGGACGGGTTCATGGGCCGCGAGGACTACGACCGGGTCGTCGAAGACATGCGACTCACCTCGGGGCTCGCCTGGGCGCTCCCGGTCTGTCTCGCGGTCGCCGCGCCGCCGAACGGCGACAAGGTTGCGCTGGCCGACGATCAGGGGCGCAAGCTGGCCGTCCTCGAGGTCGAAGGGGTCTTCGAGTACGACAAGGAGCGCGAGGCCGAGCGGTGCTTCCGGACGACCGACGAGGAGCACCCCGGCGTTGCGCGGCTCTACGCCCAGCACCCGCTCTATCTCGCCGGGCGCGTCACCGTCTTCGAGCGCCCCGAGCCCGCCTTTCCCGAGCTCGCGGCCGACCCCGCCGAGACGAGGGCGACCTTCGCCGAACGAGGCTGGCGCCGCGTCGTCGGCTTCCAGACGCGAAACCCCATCCACCGGGCGCACGAGTATCTGACGAAGGGCGCGCTCGAGACCGTCGACGGCCT
>Ga0066709_100003897_pt1 | contig 11686 bp, 12 predicted proteins | sample GraSoiAngelo_158_FD_79665 | JGI IMG/M metagenome (GOLD analysis project Ga0066709, IMG submission 79665) | Grasslands soil microbial communities from the Angelo Coastal Reserve, California, USA - 14_1009_16_30cm | ecosystem: Environmental > Terrestrial > Soil > Grasslands | place: USA... | reverse complement strand
CCGGCCAACCGGTTCGTGGCGGGGTTCATCGGCTCGCCGTCGATGAACTTCGTCGAGATGACCGTCGCCGACGCGAACGGGGCCCTCTGGGCGGATACGCCGGGGCTCCGGGTGAAAGTGCCGCCGGCGAGCGCGGCCCGGCTCGGGCCGTACAAGGGGCAGCGCGTGACCCTGGGCATCCGTCCGGAGGACCTGCGCGTCGCGACCGGGGCCGACGCGGCGGACTACAGCTTCGACACGGTCGTCGAGGTCGTCGAGCCGCTCGGCTCGGAGATCCTGCTCGACCTCAAGGCCGGACCGAACGTGATCGTGGCCCGCGTCGATCCCACCGTGCGCGCCAAGCACCAGGACAAGATGCGGCTGTCGCTCCATCCTGAGCGCGTCCACTTCTTCGACAACAAGACCGAGCTGGCGATCTGACCGCGTAACGAGGAGGTCGTGGGGCGCGCCCGGGACATCAGGCTCGCATACCTGCTGCTGGCGCCGGCGCTCCTTCTTCTGCTGACGGCCCTCGCTTACCCGGTCGGCTGGGAGATCTGGACCAGCCTCACCGATCTTTCGCCGGTCAACGACCACCCGACCAGCTTCGTCGGGCTCGACAACTACCGCCGCCTGTCCGGCGATCCCGCGTTCTGGCGCGCGGCGGCCAACACCGTCGCCTACGCCGCGCTGACCAGCGCCGTCAAGCTGGCGCTCGGCCTCGGGCTGGCGCTCTTGCTCGCCCGCCCGTTCCGCGGCCGGGCGCTCGTCTTCCTGGCGATCTTCCTGCCCTGGGCGTACCCCGCGAGCGTCAGCGTGATCGGCTGGTACTGGACCTTGAGCCCGCCAATCCCCACCGCCTACAGCGTGTTCATGGGCAACATGAAGTACGCGGTGGACGGCGCGCTCGGCGGCGGCGCGTGGGCGTTCGTCAGCGTCACCTTGTTCAACATCTGGCGCGGCAGCTCGTTCATCGGGATCTTCCTGCTGGCCGGGATCAACGCGGTCCCGCCGGAGCTGTTCGAGTGCGCGGCGCTCGAGTCGAAGAGCGCGTGGCGGCGCTTCTGGCTGGTGACGGTGCCGTTGCTCAAGCCGTTCCTGGCGCTCGCGGTGTTCCTGGCGCTGACCACGGCGTTCGCCGACCTCGCCAACGTGTGGATGCTGACCGCCGGGCGCATCGTCTATCCGGTCCTCGGAACGCACGCCTACTGGCTCGCGATCCACGGCGGGCAGTTCGGTCCGGCCTCGGCCCTTTCGCTGGCCCTCGCGCCGTTCCTGCTGGCCGTCCTCTTCGTGCTGTTCAGGATGTTCGATCCGCCGGACCAGGAGCGCGCGTGAGCCCGCGGCCGTGGTGGCGCAAGCTCGGTCACGGGAGCCTCCTCCTCGTGGCCACCGTGTACTGCGTGTTCCCCATCTACTTCATGCTCGTCCAATCGCTCAAGACTGCCCAGGAAGACGTCTTCGGCAACCCGCTGATCGTCTTGAACCCGACCTTCGAGAACTTCGAGGAGCTGTTCCAGCAGAGCGGGGAGAGCCACGGCTACGTCGGCCGCGCGCTGCGGCGCTCCTACCCCGTGCTCGACTGGCTCGAGAACACGATCATCGTCTTCGCGGGCTCGGTCGCCGTGACCCTGGTGGTGAGCCTGCTCGCGGGCTACGCGCTCGGGCGGCTACGGCCGCCGGGTTTTCGCTGGTGGCGCCGTCTCATCTTCGCGAGCTACGTGGTCCCGCACACGATCCTGTTCGTGCCCCTCTATCAGGTGATCGTGAGCCTGAATCTGGAAAACAACCTCCTGGCCCTGCTGGTCGTCTACCCGACCCTCGCGGTGCCGTTCTGCGTCTGGATCTTCTCGGCGTACTTCCAGAATCTTCCGCGCGCGGTGGAGGAGTCCGCGCTCGTCGAGGGCGCGAGCCGCCTCACCGCATTCTTCCGGATCCTGCTGCCGATGAGCAAGCCCGTGGTCGTCGCCGCCGGGATCTTCGCGCTCGGGACGATCGCGAGCGACTTCACCCTCGCGTCGATCTTGCTGCTCGACGCCCACAACAAGACGATTCCGGCCGGTCTCGCGACGATGGAGGTGGCGCTCGACGAGCTGCTGGCGGTCGCCGGGATCAACCTCATGGCGATCCCGGTCGTGCTGATCTGCGCGGTGTTCGCGCGCGGCTACGTCCGCGGCCTGACGGCCGCGATGGTCGAGGGCGCCTGAGGCGTCACGGATCGGTCGGTCGGATGCGGATGATGCGGTGCAAGGCGGTCTCCGCGACGTAGAGGGCGCCCGAGCGGTCGACGGCGATTCCCTGGGGGTCGCCGAGCTCGTGGGCGACCGACGTCACGAGGCCCGCCGGCGACACGCGATAGAGCTCGCGGATGTGGAAGCCGGCGGAGATGAACACGCTGCCGTCCGGTCCCATCGCCATGTTGGTGCGGTGGAAGTGCCCCGACGGCAGGCGCGCCAGGCGCCGGAGCTGCCCCTCCGGAGACAGGATGAGCACCTCGCCGACCGAGTTGAGGAGCGCCAGGGAGTTCCGCCCGAACGGGGCCACCGCGATGAACTTGTGCAGCGGCTCGCCGGCGACCCGCCGCACGGGAGGCCTGGGAAAGACCGGTGCGACGAGCTCGAAACGGCGCGGCAGCGGCACGTCCTCCTCGGGGTTGATGCGGAAGACGAGCGGCCCGGTGTAGTCCTCGACCGCGAGCGCCTCCAGCGCCGGCGGTACCGGGGACTCCGACCGGAGCTGGCTCTCGAAGCTCGCGTAGTCGAGCACCACGAGCCGGCCCTCGCGGTCGAGCGTCAGGCTCGAGCCGCCGAGCAGATGGTTGAGGCCGACGGCGAGCGGGCTCAGGCGCCGCGCGGCGGCCAGCCGATAGATGCGATTGCCGTTCTCCTCACCGAGGAACAGATCGCCCGACTTCGAATCGACCGCCAGGCTGCCGAGCGCGGTCTTTCGTGGCCCCTCCGCGAACGGGATGACGAGCCGCGGCGCGCGGGATGCGTCGATCGGCTGCACGCCGGTCGGATCGAGCCAGTAGATCTCCGCCGCGGAGTCGCCGCGCCAGCCCTGACTCAGGACCACGAGCCGCCCGGAGCTCGTGAGAGCCAGCTGCGCGGGCCTGGGGACGGCGGTCGCCACCACTTCGATCTGGGCGACACGCGAAGGCTGCGCGTCGCTGGTGGAGGCCTGAAGCACGAGGCACTGGAGCAGGAGCAGGCCGATGAGGTAACTGAGCCTTGACAGGTTGCAACGCCCGATGCTAGTTTTCGCCGACAATCCACGAACCGCCGTGCTTACATCTTCTCGCCGGGAGTGTGGCCAATGACTGTGAAACTGGGAGTCGCGGTTGGAGCGGCCGTTCTCATCGCTTTCGCCGGTGCGCCGGTCCGGGCTCAGGACAAGCCCCCGGAGCCGAAGGGCGTGGCCGTCCGGAACATGTTCACCTCGCTGGGCGGCTTCAGCGCGACCGTCAACGCTCCCTTGTTCGTGACCGGTGCGACGGTCACTCTCGAAGCGGGCGGGCAGACCGGGCGCCAGCAGTTCAGGGTCCCGACGTTCGTGTACGTCGTCGACGGCATCCTGACGACGCTTTACGAGTCCGGCCCCGTGGGAATCGCCGGCGCGCAGTATCATTCCGCCGGACAGGCCTTCATGGACAACGGCGGCTGGTGGCACAACCACTCCAACAAGACCGACAAGCCGGTCAAGTACATTCTGCTGTATCTCGGCTACCCCGGCCGTCCCGATCCGGTCGTGAAGCCCGACGCCGACTGACGCACGCTGAGTTCGAGCCGGCGGGAAGCGATACTCTCGCCGGCTCGTTCTATTTCCCCACGCCGCCGGTGATGCCCTGGATGAAGCGGTCGAGGAAGAAGTTGTAGAGCACCGCGACCGGCAAGCCCACGAGGAGCGCGGCCCCCATCAGCGAGCCCCAGTAGTACACGTCCCCGCGAATCAGCTCGGTCGGCACGCCCACCGGCACCGGCTTCTGATCGCCCGGCGCCACGAAGGCGAGGCCGTAGAGAAAGTCCTGCATCGAGAGCGTGAATGCGAAGATCACGGCGGTGAGGACGCCGGGGACGCTCACCGGCAGCACGACGCGCAGGAAGGCGCCGAGATACCCGCACCCGTCCACGCGCGCCGCTTCTTCCATCTCCATGGGCACGGTCTTGAAGAAGCCCATCAGGAGCCATGTCCCGAACGGGATCGTGAACGTCGGGTAGACGACGACCAGCGCCCACCACTCGTCCTGCAGCCCGAGCATCGCGACGACCCGCGAAAGCGGCAGGAAGAGAATGATCGGCGGGACCAGGTACGTCATGAAGACGGAGATGCCGATGTTCTCGGCGGCCGGCAGTCTGAGACGCGCCAGCGCGTAGCCCGCCGGCACGGCCGTCACGAGCGTAATGAGGGCGACCCACGCGGCGATCGTCATGGTATTGACGATCCAGGCGCCGTAGTTCGTCTGGAAGAAGAGGATCTTGAAGTGCCGCAAGGTCGGCGCCAGGTTGAACCAGAACGGGATGTTGTCCATCCGGTAGAGGTCCGGGTCCTGCTTGAACGCCGTGATCAGCATCCAGTAGATCGGGAACACCGCTATGAACACGAACGGCGTGAGCCCCGCGTAGATCCAGAGATGGCGGCGACGTTCCTTCTGCCGAAGGGTCTGGGCGGTGGCCACGGTTAGTACTCCCGGCGCTTGAGATTTCTCAGGAACAGAAACATCGCGGGCGCGAGCAGCGGAACCAGGAACAACGCGATCGCGGCACCGCGGCCGAGGTTACCCGCCTGGATCCCGATCTGGTAGGCGAGCACCGGCAGGATCTTCGAGGCATTGGCGGGCCCGCCCTGCGTCAGGAGATAGACCACCGAGAGGTCCGACAAGGTGAAGACCGTGTCGAACAGGAACCCGATCATGAGGATCGGGAAGATCATCGGCGCGACCACGTGGCGGAACCGCTGGAAGAACGAGCAACCGTCGACCTTCGCGGCGTCGAGCACCTCGAGCGGAACCGAGGTGAACCCGGCCAGCAGCACGATCGCCGAGAACGGGAAGGTGCGCCACACGTTCACGGCGATACAGGCGAGCAGCGCCAGCTTGGGATCACCGAGCCAGATGGGCCAGGAGTCAGTACCGTACTGGCCGATGAGCCCCACCCGGCTCAGCACCCAGTTGATGACGCTGAACTGCGAGTCGTACATCCATTTCCACGCCAGGACACTGATCGCGATCGGCAGGGTGAACGGAATGACGACGAGGCCGCGGATGAGCTTCTTGCCCGGGAAATCCTGCAGGAGCAGGAACGCCAGCGAGGTGCCGAGGATACTCTTGAAGATCGCCGCCACGACGAGAAAGATCACGCTGTTCTGCAGGGCGATCCAGAACACGTCCATTTCCAGCGCCGAACGGAAGTTCTCGAGGCCGATGAAGGTGGCGACCGGATCGCCGACGTTGGCGTCGCTGACCGCAAGGTAGAGCGAGAACACGAACGGCGCGCCGACCAGCAACAGCACGTAGAGCGCCGCCGGCGCCAGGAGGAGATACCCGAACGCGAGCCGCCGCGAGGTCTGGCTCTGGAACATGAGCCGTGACCGCAGGGGCACGGCGACAGAAACGACGGCGGCCCGGGCCGTAGGCTCCGGGCCGCCACCTTGTAGCGAAGCGGGCGTCATGCCCTCTTGTGCTTTGCGAAGATCCGGCGGTACTCCCCCATCCCCCACTTCATGACGTCCTCGACGCTCTGGCCTCGCGCGACCCGCGTGAACATGTCGGGCAGGACGAAGAGATTCACGACTTCCTGGATCGGGGTGATGAAGGGACCGGGATAGCCATAGAACGCCACGATGGGCGGGAAGTCCTGGAGGATCTGCAGCTTTGGATCGGTGCCGATCACCGGCATCGGCTTCTTGGCGAGACCGTTCAGGTACGGCATGTTGTAGCCGCGGCTCGAGGTCATGCCCTCGCTGAACGTGTCGACCATGTGGGTCAGGAACTCCTTGGCCGCTTGCTGGTTCTTGGAGAACTTCCACACCATCCATACGTTCGCCGCGCACGTGTTCACGCGCTTGCCGTTCGGCCCCGCCGGCTCCATGCCGATGAAGGTGTTCTTGAACACGTCGGGGTTGGTGTCCTCTGTCGTTCGGTACGCCGAAATCGCATCGTGGACCCAGCACGCTATGCCGGAGGCGAGATAGCGGTTGTCAGAGGCGTCGTCCCACGAGAAGACCTCGGCCGTCATGCCTTCGTCATAGAGGGCCTTGGCGAACTTGAGCGCCTCGCGCGTTTCCTTGGAGTCGATGAGAATGTTCTCGCCCGAGGGATCGAGCTCGGCGCCGCCGAAGCTGAACAGGACCGAGCGCCAGTTCAGGTTGGCGTCGGCGCACTGCGAGAACTGGATCCCGGTCGGATGCCCCTTCGGCTTCAAGGTGCGCGCCGCCACGCGGGCGAGCTCCCAGGTGTCCGGCGCCTTGAGGCCGTTGGCGTCGAACAGATCCTTGCGGTACGTCATCGGCAGCAGGATGTAGAAGAGCGGAATGCCGTAGTAGCGTCCCTCGGCCTCGACGAGCGCCTTGGCGGTCGGGATCCAGCCGCCGTGCTTCTTGCCGGCCGCGTCGTACACGTCGGTCAGGTCCGCGAGGCTCTTGTAGTAGAGGCGCGTCAGGATCGACGAGCCGTTCATGATGATGTCGTGGCCCGCGCCGGCGGCGTACTCCGCTGCCATGCGCGCCGGCAGCTCGAGATGCGGGATGTGGTCGACCCGAACCTTGACGCCGTTTTGGTCGCCCCACTCCTTCGTGAGCTTGCTGTCGAACCACGTGTCGTACGCGGGAATGAAGTGGCTCCACTGCAGAATTCGCAGTGTCGTTCCCTTGATCTGCGCGGGAGCCTGCTTCGCGTCGAGCATCGTCAAAAGCGAGCTGCCCGCGACCCCGGCGCCGGCGGTCGCGAGGAATTTCCTGCGGTTGAAGGTTGATGGCGAGGGTTTGGCTTGCTGCAGATCCGTCATCGTGGGCCTCCTCAAGCGGGTCTGGCGCTATAGGGGTTGGCAACTGGCAACCCTCGTAAAGAATTAGATTCTTTATGCTGTCTTGGCGCCAGTTGTCAAGTGGTCGTCTGGGCCCGGGTGCTATCCTCGCGGCCATGCGCCGGCCGCTCCTGGCTCTCGTGGTGGTTCTCGCCGCGATCGGGGCTTTCACGGGCGGGCTGGCGTGGCTCCTGGACACCCCGAAACCTCGGGCCGGCGCGCCCAAGGCCGAGCGTCTCTACCTCGGACTCTGTGCAACCTGCCACGGGCCGGACGGACGGGGCTCGTGGCGCGCGGCGCTCTTCCTGGTGCGGCCCGGCAAGCTGCACGATGCGGCCGCGATCGAGCAGCGTTCCGACCAGTATCTCTTCGACATCATCAAGCACGGCGGCGCGCCGATCGGGCGGCCCGGGATGCCGGCCTTCGGCTCGACCCTCTCCGATCAAGAGATCGCCGAGCTGGTCGGCTACGTGCGCGGACTCTCCCGCGCGCGCTGACTCAGGGGAGCTTTTCGATCCTGATCAAGACCAGCTGATCGTCCCGCTGGCGCACGGCGAGCTTCACCCCGTCGCCGGGCTTGAGGCCTACCGGATCGAGAAGAGCCGGGCTCGATGAGATCGCCATCAGCTCCATCGCGCCCATGCCGAGCGCCGACACGGGCTCGTGGCGAACGAGGAGCATGTCCGGGGCAGGGCGCGCGACGATCGTCCCGCGAACCTCGTACGCCGCGGGACGGATGACCGTTCCCCAGATGCCCGCGGCGAACGCCGCGAGCAGCACGGCGAAGAGGAGGACGGTTACAGTACGGTGCGAGACGAACCTAGTACCGGTTGTCCCTTTCCCAGTCGAATCTGACCTCCGAATCGGGCCGAAGGTCGTCGCCGGTGAGGATCCACTTGCCGCCACAGCCCTCACGCGCGAAGTAGGCGGCTGGCTTGGGTGCCGAGCCAATGCTGACGATCAGGATGAAGATTCCCACCGCCCCACCGATGCCGCAGAGAAGTCCCTTGCCCGGGATGTAGAAGACGTTCGCGATGCCGGCGCCGACGTTGTACGCGGCGGACTCGCCCAGGTGCGACTCCGGCTCCGGAAGGTCCTGCGGCTGCTGCGCCATCGGCTGAGGCGTGGGCTGCGCGGGCGGCGGCGAAGCCGGAGCTGGTTGCTGGGCCGCCGCAAGCGGGGCGAGCGGACCGGTGGCGAGCATCGCGAGCGCCACCACGACGGTGAGGATGCGGCTTCCGATCTTCATCACGATCCTCCTCCCTACCAGGCCTCAGGGAGATATTGTCTGCCCCCAGGGGGCACGCCGCCGCAACAATTGCAGCAGACTTCGATCATAGCAAACGGCTTCGCGACGCGTAAACTCGACAAACGCTATAATCGGCGGCACATTCTCTCCCAGGAGGCCCGTCACCCATGAAGCTCGTGCGCTTCTCCACCAACGGCCAGACCCCACGGCTCGGTGTCCTCCAGGGCGACCGGATCGCAGACCTTCAGGCAAGCGTCGCCGCCACTCTGACGCGGCGCGGCGTAACACGCGGGTCGGAGATCGCCGCGGCGCTCGTCCCCAACAGCACCCGCGCGTTCCTCGAGAACGGCCCCCTGGTCGAGGAGACGGTCGCCGGTATCAAGGAATGGATCACGGTCCCCTCGAATACCGCGCGTCTGCACGCGCCGATCACCGATCCAGGCAAGTTCATCTGCATCGGGCTCAACTACCGCGACCACGCGGAAGAAGCCAAGCAGCCGATCCCCAAGGAGCCGCCGATCTTCGCGAAGTGGTCGAACGCCATCCTCGATCCGAACGAGCCGATCCTGAGGCCTCGCGGCTCCAATCAGCTCGACTGGGAGGTGGAGCTCGGCGTGGTGATCGGCAAGACCGCGCGCTTCGTGAGCAAGGAGAAGGCGCTCGACTACGTCTGGGGCTACACGATCATCAACGACGTGAGCTCGCGCGACTTCCAGTTCATCGGCAGCCAGTGGATGGCGGGCAAGATCCCGGAGACCTTCGCGCCGGTCGGCCCCTACATCGCCGACCGCACCGACATTCCCGACCCTCACGTGCTCGAGCTGAAGCTCTGGGTCAACGGCAAGCAGATGCAGAGCGGCAACACCAAGACGTTCATCTTCGACGTGCGCTACATCGTGAGCTACCTCTCGGGGCTGATGACGCTCTCGCCCGGCGATCTCATCGCGACCGGCACACCGCCCGGCGTGGGCTTCGCGCGCAAGCCGCCGGTGTTCCTGCAGCCGGGCGACACGTGCCGCCTGGAGATCACCGGACTCGGCCAGATCGAGAACCCCGTGAAGGAGGCATGAGGAGACCAGGACGATGCTCGATGTGATCGCGCCGCTCGTCGTTCCGAACACCACCAAGATCGTCCTCATCTCGCTCGACGGCCTCGGCGGGCTCCCGCGACCCGAGACTGGACGCTCGGAGCTCGAGACGGCTCACTTGCCCAATCTCTCCCTGCTCGCCGCCGAGGCCGCCTGCGGCCTCATCCGCCACGTCGCGCCGGGCATCACGCCGGGCAGCGGGCCCGGCCACCTCGGGCTCTTCGGCTACGATCCGCTCCACTATCAGGTCGGGCGCGGCGTCCTCGAGGCGCTCGGCATCGAGTTCGACCTGCGCGCCGGCGACGTCGCCGCGCGCGGAAACTTCTGCACGATCGACGGCGCGGGGAAGATCACCGACCGGCGCGCCGGCCGGGTCGCGACCGAAGTCAATCTGAAGCTGACCGAACGGCTTCGACGGATCAAGCTGCCCGGCGTCGAGGTCTTCGTCGAGTCCGTGAAGGAGCACCGCTTCGTGCTCGTCCTGCGCTCGCGGGCCCGCGGGGGGGCCCACCTGGCCGCGGGGTTGTCCGAGAGCGACCCACAAGCGACCGGCCAGCCGCCGCTTCCCGTGAAGGCGCTCAATCCACGCGCGAAGGCCACTGCCGCGCTCGTGAATCGCTTCGCCGCCGAGTCGCGGCGCCTGCTCGCCGACGCGGCGCCCGCCAACATGGTGCTCCTGCGCGGCTTCGACCAGTTGCCGAAGCTTCCGCGGTTTCCCGAGGTCTTCGGGCTCCGGAGCGCCGCGATCGCGGCGTATCCGATGTACCGCGGGCTCGCGAAGCTGGTCGGCATGGAAGTCCTCAAGACCGGCGCCACCTTCGACGACGAGCTCGCCACGCTCCGCGAGCACTGGGACACGCACGACTTCTTCTTCGTCCATTACAAAGACACGGACAAGGCGGGTGAGGACGGCGACTTCGACGCGAAGGTGCGGGCGCTCGAGCGCCTCGACCGCGCGATCCCAGAGATCCGGGCGCTCAAGCCCGACGTCATGATCGTCTCCGGAGACCACGCGACGCCCTCGGTGCTGGCCGGCCACGGCTGGCAGCCGGTGCCGGTCCTGATCTGGAGCCGCTACTGCGGCGCCGACGGCGTGACCGCGTTCACCGAGCGCGCCTGCGGCGCCGGGAGTCTCGGCGTGATCCCGTCCCAGCACCTGATGCCGCTGGTGATGGCCAACGCGCTCCGCCTCACCAAGTTCGGCGCCTGACGCGAGCCACCGTCGTCGCCCCGCGCCAGCGCATGGCAAAATTCCCTTGCCCGGCGTCCGGGCGGCGTCATACTCCGGAGTGAGGCTGCGCGCTGCAGGCTGTCGCGGCTCCCAGCCTGCCGAGGCGCGCCTCTCAACAAATGGAAGAGCTCGAGCGTCTGAGAGAATCGATCAAGCTGCTCCTCGTCGAGGGTCGGGACGAGCGACTCTCCGACCTCGTCGAGGACGCCCACCCGGCGGACGTGTCGCGCGTAATCCGCGAGCTGCCGCGCGACGATCAGGTCCGCCTCTTCCGCCTGCTCAGCCCGCAGCACGCCGGCGAAGTGCTCGCCGAGCTCGACGACCCGACCCTGCGCGAGCTGGTCGGCTCGCTGCCGGAGGTCGAGGTCTCGCGGGTCCTCGACCGCATGCCGCCCGAGCAGGTCGTCGACGTCGTCGAGGAGCTGCCCAAGGAGCAGGCGGACGAAATCCTCGAGCTCATGGAGGAGGAGAAGTCCGAGGAGGTCCAGGAGCTCCTCGAATACACGGAGGGCACGGCCGGGCGCCTCATGTCCCCCGAGTTCGTGGCGGTCCGCGAAGACGCGAACGTCGCGCAGGCCATCGAGCACATCCGCAAGGCAGCCTCCGGCGAGGGCGCCTTCTATCTGTACGTCGTGGACGACCACGACCACCTGGTCGGTGTCGTCCCGCTCCACCGGCTATTGGCGGCCGATGCCCAGACGCCGATCCGCGCCATCCGCACCGACGAGGTCGAGAGTGTGCCGGTCGACACGGACCAGGAGGAGGTTGCGCGCCTGGTCCAGCACTACAACCTGATCCAGATCCCGGTGGTGGACGTCAATCGCCGCCTGCTCGGCACGATCGGCGTCGATGACGTGATCGACGTCATCCGCGAGGAAGCGACCGAGGACATCCAGCGCCTCGGCGGCGCCGCGGGCGACGAGACCGTGCTGGACTCGCCGCGGGCGGTCTTTCCCAAGCGCAACCTCTGGCGGTTGATCAACCTGGGCACCGCCGTGCTGGCGGCCTCGGTGATCGGGCTCTTTGAGTCCTCGATCCAGACCCTGGCCACCCTGGCGGTCTTCATGCCGATCGTGGCCTCGATGGGTGGCATCGCGACCACTCAGACCGCGACGGTGGT
>Ga0066709_100003896_pt1 | contig 11687 bp, 10 predicted proteins | sample GraSoiAngelo_158_FD_79665 | JGI IMG/M metagenome (GOLD analysis project Ga0066709, IMG submission 79665) | Grasslands soil microbial communities from the Angelo Coastal Reserve, California, USA - 14_1009_16_30cm | ecosystem: Environmental > Terrestrial > Soil > Grasslands | place: USA... | reverse complement strand
GCCGCCAGCGCCGTCATCACCGACTGGGAGACGCGCGGCATCGACCCAGGCCAAGGCCACCTGCACGGCTGCGATATCCGTGACAGGGACACGCCCTACTGCGCCGGATTCAGCCTGCGGTACTTCAACGCCATCCCAGCGTGCCTCACCGAGTACGGGGGCCTGGAATGGCTCGAAGTCATCCACCCCACCCGGACCAAACCACTCGACGCCCTGCGCATCCGGCCTCGCGACTGCTCACGACTTGACAAGGCACCCTGGGCGTAACAACAGCCTTCGGCCTGGCACCTGTTCGGCCGCCCTGTCCCCCGTGATGTGGTGGACGGTGTGGTTGCGCATAACGCAGCGCAACGGGACGCCAATGATGTCACCAGTGATCCCGCAGGAAATGATCCGCCGACTGCCGTCTGCCACTTACCCAATGTGCCCGCAGCCGGTAGCGTATCGCCGTGGCCAAGGACCCACACTCGCGCGAGATGCCCAACGGCGAGGCGATGCAGGAGCAGATCCAGGCGGCGATATCCGGCCTCGGCCCTGCCGAGATGAAGGACACGCTCCAGCGCCTGCTTGCCTCCCGGAATGCCTTGAATGGCCTGCTTGAGCGGCCACCGCCACCATCGCGGCGACGGCCACGGCGCGCCGGCCCTGTTACCTACCGGGTCCGGGTTGACCTCAACGGAACCAAGCCACCACTGTGGCGACGGCTTGATCTGGCCTCTGACTTGTTCCTGGACCAGGTTCACGAGATTATGCAGGCCGCGTTCGGCTGGACCGACAGCCACCTGCACCAATTCGGCTCCGGCCCCGGGCACTACGACCCCGGGAGCGAGCACTATCTGTGCCCCTTCCAGGTCGGGGAGGGCGATTCTGGGGTCCCCGAGGAAGACGTGCGCCTCGACGAGGTGCTCACCGAGCCCGGAGACAAGCTGTTCTACGACTATGACTTCGGTGACGGATGGCAGCACACGATCAGGCTCGAAACGATCTCCCCCCGGCCCTCTTCCGCGCCGCGAGCAGTATGCATCACCGGGCGGCGGGATGGGCCGCCGGAAGACTGCGGCGGGGTCGGTGCCTACGAGCTGATCTGCGCGGCCACCGACCCTGCCCATCCCGAGCATGCAGACGCGGTCGCCGAGTTCACCCGCTTCTACGGCGACGACATCGAACCGGACAGCATGCGGACCACGCCGTTCGACATCAACGAGGTCAACGACATCCTCGGCAGCCTGGAACTGGCGAGCGAGCCCGCCGGCAGCGCCACGGAACCAGAGCACAGCCTCCCGGGGCCACTCGATGACCTCCTCCGTGCCATCCGTACCCCGGCTGGCAAGCGAGAGCTGCGGCGACTGCTCGGCAGCGCCCTGCTGGATCATCCGGTGCTTGTTGACCCTGCGACCGCCGCCCGGATGGCACGCCCCTACAGGTGGCTGCTGGACCGCGTCGGTGACAACGGGATCAAGCTGACCAGCGCCGGGTACCTTCCGCCCGCTCACGTAGAGGCTGCTGTGGCCGAGCTCGGCCTCGGCGAAGAATGGATCGGCAAAGGCAACCGGGAAAGCCAGACACTGCCCGTACTGCACCTGCGAGAATCCGCAACCGCCATGGGCCTGCTGCGTAAGCGCAATGGCATGCTGCTGCTCACCTCGCGGGCACGTGCGGTGCGCACCGACCCGGCCGCGCTGTGGTGGTACCTGGCCCAGAGAATGCCTCCCGCCTCACGCGACCAGTGTGAAATCCAGGCAGGGCTTATTCTGCTGACCGTGATCGCCGCCCCCGCCGAGGGCGATCCGGACGTCGCCGTCGCGCGGCTGCTGAACGCGATCGGCTGGGTCACTGGCAACGGAACAAACCTGCACAGGCGCGCGGCAGGCCAGGCGTGCTGGGACACGAAGGCCGCACTCCGACGACTTGGGGCACTCACCGGCGACTGGCGGTCCGAGGCACCAACCACCGACGGCGTCACCTTCGCCCGCGCTGCCCTGCAAAGCTGGCCCGCGCACCGAGGCGCTGGCTCCTAGCCAGCCTGACTCATCCGCTCAACAGGCATGAGCGGCCATCGAGAGCCGACCGGCTCGCCTTCATGACGTCTTGGGCGATCGCACATAGTTTCGATCTAGCGGACTCATGACCTCTTGCAGCCCGTCCAAGCAGCTCATGCCACCTATGGCCTGGCCCGTAGCCAGGCTTTCGCTGATCAGCGTGTCATCGGCAGGACAGGGCTGCCCCTCAAACTGCCCCTCACTACAGGCAATGGTCACCGGTTCGCTGTTCGAAATCTATCGGTTGACCTGCAGTGGAGCTAAGGGGACTCGAACCCCTGGCCTCTTGCATGCCATGCAAGCGCTCTACCAACTGAGCTATAGCCCCTCGGCTGTGGCGTTGACCGGCCAGCAGCGCCACGCCAGTGTACAAGATCTGAGGCGGTCAGCGGTCGTCGCTGAGCACCGGCTCGGGCAGTGTTCCGGCGTTGTGCTCGATGAGCCGCCACCTGCCGCGCCGACGGCCTAGGACCGACCACGCGCAATTGGCCAATGGGCCGACCGCACCCCACAGCTCTTCGGGGAGGCCGAGCAGGCGGGCGGCACCCAGGCGCAACGCTGCCCCATGGCTGACCACGACCGCCAGGCTCCCGGGCGTCAGGGTATTGGAGATCCGCTCCATCGCGGCGCAGGCCCGGTCGGCGACGGCAGCGGAGGTCTCTCCCTCGGGGGGACGCCACTGCGAGTGCTCCACCGGGTAGCGCGCACGGATCTCGGTGTCGGTGAGCCCCTCCCAGAGTCCACCGTAGCGTTCGCGCAGATCCTTATCCGGAGTCACGGTGAGGCCAGTGAGCCGGGCCAGCGGTGCCGCCGTAGCGGCAGCCCGGATCAGGTCGGAGGAGAAGATCGCGTTTGGCTGCAGGGCGGCGAGCAGGCGGGCGGCGCGCTCTGCCTGCTCCTGCCCGACCTCATCGAGGGGGATGTCGGTCTGTCCCTGGAACCGGCCCTGCACGTTCCACTCTGTCTGCCCGTGTCGCCACAGGACCAGCTTGACCGAGTGATCAGATCGGCGCGCGGCCGATTCCGGGGTGCGGGCATCAGCGTCTGGGGAGCGCTTCTCTGGGTCTCGCGCACCGGAAGCGGAAGACACACCCCCCGCCGCGTCACGGCCCATTACGGGCCCCCTCCTTCTTCTGCGGATTCTTCTGCGGGCGGCAGCCGACCCTCCCCGCAGGGCGGCCGAACAACAGCGGCCCTGCCGGACGGCAGCCCGCCCCTCCCCCGTACAACAGCTATTGGATTTCTCCCAGGTCAGGGTCCTGGGCGGCGCCGGGCGCGCTGCGCGCCACGCCCACGGGCTCGGGCAACGGCACGCGCGGGCAGTCCTTCCAGAGCCGCTCGAGCGCGTAGTAGACCCGCTCTTCGGCATGCTGAACATGGATCACGATGTCGAGGTAGTCCAGGAGCACCCAGCGGCCCTCCCGCTCGCCTTCGCGGCGTACCGGCCGGGCACCGGCCTGCCGCAGCTTTTCCTCGATCTCGTCCACGACGGCGCGTATCTGACGGTCGTTCGCGGCCGAACAGAGCAGGAACACGTCTGTGATGACGAGTTGCTCGCTGACGTCGTACGCGATGATGTCCGCAGCGAGCTTCTCAGCTGCGGCCTCGGCCGCGATCTCTGCAAGCTCGACGGCCCTGGCGGTAGCTGTCACGTGTTGTGCTCGGCCTCCTCAGGCGTTCCTTCCTGCTTCCCCAGCGCCCGGGCGCGGCGCTGACCACGTCGCTGCGGCCCCGCCGGGGGTGCAGGTGCCCTTTCAGGGTAACCCGCCGTGACGCCTCCAGGTCCTCCCTCGCGGGTGAGTCCGCGTTTCGGGCGGCCCTGGCCGCGCGGCGGGACAGCCCGGCATGCTGGGCGGCGGCCACGATAGACGGCCGCTCCAGGCCCTGGTGCAGACAACACCCAGTGGACAACTGGCGGAACTCGCTCCCGCGCTCAGGCGTCCGCGTTCACTCGCCTACGGCCAGGCCCGCGGTCAGGCGGACGCTGGCAGGGGTTCCGCGGTCAGGCGGACGCTGGCAGGTGTTCCGCGGTCAGGCGTCGCCGTTCCGGTACAACCCGCGCTTGGCGATGTACTGGACGATGCCGTCCGGCACCAGGTACCAGATCGGCTCCCCTTCGGCAACGCGATGCCGGCACCCGGTCGAGGAGATCGCCAGCGCCGGGATCTCCACCAGGCTGACCTTGTCCTCGGGGAGACCCTGACCGGTCAGCCGGTGTCCCGGCCGGGTGCAGCCGACAAAATGCGCAAGCGTGAACAACTCGTCCACGTCCTGCCAGGACAGCATCCGCGACAACGCGTCGGCACCGGTGATGAAGTAGAACTCCGCGTCCTCCCCGCGCACCGCGCGCAGGTCACGCAGGGTGTCGATGGTGTAGGTCGGGCCCGGGCGGTCGATGTCCAGCCGGCTGACTGAGAACCGCGGGTTCGACGCGGTGGCGATCACCGTCAGCAGGTACCGGTCCTCGGCGGGAGACACCTTCTTGCCCTGCTTCTGCCAAGGCTGGCCGGTGGGCACGAAAACCACTTCGTCCAGGGCGAAGATGTGCGCCACCTCGCTGGCCGCGACCAGGTGGCCGTGATGGATGGGGTCGAACGTGCCGCCCATCACGCCGATCCTGATCTTGCCTCCAGTTCCCATCCCCAGACTTTAGCGACCCGGCGCATTCGCCGTGATCAGCACACCGGGTAAGCGATGCGGTTGGGGTTGGGGGCGACCGGCGGCGGTGTGGTGGGCGGCACCGGCCGGCAACGGCGCGGCGAGGGGCGCGGGAGAGCAGTGGGCGCACGGCGCGTGGCGGGATCGGCAGGATGAGCCGATGCAGGACGGCCGATGCGACGGTGTCAGTCCAGGCCGGGCAGGGGCGCGGCGCCGTCGCGCCACCGGACGACCCTGACTGCCTTGCCCACCTCGCTGCGCGGCACCGTGCCCGGGGGCAGGACGCGGACCGCGACGCCAACCCCGAGTTCGGCCCGGAACCTGGCCTCTAGTTCCCCGGGCCCCGGCAACTGCCCGGCCCCGGGGCCGACCGACGCGGAGCCGGACGGTGACCCGGTAGCGGCAGCCGTTTTGTATTCGCAACAGACAATCAGCCGGCCCGCAGCCTCCCGCTCATCGACCACAAGCAGATAGTCGGGACACAGGGCGGGCGAGGCCAGCAGCACGCGTTCCACCTCGCTGGGGTAGACGTTTACGCCGCGCAGCACCAGCATGTCGTCGCGGCGGCCGGTGATCTTGCTCATCCGCACCAGGGTCCGGCCCCACGCGCAGGTGCCCCGGCGCAGAGCGGAGATGTCCCCGCTCCGGGACCGCAACAGCCGCAGCGCCTCCCTGGTCACCGTGCTGAACACCAACTCGCCGGGGGTGCCGTCGGGCACCGGCGCGCCGGTCTCCGGGTCCACCGCCTCAACAAGGAAATGGTCTTCGTTGACGTGCAGGCCGTCCGCCGCCTCCAGGCACTCGGCGGCCACCCCGGGGCCGATCACCTCGGACAACCCGTAAATATCCAGGGCTCGCAGACCGAGCAGTTCCTCGATGCGGGCGCGCATCTGGCTGGTCCAGGGTTCGGCGCCGAACAGGCCTGCCTTCAGGGTCAGCCCCTCCCCCGGCCCGGCGCCCGCCGCGGCCAGCGCCTCGCCGAGCCGGATCGCGTACGACGGGGTGCAGGTCAGGATGTCCGGGCGCAGGTCGCGGATCAGCGTGACCTGCCGCGGCGTCATGCCGCCGGACACCGGGACCACCGTGGCGCCAAGCTCGATCGCGCCCTGGTGGATGCCGAGCCCGCCGGTGAACAGCCCATACCCATAGGCGTTGTGGATGGTGCTGGCGCCTGTCGCGCCCGCCGCCGCCAGCGCCCGCGCGCACATCCGCGCCCAGAGCGCCAGGTCCGTGCGGGTATAGCCGACCAGCGTGGGCCGGCCGCCGGTACCGCTGGAACCGTGCACAGCGACCAGGTCCGCCGGCGGAACCTCCAGCATGCCATACGGATATGCCGCCCACAGGTCAGCCTTGGCGACCGTGGGGAGCCGGGGCAGGTCGGCAAGAGCGACGTCGTCCGGGGCGATCACGCCCGCGGCGCGCAGCCGCTGTGCCTGGACACCTTCGGTGCCGAGGAGCCGTCCGACCAGGGCCCGCAGCCGGGATTCCTGCAGGCTGGCGAGTTCCTCGGCGGGCATGGCCTCCGCGCTGGGCTCGAACATCTGCCTCACCTTCCCCGGCTGGCCTGCGGCCATACTGCCATGATCCGCACGTGCCGACGGGGGTTGGGCCCCCCGCCGGGGTGGGCCTGGATCCCCTGCTCGGCCGCTCCGCCGGGCACATAGCATCGGGGTATGAACACGGTGCCAGATCGCGCCCGGGTACGCCTGCCCGGGATCTCTTCACGCGCATACGAGCATCCCGCCGACCGCTCGGCGCTGGTGGCGATGCGCAAGCTGACCGGCTTCGACGTGCTGCTCAAGCGGCTTGCCAGCCTGTTCTCCGACCGGAGCCTGCGGCTGCTGTTCCTGGCCAGCTCGGTCCGGGCCTCGACCGAGCAGTTCCCGCACCTGTACGAGCTGCTGCTCGACGGCTCCTCGATCCTGGACCTGCCCGAGGTGCCCGAGCTGTTCATCTCCCAGGACCCGATTCCCAACGCGATGACGCTCGGCTCGGACAAGCCGTTCATCGTGCTTACCACGGGGCTGGTGGAGCTGCTCGACGAGGAGGAGACCCGGTTCGCGATCGGCCACGAACTCGGGCACGCGCTGTCCGGCCACGCGGTCTACCGGACCATGCTCTACCACCTGACCCGGCTCGCCACCAGGCTGGCCTGGTTCGCGATCGGCTACATCGGGCTGCGCGTGATCATCGCGGGCCTGGAGGAGTGGTACCGCAAGTCCGAGCTGTCCTGCGACCGGGCGGGCGTGCTGGCCGGGCAGGATCCGTCGGCGGCGCGGCGGGCGCTGATGAAGCTGGCCGGCGGCGCCAAGGTGTCCGAGCTGAGCCACGACGCGTTCCGGCAGCAGGCCCACGAGTACGACGCCGTGCCCGATGTCCGGGAAGGCCTTATCAAAATGCTGCAACTGCAGGGCAACACGCACCCGTTCGCCGTGGTGCGGTTCGCCGAACTGGACCGGTGGGTGACCGAAGAGGACTACGAGGCGATCCTGTCCGGCACCTACCCGCGCCGCGAGGACGACCCGCACGTCTCGGTGAGCGAGGAGATGAAGGCGGCGGCCAAGTCCTACCAGGACTCGTGGAACCGGACCTCGGACCCGTTCGTGGGGCTGGTGAAGGGCTTCGCGGAGAGCGCCGCCGGGGCGGGCGCGTCGCTGTTCAGCGGGCTGTTCGGCCGCCAGGGCGGCGGCCCGGGCAACGGCGGGTCCGGTTCGGGATCGGGCGGGTCTGGTTCGGGATCGGGCGGGTCTGGTTCGGGGCCGGGCGGGTCGGACTCGGACTGACCGCGCACCGGGAGGCTGATGGGTTCCGTGGCCGGCCTGGCCGCCGGAGCCGGGGCGGCCCTGGATCCGCGCGGAACCGGGACTTTGGACCGAGCGATCCGCCGGGTGAGGGTTCTTGCGGGTCCGGCGGGCGCGGGTTCTTGTGCGGGCGTCAGGCCTGGGTGCGGCTGAGGATCACTAGGTCGTCGCGGTGCACTACCTCGCGTTCGTACTCGGGCCCCTTGCGGGCGGCGAGCCACCGGGTGGACCGGCCCATCAGCGCCGGGATCTCGGCCGCGTCGTAGTTGACCAGGCCACGCGCGACGACCTGGCCGTCGGGGCCGGACAGGTCGACCGGGTCGCCCGCGTCGAAGTTTCCCGCGACCCCGGTGATGCCCGCGGGCAGCAGGGATGCCCGGCTGGCCACGACCGCCCGGACCGCGCCCGCGTCGAGCGTCAGCGTGCCCCGGGCGGACGCGGCGTGCGCCAGCCACAGTTGCCGGGTGGCCGGGCGGCGGTCGTGCGGGGCGAAGTACGTGCCGACCGGCTCCCCGGCCAGGGCAAGCGCCGCCTGGTCGGCCCGGGCCACCACCGTGGGGATGCCGGCCTCGGTCGCGATCATTGCCGCGTCCACCTTGGTGACCATTCCCCCGGTGCCCACGCGCGCGGGCGCACCGCCCTGCCCCGGAGCACCGGGGCGCCGCGGCGGGCCGAGGGTGATGCCGTCCAGGTCGGCGCGGTGCTGCACCCGGCTGATCCGCCGGGCCCCGGGGTGACGGGGATCGAAGTCGTAGAGCCCGTCCACGTCCGACAGCAGGACCAGCGCCCCGGCCCGGACCACGTGGGCGACCAGGGCGGCCAGCCGGTCGTTGTCGCCGAACCTGATCTCGTCGGTGGCTACCGTGTCGTTCTCGTTCACCACGGGCAGGACGCCCAGTTCGAGCAGCCGGTTCAGGGTCCGCTGCGCGTTGCGGTAGTGGGCGCGGCGCATCAGGTCGTCGGCGGTCAGCAGGATCTGCCCGGCCTGCACCTCGTGCCGGGCGAACGCGGCCGTGTACACCGCGACAAGCAGGCCCTGGCCCACGCTCGCGGCGGCCTGCTGGGTAGCCAGGTCCTGGGGCCGGCGGGCCAGTCGCAGCGGTGCCAGGCCCGCCGCGATCGCCCCGGAGGAGACCAGCACCACCTGGGTGCCCGTGTGCACCTGGTCCGCGAGCACCCCGGCCAGCGCCACGATCCGGCCCTCGTCGATCCCGCCGTCGGCGGTGGTGAGCGAGGACGAGCCGACCTTGACCACGACCCGGCGGGCGGCGGCGATGTCGGCCCGGTCGTCTTGGCTGTCTCGGCTCTCCTCGCCTTCCTGGCTGTCGCGGCTCTCCTGGCCGGGCTCCCCTGCCGGGGTGTCCGTGGTCACCAGGGCAGCCGCTCGTCGGTGCCGCGGGGCCCGAACCCGTGCGGCGAACCGGCCGGCACATCCGGGTCCCAGTCGAACACGACCTCGTCGCCGGGGTCCCCGATGGCCACCTCGGCGCCCGCCTGGGCCCCGGCCTCGGCCAGTGCCTGCTCCACTCCGATCCGGGCCAGCCGGTCGCCGAGGTAACCGACCGCCTCGGCGTTGCTGAAGTCGGTCTGCCGCACCCACCTGGCCGGCTTGTGCCCGTGCACCACGAAGCTGTTCTCGCCGGTGCGGACCACCTCGAACTCCGGCCCGCCCGCGGCGGGCGGCCTGATCACCTGCCGGGTGGGCTCCGGCGGCGGGGCCGCCGCCCGGGCCGCGGCAACCACGCGGCCCACAGCGAACCCGAAGTCCCGCACGCCCTCGTGGGTGGCGGCGGAGATCTCACGGACCTCCAGGCCCCTGGCTGCCAGGACCTCGCGGGCCCGTTCGGCCACCTCCCGGGCTTCCGGCACATCGATCTTGTTCAGGGCGACGATCCTCGGCCGCCCGGCCATGTCGGCGCCGGTGGCCTCGGCGTAGGCGGCCAGTTCCGCCTCGATCGTGTCCAGGTCGGCCACGGGATCCCGGTCTGGCTCCCCCGCCGGGCCCGCAGCGCAGTCGAGCACGTGCACCAGCACCACGCAGCGCTCCACGTGGCGCAGGAAGTTCAGGCCGAGCCCTTTGCCGCTGCTGGCGCCGGGAATCAGCCCGGGCACGTCGGCCACTACGAACTGGGTGTCGCCTGCCTCCACCACGCCCAGGTGCGGGGTGAGCGTGGTGAACGGATAGTTCGCGATCTTGGGCCGGGCCGCGGACATGGCCGAGATCAGCGAGGACTTGCCCGCGTTGGGGAAGCCCACCAGGCCCGCGTCGGCCACGGTCTTGAGCTCAAGCACCAGGGTGTGCTCGGCACCCGGCTCGCCGCGCAGCGCGAACCCGGGGGCCCGGCGCCGGGGTGAGGCGAGCGCCGCGTTGCCCAGCCCGCCCCGGCCGCCCTCCGCGGCCACGAACCTGGTCCTGGCGCCCACCAGGTCCGCGAGCACCTCGCCGTCCAGCGCCTTGACCACGGTGCCGTCGGGGACGGTCACCACCAGGTCCCCGCCGTCGGCGCCGCTGCGGTGCGAGCCGGAGCCCTGCTTGCCGTTGCCCGCGCGGCGCACCGGCCGGCGGTGCAGGTCGAGCAGCGTGGCCATGCCGGGGTCGACCTCGAAGATGACGTCGCCGCCCCGGCCACCGTTGCCCCCGTCGGGCCCGCCGAGCGGCTTGAACTTCTCCCGGTGCACCGACGCGCAGCCGTGCCCGCCGTCGCCCGCCTTGACTGTGACGGTGACGTGGTCGGCGAACTCGGCCACTTGTCGATCCTTTCTGGTGGCCACATGACTGTAGGGCGGACCGGCTGGCGGTCCGCCCTAGTGTGGCTCGGTTAGCTCGCGGCGGACCGAGGGCGCGCCCCGCAGACCATCCAGCCTGCTGCGCGACCACCGGACGGGCGCCTCGCGGCGTTGTCGTCGTCGCCCATAGGAACCACTATGGGCTCCTCCTCCGCCTTGCGATCCCCCACCCGCCTCCCCAGCCCCCTTCAAGCGGCCGCTCGCGACGGCATAGATCTACGGGACGCGCCCTAATCCGCCGGCGCGCCCGCTTCCGCGACTACGCTCACGGCCCTGCGGTTGCGCACGCGGCCGAACGTGACCACGCCGCTGACCAGCGCGAACAAGGTGTCATCCTTGCCGCGGCCGACGCCGGGGCCGGGGTGGAAGTGGGTGCCACGCTGGCGCACGATGATCTCGCCCGCGTTGACCTGCTGACCGCCGAACCGCTTGACGCCCAGCCGCTGCGCGGCGGAGTCCCGGCCGTTCCGGCTCGATGACGCGCCCTTCTTGTGTGCCATCGTCAGCTCTTCTTCCTCGCCGCGGCCTTCCGCTCGGCGCTGATCCCAGTGATCTTCACCTGGGTGTAGCGCTGGCGGTGGCCCATCCGTCGCCGGTAACCGGTCTTGTTCTTGTAATGGATGATGTTGATCTTGGGCCCGGCTACCTCGCCCAGAATCTCCGCGGTGACCTGGTAATGGCCAAGCTCGCCCGGATCGCTGATGACCTTGCCATCATCGACGACGAGCACGGCCGGCAGCGTCACGCTGGAACCGATCTCACCGGCAAGCGTGTCGACGGTGAGGACGTCGTCCACCGACGCCTTCTCCTGCCTGCCACCGCAGCGCACGATCGCGTACACCGAAGAACTCTCTCTCTGCTTGTGCGGGCCCAACGCGCTGTTCCGCGGGCTTGCGGACCACAGGCACGAAGAGGGGCTCGCCAGCTTTGCACCGGGCACCCTGGGAACCCAGCCCTGGAACCTTCCTGTGCGCTGGCATCTCAGGCTATCAGACCCCGGCTGCCGCCGATGCCTCTGGCGGCGCCTGCCCGTCGGTGCTCACGGCCGCATCCGGCGGTCCCGGTTCCCGGGTGGCGGCCCGCCGCCGGCGCCGGCCGCCGAACGACTGGCTCGCCGTCGCGCCGTTCCCGGCCGGCTCGGCGGCTCCGTCCTGGTCAGCGCCATGACCGGTCGCGGGCTTGGCCGGGGCGGCAGCATCGCCGCCGCTGGCCGGGGCGGTATCGCCGGATGTGACCGGGCTGGCGGCGGCGGTGCCGGCCGTCGCGGTGCCGACCGTGGCGGTGCTTTCCGTGGCGGTGCTTTCCGTGGCGGTGCTGGCCGCGGGAGACTCGGCGGTGCGGGCCGCGGGCCTGTCCTCCGTCTTGCCGGCGTCCGTCTTGCCGCCGGCGTCGGCGCCGCCGG
>Ga0066709_100003893_pt1 | contig 11688 bp, 10 predicted proteins | sample GraSoiAngelo_158_FD_79665 | JGI IMG/M metagenome (GOLD analysis project Ga0066709, IMG submission 79665) | Grasslands soil microbial communities from the Angelo Coastal Reserve, California, USA - 14_1009_16_30cm | ecosystem: Environmental > Terrestrial > Soil > Grasslands | place: USA... | reverse complement strand
GCGTCGCAGCTTCGGAAGCGATTTGCGAAATTGCGTGGGAGAGCGACCGACGATTCGCTTAAACGCGCGATTGAAGTTCGTCATGGATTGAAATCCGCATGCGAAGGCAGCTTCGCTAATTCGTGAGTTTGGATTGAGCAAAAGCGTCTTCGATTTCTCCACTCGAACTCTCGAGAGGTAGTCGATGAAATTTATCCCGGTCGCTTGCTTGAACATCTTGCAAAAGTAATGCCTGCTAATATTAGCCGCGTGGGCTACCCGCCCGAGCGACAGCGGCTCCGCCTGATACTTCTCGATGAATTGCCGCGCTCGCGCGATGTTCGCGGACTCGTCCTTTTCGCGCCGTACAACCAGTTGATTCGATAAGATCGAAAGGTGTTGCGCAAAAATACTCAGTAGCCGCAACATCGCGCGATACCGGTCCGGCGATAAAACGCACGTCCGAAAATAAGCTCGCTCAAGCTGCTTCCAATCCGTCTTGTAGCCCCACGCGCGAAGCTGCCGGGTAATGGTCGCGAAGTGTTTCTTTGTTGGGTTCTTGAGCATCACTTCGCCCGTCTCGAGAAAACCAAGAATGTGGTCCCCTACGTACACCGGCACTGCACTTTCGGAGAGTCCCGCAAACCAGGTAACGGTGCGCGTCGTCGAGTCCGGTTCTCGAGATGCGTCGGTCTGGGCTCTTAAGCACGCGGCGCGAGCCTTGTTGAAACGAGCCAGGATTGACGCGAGTGAGTCGCGATCCTCTTTTCCATGGTGTGCCGGCGACCAGGAATCGTGTCCTCGGATATTAAGCGGCAAACCCATGGCTTCGCTGAAAGCCCGTTCGTAATCTTTGAAAATCTGCGAGCGCGAAAGATGTCGCATGACTTCCTGGTCAGAGGATCGGGACGCGCCTCGTTTGCTCATTACGCCTTTCGAAGCGGTACGTCTAACCGCACGTCGCATCACCGTGCGCATCCTAAAACGCGAACCCTCTCAGCGGCAGGTTGTCCTGCTTGAAGCCCTTGCGCAATGTATCCATTGCCGAACGTCTGCTGCTTAACATGGCGAGTCTGATTTGCGGGTGAAGCGCGAAGCTGCCGGAAAAGCGCAGATCGACATTTAGAGCGTTTATGTCGCTTGAAATAAATCGCGCTGCTTTGTTTGGCTGTTGGCTGCATTTTCGTTACGGGATTTTATACAAACTCCGCTCGTCCCTCAGTTCGCTGCGCGCTTGCTCACAACCATTGTAAGCCGGGCGACGATCCTTGTCGCCGGGTAAAATGACTAGAAAAATTACGTTCGATCCGCTACACGATTTGCTTCAGCACGCCAAACATGAAGTGGTCGAAAGAAACTTGACGCTGCGGGGCGCCCGGTTGGCCCCTGCCAGCCGGTTGCACTCGCTACCGTCGCACGGGGGATTTCGGGCCTCGTAAGCGGCTTGCGAGCACGCCCTGTCAGCCGCTGCAACAATTCCTCTCGTTTTCGCCGCGGAAGTATTACACCGGCGCGGTGTCGATTCAGTTTACTACCTGTTCGAGTGCGCGATGAGTAGCAGCGATAGGTCTGTTGGATGCCGTTCGCGTCGAAGCGGCGAGCAGTTTCGCGAGGAGCGCCTCGTAAGAATCACACTTGGGGCTTTCGCCGTTGGACTCGACCCATTCAGGATGTTGGATCCGCAGATCGTCGTGAATCTGTTGCTGGAGCTCGGTGTAGGTGTGGATTTCGTGATACATGGCTATTGTCCTGGCAAGATTCAAGTGTGGCGCGTGACGGTTCCGACAAAGGGCTCGCCAGAATCGTCGACGAAGGTTGGCGTCCTGAGCGCGCGGTACGGCCAAGTGAGGGCATTCCAAAGGGCGGCACGTGTGTGCTTGCGGTGTGCACGACGCTCGGCCAACTGGATTACTTTGTAACGCTGGCGCTGCAGCAACACGCCGAGCAGTCCGCTTTGCGCAAGGGTCGGGATCAAATTTCTCATAACGAAGTCTTTCTAATTTTTTTGTCCGAAGACTTTGTAATTTACCGCGTCGGTGAGCGCGCTCTGGGCGTATTTTCCGAAAGATTAACCGTTTCTTGCTGCGCGAATCTCCGACTCAGAAGGGAGCCAACGAATCTTTGACGCCTGCTCTCTGGTCTATCTTGTAAAATACTTTGCGACGAGAGACTGCGCGCCCGGGGGGGTGCCCATCCATGTCCCGGCTTCCCAGTACGTTCCATTGTATCTGGGCTGCCCCGCCGCGCTCGACCGGAAAGCACTCCTCACAGGTCGTGATCGCAGTCCACCGGCCATGTCGCTCATCCCAATCGCCTGCGAAACGTGGCGAAAACTTTCTTGACACGGCGACCGGCGCCAGCTGGAATAGTTTCCATGAAATCTCCCACTTATTTCCGTATCAGAGCCGTTGCAGCGACTGCGGTTTTTGTCCTCTCGCTGGCCACGGCCACCGCAGCGACGACCAACGTCATCTTTAGCTTCGAAGAGGATGAAGGCGAGTATGCCGACACCGATTTGGAGACGGACAGCGCTGGTAACATTTATGGCACGACGGTGCTCGGCGGGGATTTTGGAGGTGGCACAGTTTTTCGGCTCAGCCCGACACCTGATGGCTGGGTGCACACCGTGCTGTATAGCTTCACGGGTGGCGCCGATGGAGGCGAGCCGTACAAAGGAGTCACACTCGATCGCGAAGGTAACTTATACGGCACGGCAGTTACGGGCGGGTCAGGCAGCTGTGAAGGCGGTTGCGGCGTGGCTTACAAGCTAACGAACTCCGGGGGGACTTGGACCCAGACAGTGATTCATGCTTTCACCGGCGGAGACGATGGCTCTGGCCCCGGGGCAAGGCTGACAGTGGATCGGAGCGGCAATGTCTACGGGATGGCCCCAACCGGTGGCGCGTACGGCTTAGGTACCATTTACAAGATCCATCAGGTACAAGGTGGAGCTTGGACCCTTAAGGTCATTCACGCTTTTACGGGCGGCGCGGACGGAGCCACAGGCTCGGCTGGAAGGATGATTTTGCGCAATGGCCACCTCTATGGCGCGGCTACCACCGGGGGCACTTATGGAAGCGGAGTTGTTTTCGAGCTCACGCCGAGGGGAGTTGGAGAGTGGGATTTCAGGACGATTTATTCCTTCAGGGGCCAACCGGACGGGAGTTTTCCGTATGGCGCGCTGCTCTTCGATGCTTCGGGTAATATCTACGGAACCACTTATTATGGGGGAGCTAATGGTATCGGCGCTGTTTACAAGCTGTCTCGTCGGCCTGTCGGCGAATGGAATGAGAACGTACTCTATAGCTTCCAAGGCGGAACCGACGGTAATAGCCCCATCAGCAATCTTGTTTTTGACGGAGTTGGCAATCTCTATGGGACTACGAGTGAGGGAGGTTTGGGCAGTGGCACCATCTTTGAGCTAAGTCCCGTTGGCGGTGGCCAGTGGACTGAGACTGTAGTTCATCTCTTCCAGGGTCCTCCAGATGGCGCGTTTGCCTACAACGGGATGGTCGTCGATCGGGTCGGAAACTTTTACGGCGCCACCGTTCATGGGGGCGATAACGACGACGGGTCCATCTATAAGTTCACGCCGTGAGTACGCAAAGGGCTAGTTAGAACTTGCCGGATGGCAGTAGGTGCAGCCGCCGAAAAGAAGCTCGCGACTTGCTGAATGCAAGTCACCGGGACACATTTAGCGGTACATCAAAGGACAACCCCAGGCCAGTGACGATAGTTTTCAACGGAGCGTCGGCTAGGCCGAGGGGTTTTACCGACCGTAGTGCTTGTCGTTTTTCTTCGGTAGAGATTGCATTGCACGGCCTGCTCGATTGATCAGGCCAAGCCTGTGGCGCTCGGCCTCCGCCATCGCAATTTTTATCAAGACTTCATCGGTTGGCCGCACCCATTCCATCGGCATCGCATTACAATCTTCCGTCGGACAAATGATGCGCAGCAGCCCGTTTTCACGTGTGCTCTCAATCACCTTGATTTCCCGCCCAGTGATGATTTCGCCGCAAACGAGGCAATAACGTTTCTCATCCAGAAAGTGCCACTGCCGGAATCGATCGAGTCGTTGCAAGACGTCCAGTTTTTCTTCATCGGATAATTTGATCGGAGAAACAAGCGCCATGGCCAAAGCATGCTGTTCTACCAATTGTCGCACAATCCGGCGAATGCCGGATTGGCGTATCGGTCAAAATCTTAGCTAGCACCGGCCATGCCGCTCATCCGAATCGCTCCATTGATTCGCTTTCTCTCGAAAGCTCACCCCTTCGGGTCACCCATCTACGTCACTGCGTCCCAGCACGTTCCGTTCGCGAGCACGGCATTTGGCATTCAGAGAAATGGAATTTCCGAGACCGATTCCGAAGCACGGATTCAGGACGCAACAAAAACTTGGAACCGGCGAAGAATCCGCCTTCGAGTTTGCTACGGCCCGACAGGGGGGCGAGTGTTGAGGCCTTATGGGAAACAGCAAAGGCAGAGACAACGCTAAGAAACGCGCAAGACGCCGGAAAAAGACTGAGCGCCTCGCGCTCGCCAAGAAAAAGAAGGCGGGGAAATAACGTCCTTGCGACTTGAGCTTCTTAGTGCCCATCTATGTCACGGCTTCCCAGCACGCTCCATTAAGACTCGCTCGTTGCCCACACTCGCTGACTGCTTCCCTGCAGCTTTAGCTTCTGCGGTGATAGGGGAGTTATTCGCTAGAAAAACGTTTGCGCTATAATTCGGCTTCCTCACCTCGATTTTCGCGCTGGCCGCTGAAGCCGGGCTTCGGCCAGATCGATATCACGTTGAATTCGGCGCAAGGCCTGATCGTTAATGGCCTCTTCGTTACGCAGTTCGATCACGGTGTCGCGTTCTGTTTGTAACACTTCGCGGGCTAATTCTTCAAAGTCTTCCGAGAACAATCTGCTGACGCCTTCTTCATCCGGGGCTTCACTGCGAAGTTGCCGGATACGGTCTTCGTATTCCGAGCGAAGGCGTTCAATGGTCTTGGGCCTGGCTCGATTCGACGATGCGATTGCTTCGAGACGAGCCAGGGCTGCTTCGTTGGCCTTCAAACGCGCCAGTCTCTCTTCTTTTTCCGTCACCCGATCGTCCACAACTTTCAGCCAACGCACCAGGGGCGTAAGAGTGAGTCCTTGCAGAACGAGCGTTGCGAAAATGACGCAGAACGTCAGCAAGAGGATGAGATCGCGTCCGGGGAATGGTTCGCCATTGGCCAGGACAAACGGGATCGCCAGCGCGCCGGCAAGCGAATCCGCCCCGCGCATCCCGGTCCATGCGATCAACGCAGTGTGTTGCCAGGGAGCGCGGTTTTTATGGCGGAACGTTCGGCTCAACAGGCGCGGCAAATAGGTGGCCCCGAACACCCAGACAAAACGAACCAGGACGATGAGCAAAACAAACGCGATCGCCAGCCAAGCCACGCGAGTCACGGTGCCCGGAGCGAGCGCTTGGACAACCTGCGGCAGTTGAAGACCGATGAGCATGAAAAGTATTCCGTTCAGAATAAACGTGACCATTTCCCAAACAGGCAGCGCTTGGAGTCGCATACGCCCGCTCAAGATGCGCGGGGCGCGCCACCCGTAATAAATGCCGGCAATCACGACTGCGAGGATTCCGGAGACATGCAGCCTTTCACCGGCGAAGTAGGCAACGTACGGGGTAAGAAGGGAGAACATTGTTTGAACGGGCGGATCGTCTAACCGCTTTTGCAATTGCGTTGCGAGCCAGCCCACGGCGAGACCAACACAGACGCCGCCCGCGGCGACAAAAAGAAACTGCAAGCTCGCCTGCCCCAGTGAAAAGGTGCCGGTCAGCACGGCGGCCACTGCAAAACGGAACGAGATAAAAGACGTGGCGTCGTTTATCAGACTTTCTCCTTCGAGAATGACAATGATCTTCCGGGGCACCCGCAGATTTTGAGTCACGGCCAGCGCGGCCACGGCGTCGGGCGGCGAAATGATGGCGCCGAAGACAAAACCCACCGCCAAAGGCAACCCGACCAGGGCGTGGAACAGATAAGCAGTCGCCGTCATCGTCAAAAGGACCAAAACGATTGCCAGGGGGAGAATCGAGCGAAGATTCGCTCGGAAATCTCTCCAGGACGTGAAGATTGCGGCGGGATAGAGCAGGGGCGGAAGAAACAGATTAAAGACCAGTTGCGGTTCGAGATGAATCGCAGGAAGGCCGGGAACCAGAGCGAGGACCACACCACCGATGGTCAACAGAATTGGATATGGGACTCGGATTTTCCGGGCAACGAGCGCCAGCAGAGCGACCGTGACGAGACAAATCAGGATTAATTCGGTTTTCTCTACCATAGTTCCGATTGCGTCCGAGCTCACCGGAACTAAATCAGGCGTCCAGGCACGAGTAAAGTGATCCGGTCGCCACGGCGAGCGGACTGCGGTCGGACGTCAGCCAGGTTCCTGTTGCCAACAAGAATCGCACATGGTTGTCTCCCCCGAAGCATGGCCAGGCAATTCAAACCCGGGCGTTTTTTTGTGATGATGGGAGCGGCGGCGTTCGTGGTGTGTGGCGTGACGGCGTTTTACACTCATCGCGCGGCTCACGGCAGAACGGCGGGCGAGCGGGCGGCTTATGCAATCGGGGAGAAGTCGGGAGAGCAGGCGCCGGCCGGGGCAAAGTTGCCGACGGACGCTGACTTGAACATGATGGCTCAGCAGTATTTCAAGCAGCAAGGGTCCGGCGAACAGCAGAGTTGGGACTTGGCCTTCGAGAACGGTTACACGGACGGGTTCAAGAAGACGCATCACCGGCAGTGACCCCGCTCGATGAAACTTTGTTGGCCATGGATAAACGCAGATTCGCGCGAATACGGCCGGCTACTGAAGCCCTGTATCTGTGTTCGATCTATGTCTATCTGTGGCTAAAGCTCTGAGCTGCCTGCCATGAACCCGCCACCTTTACCCGTTCAGAAACGCTTCCCCTGGATTCTCTATTGGATCGTTCTTGTCCTCATCCTTGTCGTAGCGTTTGCGCCGGTGGGGTCTGTGGTGGCGTGTAGTTTAATCGCTAAGGCACATGGCTGCCGCGTGGATGAAGGCTCGGTGCATCCCTGCGTGATCAATGGAAAAGACTATGGGCAGCTGCTTTACACCCTTGGTGTGATGGGCTGGCTGATGCTCGTCATGCTGCCAGCCGGAGCATTCGCGTTCTTTCTTTGGCTGATCGTTCTTATTTTTCATCGAGCAAATTGGCGAAGGCGCACCGCGGCTAAGCTCTAGTAGCCCTTCCGCAAATACAAAGCGCGATCGCATTCTTTAGATTGAAATCAAGCCAGCGAATCCGGCGAGTGATGTCTTTGCGGTTGCCGAAGCAGCGCCGCAGCTATAACCAAAGTGGTATGACGATAGAGCGCCACCGGACAGCTATCTATCGGTTCGTTCAAATACAAATCTCCTTGCTATCGGCAGTGCTCATCTTTGCCGTGATCGCATTCGGACGGAACACAAAGAATGCCGCAGACGCGAGCGCGCCTGCGGCAGCGATTTCGGGGCGCGTCCGAGGCACCGTATTCCGCGACTGCCCGGATTGCCCCGAGATGGTGGTGATCCCGGCGGGCAATTTCACGATGGGTTCGTCGGCGTCGGAGAAATCCTGGGCGGCAAGTCATGGTGCCAACCCGGAATCGGTATCTGATGAATCGCCGCAACATCGTGTTTCGCTGCGATCCTTCGCATTGGGGAAGTACGATGTGACGCGAGGCGAATACGCGGCGTTCGTACGCGAGACAGGGTATCCCGCAGGTGACGGATGCTTTGAGTCTAGCATGCCGAAGTCGAGCAAGCGAGCACGTGCCAGTTGGCAGAATCCTGGCTTCGGTCAGACCGAGCGCGATCCGGTCACGTGCGTGAGTTGGCAGGATGCGCGAGCCTATACCTCTTGGCTGAATGACAAGTTGCGTCGGCCCGGCTCGACCTCGGCTGATGGAGCTTATCGGTTGCCCAGCGAATCGGAATGGGAATATGCGGCGCGGGCGGGGACGACCACGCGATTCTGGTGGGGTGACGACGACAGCGGTGAGCCGACTATGCCTGGTACAAAGGCAATTCCGGCGGTCAAACTCAGCCGGTAGGTTCGAAGCCCGCGAACGGGTTCGGTCTTCACGACATGGTGGGCGATGTCTGGCAATGGACGGAAGATTGTTATGCTGAAAGCTATGCCAACGCGCCGACGGATGGGAGTGCAAGCGAAGCGGGAAAGGACTGCCTCCGTGTCGATCGGGGCGGCTCCTGGCTCTACTCTTCGTGGCTCCTCCGCTCAGCCACCCGCGAGAGAAACCCCGCTGGTTATCGAGACGTCATTATGGGATTGCGCCTGGCCAAAACGCTCCAAGGCACAGAGAGGCCTGCGCCCGCGAGCGCGCCTCAGGCGCAACAGCCTCCGGCTGCACGTGTCATTGACCTTAAGACCTCAGACGGCACCGTCCTGAAAGGAAGTTACTTTGCCGCGGCCAAGCCGGGCCCTGGTGTGCTGCTGCTGCACCAGATCAACCGGACACGCAAGGCGTGGGATGACTTAGGCGCGCAACTGGCGGCTGCTGGAATCAACACGCTAACACTCGATCTGCGCGGGTTTGGCGAAAGCGGCGGCCCGCCCTACGACAAGGCGACGAGCGAGGGGATGTCCCAGCAACGCAAGATGTGGCCTGGCGACATTGACGTAGTGTGGCAATACTTGGTTTCGCAGCCGGGCGTTAAACGCGATGTCATCGGTGTGGGAGGAGCCGGGGCACTTGGCGTCGATAATTCCGTCGAGACGGCGCGCCGACATTCCGCCGAGGTGAAATCGCTGGTATTGCTTTCCCGAGAGACCTTACAAGATGGTCTGCAATTTCTGCGTCAAGCAGCGCAACTGCCTGAACTATTCGTCGTGGCCGACGATGACGAATATCCTCCCACAGTCGAAGCGATGGAATTGCTTTACGTCACCGCGTCGAACCCAGGCAAGAAGTTCGTGCACTACTCTGCGTCGCAAGACGCGCCTTGGATATGGTATGAACCCTTCGACATCGGCAAAGTTCCCGCCAACGGCAGTCACGGAACCGACCTGTTCAAAATCCATCCCGAGCTCTCCGGCATCATTGTGGATTGGTTTGTGACTACGCTGATCAAGACACCGGGTCACGCGCCGGCGGACACCGTGGCATCTGCGCCAATCCTTAATCAAATCCGAATGCCCGGTGGAGTCGCCCAAGTCACGCAGCAACTGACGGAAGCCCGTCGGAGAGATCCCAAGGCGCAGTTGTTCCCGGAAATTACCGTAAGCATCATCGGCCAAGACCATATGCGTGCGGGCGAGCCGAAGTTAGCGCTCGAGATCTTTAAGCTCAACCTCCTCGCATATCCCTGGTCGGCTGACGCAAATGATAACCTCGCCGATGCGTATTTGGCAGACGGCCAGAAGGATCTGGCACGGCAATATGCCGAAAAGGCATTGGCTCTGCTGGATTCTCATGCGGCGCCAGCGTCATCCTGGACCGATACGGAGCCGTACCGTGGTGAGATTCGCCGCGACGCGCAGAAGATTCTCAAGAAGCTTAGTGAGAGACAGCGATAAGATTCTTTTTCCTGGATCAACGCTGCGGCGGCCGCGCCGGAAGCAGCGCAGTTAAACTAGAGGACAGATGTCAGGACTCAGTCACTGGACACGGCAATTGAAATCTCTACGATGTTTGTCGTTTGCGACAGAGTCATGAATAAGGCCTCCGAACTCCGCCTCGCCAAACGCATGGCGCGTCTCGGCACCGAGACCGCGTTCGAAGTTCTGGTGAAAGCGCGAGCGCTGGAGGCAAAGGGCCGCGACATCGTCCATCTCGAGATCGGGGAGCCCGATTTCGATACACCGGGCAACATCATCGAGGCGGCTACCGACGCGCTGCACAAGGGCTTCACCCACTACGGACCTTCGGCCGGTTTGCCGCAACTGCGTGAAACCATCGCGCAGTACGTGAGTGAGACGCGCCGGGTAAAAGCTACGCCCGAAGAGGTGGTCGTTGTCCCCGGCGGTAAGCCCATCATTTTTTTCACCATTCTTGCGCTGGTGGAAGACGGCGATGAGGTCATCTATCCAAATCCCGGATTCCCCATCTACGAATCGATGATCAACTACGTCGGCGCGAAGGCGGTGCCGATCCGTTTACGCGAGGAGATGGATTTCCGGCTCGACGTCAACGAGCTCGACGGACTGATCAACGACCGCACCAAGCTCATTATTATGAATTCGCCACAGAACCCGACCGGTGGCGTGTTGACGAAGGACGACATCGACGGCATCGCGCGCGCGATCGGCGATCGCAACATCATGGTGTTGAGCGACGAGATCTACAGTCGCCTCATCTTCGAGGGTGAGCACCATTCCATCATGTCGGTGGACGGGATGAAGGAGCGTTGCATTTTGCTCGACGGTTTCTCCAAGACTTACGCCATGACCGGCTGGCGTATGGGCTACGGCGTAATGCGCGCCGACCTGGCGACGCACGTCGCGCGGTTGATGACCAACTCCAACTCTTGCACTGCCAGTTTCACGCAAATCGCCGGCATCGAAGCGCTCTGCGGGCCGCAGGCATCGGTCGACGCGATGTGCGCCGAGTTCAAGAGACGGCGCGACGTAATGGTTGCCGGCCTCAACAAGATCAAAGGTTTCTCCTGCCGCTTGCCCAAGGGCGCGTTCTACGTTTTCCCCAACATCAAGCAAACCGGGTGGCCATCGAAGAAACTGGCCGACGCGCTGCTTGACGATGCCGACGTCGCCGGGCTGTCTGGTACCGCCTTCGGCGATTTTGGCGAAGGCTATTTACGCTTCAGCGTGGCCAACTCGATCGAGAACATCGAGAAAGCGCTCGATCGCGTCGGCGCCTGGGCAAAGAAAAATCTGTGAAGCCAGAAACGAGTGACGAAGCAGTCCCTGTTTTACACGACTTAATTCGGTAAATCCTATCGAGTTTTCCTGCGTTCCTGGTTTGTTGAGACATTGTTGTATGGCCGAGAAGAAACGTTTTCGCGTGTTTGCGACTTCCCGGATCGGGGATCCGGCGGAGAACCGACTGCGCGAGCGGGGTTATGATCTGGATGTTTACGAAGGCCCCGAGGCGCCGCCGAAGAAGCTGATCATAGAGAAAGTGAAGAGCGGCATCGACGCGTTGATCACAACACTCCGCGATCCGATCGACGCCGAGGTTTTCGAAGCAGGGAAAAGCTCGCTCAAGGTCGTGGCCCAGATCGCAGTCGGGTTCGACAATATCAACCGCGGCGACGCCAACAAATACAAGATACCATTCACGAACACCGCCGACGTGCTCACCGAAGCAACTGCCGAGTTCGCGTTTTTCATGATGGGGATGCTGGCGCGCAAGATGTGGCAGAGTGAACGCCTGGTGCGGGAACGGAAGTGGCCGTCGTGGCACCCATTCCTGCCGTTCCTCGGCGACGAGGTCACTGGCAAGACCATCGCCATCATCGGCACCGGACGCATCGGCCTGGCGATGATCAAGAAATGTTCGGGTTTCGACATGAACATGCTGTGTTACGACCCGGCCTATCACAATGACAGGTACATCGCGTCGATCCAGGAGCTGATGGACCTGCGCCACGCCAGGGGGATCCAGAAGGAGAAGACCTGGATCAAGTACGTGGACTTCGAAGAGGCGATGCGCGGCGCTGATTACGTGAGTAT
>Ga0066709_100003891_pt1 | contig 11690 bp, 17 predicted proteins | sample GraSoiAngelo_158_FD_79665 | JGI IMG/M metagenome (GOLD analysis project Ga0066709, IMG submission 79665) | Grasslands soil microbial communities from the Angelo Coastal Reserve, California, USA - 14_1009_16_30cm | ecosystem: Environmental > Terrestrial > Soil > Grasslands | place: USA... | reverse complement strand
GAATGTCCCCGGGCATCGAATGGGGACAAGAGGAAGAAGACGATGAAGATGGTTCAGCGAATCAGGTTGGTGCGAGTAGATTCGATCGTGAAATCCATGGTGTTAGTTGCACTCGTCGTCGGCGCAACGGCCGGGTGCGCCACCCTGCAAGCCGCCGACACCCGCTCGACCGAAACGTTGCTGAATGCCGCAGGTTCGCCTGGGGCTGGGGCCCAGGCTGGAGCTGGGGCTACCGGGGTTCCCGGCAGGACCCCTCGTACGCGTGGCCCTGATCGGTCGCCGCCCAGCCGGCATGTGAGCTTCTGCGGTCCGCTCACGTGCCGGCTGGGCGTAGTTGCTGGTCACTCGCCGAACGCCGAGGCCTCCGGGGCGTCCACGGCGGCTCCCGGGGCGACCGGGGTGATGCTGTTGAGCTCGTTGCGGTCGTTCGTCTGAACGAAGTCGACCAGCACTCGCATGCCCTCCTTCAGGTTGGCGAGCATCCGGGCATCCATCGTGTGCAGCTCGGTGCCGTTGGTTAGCTGGACGATGTCCGCGGCCCGGTCGATGTAGCTGATCGTGCCAACCTCGCGGCCGGCCGAGCCGGCGTCTGGACCACCGGCCATCGCCGGGCCGAACGAGACGGCCACCCCCAGAACCATGGTTGCGAGCAACGCGCGGTACCTCATTGTCGTCCTCCTTTGTCCGAGCTGTGCTCGGCTCTGGATCGTTCCAGTCCTTGGGAGGACGGCAGCGTGCGCGTCGTGACGCGCGTTCCTGCTGAACTGAACGAAGCACGGTGGATGCGGCAGCGTCGTCATGGCGGTCATGGCGCCGTCGTGCCCGCCCAGCTTCCCGTGAGCAGGCTCGCCAACCCAGCCGAGCCGTTGCTCGATTCGCTCGTCGGTCCACGGGCCGCGCGACATGTCAGACCCGCCCGGCCAGGCCGTGGACGATCATCTCGACCGCCAGGGCGCCGATGGCGACGGCGAGCAGCACACGCAGCGCGGCCGTGTTCACGGCGACGAACAGCCGACCGCCGGCGAACGCGCCGACCAGGACGCCGAGCATCACCGGCATCGCGAGACCGGGATCGGTGTAGCCGCGACTCAGGTAGATACTGGCGCTCACGGCGGCGGTCACGCCGATCATGAAGTTGCTCGTCGTCGTCGAGACCTTGAACGGCAGCCGCATGATCCGATCCATCGCGAGCACCTTCAGCGCGCCGGAACCGATCCCCAGGGAGACCGGACAGTATCCCGGCCACGGCCATGAGTTCCCAGGTCAGGCCCACTCGCTGCGGGTAATACGTCTGGCGGCCGTCGACCAGGGCGTATGTCGAGTTCATGCCGAGACGCGTGGCCGTCGAGTCCGGGAGGAGGACCGCGGCCGGCTCCCGGCGGGCGCGCATCGTGACGCACGCGGAGTACAGTAGAAAGAGACCGAAGACCACGACGAGCGCCGAGGTCGGAACGACACCGGCCAGCGATGCGCCCGCCAGCGCGCCCGCGGTCGTCGGCACCTCCAGGAAGCCCTCGCGGTCCGCCGACGTTGTGACGGCGTCGGGCCGCCCACGGTTTCGGCGTCACGTTCGCCGCATCGTCGCCGTCCCAAGCGTGAACGAGCCGTCCTGCCGCGGAGGTGCAGGGAGACATGGCGATACGCGCGGTGACGAAGGTGGCGCTGGCCAGACCGAGGATCTCCTGGTCGCGGCCGGGTTCACGATGCACGCCTCCCATGAGGCCGCGCGCACGTCGGCACCGTGACGCCGCGCTACCGGCTCGTCAGCCGCATCACGGACTGCGCCGTGCAGTACGCCTACGCCGGCCCCGACAACTGCCGGTCTGTCTACGTCTGCGGCGGCCGGGAATACGCGCAGTATCAGCGCCCCGCCACCGAACGCCGGATCGCGCGGGAACGACTCTGGGGAGCCGAAGACGGGTGGGCGCCGCAGTCCTGGGGAGCCTGGTGGTGGCCGCGGGACTGACGGCGCCGGCACCGTGGTGGGACGCGCGTGCGCACGCTGCTGCGTGATGCCTGGACCATCGCGCGCCCGTACTGGTTCTCGGGCGAGCGCTGGGCCGGCCGCGGGTTGCTGGCCCTCGTCATCGCGCTGACGCTCGGGCTCGTCTACATCAACGTCCTGCTCAACCGCTGGAACGCCACCTTCTACAACGCGCTCCAGAACCGGGACTACGCCGTGTTCATCCGGCAGCTCGTCCGGTTCTCGTGGCTCGCCGGCGCCTACATCGTCGTCGCGGTCTACCAGCTCTATGTCAACCAGATGCTGCTGATCCGCTGGCGGCGCTGGCTCACGGAGCGCTACCTCGGCGCCTGGCTGACCGATCGCGCCTACTACCGGATGCAGCTCGTGGACGGTGAGGCGGACAATCCCGACCAGCGTATCGCCGACGACGTTCGCCTCTTCGTTGCGGACACCCTGACGCTGGCCATCGGCGGCCTGCGGTCCGCCGTCACGCTCGTCTCGTTCGTCGCCATCCTGTGGGGATTGTCGGGACCGCTCGCCGTTCGGCTCGGGGGCATCGCGCTCACCGTCCCCGCGTACCTCGTGTGGGCGGCTCTCCTGTATGCCGTGGTCGGCACGTGGCTGACCGATCGGATCGGTCGCCCGCTCGTCCGGCTGAATTTCGAGCAGCAGCGCTACGAGGCCGACTTCCGCTTCGGCCTCGTCCGCTTTCGGGAGAACACCGAGGGCGTGGCCCTCTACCGTGGCGAGGCCGACGAGCTGCGCGGCTTTCGTCACCGGTTCGGTGCCGTGGTTGGCAACTGGTGGTCGATCATGCGCCGGCAGAAGCGCCTGACGTGGCTCACCGCCGGGTACGCGCAGGCCGCGGTCATCTTTCCGTTCGTCGTCACCGCGCCCCGGTACTTCCGGGGCGAGATCCCGCTCGGCGGCCTCGTGCAGACGGCGACCGCGTTCGGCCAGGTGCAGGATGCGCTGAGCTTCATCGTCTCCTCGTACACCGACATCGCCGAGTGGCGGGCCGTGGTGCGGCGCATCGCGGGCTTCGAGCGCGCCCTCGCGCGCGTGCGCCCCCCCGCCGCGATCGACGGTGGCATCGCGCGCGCGGACGGTGACGGCGCGCGGCTGGTGGTTGAGCGCCTGGCGATCGACCGGCCGGACGGACAGCCGCTGCTGGCCGGCGTGAGCCTCGTGGTCGAGCGCGGCGACACCGTGCTGCTGTACGGGCCGTCGGGCGTCGGCAAGAGCACGCTGATCCGCGCCATCGCCGGCATCTGGCCCTACGGGCGCGGCGAGATCCGGATGCCGCCCGACGCCCGCCTCCTCTTCTTGCCCCAGAAGCCCTACCTGCCGATCGGCACGCTACGACAGGTGCTGAGCTATCCGACGCCCGCGGATGGCGTGGATGACCACACACTGCGCGCCACGCTCGCGGCGGTGGGCCTGCCGGCGCTCGCGGAGCGGCTCGACGAGTCCGGCCACTGGGCGCTGCGGCTCTCTCCGGGCGAGCAGCAGCGCATCGCGTTCGTGCGCGTGCTCGTTCAGCGGCCCGAGTGGCTGTTCCTCGACGAGGCCACCGCGGCGGTGGACGAGGCGACGGAATGCCGTCTCTATCGGCTGCTGCGCGAGCGGCTGCCGGCAACCGCCGTGTTCAGCGTCGGACACCGGGAGACGCTTCGTGCGTTCCACGCCCGCCAGCTCGTGATGCGGCCCGGCACGGATGGAGCCGCCTCGATCGGCGAGGCGGTCGACGTATCCCGACCCGACCGAAGGAGGGTAGATGCCGACCCAACCAACGTCGGGTAGAAGGGTGGCATCTCGCGCCGTAGGCTTCGCGGCAGATCGACATTCACGAGCGACGCGAGGACAGCGAGATGAGCCTGCAGATGGTACTCGACCGACAGACCGACCACGTCGAAGCGCGGCGACACACCGACCAGGATCACGATCTTCTGGAATCGCTCCGGCGTCGCGAGCCGACGGCGGCGGAGCGGCTCGTCAGCCGGTACGGCGAGCGCGCGTATCGGCTCGCCATCGGCATCACCGGCAACGGGCACGACGCGGAGGAAGTGGTGCAGGACGCGTTCTGGACCGTCGTGCGCAAGATCGACGGCTTCCGCGGCGAGTCGATGTTCGGGTCGTGGCTGTACCGGATCGTGGCAAACGCGGCCTACCAGAAGCTACGCGGCCGGCGGAGCCGCCGGGACGACATCTCGCTGGACGAGGTGCTGCCGCCGTTCGATGAGCGCGGCCACCACGTCGCCCCGGTCGCCGACTGGTCGCCCCGCACGGCCGACCCCGCCATGCAGGCCGAGCTTCGGTCGGCGCTGAGCGCGGCGATCGACGAGCTGCCGGCCGCCTACCGGACCGTGCTGGTGCTGCGGGACATCCACGGGCGCTCGCCCCTGGAGATCGCCGAAGCGCTCGGGCTCAGCCCCGCGGTCGTCAAGACGCGCACGCATCGGGCGCGGTTGTTTCTGCGTAAGCGGCTCACCGAGTACACGACGACGCGCGCCGTCCGGCCGGCGCGCTCCCCGCAAGAATGCGAAGTCACGCACGTCGCGGGATAGCCGTCACAAGGAGCGGAGAACGATCGATGACGTTCAAACGGACGGGTTGGCTGCTGTTGATCGCTGCTGGTCGGCGGCGGCGCGACAGTGCCGGCCGGTCCCAGCGTGACCCTGATGCCCGGCACCAAGAAGTCGTTCGCCCGGTTCCAGCGTGACGATGTCGCCTGCCGGCAGTGGGCTACTGGTATTACTGCGCGAGCGCCAAGGCGTACTACCCATACGTCAGCGAGTGTCCCGAAGGCTGGAGGCCGGTGGTGCCACAGGCTCCCGCCTCATGACCCTGCGCCGGCGAAGTTCCTCGACGAGGTCGCCGCCGGCGAACGGCGGGTGCAACGTCATCGGCTCGTTCTGCACGGCACGATGGCCTGATCCGTCACCCCGGTCCTGAGGACGGCGTCTACAGAGTAGAAGCATGGCGCGCCGAGGCCGGCGCACCTGGAGGACATCATGGTTGGACTTCGAAGCAGCACGATCGTCGTGGCCATCTGTGCCACGCTCGCGGCCAGTGCCGCGTACGCAGAGGACAGCCCGTTCGTCGGACGCTGGCACTGGAACCCGGCGCACTCCATGCTGCCGCCCGGCGAACCGGCGCCGAAGGACGTCGTCAGCGAGATCTCGCGCGCAGACGGACAGTCGGTGTCGTGGACGGTGACGATCGTCACGCCGGACGATCAGCAACACGTGGTGTCGTTCCAGGCCGAGCCCGGCGGCAGCGCTCCGCACGGTCGCGATACGAGCGCCTCCGCCCGCATGGCCGATGAAACGCTTCAGGCGACGTTCAGCGGGCCCGCCGGTCAATCGGACACCCAGTCGTGCAGCGTCTCGGCCGACCGCAAGCAGATGACCTGCAAGGGCGTGGTGACCGATGGCAAGGGACAAGCCCTCAGCTACGTCGACGTCTACGAGCGGATGTGAGGGGATGGTGTGATGTCTCACAGAAGAATTTCGACAGGGATGCTGATACTGCTGGCCGCCGTCGCGCTCGGCCTTTCCGCGTGCGCGGAGCCGGTCGGGTACGCGGGAGGCGGTTACGCCTACGGATACCCTGGTGCGTGGGACGACAGCTGGGGCTACTGGGGCCACTGGGACCATCATCACTGGGATCATGCGCATCAGGGTTCGTGGGGCCACGGCTTCGCGCACGGACATCCGGGCTTCGCCGGACATGGTGGGTTCGCGGGCCACGGCGGCTTCGCCGGCCACGGCGGGGGCGGCTTCGGCGGCCACGGCGGGGGCGGCTTCGGCGGCCACGGCGCGGGCGGCTTCGGCGGCGACGGTGGCGGCGGCGGAGGTCACGGCCGCTGAGACGCGGGCCACGAGCAAGCGCACGACAGAAGGTACTGGCGGTTCCAATCGCCGGCACCGTGTGCCTGGTCTCGCGAGGAGCGTGGCGTGACGGTGGCGCTCGCAACAGCCGCATGGCCGCTCGTGTCACCGGCGTCGGGTGGCGTGCTACTTCCGCGTCTGGTTGGTCTTGGACTCCAGCTCGCACACGCCGGTGTCGGTATGGAACCAGCCGCCCTTACGCTCCCACTCCTTGCGGTCGGCTTCCATCAGCGCCGCCTTGGCCTTGGATTCGTACTCGCGGACCCGTTGTCCTGGTGGTACCAGCCTCCCTTCTTGATGCACTCTTGCCGAGTGGGGTTGTCCCGGTCCTGCGCGAGTCGTGCCGCCGTCTCCCGCCCTCGCTGCCGAGAGCCCCAGGCTCGTGCACGGTGCCGCCGATGTGGCCACTACGCTGATCTTCCGCAATATTGCCGTCCTCGGGTCTGGACTGGGTCGAGCTTGCAGTCGTTGTGACGCAGAGCTCCCGCGGCCGGTACGCGGACCGCCTGTGGGGTCGTGCCGCGAGGAGGATCCGGACCCGACGAAAGTAGGGCGGACGACGACCCGACCAACGTCGGGTAGAAGCGTAGCGCCCTCGCACCGTAGCCTTCTCGCTGGATCGATCGAACATTCACCGACGAGGCGAGGACAGCGACATGAGCGTTCAGCTGGTGCTCGAACGACAGCCCCGGTGCAGTACCGAGCGGCGGCGCATAGACCGTGATGACGACCTCCTGGACGCGCTCCGGTCAGGCGACCCGCGGGCCGCGGAGTGCCTCGTGAGCCGCTACGGCGAGCGGGCGTATCGACTCGCGCGCCGCATCACGGGCAACGGGCAGGACGCGGAGGAAGTCGTGCAGGACGCGTTCTGGAGCGTGGTGCGGAAGATCGACACCTTCCGGGGCGACTCGGCGTTCGGCTCGTGGCTCTACCGCATCGTGGCGAACGCCGCGTACCAGAAGCTGCGCAGCCCGCACAGCCGCCGGCACGACCTCTCGCTGGAGGAAGTGCTGCCGTGGTTCGACGAGTACGGTCGCCACGCCGCCCCGGTCGCCGACTGGTCGCCGCGCGCAGTCGATCCGGCCATGCAGACCGAGCTCCGGACGGCACTCAGCGCGGCGATCGACGAGCTGCCGGCTTCCTATCGTGCCGTGCTGGTGCTCCGCGACGTCGAGGGGCGATCGAACCAGGAGATCGCCGAAGCCCTCGGGCTCGGCATCGCGGTCGTCAAGACCCGCGCGCATCGCGCGCGACTGTTCCTCCGGAAGCGGCTCGGTGAGTCGATGACGACGACCGAGGCCACCACCCCGAGCGCCTGCGCCTGAATGACCGCTGGAGACGCCACCATGAACATGCTCGTCCGAACGACAACCATCTTAGCGGTCGTGCTCACCACCCTCGTCGTCGGGTGCGCCCGTCGGCCGATCGTGGCGTCGCCGGTGGCGGCACCGGCGCCCACCGAGAGCGCGGCAGCGGCTCCGCGCGACACCCAGGCGATCGTCGGCGACGAGCGCCGCGAGGTCGTCGTGGCCGCGCGCCCCCAGCCGGCCACGTTCGGCGAGAATGCCGACGTGAAGCCGGTCTACTTCGACTTCGACCGGTACGAGATCCGCCCCGGTGACGCGAAGACGCTGGAGGCCGACGCGGCCTGGCTCAAGACCCACGACGTGCTGATCCTCATCGAGGGACAGTGCGACGAGCGCGGCACCGAGGAGTACAACATGGCGCTCGGCGACCGGCGGGCCCAGGCGACGCTGAGCGACCTCGTGGCGCTCGGGATCGCCGCCGATCGAATCAGCACCGTCAGCTACGGCAAGGAGCGTCCCGTCTGCGCCGAGCACACCGAAGCCTGCTGGGCCCTCAACCGCCGCGCCCACATCGTCGTGAAGCCGCGCGGCTGATACGAAGCGCGAGCGTCCGTCGCGCGGGTCGATCAGCTAGTGCGGTACTGCCGTCGGGCTGCGGCGGGCTGGGAGCGTGAAGTGGCGCCCGTCGGATGCGCCTGTCGAAAGTCGGCCGCGGAGACGACACGTAGCACGTTGCCCTGCGCATCGAAAATCGTCACGGGCGCGATGGACTCGTCGCCGGACGGAAGGTGACCAGGATCCGGGGTCGTATTCATCTCCTGCCTCCTGGGCCCGAACTCTGCGGGCCATGCATGCGATTCCGACGCTTCGGACAGCCGGCTGGTGACGTGCGGATCGGATCGCCGGCAACCTCACGGCCGGTACGGGCCAGGGCGCACGATCCCCAGGGTCCCCAGCCCGTGGGCCAGCCCCACGGGCTGGTCACGTCGGCGCGCGCCTCCTCGTCGGCGGTGTCCTTTTCCACCTGGAGCCGGTTGTATGCCTGGTACTGCGGCTCACCGCCGATGTACACGCAGCAGCAGACACTCGGGTCGCGATACACATAGACAGTCTTCCCGTCCCGGACCTCACGGACCACCTACCGTGCCGGCAGCCTCTCCAGTTGGGCGAGCTTGTCCGCGGTGTCGACGGTCTCGATGGAGAACCCGGTCGCACTCAGGACGTCTTCCGTCGAGCGCGTCGTGGCGGCCTGCAGCGTGGCGCAGCTGGCACCGCCGCCGCGATGAGCGATACGAACAGCACGTTCTTCACGAGAGACCCTCCTTGGTCTCGCAACCGTTATCTGGTGGGCTCAATGAACTGTGAGGCCGGGCACCCAGGTGCCATTGGCGGCGACGCACTCGCACGGCGCGCCCGGCTGAATCGTGAACGGAATGAGGCAGATCCCGTATTCCGTGTGGCACACGCGGATCAGCGGACCCGGGTAATCGGAGGGCAGCAGCGCATAGAACGGCGGTGTGGCCGCACCGGTTGACGCCGCGGCGAGCGCGATCGTGAGCAGCCCCACCAGCAGTCCCAGGCTCATCACTCACCTCCGGTCTTCCGACGCCCGCGCCGGGGGCCCGGGCACGTGCGGAGGGCGCCTTTCGCAAGAAACCGCCGCGGGGCGGCGGCCCGTAACGCGCGACGGCTCGCCCGCGTCGCAAGGAGGGCGGAACGGACTTGGAGCTTCGGGGAGGAATCAACGATGCGCTGCGATCATCTTACGGCCGTCACGCTCGGGCTGGTGGTGATGCTCTGGGCCGGGTTCGCGGCCGCGGGGCCGGGCGAGGACTACGGCGCTCGACACGAGGCCACGGTGACGTTCATCGACCGCAACCTGAACCTCGTCCATCTCGACGACGGCACCGAGTTGCGTGCGCGGGACAGCCGGCTCCTGGAGAGAATCCACGAAGGCATGCGGGTTGTGGTCGACGTGACGACGGCCGATCTCACGCCGTCCACCCTGGACTAGATCGGAGTCACTCGAGCAACCGAAACTCATGGGGGGCCGCGCACGTGCCCCCGACGCCGTGCCCCCGGGGTCGACGCGCGGCGGGGCGTTACGGCGCCTGCTCCGGCGACTGGTTGTCGGTGTAGTCGGCGAACGCGACACCGTAGGACGTGGCGATCGGCGTGACGAACGCCATGAGTGCCAGCGCGAGAATGATGAACCGCTTCATAGATCTCACCTCCCTCGTTCTCTCACTTCTTGAGACACCGGGAGGCGCCGGGGGATAACGGCTGATTGGCGGTGACGCACCAGACGTTCGTCGGGTGTCACGACAAAGAACGTCCGAGCCTCCTAAAGGGTAGGAGGTCCTGATGGCTGCGCCCGAAAGTCATCCCATCGCTGCGGATCGCCCGGCGCCAAGCCTGCCGGCCTGCCGGGTCCGGCGCGTCGTGCAATACATCGACGACAATCTCCAGAACTCGATCCGCCTGGTCGAGCTCAGCGCCCTCGTGCATATGAGCCCCTACCATTTCGCCCGGCTCTTCGCAGGCAGCACCGGCGCGCCTCCCCACCGGTTCATCCTTGAGCGCCGGATGGAGAGGGCACGATCCCTGCTGGCCGGCGCCGGCGTGCCGATCGCGATCGTCGCGCGTTCGGTGGGCTTTCGCACGGCGAGCCACTTCACCACGATGTTTCGACGTCTGGTCGGGATGACGCCGAGCGCGTACCGCACCGTCATCTCGAACGCCACCCAGGGCGCTGCGGATGCCGAGCCGAGCGCGGCGACGGAACTCGGACAACGACCGACGGCCGATCGGGAGGTCGGCGTGTCGGCATCGGCGCAGTCATGAAACGCGGCAGGTGACCGGCGGGCAGCGCTTCGCGCCGTCGGCTCGTCGTCGCAGGCCGCGAGAGAGATGTGCTGCTAGTCGTCGGGGTCAGTCGACTCGAAGGCCTTCAGCGTCTCCTCGCCGTCGGGATCCGCGAGCAAGATCAGGAGATAGAGCCGGTCGCCGACGAGCTTGGCGCTCCGCAGCTCGACCAGGCTCGGCGTGAACGCGATCGCCTGCTTCATGACGTCCTTGATCGCGGCGTACACGGCGCCACCGAGCTCGGTCTCGTCCTCGATGCTGTCGGTGGGAATTGACGTCGCCACCTGGATGACGAACGCATTCGCCGGAGGGGCAAAGGGGGTGATGGCGCATCCGATGAGTGCCGCCGCCAGTAGCTTGGTCGTGTGATGGGCCCAGCGCATAGTCTGATCCTCCTCGCAGATTCAGACGCCCCGGCGGGGCAGGATGTCACAGCCCATGCGGGAAGGGCCCCCCAGTTCCGAAACATCCCGCCACATCGTCCTGCGCGAGCCTCGTCGACCTCTAGCGAAAAGTCGTGGAGCTACGCGGCGGGGCACCGTCGTCGCCGTCGGCGCGCCGCCTCAGGCCCGCGTGAGTCCCCGGTGAAGCGCGTCGAGGTCGGCCGCCGTCAAGGACTGGCGATGCAACCGTGCCTGTCACGGCGGCGTCGAAAACGTGGAGGAACGAGCGATGACTACGCGGTTGATGGGCTTGCTCATCGTCATTGCCGGGCTGAGCGTGGCGGCCGGCGCCGCCCACGCGTTCGACGGCCCGCCGATGTCCGTCGGGCCCGAGCTCTTCGTCGACCCGGCCGATCTGCCGCCGGCCGTCACGCCGCCGGCAGCGCCCCCGGCCGTGCCTTCGGATCCCTCGGCCAAGGCCTCCCGGTATTACTGCGCCAACCCCAAGGGCTATTACCCCGATGTCTCTCGATGCCCTGATGGCTGGGCACGGGTTCCCGCGTCGCCAAATTCACAGTGAACCGGCCGTCGTGTTCTTGCGGAAGAACGGTTGCGCGAAACCGCGGATGTCCGCGGGTCATCGCAACGAGCGACCCCGGCCCTGAGCCGCGGGCCATTCATAAAAGGAGGACCTCATGACAGTGCGTTCAGTGGCGCTCGCGTTCGCGATGCTCCTCACCGTGGCGACGGCGATGGCCGCCGCCCTGACCTTCACCGCCGTCTCGACGGCGCGGGCGCAGTCCGACGTGCCCGGTCCGGGGATGGAGGACGGGATCGTCGCCAAGGTCGACAGCGCGGCCGGGGTGGTCACGCTGCAGGACGGCCGGATGTACCGCGTGAAGCCGGGCACCGAGTTCGTCCACAAGGGTAGCCCGCTTCCGGTCGATGCCCTCGTGCCCGGTGACTACATCACCATCACCGGCGCCGAGCCGGTGGACTCTCGCGACGGGCAGCACGTGCCCACACCGGGGCGCTGAACCGACAACGTCCGCCGCCGGGGCAGCGCTCGCCCCGGCGGCGGGTCGACGTGCGCTGCCGCTCATGGTCGTCGGCTTGGCAAGCCGGAGCTTCGACGATACGACGCGTCCTCGCGGCGTTCGCCCGCCCGACGCGGCTGTACGGCCAGGCGGTCGCCTACAACAGCATCGGGGTCTCGACGCGGAAGTTCGCCGACGTCGCCGCGTTGGCCGCCGACGGGGTCCGTGGGCAGATCGCG
>Ga0066709_100003890_pt1 | contig 11690 bp, 9 predicted proteins | sample GraSoiAngelo_158_FD_79665 | JGI IMG/M metagenome (GOLD analysis project Ga0066709, IMG submission 79665) | Grasslands soil microbial communities from the Angelo Coastal Reserve, California, USA - 14_1009_16_30cm | ecosystem: Environmental > Terrestrial > Soil > Grasslands | place: USA... | reverse complement strand
GCCTCGACCGGTCTGCTTTTGCCAGTTCGCCGGCAGGAATACCTGAATGCGCGACTCGCTGCGGCAAAGAGCTCAATTTATAATCGCGCGGAGTCAATGCATACCGTGCTGCCTCACTCAAGCCCAGCCACAAATTTATTTCGCTCTTATTCATGTCAGTCTTTTCAAAAGCGTTACTTGCCTAGCGAGAAATCGGCGCGTTCGCGAGAAAGGTTTGGATTGTAATAAGGATCACGCTGCAGGACGCTGGCCCAACGTTCCCGCACAATCGCCTCGTTACCGGCGTCGATTTTGTCAGGATGGCTTTCATGCCAGTAAAGTTTTGCAAAGGGAGTGTAAACAATCAGGTAACCTGCCTGGCGCATCTTAAGGCAAAGATCAACATCGGCGAGCGCGCCTGAGAGGCTTTCGAATCCACCCACCTGCTGAAAAACTCCACGGCGCGTGAGCATGCACGCGCTCGATACCCCGCTGCAATTGCGGGTCACCTGTAACTGGCGGCTCGCCCCCGGGTGTTCTGCCGGAAAACTACGAAAGGCTGGCTGCGCGGTTCCATTGACGCCGACCACAATTCCCGCGTGCTCGATCGTGCCGCTCGGGTTCAGCAACCGGGCACCCGCGGCGCCGACTTCTGCCCGCTGAACATGCTCAGCCATGATCGTCAGCCACTCGGGGTCGATTACTTCGATGTTGTCGTCCATGAAAAGAAGCCATGGGCCGTCGGTTTGCTCGGCTGCGAAATTTTTGGCCGTGGAATCATTCGGCGCGCATGAGAGACGCAGCAAACGATGTAGGAACGGGGTGGCGGTGCCCGGAGATTTGTGGCCGCTCTCGAGGGCGACAATCTCGTAATTCGGGTAGCTTGTTTTGCTGATGACGCTTTCCACGCATCGCGCGAGCGACTCCGGTCCGTGGCAACTCGGAACGATGACAGAAATTTTTCTCGCTTCCGAGAGTTCGCGTCTCACGCGGAAAGCGTGGGTGCGCCAGTCCACGCTTACGTGGGCGGGCTCGCCGCGGCGTTTCAGGTGATCTTCGATGGCAAGCTGCGAGGCTTCCAGCTGCCCCGGTTTTTGGCGGACACTGATCGCGCTGGAGCTTTCGCTGCGTCGCCAGTGATATAGCACGCGCGGAATATGATAGATTCGGTTGGTCAGCTCGATCACGCGGAAGAAAAGGTCGTAGTCCTGTGCGCTATCGAATTGGGAACGGAACCCGCCGGCTTTCTGCACCAAGTCGCGGCGCACCGCGGTCAGATGGCCCAGATAATTGTAGGAGAGGAAAAAATCAGGCGACCAATCCGGCTTGAACAACGGCGCTTCGAACCCACCCTCGCCGAGCTTGTCTTCGTCGGAATAAATCAGGTCGGCATCGGGATGCGTTTGCAAAAGCTCCACGACACAGAAAAGCGCATCCGGTTCGAGGACATCATCGTGATCAAGGAAAGTGACCCACTCGCCGCGGGCCAGCGCGAGCCCGCGATTTGATGCCGCGGAAATGCCTTCATGTTTCCCGAGGCTTGCCAGGACGATGCGCCGATCGCGCGCGGCGATCCGCGGCAGCATACGGAGTAAGTCCGGATCATTCGATCTATCATCGACTAACAGGAGTTCCCAATTTTCGTACGCCTGAGCCATTACTGATTCGACCGCTTCCTCAAGGCGGTCCACCGGCGTATCAAACACGGGCGTGATGACACTGATGAGCGGCTGCGAGGCGAACGCGCGCGACTCATTCCGCATCTGCTTGAGCTCCTGCGCACTCGCACGATGTTGCTCGAACCACTTCTGGTATTCGCTTGGTGCAGTTGATCTCGCACGCTCTGGCGTCTGCTGATGAAATTTTCTCCAAATTGTTTTCGCCAGTTTTTCCGGGAGACGATAGGGCGCGAGCAATATTTGGCCGATCCTGCGCTCGGGGGATTTGCGCAAGGTTTGCCTCTGCTCTCTTAGCGACCTGAGTTCGCGCCGGTATTCTTTCAGTTTGAGGAGTTTTTCCTCCAAAGCGGCGATATGACGATGCGCTGCTTCCAATTCGGAACCGCGGATTTCGAGTGTTCGCCGTAGCGCGGCCAGGTGCCTGTTGAGTCTGGCAAAAGCGGTCTCCACAGCGGAAACGAACTCGCCGGTTGGTTTGCTCGGCAGCTGGCGGAGGCAAACGGCCGCCGGGTTCAAGTCTGTGACGCCGCATTCGTAATCGGGCACAAATCCGAGGCGCCAGAAACACTGAACGAGTTCAGGACGGCGCCTTGCAGCGTCAGCGCCCGGACCGGGAAGGAGGATGATGCCGTCTGCGCAACGTGTGAGCGCTTCCGCCACTTGCTCGTCCTCGTTTGCTCCCGAAGGATAGAACCAAGCCGCGGTTTCAAAGCGAGCTGCGCCCAAGTCTGGACTCAGCTTTGAAGTGAGATCGTCATGCGACCACACTTCAACTTCTCTTTTCGCTTGGGCGAATTGGGACTGGAGTTCGCGAGGGTTGCCTCCAATGACAAGAAACCGGCCACGCTCGAATTTTCGCGAGATAGCGCGCGCAAAATCGGGATCAGAATAACAGGAAAATGGCGGCGACACCGCGCACATTATATTGGTTGAAGCCAGCCGCAGGCAAATCTACCCTGCACGCGCCATCCGGCGATGTTGCCAGTTCCGTAATGCTCGATTTTGCCGTTTATCTTCTTTATCGCGCAGGGTCGGCCATTGCCGCTGCGATGCCGTTGCGGCTTCTTTTTGCTTTTGGGCAATTCCTTGGCCTTTGCGCGTGGCTTGTGTCCGGCAAATATCGGCGCCTGGCCAAACGCAACGTTGCAATTGCATTTGCCGATGAAAAATCGCGGCGCGAGTTGCGCCAGCTTGTGCGCCGCCATTTTCGGCGGCTGGGCGCTAATCTGCTTTGCAGCATTAAACTCACCCAAATGCGACCGGAGAAAATCCTCGAGCGGGTGACGGTTGAGAATATTGAGGCCATGGCCCGCGAATTTCGCGCGGGCGTTCCGGTGGTGCTCGTTTTGAGTCATCTGGGAACGTGGGAATTATTTGCGCAATTGATGCCAAAGTTCGTCGGGTTCGTGCGAAACGCCAGTGTCTATCAAGGACTCGGCAATCGTTTCATTGACGAGCACGTGCGCCGAACCCGCAGCCAAACGGGCCTGGAACTGTTCGACCGCCACGACGGATTTGAGCCGGTGATTGAGCTCCTGCGATCCGGTGGCGGCGTCGGTGTTTTGTCCGATCAACACGCGGGCGATCACGGGCTTTGGACGCCGTTTTTCGGAAGACTCGCGTCCACCTCGCCTCTGCCCGGTGTGCTCGCGAAGCGTACCCGTGCGGCAGTGATCGCCGCTGCAGTTTACACGACGGCTCCAGCGCGCTGGCGCATGGTTTTTACGGAGCGCTTCGATCAGGCTGGCGCTAAGATAGCGGAACTCACGTCGAAAATGAACGAGACCATCGAGCAACAAATTCGCCGCGCACCGGAGGATTGGTTTTGGGTGCATAATCGCTGGAAGACGCCGCAGCCCAATTTTCTTCTTGCGCACTACAAACGCGGCGTCCATTTGCCACGGGGGATTTCCGCCCGCGATCTGAAGCCATTCCGAATCCTTGTTCGTTCAAGTAATTGGCTGGGCGACGCCGTGATGAGCGTGCCAACAGTTCGCGCGATCAAGAACGGCCGTCCCGATGCGCAGGTGACAATTGCCGCGCCCGCGAAGATTGCGCCGGTGTGGAAGCTCGTTCCGGAAGTGGACGACATCGTTTCTTTGCCGAATGGTTCGCTTCTTTCCGTCGTCCGATTGCTTAGACTACGAGCGCCTTTTGACGCAACGATTCTTTTTCCTAACTCGCTGCGGGTCGCTCTTGAATCCTGGCTGGGCGGAATTCCGCGCAGGGTTGGTTATCGCGGACATTGGAGGAGGTGGCTGCTGAACCAAATTGTGTCCCAGCGGCGAAAACCAGGTCCGCCAGAGCATCATTCGTTGCGGTTTCTTCGGATCGCGCGCGACTGCGGCGCGGAAACGCTCAACGCTCAACGCCCAACGCCCAACGCCCAACGCCTTCGTGAAACATCAAACATCAAACCTCAAACCTCCAAAATCGGTCTCTGTCCCGGCGCGGAGTACGGCCCGGCGAAACGTTGGCTGCCGGAGCGCTTTGCGGAGGCAGCCGCACAGGTTAGCGCGCAAACACCGGCGCAGTGGATTTTATTCGGCACCAACACCGACGCGGCCATAGGCGAGAAGATTGCAACTGCGATCGGCGACCATTGCGTGAACCGGATCGGCCAAACCACTCTCGATCAGCTTATCGACGAAGTGCGGCAATGCCGTTTACTGCTGACCAACGACACAGGCGCGATGCATCTGGCTGCGTTGCTGGGCGTCCCAGTGGTCGCCATTTTCGGTTCCACCGAGCCGCGGCTGACCAGGCCGCTCGGCAACGATCACATTGTCCTACGGCACCACGTCGAATGCAGCCCCTGTTTCCTCCGCGAATGCCCAATTGATTTTCGCTGCATGAAAGCCATAAGCGCTCAGGAAGTCGCGGATGCGGCGCTGTCAGTTCTGAACGACAAATTTGAAATTTGAGATTTCAAATCTCAGAGTCGTGCATGACCTACGAGCGCTTCGACGACCTCCCTGTGTGGCAAGAAGCCATGCGCTTGGCGCATGGTGTTTACGACCTCACTGAGAATCCGCGATTTAAAATCAGCTTTAGCCTGCGCGATCAAATCCAGCGAAGCAGCATGTCCGTTTCGGATAGCATTGCCGAGGGCTTTGAACGCGGCACTACTAGCGAATTGCTCGCGTTCATTTACATCGCGCGTGGCTCCGCCGGTGAAACGCGTTAAGCTCTGCTTTATAGAGAGGCGGCCGAGACTCACGAATTTCAAATCTGAGATTTCAAATTTGAAATCCATCGCCATCTCATGCTCCAAACAAATTGCGTGCGTGGGCAGATCATCTGCAAAACACGGAGATTAAAGGGCAACGACACTTGACTGAAAGCTCGCGGCGGGAGTCCGAGTAGAGGAGGCGCGCCGCGGCCTTCAATGAAGAATTGCTCTTGAAGTTGCCGCCGGATCATCCGCTGTGCGTCAACGAAGCAGAAGCGGCCGAATTTGAAATCTCAAATTTGAAATCTGAAATCCTCCGATGTCCACACCGCGCATCCGCACAGAAGTGCGGGTAATGTTTTTCGACACAGATTGCGGAGGCGTCGTCTCCAACATTGCGTATCTGCGCTTCATCGAGATCGGCCGCACGCATCTTGCCGAGCAACTCGGGCTCGCCCTGGCAGAGATGGCCGAGAAACAAACTTATCCGGTGGTGGTGCGCACCGAGATTCATTATCGCCGCGCAGCCAAGCTCGGCGACCGGCTGGTGATCGAGGGTTGGCTCGATGAGGTGCGGCATGCGCGGTTTTGGTGCGCATTTCGCATTACACGGCCGAGCGACAACACTCTGATTGCCGAATGCCGCCAGATGCTGGCGCTGATCGAGATGCCGAGCGGGAAACTGCTGCGTCTGCCCGAACATTGGAAAAAATATACAAAGGCGGAATCCATCCGATATTCCGAGGGCGAATGCCGAATCGGACTTGTTTCCGGTGAGTAATGCACTCAATGACCGCAAGCGCGCGCAGCTTAACCCTGGAAAAGACTTTGCTCGAACCGCCGGCGTTGCCTGCGCCGCCCACGCGGCAGGTTCTGTTCGTGATTCTAATTGCGCTGACGGCACTGTTGCACGTCGCGACGATCGGAACGGGCGATTTGTACAGCCAGACCGAAGGCCAATACGCGGGAGCCGCGCGCGAGATGGTGATGAATCACCATTGGCTTCTGCCGACGAACGACGGTATCCCGCGCCTGCAAAAACCGCCGTTGCTGTACTGGCTCATTATTGTCTCGTTCAAACTTTTCGGCATCAACGCAGCCGCTGCCCGGCTGCCCGTCGCGTTGGGAGTTGTCGCCACGGTTGCGCTGATTTTTTTGATCGGCGAGAAACTCACGGATTACTGGCGCGGCTTTATAGCCAGTCTGATTTATCTCAGCTTCTGCGGCACATTTTTGCTCGCGCGCATCGTCATGCCGGAGCCGCTGGTCAGCGCATTCATCGCAGGCGCGATCCTCTGCGGAGTAAGCGGTTATCTGCATCGGCCTCATCGGCGTGTCTGGTTCGCTGGCTTTTGGATTTGCTCGGCCTTCGCCTGCCTGATGAAAGGGTTACTCGGCCTTGTTTATCCGGCAGCGATTTTTCTTTTGCTGTCGATCTTTTATCGCGAAGCACGGCTGCGATATCGCGCGCTTTTGCGATGGGAATATGTGGCGATCTTTCTTTTAATCGTCACCCCCTGGCATATTTGGGCGGAATGGCATTTTCGCAGTTACTTTCGTCATTTAGTCCGCTCGGAATGGTTGGGGCATCTGCGCGGGCTTTCCGACGAAGCGCACGATTACCTGGGCATGCCTGCCTATCAATTTGTGCTCATGCATCTGGCCTGGTGGTTTCCGTGGTCGATCGCGCTGATGGCCGGCGTGATTTTCGCCTGGCGACGCGTAATGCGGCATGAAATCAATTTCGCCGATGCTTTGCCGCTTTGCTGGATGGGCGTCGTTTTTGTCCCGCTGCTCTTTCTGGGGCAACGGCAGGATTATTATTCGATGAGCATGTGGGGCGCGTTTGCGCTCTGGGCCGCGGCCGCATGGGACCGGATGCCGCAGGCGTGGCGCGCCACAGGCGCAATTGCTGTGGGTGTCGCCGGCACGGTGAGCGCCGCGGCGGCATTCTTCCTTGCTGGGGCTGCCCGCACTTCAAACGGAAACTGGGGAACGATGGATGCCCGGTGGACGGCCTGGAAGGCATTGCACGACATGCCCATCTCAGCCTGGCTGGCACTACAGCCGTTGGCAGCGGTCACAGCGGTCTCGCTTACGCTTTTCGCGTTGGTAGCGCTCTACTTTATTTTCAAACAACGCGAGAAACTTGCTGCCATCGCCCTGGCTGCGTCGATGGTTCCAATCGGGCTGAGCATGACCGCAGGTATCGCCCGAACCGCGCCCTATTTCTCACTCGCCGATGTCGCCCGATTTCTAAATCCGCGCCTCGAGGCAGGCGGCATTACGATTTTCGAAGGACCCCTCGACGATAGCAGCAGCCTGATCTTTTATCTGAACCGAAAGTTCTTTCTTGTTAATCAAAACCGCCGGAAAGCGGCGCCGCTTGGCGAAGCCTCCCCAGATATTTTCCTGAATGAAGATGCGGTCCTGGAAAAATGGCGCCGGCCCACCCCGGTTTATCTAATTGTGGAGCAAACCCGGGGGGACTACTGGAAACAGCTATTGACCAGCCGCTTTCACATTTACCATCAGGTCGCTACTTCAGGGACGTATGTAGTGCTAAGCAATCAACTTTGAAGAGCTTGATTGGTTAAAAAGTTTAAAAGGTTAAAAGGGATTCTGCCCTGTTTCTTGAAAAACTCCTGCGCTGGCTTACAGTGCCCGCTCGCGTTTCCTTGTAACTTTGTAACCATTTAACCCTTTAACTTTTCAGCCGCATCCATGTCACAACATCGCAGTTTAAAAGGGGCAAGCACGATTGCTGCCCGGCGCAATGTGCTGAAACGCTTCGAGCGCGTCGAGCTTCTGAAAAAGCGCGGTCAATGGAAGGAAGGCCAGAAAGTGACCGGCCTGCCGAAAACCAAGCCGGATGTGTAATGAGAAGCGTGAGAAGTGATCGGTGAGCGAATTCATTTCTTACATCTCACTCGCTTTAAGTGCGCCTCAACCGTTATCTCGCCGCCACCGGCGTCGGATCGCGCCGGGATTGCGATGAATTGATCGCGGCGGGTCGCGTCACCATCAATGGTAAAGTATGCACGCACTTCAGTGCACAGCCCGACCCGGACGATCACGTTAAAGTCGATGGCAAACTGGTTCGCGTCGCCCCACCGCTCACCATCATGCTGCGTAAACCCGCGGGGTTTGTTTCCACCCGAAAAGATCCGCATTCGCGCGACACTGTCTTTGATCTGCTTCCACAAAAATTTTCCCGGCTGTTCAATGTCGGTCGCTTGGACGCGCAAACCGAGGGCCTGCTTCTTCTCACAAACGACGGTGAACTGGCGCAGCGGCTCACACATCCTCGTTACAAAATCGAGAAAGAATACGAAGTGACGCTGGATCGGCCGTGGGATCCGGTGCTCGTGCCGAGATTGCTGCGCGGAATTTTTCTCGACGGACAGCGAGCGCAGATCACGCAACTCCGCCCGGTCACGCCCGCGAAATTGCGCGTTGTTCTTCGACAGGGAGTCAATCGGCAGATTCGCCGCATGTTTGAAGCCGTTGGCTACCGCGTCAAACATCTGGTTCGTATTCGAATCGGTCATCTTCGACTTGGCGATTTGCCGCGCGGGCATTGGCGCGCGCTCACCAAACGCGAACTGGAATCCTTGGAGGGCCGAACTCCAGCGAGCCCGCGTTCGGCGTCGCAGGAACTCCGCCCTCCCATCATACGATGAACCTCAATGGTTGTAACGCACTGATCACGGGGGCTTCTTCCGGCATCGGAGGCGAATTTGCGCGGCAACTCGCGAACCGTGCGCGCTCGATTGTTCTCGTCGCGCGACGAAGTGAACGTTTGGCTGATTTGCGCGAGGAATTGTTGAACCGAAATCCAAACCTGGACGTTCACGTTCGCGCCGTTGATCTTGCCGACAAAGCGCAGATCGAACTGCTGATCAATGCGCTCGCCCGCGAAAAGATCGAGGTTGATCTTTTAATCAATAATGCTGGACTGGGCGATACTGGCGCCTTTGCGACGAGCGATCCCATCCGCAATGAGCAGATGATGCTGGTAAATATGGTGGCGCTTACTTCGCTCACTCGCCATTTGCTTCCACAGATGATCGCAAAACGCCGCGGCTGGATTCTAAACGTTAGTTCGTCCGCTGGCTTTCTCCCGATCCCTGGCGATGCCGTTTATGCCGCCACCAAAGCCTATGTAACAAGTCTCTCTGAAGCGCTTCGGGCCGAACTCTGGAGAACAGGCGTGAGCGTATGTGCGGTGTGCCCCGGTCCTGTGCGCACGGAATTTCAAGAGGTCGCCAGACGTCCAGGCGCTCAATCCGTGATGGGTTCGAAAATCCTTTTTGTTCCTGTCGAAGAAGTTGTGCGCGAGGCGCTGGCAGCACTGGAAGCAGATCGACCACTCGTGATCCCTGGACTTGCCATGAAACTTGCAATGTTTCTGAGTCGGCTGATGCCGATGCCAGTCGTGCGCTTGGTATTACGGCTCTCTCCAAAGCGCGGGTGAGTTGCGCAGCTCACTTTGAAAATCTGCCGGGTTGGCCGAAAGACTGCGGAAAGCGAACCGCCGCTTCGAAACGTTTTGCGGGCTACGCACCCGCTACGGCTCTATGACGATTTGTATTTGACCGAGCAACCGTACGGCTTCGTTTGTGGCGTGGTGATGGATCTGCCTGCCAGGGATTCATCCAACGCTGCCTTAACATAGTTCGTAGAGCTGGGAATATCCGCAGGATTCGGCGTGGCTTTGCTGTCGATCGCTCCTTCGTACGCGATTTTTCCCTCTGGATTGATGATCACCATGTCGGGCGTGTTCTTGGCGCCATAAGCACGCCCGGCTTTGCCTTCGGGGTCGAGTAGCAACGCGGTCTGATGCGTCTTCCAGGAGCTGATAATTTTCTCCGCGTCCTCGGGTGTTAAGTTTCCCATGGTGCCGGGCGCATTGGAATTGATGGTCAGCCACACAACTCCTTTGCCTGTATATTCATCCTGCAACTTTTGCATGTTGTCGCTGCCATAATGCTTCTTCACGAATGGGCATTCCGGATTAAACCATTCGAGCACGACGTATTTGCCCTTGTATTCCGAAAGCGAATGAGTCTGGCCTTTCGCGTCCTTGAGCGAAAAATCCGGGGCCGCGCTGCCCACCGGCGGCGGATCGAAAGCATAGACTGCAGTGGCAACTAATGATGCGACAACGGCTAAGATTATTTTCGTGTTCATAGATTAGTTAGAAAACATAGTTCTGAGATAGTTCAATTTTCTGATGAGCAACACATTCGCAATGGACAGGGGAAATTTCAACAGGACGCAGCCCGATTCCATCGGTAGTCGGCAGCACATGCGAGATGGTGCGATCATTACGCACCGGCATCGGCGAACCCACGAAAGATCATTGCGCAGCGACTGTGCGGGAGACCGTTTCGAGTTTCTGGAGAAGTATGTTCTTGGTGAGCAGTTCCGGAAAGACAATCGGCTCTTCGTTTTTTCCGGGATAGAGCACATAGAGAGGCACGCCAGGGCGGCCAAAGTGCTGCAATAATTTCGTAATCACCGGATCGCCGCTGGTCCAATCGGCTTTCAGTTTCACAATGCCGTGACGTTGAAACGCCTCCCGCACGTCGGCGCTCTCGAGCACGTTGGCTTCGTTGAATTTGCACGTCAGGCACCAGGCGGCCGTGAAATCGACAAATACAGTGCGACCTTGTTCCAGTTCTGTTTGCAACCGGTCGGGCGTAAACACCTGCCAGCCCCCCTGGAGGCGCGAATCGAGGGAGGCAAGATTCGTTGACTGAAATTTCTCGCCGATGAAATAAACGCCGCTCGCGAAAACGAACACGAGCATGACCACGAGCGTGATACTTTGCTTCGCCGCTGAAGACGTGGGCACAACGAACGCGCCTTTCATCCAGCACGCGACACTGATTACCAGCAGGAAGCAGCTTGCCCAGATCGCTCCTTCCAGACCGCGCTGGGCGCCGAGCACGTAAAGAAGAAATAGCAGCGTCGCCAGCAACAGAAACCCCATGAACTGCTTCACATGCGCCATCCACGGGCCGGGCTTTGGCAGAAAGCGCAGCCAGGCCGGTTGCGCGCTTAGGAGCAAATACGGCGCGCTCATGCCGCCCGCGATGGCCACGAATATCGACAAGATGATTGCGGGCGACTGTGAAAATGCGAAGCCGAGCGCGGTGCCAAGAAACGGCGCGCTGCACGGCGTGGCCAGAACAGTCGCGAACACGCCTTGGAAAAATGAGCCGAGAAGATCTTTGCGCTCGGAGGTCGAAAGCAAACCGCGCGTCATGCTTTGTGGCAATGAAATTTCGAACACCCCAAAGAGATTCAGAGCGAACACGAGAACAATCACGCTCAGCGCCAGAACGAAATATGCGTTGGTAAACTGAAATCCGCCCCAGGTGACGTCGCGCCCGGCGGCCTTGAGCGCAATTAGGAGCAGCGCAAGCGTGATGAACCAGGCGAAAATCCCAATCGTAAACGCGACTCCGCTCCGCAAAATTTTCTGACGGCTCTGGCCCGCTTGCTGGATGAATCCAAAAATCTTTAGCGAGATCACCGGCAACACACACGGCATCAAATTTAAAATGATGCCGCCGATAAAACCGAAGAGCAGAAAAGTGAAAATTCCCCGCACGGGCGCCGGGCGAGCCGCCGAAACAGCCGGCGGAGTTGTGATCTCCCATGCCGCGCGGTCCTCGCCGTTTGGCTGATGGGAAAACACGACAAGGACCGCCATAGACGAGAAGTTCTTCTCCGGCGACTCAATCGGAATGCGAAAAACGACTTCACTGTTGTGTCGCGATTCGATTCTTGGATGGCCGACAATGGTGCTCTGCTCCGGCAATGGGAAAAAATCGACTGCCGGATAACTT
>Ga0066709_100003886_pt1 | contig 11693 bp, 10 predicted proteins | sample GraSoiAngelo_158_FD_79665 | JGI IMG/M metagenome (GOLD analysis project Ga0066709, IMG submission 79665) | Grasslands soil microbial communities from the Angelo Coastal Reserve, California, USA - 14_1009_16_30cm | ecosystem: Environmental > Terrestrial > Soil > Grasslands | place: USA... | reverse complement strand
CATAACAAAAATTAATATAATATATATAAGTATAAAGTAAATTTTAATTAAACTATAATAAGATGATTAGTAGAGATTTAGATTGGTGAGGTTATTTAAATATAGAAGATAGTGATGTTAAATTTGAGTTAGATGAAATTTAGAGGGCACCATTATTTCCATTATTTCGAGAGTTACAAAACAAGAGATCAACAAGACAAGGTATCAAAGAGGTTATATAGATTGCACACAAAAAGTCGGGAAGCCCCGACCAAACAGAAAGAAGCAGGGAACGAAAGGAGACATAAACAGAACAAGTAATCTTGAACAAAAGAAGCAAGACCAGGAATCAAATAAGGAAGGAGGAACCAGATTCTGTCCGGCGTATGGCCTCTGAGGATTTTAGTCTTTAGGATTAGCAATGCTTATCCTGAATAATAGCAATGACTTCGAGAGGGAGTCTTTCCTTTTCCATGCTCATTTAGGGTATAGGCTAGTTGAATGATTTCTATTATCCCCTCTTTAGTTAGATGCTCTTTACGTTGTTTTCGTTGCAATATTTCAAGGAAAATGCGAAATTCGTGTACTTTACAGCTAAAGGGTAAAACCATTTTGAAGGAAAAAAGGTATTACATAATTTAAAGGTTTCCTACCCCTGAGATTTTATAAACCCAGATCCCCTCTGAACCAGATCTTAGGCAAACACTGCCTTTACCCCCAAATTCTGCCTTAAAGCCGTCCAAAATGGGTTTCCCATTTTCATGCTGAGTGACATTGAACTCCGGTTGAACGTCAACCCCGTATTTGAAATCTTTATGAACCTTAACAGACGCGCAAACTGACCCCCTCCCCCTCTACAAACCCTCCTCTCCAATAATTAAGAGCCTCGGGGTCACTCGCGCTATTATTCAGTGGAGTCACCTGGTTTTCCTTTAAAACTAATCTTTCCTGCTGATTGCCAATGGGGAGTAGATTTTTACTGGATTCCTTTGATGAAAGAAACAAGTTAAGGTAGAGAACATCGCGAATTGGGTTATCATTAATAGGGTCGGTCGGATGTGGGTGGCGATGACTTATCAAAGCTCAGCTTTTTCTACTAGTAGGACCAGTACTACTCACCTTTTGTGGTGTCCCAGCTTTTAGCCGGATTTAGCGACAGCCCTATAGGTAGACCGTCAAGGTTACAGCCGCCATTGACTAGAGGTTCCCTTGGCATCCTACCTGATAAATACAAGGGTAGAACGCCTGAGGTTGATTATCTAGCATCGGGCAGGTATCAGACTCTATACATCCACGGTAGTGTTAGCAGAGTCCGGTGTTTTAAGTAAACAGTCGCGCCCCCCTGTTTAGTGCCGCCGAGTGGCACCCCTTCTCCCTAAGTTACGGGGTCATCTTGCCGAGTTCCTTCAAGACGATTACCTCGACGCCTTGGTATGCTCTACCAGCAGACCAGTGTCGGTTTAGGGTACGGTTCAAAACTTCTCCACCTGGAGGGCCCCCCTTCAAGACCTTCCCGTAGAGCTGTTTCCCGAAGCAGGCTCTTGATTGTTGGAGTGCCTTTCCCCTTCCGTTAGAAGGTATTAATAATAGAAGATAATTTACCCTGGGGGTCAAAGCCCTAAGTAAATGCAAAAGAAAAAACAACAAAGTTAGGCGCTAGGGCGGGCGGCGGCCATACCTATGGTACGCCGCCGCGGCAATCCCCCAAGTAAAAACTCATTCCGAGTCTTCGTAAAAATTCATTAGATACAAAATAAAATAATGATTTAATATCTAATATAGTTAAATAATTCAATCAAAATGAAAAAAGTAAGAACCATAAAAAGGACCCCAACGAGTCTACCTCTGATAACAAGGTATACTTGTAAGCAAGCTTTTGCCGAACATAAGAGTTACTCATCGGCACTCCCCACCTTTCCGGTGCCTTAGAGGCCGGTGCTTCACTCATGGCGGTATAGACCTTACACATGAAACCCTACTGCTTCCGGCGAACAGGGCAGTTCCCCTGCTTTGACGCTACTCATGTCAGCATTCTCAGCCCAGGTATGTCCACCGGCTCGATGAGCCAGCTTCATTCCATTTGCTGGGTGTTTCCGCTACCCCTGTGGAGTAGCAACCTAAATCATGCTCGGCACGGCGGCGTACCATAGGTATGGCCGCCGCCGCTCGAAACTACAAACTCCATTCCCTTAGCCCGCCAGGGTCAGGCCGCAAGGCTAAGCCGGGAAAATCTATGATTATTTATTATATAACCCCTGGGTTCGCCAGGTACATTTCATAATGATTTATTTATACGGGCCTCCCTTCGGGACCCTTCGGGTGGTCTGGGGTGACATTTCGTTGTTAACCACCGAGATGTTATTCAAGATAGGCTGCCCCCCCTATGTAGGACAGGGTTTCGGTGTGGGACCCCTCCCACGCTTAGGCGTGGGCAAGACAACTACTTAGACCCGTTACATTCTCGGCGCCCTCCCTGAGGACCACTGAGCTGTTACGCTATCGCTAAAAGATGGCTGCTTCCATGGATGTTTCATGTTATTTCTAACATGCCTAGACTCTCTCTTAACTTTAGACTAAGGAAAATTGACCCAGAGTTAGATGAAAGGAAAGTTGACCCCTTTAAACCCTGACCCTTATTCAGTGGCGGCGCGGGCGGCGGCCATACCTATGGTACGCCGCCGGGCTCTTCCTTTAAATCTAAAGTTTTTGGCGTATTAGTCTTTGAGGGGTTCAATCTTTTAACTTCCCTGCTGGTTGTCCCTATGTTAGAATTCTGGGTAACAGGGTTTAGGTGTTACCATCTAACATCTTTCAGGAGTTTCCAGCATACAGCCAAATTGTTATCCTTATGAAATATGAAAGGATAGGCCTGGAACCAAGCCCACTTGGTGGAGAGACACTGGAGAGGACTGCCTTGTGTTCACTCAGTAGTTCTTAGGGCATGACTTTATCTCCGATTTTCCTTGGTTTGGAGAACCTTAACCGAAGACGGTTTCTTAATATGAATACTTATAGGTAATTTAAGGTTGAATAGGAGCCAGGCCCTTGGCAAGAAACGGTGGCCTTCAATAAATGGGGGGGAATTTTTCAGGAGCGAGTAGGGATAGGACACTCAGAGTGCCAAGGTATAGAAAATCAGGGGCTCCAATTTTTTTTGGGGGAATCTAAGACCAGAAAGCTTTGACCCCCGGGCGGTGAATAGGGCGACAGGTTGCCAAAATTAGTACCAAATTTGGTTCTACCTCGATTCATTCCGGATTTGATCGATAGCATCTTTGCTCTTCCGGAGTCAGTTTTAAAGGCTCCGTCGTTGGCGAAAAGATAGATTAGAGAACTCAACAAAGCACTAAGAAATGTGTGTAGTGAGGCCTTAAAGACCCGCTCTATAGGCCATCATTGGTGGAATCGTTGGTTTAACAAGGTCTTGCAGAAGAGGCATAGAATTTTTAGCTATTCGAATAACTGGTAACCCTTTCTCAATCTTGAGGGTCGAATCAATAGAAAACTTAGTTTTGAGTATACCCCTAGTCGATTTGCTTCCTCTATTGTGAAACTAAAAGTATCAATTCTTGTAACGCCATTTCCCTGATGAAAATTACCATCGCCGCTGAGCCAATAAGCAATAGCGCGAGGTGTCAATAGAGCTTCGATGTTGTCTGGGATAATCTTGATTTTTTCCCATTCACTTGTTTATACCAAGCTCCGTGAAGTTCAGTAAAAATTGGAAGAGTGAACGTAGCGAAAGCATAACCAATAGAAGTTTTACCTGTTTTCTTATGCAAATGAGAAGACCTGTAAGGTGCGGCCGGCGGCGGGCACACGACGCTCGCAGAGCTCGCTGTCGTCCGCCGCGGCGGCGTACCTATGGCCGCCGCCTCGCCCGCCACCCAGAATGTGTACTAGAACAAAAGCACAGAAAAGAATAGGAGAATAGAAAGAACAATACCAGGAAAGAACAAAAAAAGGACAGAACGGGCAAGCACAGATAAACGTGCTGAGCAGAAAAGAAAAGATCAACGTGCTGAACAGAAAAGAAAAGAGAAGAGCAGAACAGAAGAGGACGTAACAGATACAAACTCGGACAGTGAAGAACGGACTAGAAAAGAACAAAGCGAAAGAGGACCAAATAATAAGTGAAAAAGGGATACCCCGAAGAGGGCAACTAACCATACTTTTCATTGGCAACTGTATCTTAATAGGAGCCCGTCGAAGACGGGGCAATCTACAGGGGCCACGATCGACTGAGTACCTGAAAAGCTCGTCTTTTAATAGGCAGTTTAACGTCATACCCGGGACCAGCCCAGCGTGTCCATAGTTGGTGACAAGGTGCATCTAGGACAAGCTCAAACTCACTCATAGTAACTAAGGTTTTCCAATCAGCGTAATCTAAGGCTTTTGTAGTCAATAAAGGGTATTTATCAAAAAAGGTATAATAACTAAATCTGATTCTGAGTATACTCTATAGTGGGAAATTGTAGATGCAGATTTAGCCGACTCTAAAGTATCGTCTTCTCTCTTAGGCACGATTAATCCACAGCCAAAAAAACCTTTCTGTTTAATCATTTCTAATACAAGAACATCGTGGGTATTTTGAGTAAGATGAAAAGAGGGTTTTAAAATAGTGTTTGCCTCATTAATATGAAATTGGAAGCAGCCTCTCCATCGGAGAACCCTGCTACCCATCCGGGTGTGATAACACCTTTTTTGCTATTTTCTTGGCAAAATTCCCATTTTTGGTCATAGCTTCTACCTGTGTTCATGCCTTTAACTATGGCCTGTAATTCCTCAATCCCCTCTAAGTCAAATGCTTTTTATTAGAGACTAACTCAACCGCCTGTTTAAAGTCTTATAGTTCAAAAACTTAGAGGTCTGTAAGGGGTGTTGCTCTAATAAAGGGATTAGGACATTTTGTATCTCCCCTATTGCAGTTATCTGGCATCCGATCACCTGACTTATTATGAACGACCATAGAGCCACAGCCAAAATATCCTTAATATCGTACAAAACATTAACTGAGTTAGTATGTTGAGTTATAGTCATTTTGAGCTGCACATTATATCCTACTGACTTTCGAGGATTGTAATACTAAAATTAAAGCAACCCTCACCGTCAATAAACCCGGAGACCCACTCTGGCTGCAAAGTTTTCCCTCCAGGTAAATTTGGGCTAAAAGAGTCGTGGATATGAATCAACCCCTCCCCCGAAGCTAATCCTGAGGATAGGGCACTAGAAGAGGAAACTCTTCTAACAGAACTCATAATAGCAAATTGAGCAGGGTTAGCACAAGAAGCGGAAATAAGAGAAATACCAAGAGTATCAAAAAGTTGTAGAGGCAACAACAATGGAAGAAGTAAACAAACAGCCTGAATACATAGAAGAAGTAAACAAACAGCCTGAATACATTAGAAGGAACATCAGCAAAGGCACCCCAACATTGCCGAGAGCGACCATGACCCCAAGGTACAGAAAACGGACTATTCATGAGAACAAGTCAGATATTTTCGGTTTCTTATATATAGCCTAGAAGGCTATTAGGCAGTTTAAGGTCTTACCTAGGACCCCGTCGGCGAAAACTTCTGCCTTACCTCTCTTTAACTACCATCGACTAGGGATAGGCGAGATAATCAACAACTCGGTCAGGGTAAGGTGAGGTGCCTTATTGGTGGACCCTATCCAAAATCCAACCACCTTATCCAACCCCCGGACCGGGACCAATTATAGTGGCCCTTAGTTAGTGGATTCAACCTGTGGCTGTTTCCTATTCTTACCCAACTTACCGTCATTCAGTATTAACAAAACCCCTTTATCTTTCGATAAAGATAGGACTATTTCTTAACGGAAGCTGAAGCTAGTAGGTGATTAATTGCTTCCGTAATTTACGTATAGTCTCTGAAGAACCGAGTAGCCTCGGTCCCTACAGATTTTCCCTGTTCAACTATTTTCACTCGATTGAGTAAGTTGACCTACGGGAGATCCCTGTATTTAGTAAATTAAAGGCCCATTTGACCTTCCCGCCTGTTCTGGGCTGTTGCCCTTTTGACTAATCACCTTATCACGAATAGTCTGAGTACCCAGTAACATCTACTAGCTATTTGGGGGTTAGAAATCATCAGTAAGGCCATGACAGCCCCCTGATTATGCAAATCTGCGTGGTATCCAGTGCCCTACCTGCTAGTAACTATCTCTTCTCTTTACCCGGGGGGGTAAAGAGGGGCAGCAAAGCGTCATACTGGGCCCTTCACTAAAATGAATTTCGCAGAAAACCAGCTAATTTCCAGGTTTGATTGGCCTTTCCAAAAAGCTCTCATATTTTCATATGAGTTTAGACTATACCTTCAACTCACCACCAAACTTAGGCCCTAGTGTACCTCTGAACCAGCAAAGTGTTTCTCCTATTTTGCTTCACCTTAGAATTGTGGTTACTGGACTCTACCCCCCAAACTAAGGTTAAACCAACGTGGTACCGCATAGTAAGAGACATATAATGGTATTCCTATTCCTGAACTTTAGGAGCTTCTCGTTTAGGGATCTTATAATTTTTGTTCTTTATCTTTATCGATTGTCAATCTTAAGGCTCTCTGGGCACTTTCCGCCATTTTCCACCTTTATTTATATGATATACCAATTTAACCATTTTTTTATAACCTTCCGTGGTTTTATGCTGTTTTTGCTGTATCATTTTACATACCTCACAGAAAAGTGCAAAGTGCTCTGCTTTTTTTGTTCGTAATGGGTATTTCTCACAGTTAGGAATAATGACCTCAATTAAACTAGACAAATCCTCGACTTGGAATCTTACAGAGTTAGGCTGGACGTTATAAATAGATCCGCAATTAAAGAAGGCCTTCCTGTAGAGCCCACCACTCTCCTTATGCTGAACAATAGAGAAAGCAGGCGACACTTTGTTGTTCGCTTTGAGGGCTATATAGAAACTACCGTCCCCATCTACCAGCTGCGGCCGTCCACCCAGCCTGTGGATGGGTCAGGCACACGACGCTCGCAGAGCTCGCTGTCGTCCGCCGCCGCGCCGCGCCTCGCACCCGAACAACAAATGGATTCAGCTCCCCCTTTGGGAGTTTGGCAAGCAACTCATTCTCCAGTTTACTAACGTAGGTTTCCTCGTCGAAATTAGAGAGAGCTAAAGAACTTAATAATTCCTTTTTCCTTTCTTGAGTACGATTACCGGCCGGGTTCATTGAAAAACTATTGCAATTATCTTCGCCAGTCCCTCCGCAGAAAGGTGCTCCTTATTTTGCATAAGTTCTACTACCTTGGAAAACGAACGATATTTAGCATGGCGTACGGGGTATGCAGTGAAATGAGGTAGGACTTTACTCAAAATTAGCTTCAGTGTATTGATTCTCAAATTATAGGTATCATTTCTTTTGTCTCTTTGTAAATGTCCTCCCTCAAATAAGAGAATTATTTCCTCTAGCACTGAAATAGAAATACCATCCTGGGTAATTAGAAAGATACAGTAACTCTTATTTTAAGCCTAGTATCATTTGAACTATACAGGCTTACATGGAAGGAAGCGTCCGCTTGGACTAATCCAGATATGTACCATGGGTTCATTTCACTAAACATCAAGTGTGAGCCCGTCGAAGACGGGGCAATCTACAGGGGCCACGAAAAGATGGCACTTCTATTGAAAGGAAAGGCGCCTCCGTAATAGGGCACGGCACGGGCACCGTACGATAAAAGGGTCAAAGGTTCTGTACAACACTAAAGTTCCGGTAGGCGGCGTACCATAGGTATGGCCGCCGCGGCGGCGTACCATAGGTATGGCCGCCGCCGGTTGAATAGGTAAATCCCGGGTTTTAGTTTTATCCAGAATAAAAGGATAATGAAGTTAGTTAAGAACTTTGCTGGCTCATTAGGTTACAGCTAACTGGTACCCTACGACCCTATGTACTGGGCGAAGTATGGTCCAGAGTGACCACCTCTAGTTTGAGACTTACTGACGCTTGTAACAATTTATAGGCCATATTTGGCTGAAGCTGGTGAGTGCTGGCGTATTGCCAGGACTATGAGTCCTAGCCTTCCTTTCGGTCAGTCGTTACGGGGTTCTAAAATGCCCCCTTTTCTTTAACAGGGGAGGGTCCTAGCACAATCACACCGGGCTGTGAGGTTTCTAGGACCTGCTTCTACAATGTTAGAACTTCCCACGGTATTGCCTTGAGAGTGCAAGTATAGCCTCTTTTAGGTTCCACCGTTATGAGCCAGTTCTTTAACTAGGGTTCACACCCTAGGGGGCAAAAAGGCTTTACCCCTTGCCACAGCTCATCGGAGCCCCTTGCAACGGGCAGCCGTTCAGTCTTAACACTTGGCCATGGCAAGATCACCTGGCTTCGGGTCTGATGGTCGGTACTATCACCGCCACCCTACCAGCCTGCGGTGCACGCACAATAGGTGTGGGTTGATGTCACGACAGTGAGCCTGAACAAATCATCACATCAGCTTAACAAAACAACCACAGCCCACCACCCTTTTACCCTTACCGGCCGGCGGCCGACACGGTTGCTGTGCGCTGCCGTAGGCCGCACTATGTGCTAGCTACCACTATCGTGCTAGGAGAGGCGCCGGGCACACGACGCTCGCAGAGCGTCGTCCGCCGCGGCGGCGTACCTATGGCCGCCGCCCGCCGAAAGGCCGGGACATAGTTGCCTTGGCCTATCCGGCGCAGCCGCACCCGCCGTAGGGGCTACTAACTTGAAAAAGGCGGGGTCGCTTTGACTAGGGATCAAACCATGCACCAACCATCATCTTGCTGACCCATTATGCAAAAGGTACGCTGTCATCCACATTGACTCGGTAATTGGCCCAGAGCCAAGGGGTATTCCAGCTGCTTCTGGAGCCACTAGTTCAGGCTCTTTTCACCAGTCTACTACCTGCTTTTTCAACCTTCCCTCACGGTACTCTGCACTATCGGTCAATGGACCATACTTAGCCTATTGGATAAAGGGATTACCCTTATTTTGGTGCCCTCCCTCTTTGTGTAATTTTAATGGCTCGGTAGAAAGGGTTGCGGCCTGATCCAAAGGATTGGACGGCCGCACGCCGCACGCCGCATGCCGCCGCAGCTCTGAAAAGCTTCCCGGATGCATTTAGAAGTGGTTTTCAAATTTTGACACAAATCTTTAGATAAAGTAAAAATGACAAATTTTTGTCAAATTGTACCCGACTTTTTGCTTACCGCTTGATTAAAGGAATATTAGGAGCCTGCAGTTTTAGCTTCCTTATTATATAATCAAAAAAAACCAAACCCCGAAGACAGGTATACAGCTAGTAGCTTTGGCTTTACGCCCCGTTCCTCCACTGTCCATTCCTATCCCCACCAGGGCTGTCCTCACCCTGCTTCTTCTTTCTTGTTTGCATGGCGTATCAATTCCGGGGATTTAGGCTACATGGGGTTATTTTTTACTCTTTCCTTTTTTGAGCCAGGGCCCGGCACTGGGCTTTCACCATCTGTGGCTAGCTATTTCAAGCCATTGCGGGCTACCAAATTACTAATTGACAAAGGTGAGGGGCACAGGGGGCTTGTCCACGTTCGCTCGCCACTACTTGTGGAGTCTCGGTTGATTTCCTTTCCTACCGCTAAAAAAAATTAGAATGTCTTCGTTCGCGGCGTAACTGTGTAAACACACCAACCCGGTACCAAAACTTCTAGCCTTAGAATATAGGAGCCAGGGGTTAAGATTATATGAAAGAAGGCGATACGCCGGCTAAAAAACCAACAAAAAAAACAAAACAAAAACCCTTTTAGGCTTCGGGGGGGAAAAGTAGATTAAAATCTGCTGGAGGGTTTCGAGTCAGAGTGAATTCCCTAAACATTCTCCCCTCTTTCAGGCACCTTCAAACGCTTTCAGCAGAACAATGGGCTGCCCGGCACATGGATCTTACACCCCGATACCATTGAAATACTTTCCCCTCTTGATCTAACAAATAAATAGGAGTACGCCGACTTTTTTCTTCCTTAATCAGGTCTCTTTTCCGTCTTTATTCACTCATCTTCGCTTTGCTTTCCTCCTCCCCCTTGGGATTTCTTTTATCCTTTTGTAAGCTTGAATAGAATAGGAAGGTAAATTTGAGTTTAAACTTAGGGTACGGCGGCGCGGCGCGGCGGCGGACGACAGCGAGCTCTGCGAGCGTCGTGTGCCCGCCGCCGGCGTGACCCAAAGGGTTGGACGGCCGCAGGGCGGAGCTCGATAGAGCTCCGCCGCAGCGCCACAGCCGCAGGCCATAGGTACGCCGCCGAGCCCCAACCAGACCTATATTATCAAATAGCTCCCATAGCTGAATAACAAACTCACGATCCTTTTGTTCTATTTTAAGGGAGGCCTCCCCACCTCTTTTGTCCAAATAAAGGCAAGAGTCTGCCAGTTGCATTCTGTAATGACTTCTTTCAAAGGAGTGAAAACAATAGCAGCTTTTTGCGCTCTGGTTAGCCTTTTGCGAGTAGGTTTAGTCTTAGGGTCTTGGTCTTTGGGGTCGGCGGCGTACCATAGGTATGGCCGCCGCGGCGGCGTACCATAGGTATGGCCGCCGCCCTTCGAAGATGCACTAGAGTAGCAGCGACAAAAAGTGTAAAAGCACAAATGAAGGACAAAGGCATGGTCTTTCTTGTTAATTTTAAGGGGTACAGCCCCGGGGAATTCTAATATAAGCGTCTCCCAGTGTCATACCGGTGATGACCTCTTTAATAAAAGGAGTGAATACAATGAGAGCTTTTTCGGCATTGCTGAGCCGTTTAAGTTTCCGTGGGGATTTCCCAGAACCCAAGTTCAAGGAGGTTTGATTTACAGAGTCAGCTATATTGGGGTCACTTTTATCCAGTTCAAAGGGAGGATTAAACCCCTTTTTGGATCAAAAGGAGCAGTGGGATTAGTTTTAGGTGCAGGGTTACCAATTAATGGATCTAAGTGGTAAGCGTCCGAGCTAAAATGCCGAACATTTTGAAGTAGTGAATTTAGTGTTTTCATGGCTTTGAATATTTGATGAGCGAAGCAAAGATGGCTGCTGCTGGCTCTTTCAACCAATGTTTACACATTGGGACTTTATACGGACACTAGAAAAGAGACACAGATTAGCCATATAGCCTAAGATTAGAATGTTTTCGTTCGCGGGGTCAGTGTGTGTATAGCAATTTCCTGTTTGATCGACGTTGCCCATTTCATTGTAGCTAATGGTAGCAATTTATTGCATTGACACTTTGGATTGTACCTCATAGCGGTCCATTGCCTAGTCATTCCTAGTGGCCCCTTTGTTATACTTGGTTTTACATTCCAGATCGTTGCGGATAGCACTTTAACGGGAGGGCTGACTCGGGGGAGCTAGAAAAGAAATTGATTCAAATTCTTAAAGATAACTCCAAATTCTACATTACGCTATTGCTTTATCCTGAACCAAATTCCTATTCTAAACTTGTCTAATCTTAGTAATTTAAATGTTTGATTACTAATGTATGACGACATAAGGCTTAAATTAATCAATCCTGAAAGCTAAAAATAATGAGCCTACGGCTCCAAAGGATTTCCTAGATCTACCTGGAATTTAAACAATGGAGGTTCTTAGTTTATCTTATATTTTCTTTCTTCCACCTTTTACCTCCCCTCCGTTACCAGGCTGGCTCTGGTACTATGCTATACTTTATCATCTTGTTACCTAGTGCAGCAATGCCTTTACTTCCGCTTTCATTAGAACTGCTCATTTAT
>Ga0066709_100003885_pt1 | contig 11694 bp, 8 predicted proteins | sample GraSoiAngelo_158_FD_79665 | JGI IMG/M metagenome (GOLD analysis project Ga0066709, IMG submission 79665) | Grasslands soil microbial communities from the Angelo Coastal Reserve, California, USA - 14_1009_16_30cm | ecosystem: Environmental > Terrestrial > Soil > Grasslands | place: USA... | reverse complement strand
CGACTCGGCCGGCTCGTCGCGGATGACCTCGCCTTTCCCCGGCGGGGCGCTGGGCCCTGACGCGTTGAGCTTTCCGCCCACCACCGCGGTGGGGTGGAGGCTTGCGTGCTCGAGCACGGTGGCGATGAGACTGGTGGTGGTGGTGTTCCCAGGCGACCCGGCGATGGCCACCGCGTGCTTGAGGCGCATCAGCTCGGCGAGCATCTCGGCCCGGCGGATCACCGGGATCCCGCGCGCGCGGGCCGCCACCGCCTCGGGGTTCGTCGCCCGGCGGACGGCGCTGGAGGTGACCACCACGTCGACGTCGGGGCCCACGTTCTCGGCCCGGTGGCCGAGCACGATCTTGCCTCCCAGCGAAGCCAGGCGGCGGGTGATCTCGCTCTCCTTCAGGTCGGATCCGCTCACGCCGTACCCGAGGTTCAAGAGGAGCTCCGCAATGCCGCTCATCCCGATCCCTCCGATGCCGACGAAGTGGACCTTCACCTTCTTGTTGCGAAACACCCTCCTCCACCTTCCTTCGCGGGAATGTACGCGATTCGATCCACGATAATCAATAGCCAAACCTGAATAGATCGACGAACCTCGCTACGTATGATCTCCTCCTCGCGGCGGCAGCGTCTCCGGCGACGCCTGCTCCGGCAAGTGGCGCCCTTCCCGGACCAGGCGGCGCCCGCACAGCGAGACGCACACCTCGGCGATCTCGCGGGCGGCCTGCGGCCGGCCCAAGAGCCCGCTCTGCCGCGCCATGCGGCGCAGGCGCTCGCGGTCTTGCTCGAGCCCGCGCAGCTCGGCGGCGAGCTTCGCGCCGGTCAGGTCGCGCTCGGGCAAGAGGATCGCCGCGCCACTGATCACCAGGCTGCGCGCGTTGACCGTCTGGTGGTCGTCGGCCGCGTACGGGAAGGGCACCAGGATCGCGGGCTTCTTGCAGACGGTCAGCTCCGCGATGGTGGTGGCGCCGGCGCGGCAGACGAGCAGGTCGGCCTGCGCGTACGCTTGCGCCATGTCGTCGATGAACGCGGTCGCCCGGGCGTGCAATCCGCTCTCCCCCAGCGCCTGGTAACGGCCGGCGATCTCCGTCAGGTCCTTCTCACCGGTCTGGTGCACGACGGAGAGCCGCGGCCCGAGCGCCGGCGCGAGCAGCTCGAGCGCCTCCGCCACGCGGAGGTTCAAGACGTGCGCGCCCTGCGACCCGCCGGTGACGAGGATCGACAGGCGCTCCCCGGAAGGCTCCTTCGAGTGCAGGTAGTTGTCCAGAAACGCGCGGCGGATGGGGTTCCCCAGGAGGTGCGTCCGGCCGGCGGGGAACCCGGCGCGCGCCTCGTCGAAAGCGATGAAGCAGGCGCGGGCGAAGTGGCCCAGGGTGCGGTTGGTGAAGCCGGGCAGCGCGTTCTGCTCCTGCACGGCGGTGGGGATGCGCATCATCCAGGCGGCCATCACCACCGGACCGCTGGCGTACCCGCCCACTCCCACCACCACGTCGGGATCGAACCTGCGCAGGATCCGGCGCGACTGCCAGAGAGCGCGGGGGAGCCGTCCCAGGCCGCGCAGGGTGCCGAAGGTGCCTTGCCGCTTGAGCGGCCCGACGTCGACCAGCTCCAGCGGGAAGCCGTTCCGCGGCACGATCCGCGTCTCCAGGCCACGCGGCGTGCCGACGAAGAGCACCTCGTTGCGTGGATGGCGCGTCTTCACTTCCTCCGCCAACGCGAGGCCCGGGAAGAGGTGGCCGCCGGTGCCGCCGCCGGCAATCAGCATCCTCATCGCGGAGCCCCGAAGGCGCGCGAGCCTCCCGCACCGCCGCTCACCGAAAGAAGGATGCCCGCGGCGAGGAGCGAGGCCACCGCGCTGCTCATCCCGTAGGAGAGGAACGGCAGGGCCATCCCCTTGGTGGGCAAGAGCGAAAGCGCCATGCCCGCGTTGACCAGGGCCTCGAGCGCGATGAGCAGCGTGATCCCCAGCGCCAGGTAGCAGCCGAACGGGTCGGGAGCGGCGTGCGCCGCCTTGAGTCCGCGCCAGACCAGCACGGCGAACAAGAGCAGCACCGCGGACACCCCGAGAAAGCCCAGCTCCTCGCCGACGATGCTCAAGATGAAATCGGTGTGCGCGGCGGGGAGGAAGAAGAGCTTCTGGTGGCTGCCGCCCAACCCCACCCCCGCGGTGCCGCCCGCGCCGAAGGCGAGCAGCGACTCCACCGCCTGGTAGCCGCGCCCGCGCGGATCCGCCCACGGATCGAGGAAAGCGAGCACGCGCTGCAGCCGGTATCGCGAGTGCCACACCAGGAAGGCCGCGATCGGCGCGGCCAGCGCCGCTCCGGAAGCGAGATAGGCCACCCGCGCTCCGGCGATGAAGAGGAGCGCGAAGGTGAGCAAGCCGATCACCACGGTGGTCCCGAAGTCGGGCTCCGAGAGGAGCAGCGCGGCCACGATTCCCAGCACGAAGAGGTGCGGCAAGATGCCGGCGGAGAAGATCCGGATGCGGTCCTGCTTGCGCGAGAGCGAGCGCGCGAGCCACAGCACCAGCGCCAGCTTGACCAGCTCGCTGGGCTGGAACTGGACGGGCCCCAGCGAGAGCCAGCGCCGCGCCCCGCCCGCCGCGCGGCCCAGCCCGGGCACATGGACGAGCAGGAGCAAGACCAGGGCGATGAGGAGCAGCGGCGTGGCCAGCGTCTCCAGCCGCCGGTAGCCGATTCGCATCGCCACGAGCAGCGCGAACAGCCCCAGGGCCGCGCCGGCGAGCTGGCGCTTGAAGAACCAGAGCCCGTCTCCCAGCCGCGCACCGGCGTAGACCGCCGATGCGCTGTAGACCATCACCACGCCCAGCATGGTGAGCAGCAACACCGCGCCGAGCAGCACCGGATCGTACCGGAACGGACGGGAGGCGTCGCGCGCGTGCGGCACGCGGATGGCCGCCGAAGCGCTCACGAGAGACCCCGCACCAGCGCCTTGAACTGCTCGCCGCGATCCTCGAAGTTCCGGAACTGGTCGTAGCTGGCGCACGCCGGCGAGAGCAGCACGGCATCGCCCGCGCGCGCCAGCTTGCGCGCCTGCGCGACCGCGGTGCGCAGGTCCCCGCAGGCGGTGACCGGAGCCAGGTCCCCCAGCTCCTCGGCGATGCGCAGCGCGTCCTCGCCGATGGTGAGGAGCGCGCGGACGCGGCCGGGGAACAGGGCGCGCAGCGGCCGGTACGGCGCGCCCTTCCCGCGCCCTCCCATGATGAGCAGCACGCCGCCGTCGAAGGCGGAGAGGGACTTCTCCACGCTGTCGACGTTGGTGCCCTTCGAGTCGTTGACCCACTCGACGCCGTCGAGGGTGCGGACCGGCTCCAGCCGGTGCGGCAGCCCGGGATAGGTGTCCAGCCCCTGCTGCAGCGCCCAGGGCGGCGCGCCGAGGTGCCGCGCGAGCAGCAGCGCCGCGAGCGCGTTCTCCGCATTGTGGGCGCCGCGCAGCGTCGGCGCGCGCAGGTCGTACTCCGCGCCGTCGACGGCGAGCACCGACTTCGCCCGCAAGAAGCCCGCCGCCTCCGCGTTGCGTCCGCGCGGGTCGAATCCGCGCCGCCGCACTCCCTCGGGCGTCCGCATGGCGGCGACGCGCGGATCGGCGAGGTTGAGCACGGCGGCGTCGCCGGCCTTCTGGTTCGCGAAGATGCGCTCCTTGGCCGCGGCGTACGCCTCGAGCGACGGGTAGCGGTCGAGGTGGTCGGGGGTGACGTTCAGCGCCGCCGCCGCCGCGCAGCGCAACGAGACGATCCCCTCCAGCTGGTACGACGACAGCTCGCACACGGTGGCATCCAGCTTGCCGCCGGAAAGGACCCGATTGGAGAGCGCGTCGCCCAGGTTTCCGCCGGCGAACACCTTCTTGCCCGCCGCCCGGAGGAGGTGCGCAGTCAGGGCGGTGGTGGTGCTCTTCCCGTTGGTGCCGGTGATGCCCGCGATCGGCTCCTCGATGAAGCGGGCCGCCAGCTCGACCTCGCCGATCACCTCCACGCCCCGGGACCGCGCTTCCGCGATCGGCGGAGCCGAGAGCGGCACTCCGGGGCTCACCACCACCAGGTCTCGCTCGCGAAAGGCGTCTTGGCGCAGTCCGCCCAGGTGCTGCTCGTGCGGGACGCCGTCCAGCTGCCGCAGCGAATCGCCCAGCTCACCTTCGCCCTTGTCGTCAGCGACGGCGACGCGGGCGCCGTGGGTCGCGAGCAGGCGCGCGGCGGCGACGCCGCTCTTGCCGAGCCCGACGACCAGCGCCCTGCGCCCGGCGACCCGCATCGTCACCTCAGCTTGATGGAGAGGAGGCCGACCAGCGCCAGCATGATGGACACGATCCAGAAGCGGACGATGATCTTGGGCTCCGCCCACCCTTGCAGCTCGAAATGGTGGTGCAACGGCGCCATGCGGAAGATGCGCCGCCCGGTGCGCTTGAACCAGAACACCTGCAGCATGACCGACAGCGCCTCGACGAAGAAGACGCCATGGATGATCGCGCTGTCCACCTCGTTCTTGGTGAGCACGGCGAGGACGCCCAGACCGCCGCCGATGGCGAGCGCGCCGACGTCGCCCATGAACACGCTCGCGGGGTAGGTGTTGAACCAGAGGAAGCTGATGCCCGCGCCGGCCATCGCCGCGCAGAAGACAGCGAGCTCGCTGGCGCCCTCGATGTGCGGGATGAGCAGGTAGTCGGCGACGTTGAACCCCTTGATCACCAGTCCGGCGAGGTACGCGAGCAGGAGGAAGGTGAGCGCGCTGACGATGGTGGGCCCGATGGCGAGCCTGTCGAGCCCGTCGGTCAGGTTGACCGCGTTGCTGGTGCCGACGATGACGATGAAGGCGAACGGTAGATACAGCCACCAGGGCAAGACAGGGCTGAAGGTGCGCACCTTGATGAAGGGAATGGACAGGCGCGTATCGAGCAGCAGGTGCGGATGCAGCAGCCCGCCCCTCCAGTCGACGAACAGCACCGCGATCACGCCCAGGAAGATCAGCGTCTGCCAGAAGAGCTTCTTGCGGCCGGCCAGGCCCTTCGAGTTGCGCTTGGTGAGCTTCAGCCAGTCGTCGGCGAACCCGATCAGGCCGTAGCCGAGCGTGAACACCAGCGCCGCCCACACCAGTCGGTTCGTCAGATCGGCGAAGAGAAGGGTGCCGACCAACAGCGCCCAGAGGATCAGCCCGCCGCCCATGGACGGAGTGCCGCTCTTCTTCTGGTGCGCCGCGGGCGTGTCCTCGCGGACGTTGGATGCGCCGTACTGCTTGACGCGCATCGCCTCGATGTACGTGGGGCCGAGGAAGAGGCCCACGAGCAGCGAGACGAGCCCCGCCATGATCATCCGGAACGAGGGATATCGCAGGACGTTGAAGGCGGGGATGCGGTCGGCGAAGGGATAGAGCAGCAGGTAGAGCATCAGTGCGCTCCCTGCCCCGGCGCAACGCCCGCGAGCGGATCGCTGATCCGCTCCATCTTCATGCCTCGCGACCCCTTCACCAGGATGACGTCCTCCGGACGCGCGTGGCGGCGGACGATCTCCACCGCCTGTGCCGGATCCTCGGCGAACTCGACATGATCGGGGGCGATTCCCGCTTCCATCGCCCCTTCGCCGATCGCGCGGGCCCGCTGGCCGAAGCAGACCAGGAGAGCGAGCCCGGCGCCGGCTGCGAAACGCCCCACGTCCCGGTGCAAGTCCAGCTCGGTGGGGCCCAGCTCCAGCATGTCGCCGAGCACCGCGATGGCGCGACCCTTCCCGCGGACCAGGTGGGTCAAGGTCAGCAGCGCGGCCTTGGTGCTGTGCGGATTCGCGTTGTAGCAGTCGTCGATCAAGAGGCCGCCGCCGGGCAGCTGGACCGGCCGCATCCTTCGCCCGGTGGTCCGGCCGCCGCCGAGCCCGCGGACGATCTGCTCCGGGTCGAGCCCCAGCCCGAATCCGACCGCCGCGGCGGCGACGGCGTTGTGACCGTTGTGCGTGCCGATCAGGTGCAGCTCGGCCATGCGGGTCTTGCGGTCAGGGAAGGAGAGCTCGACGCGCAGCCCCGGTCCACCGTGGTGCGCGGAGATGAGGCGGACGTCGGCCGCGGTGGACGCGCCGAAAGTGATCAGCCGGCGGCGCGAGAGCCGGGCCTGCGACAGCACGCGCGGATCGTCGGCGTTCGCCACCGCGGTCGCGGTCTCGCGCAGCGCGTGGAATAGCTCGCCCTTCGCGTGCGCCGCGCCTTCGAGCGAGCCTACGCCCTCGAGGTGCACGGGGCCGACGTTGGTGACCAGCCCGACGTCGGGATCCGCCCACCCGGCGAGGCGCGCGATCTCGCCAAGGTGGTTCATGCCCGCCTCGATCACCGCGTTGAGGTGCCCGGGCGTGAGGCGCAGCAAGGTGAGCGGCACGCCCACTTCGTTGTTCAGGTTGCCTTCCGTCTTGAGGGTGGGACCGGCCGTCTCCAGCACCGCCGCGACCAGCTCCTTCGTGGAAGTCTTGCCGGTCGATCCGGTGACGCACACCACGCGCACCCCGGGCAGGCTCTGGCGCCAGGCGTGCGCGAGCCCTCCCAGCGCGCGACCGGTATCGGGACCCGCGAGGATCGCGGGCCTCAGCCCCTGCGCGGCCAGCTCCTCGCGGACGCGCGTCGCGGACACGGACGGGACGAGGACGCCCGCTGCCCCGGCCTGTGCCGCCGCGGCCGCGAACACGCTCCCGTCGTGCCGCTCTCCCACCAGCGCGACGAACAGCGCGCCGCGCACCGGCGCACGGGAGTCGGTGACGACTCCTTCGAAGACCTGGCCCGGCGCGCCCGACAGGAGCTGCGCGCCGGCCGCCCACGCGGCCTGCCCCGCCGAGAACCGGGCGCTCACCGCAACGCCTCCAGCGCGCGCCGCGCCTCGACCCGGTCGTCGAAGCTTCGCTTCTCGGTCCCGATGATCTGGTAGTCCTCGTGCCCCTTGCCCGCGATGACCACCGCGTCGCCCGGCCGCGCGCTGCGCAGCGCCAGCTCGATTGCCGCGGCCCGGTCGGGGATCACGCAGTAGCCGTCCCGCCCGGCGCGGGCGTCCGACATGCCCATCTTTCGCTTGTGCTTGGACAGGCCGGGCTCGATGTCCGCCAGGATGGCGAGGGGATCCTCGGTGCGCGGATTGTCGCTGGTCGCCACCACCAGGTCCGCTCGTCGCGCGACCGCTTGACCCATCAACGGCCGCTTGCCGCGGTCTCGGTCGCCGCCGCACCCGAAGACGCAGATGAGGCGCGCCTTGCCGCCGGCGGCGGCGCGGACGGCGTCGAGCACGCGCGCCAGCGCGTCGTCGGTGTGGGCGTAGTCGACCAGCACCACCCGCCCGCCCGGATCCGGCACGGGCTCCAGCCGCCCCGGAGCGCCCCGGGCCTGCGCGGCCGCCTCGGCCAACCCCGCGAGCGGCATGCCCAGCCCGAGCAGCAGCCCGAGCCCGGCGAGCAGGTTCTCGGCGTTGTGCGCGCCGATCAGCGGGCTCTCGATCCGCGCCTCGCCGAAGCTCGAGCGCAGATCGAAGCGCAGCCCCTGGAGATCGCTCTGCAGCGCGCTCGCCTCGAGGCGCGCTCCCTCGGCCCCGGCAGTCGTGAAGCCGATCGAGCCGGGCAGCTCGCGAGCGAGCGCGGCGCAACGGTCGTCGTCCAGGTTGAGCACGGCGGGCGCGCCGGCAGGCAAAAGGTCGCGGAACAGCCGCGCCTTGGCCTCGAAGTACGCCTCGATCGTCCCGTGGTAGTCGAGGTGATCCCGCGTCAGGTTGGTGAACGCCGCGGCGGCGAACGTGCAGCCGGAGACCCGCTCCTGGGAAAGCGCGTGGCTCGACACCTCCATCGCGACGATCTGCGCTCCGGCCTGCGCCATGCGCGCGAGCAATTCCTGCAGCTCGTGCGATTCGGGCGTGGTGTGCGTCGCGCCGGCGCGGCCGCCCGGCCAGCGGGACTCGACGGTGCCGATGAGCCCGGTCCGCACGCCCAGCGCCGCTGCGAGCTGCTCGACGAGGTACGCGGTCGTGGTCTTCCCGTTGGTGCCGGTCACGCCGATGAGCCGCATCCGCTTCGACGGCTCGCCGTGGAACCGCGAGGCCGCCTGCGAGAATGCGCGCCGCGCGTCGCGCGCGACGATCAGCGCCGCGGGCGCGACGGGAAGCTCGCGATCGCTCAGCACCGCGACCGCGCCGCGCTCGAGCGCCTGCGGCGCGAACTGCGCGCCGTCTACGACGGTCCCTTTGAGCGCCGCGAAAAGCGCATCTGGACCCACCTTTCGCGAGTCGACCGCAAGCGCGCGCACATCGACCTCTTCCGCGCGCGGCGGCAGCCGGACATCGATCCCTGTGAAGAGCTCAGGAAGCCTCACTTCGAGCCCCATGGTGTACGCCGCTCATCCCGACGGCGCCAGCGTGACGCGCACGCGTGCACCGCGTTTGACAATGGCTCCGGCGCGCGGCGACTGGGCGACCGTCCGGCCGCTGCCCCGCAGCACCGGTTCCAGCGCGGCCTCGGCGAGCTTGCGCACCGCGGACCGCGCGGGCAGCCCGGTCAGGTCCGGGACGACGGACCGATCCGGCTCGCGGCTCGCGGCTTGCGGCTTCCGGTCGGGATCGCCTTGCGCTTCAGGCGCCTCGTCGCGATCGCCATCGAGGTTCGTCTCGCCCTCGCTGGCGGGCGCGATGGACGCGAGGACGACTTCCTCTCGCGCGCTGTCCGGCGCCACGCCGATCTGGCGCAGCGCCTCGGCCGCGATCGCGCTCCACGCCGGTGCGGCCACCGAGCCGCCGAAGACGTCACCTTCGGGCTCGTCGACGGCAACCAGGATCGCCAGCCGCGGCTCGTCCGCGGGCAAGAACCCGAGGAAGCTGGCCAACCGCTTCTCTCCGTAGCCGCCCCGCACCGGGTCCACCTTCTGCGCGGTCCCCGTCTTGCCGGCGACGCGGAACCCGCTCACCCGCGCCTTCGTCCCGGTTCCCTTCTCGACTACTTCCTCGAGCATCGCGCCGATCTCGCGCGCGGTGGCGGGCCGCAGCACGCGGCGCACTTCCTCGCGCTGCCGCTGCAGCAGCACCTTGCCGTCGGGCGCCACCACCTTCGAGACGATGAACGGCTTGAGCAGCAACCCCCCGTTCGCGATGGCCGCCATGGCCATCACCGTCTGCAGGCCGGTCGCCGAGAGGCCCTGGCCGAAGGAGACGGTGTCGACGGCGATGTCCGCCATGCGGGCCGGATCCGGGAGCGCGCCGCGCGCCTCGCCGGGCAGACCCACCCCGCTGCGCTCGCCGAAGCCGAATGCGCGCAGCGCCGCGGTCAGCCGCTGCTTGCCGAGCGCCTCGCCGATCTTGGCGGCGCAGATGTTGGACGACTCGCGCAGCACGGCCGGCGGAGTCGCCCACGTCACCTTGTGCGTGTCGTGGATGCGGTGGCCATGGCGCTCCCAGACGCCGTTCTCGCAATACAGCGGCTTCGCGGGATCGATCGCGCCGGCGTCGAGCGCGGCGGCGACCACGAAGCTCTTGATGGTCGACCCGGGCTCCAGCTGGTCCTGCACGGCGCGATGCCGCCACACCGCGGGGTCGCGGCCCGGCTCGTTCGCGTCGAACGCGGGATTGGAGGCAAGCGCGAGCACGGCGCCGCTCTGCACGTCCACCACCGCCACCCATCCGGCGGACGCGCGGGAGGAGGTGACCGCGCGCGAAAGCTCCCGCTCGGCGGCGAGCTGGATGGCGGAGTCGATGGTCAGCGTCACGGTGGCGCCGGTGAGGTCGGCCGGATCCGGCGCTCCTTGCGCCAGCACCGTGGCGCCGCGCGCGTCGCGCACCGCCTGGACGGAGACGGGCTTGCCACGCAGCCAGGCATCGAGCTCGCGTTCCAGCCCTTCCTGGCCGCCCTCCTCTCCCACGAAGCCGAGCACGTGCCCGGCCAGCGCCCGCTGCGGGTAGAAGCGCTTCGGCTCCTTCACCACCTCGACGCCGTCGAGCCCCAGCCCGGCGACGCGCGCGGCCGTCTCCTCGTCCACCCGCCGCTTGAGCCACACGAAGCGCTTCTCGCCGGTCAGCCGGGCGAGGATCTTCGCGCGATCGGCGCGCAGGGCACGGGCGAGCAGACCGGCGGCAATGGCGCGCTCCCTGGAGGTGGTGAAGGCGGCGGGATCGGCGAAGATCGAGTCCACGTCCCGCGTCACGGCCAGCGGCGCGCCGCGGCGGTCCGCGATCGACCCGCGCCGAGGGGCCCACTCGATCTCGCGCCGGGTCTGGTCGCGGGCGAGCCGCGCCAGCCGGGCCCGGTCGAAGAGCTGCACCTTGGCCGCCCGGGCGAGCACCACGCCGAATCCCGAGAGCAGCGCCACGCCGACCAGCGCCGAGCGGACCCGCACCCACCGTCCGGATCCTCCTCTGGCGCTGCGCCCCTGCTGGTGCACCGCCCCCTCCTACTTGGACGCGACCGTGGAGGCGCTGGTTCGCAGCGCGCCGCCGACCAGCACGATGATCCGGTCGGCCGGCGGAGGGCCCATGTCCAGGCGTGACCGCGCCAGCTCCTCGATCCGCTGCGCACTGCCCAAGCGCGCCGCGGCGAGTTGCAGCCGCTCGTGATCGCGCACGAGGTGCTGCCGCTCGGTGGAGAGTCGCGAGAGCCGGTAACCCTGCTCGGTGACGCGGGTGCGTACCCAGATCTGCAGCAGCGCCGCGGCGGCGAGCAGCGCGCAGGCGAGCGTCGCGGCGCGGAACTGCCGCATCCCACACCGCGCCGCCGCGCGCGCGGCCGGGCCGGGGGGCCGCGCCCTGCGCCGGTCGTTCGTCCGGAAGACCCCGCTCATGCCAGCCGCTCCACCGCGCGCAGACGCGCGCTGCGCGAGCGCGGGTTCTCGCGCTGCTCGGCCTCGCTGGTCTGCACCGCTTTCCTGGTCAGCACCTTCCATTGCGCCACCCGCCCGCAGGCGCACACCGGCAGCCGCGGAGGGCAGATGCAGCCGGTGGCGAGCTTGGCGAATCCTAGCTTCACGATGCGGTCCTCCAGGGAGTGGAAGCTGATGGCGGCGGCGCGCCCGCCGCGAGCGACGATGCGCGGCAGATCGCCGACGAAGTCGGAGAGGGCGCCCAGCTCGTCGTTCACGGCGATGCGCAGCGCCTGGAACGTCCGTGTGGCGGGGTGGAGGTCCTTGGGCCACGCCTTGCGCGGGATGGCTCGGCCGACGACGTCCGCCAGGACCGCGGTGTCCGCGAGCTTCCCCTCCCGGTGCGCGCGGTGGATGGCACGCGCGATCGGGCGCGCGAAGCGCTCCTCGCCGAGCGTGTCGAGGATGCGGGCCAGCGCCTTCTCGTCCCAGCGCGAGAGCAGCGCCGAGAGCGGCTCGCCGCGGGTGGGGTCCATGCGCATGTCGAGCGGCCCCCTGGCGCGGAAGGAGAAGCCGCGCCCGGCATCGTCGAGCTGCGGGCTGGAGACGCCCAGGTCCACCAGGGCGCCGTCCACCTCCCGCACGCCGAGGCGATCGAGCACCCCCCGCGCATCGCGGAAGTTGGCCTGCTCGGCGACGAACTGTTCGCCGCGCGCGCCGAGGCGGGCCCGCGCCGCCTGGAGCGCGGCGGGGTCCTGGTCGAGGCCGATCACCCGCGCTCCCGCGTCGAGCAGCGCCTCGGCGTGTCCGCCGCCGCCCAGGGTCCCGTCGAGGAACACCTTCCCGGGAGCGGGCGCGAGCAGATCCACCGCCTCGCGGCGCAGCACGGTGCGGTGCTCGAAGGG
>Ga0066709_100003881_pt1 | contig 11700 bp, 7 predicted proteins | sample GraSoiAngelo_158_FD_79665 | JGI IMG/M metagenome (GOLD analysis project Ga0066709, IMG submission 79665) | Grasslands soil microbial communities from the Angelo Coastal Reserve, California, USA - 14_1009_16_30cm | ecosystem: Environmental > Terrestrial > Soil > Grasslands | place: USA... | reverse complement strand
CGTACCCCATCGTCGTCCTTACCTCCATCGATCATCCCCGACATCAAGAGAAGGAGCCATTCCGCGCGCAACAGCACACGTCGGAGAAATTCGGCCTCGAATCATTGGGGGAGCGTCTTACCCCTCTTGTCATAAGTCGTTCAATGAATCACATGTGCGTTAACTCATGGGGAAAGTTACAAGCTGCGAGAGTTCCGACGTTCATTACGAATGACACGTTCGAATTGAAACGTCAAGAGGGTAAAGCGCTTCATTCGAAGTTTGTTGCGCGCGCGAACACACCGAGCGTTCATCATCACCGTGACACACACGTCTAGTCACGACTGATGCGTGAATGCGCATCGTCTACTCCACAGAAAAGTGTTCGGGCATTGACCCTTCGCGCGCGCAGGTCGAGAGTAATGAGCGACCGATCAAGGGGGTGGGCTCGATGGCCAAGAAGGATCTCGAGCGGCTTGACGATCAGGGTCTTGCTGCATGGGACAGTCACGACGCGGACGCATTCCTTGCGTTGTTCGCGAAGGACTTCGTGTGGCACGACTGGACGACGCCGGATCCGATCAAGACGAAGAAGGACGCGCGCGCATACTTCAATTCCTGGGTCACTGCGTTTCCCGACATGCGCACGAAGTTGATCTCGCGTGTGGTGGGCGACGACTCGATCGCTACCGAGATCGAGTTCTACGGCACGAACACGGGGCCTATGAGCATGGCCGGGGCGGAGATTCCGCCGACCAACAAGACTGTCGTCGGACGCGGCTCCTACATCGCGCGCGTGAAGGACGGAAAGGTCGTCGAGTTCCGCAGCCACCCGGACGCGGCCGGGATGATGATGCAGCTCGGTCTCGTTCCACCGATGTAGAGAATCGAGGAGGCGAGTCGCCGCCCTCGTGAACCCAGGAGGTGATGAATCGCTTCCGCCTACGAGATCCAGACCGCCGTTGCAAAGGCGAGGATCTCGGACATGTTCTGACCGATCTCGGTTGAATCGAACCGAACGCCGGCGATCGCATTGGCGCCCATCGCCTGTGCGTGCTGAACGAGCCTGTCGAGCGCATGGCGACGGGCCTGCTCGAGGACTTCTGTGTACTCATCGACTTCACCGGATCGGAGCGCGCGGATGCTTCCCGTTATCCCCCTCGTGAATCCGATGCTGCGCACGACGAGTCCCCATGCAAGGCCGATATGCCGCTCGACCTTCTTTCCTGGGAAATCGAACGTCGTCGAGCAGGGCAGCGGCAAAAGTTCGCTCGTTAGCTCGGCCATGTCTCCTCCTTGCCCGATGCGGTCAACATCTCTGGGCCTCGACGTCATGCTGTGCGCCTGCAAGGTTCCATATGCCGTGAGGACCTCGTGTACCGTCTAAGCCTCATGCCCAGCCGGGATGTGTATCGAGCATGAGCGCCCGCGTGGCCTTCGGCTTGCTCGTTTCGTTGGCGTCGGCGTGCGTGATCAACCTCGGGTTCTTTGTTCAACATCGCGCGGCGGCCGGGTTGCCCGAGCTGAAGCTGCGTCATCCGATCGTCACGCTGATCCCGCTGCTGAAAGACCGCGCGTGGGTTATCGGCAATCTCGCGGGCGTCCTCGGCTGGCTCCTCTACCTGCTCGCGTTGTGGCTCGCGCCGCTATCCCTCGTTCAGGCTGCTTCGGCGGGCGGCGTCGGCGTTCTCGCCTTCGCGGTGTGGAGAGGCGGGGGCATCGCGCTCGTCCGTCGCGAGCTGGCCGGGGTTGGCGCCGCGATGGCTGGGCTCATCTTGCTTGGGATCTCGCTTGCGGCGGGGAACGATGAAGGTGCGAAGACCGACCTCGGTCCACTCCTCATGTGGCTGGGTGGCTCGGTCGTCGCGGCCGGCATAGCGGTTGGACCGTTGGCGCGCGCGGTCGCGCCGGGAGCCGGGCTCGGGATCGCAGCCGGGATCCTGTATGCGGCAGGTGACATCTCGAACAAGGCTGCATACGGCGGTCGGTATTGGCTGTGGCCGGTACTGAGCGCGTTCCACCTGGTTGCGCTCATCGGACTGCAACTCGGTTTCCAACGAGGCGGCGCCCTTGCGACGGCCGGCAGCGCGAACCTGCTCTTGAACGCATTGCCGATCGTGGCGGGGGTGGCCCTGTTCCATGAAGGAATCCCGTCCGGGGCTCTCGGCGGCGCGCGCATCGCGGCTTTCACGTTGGTCATCATCGGAGCTGTGCTGCTCGCACGGAGCGAACCCTCTGCCACACCGGGTATTCCGCAAGCCGAAGCCGGCGTTTGAGTCTTGCCACCACCGACCCCCGTGATCGGAGCCTGACTCGCTTGCGCCGATTTGAGACAATCTGCGAGAAGGCGGAGGTGCCCGACGACTGCATCCGACCGTGAACGCGCTCCTAGCCATACCCTGCGATATCTGTTGCTTGGGGTCGCGCTGCTGATCGCGGCCATCGGGGGGACGGTACTTGCCTTTCAGACCGGCACCCGGCGGTCCGTCCCTCGTCCGTCTCTGCCGACCTACGGGCCCGTCGCGATCACGCAGGTCGCCAAGCCGGGCTACCTCCAGCCCTTCGCCGATCCCGTGTTCGGCTCAACCGTCGAGCGGATCGTGGGAGATCCCGGCAGGCCGATCATCTATCCCAACAGGTCAAAAGGCATCTGGGGCGCACACGCGCGTCATCATTATGTAGATGACCAGCCTTGGAACGCAGACGAATCCCTTCTGTGGCTGGAGAACGTTTCGGGCGGATCTCCTGCGCGTGTAGTCCTTGACGGCAAGACGTATAGGCCCAAGTTCAAACCATGCTCGAACTATTTCTATTACGACGACCGCTGGCACCCCATCTTTCCGCATGTGCGAATCGCGTGGGGAGGGAAAACCTTGCAGTGGTTCGATGTTGTGCGATGCAGGCAGCTGCGGCGCTGGACGATGCCGTTCCGCCTTTCCATGGATTCGCAGAGCGGCCCCTCGCGAGATGGATCGATGTGGGCTCTGGGCGACTCCACGCGGGTGTTCGCCGTCCGCATGGACCCCTTACCGGGCCTCATCGGCCCGGCGTTCGACTTCTTCCACAACTGCGGGCTTCCCAACTGTACGGCGAGCCACGTTTCGATATCGCCGTCGGGCCACTACATCCTTATCCATTACGTGGGAGACCACACTCGGATCTTGGACGTGAACCCCAACACACTCGCATTGACGCCACACGTCTATCCGCCTAGTACGCCGGAATGCTTAGGTCACGACCCTGCGAGAGGTTATGTGTTCGACGTCGGCCATGCCGATCTGACCACCGATGCTCAAGGAAATGACATCATCGTGGCTCAGAACCGGGATTGGTGCCCACAACGTTTCGGCACGGTCACGCTGGGCCAGATCTACAGCGTGCGCTTCTCCGACGGGGCGGTTACATCGTTGCTCGCGCCCGGAACAGCACAGAGCTACCACATCTCGTGCCGAAATTATTCGCGTCCTGGGTGGTGCTACGCGAGCTTCTGGCCCGCTCCAGGGAAGCCGTTCGGTGACGAGATAGTCGCGCTGACGATCGACGGATCGATGCGCGTCGAGCGACTGACGCACACACACACCGACACAACCAACTGTTACCCCTGCGAGGCGGACCCAGTGCCTTCGCCGGACGGTCGCCGAGTCATCTTCGCCAGCTCATGGACGCTGGATTGTGACCACGGTTGCGGTTCCCAATCTGCCCCGCAGGCGTACGTGATCAGCCTGCCGCTCCCCAAGGTCTCTCCAAGTCCGTCTTAGGGGCTCGACCCGTTCGCGCGCGCGGGCCCGCTTTCGTCTGAGTCGCCGTTGAGGTTGAGACCTGGCCCATAATCGCAGGTCAGGCGCGCATCTTGCGTGTGCGAACCGGCGTCTGAGCTCCCCAATGCCGAAAGGGCGTCCGGCGGTGAGGTGCAAGGGCTTCTTGTACTCTCGGCCGTCCATCTGGGCCCAAATACCTCGTCGGATCGTCACGAACGACTTCAAGGCGGCCCGTTGGTTCGGTAGCGTCAACGCTCGCAGACGGCGGCTCCATTCAGATAGTCGAGCGGATGCCACGGTTTAAGAGAAGCCCCGCGGTTCAAGTCAGCCGGTTGAGGTACGGCGATCAACCCTCCCTCGCTTGCGGGGTAAGTCGACCCTCACATCCGAGGGCCAAATCGATCTCGCGTCACGCGCGCCTAGCCGCGCGGTCCTGATCTAGCGATGCACACGTCACTGATACCGGACTGCGAAGGTGCCTGTTGCCGTGGTCGATGGCTAAACAGACGAGCAGCCAGTCGTGCCGCAACATCCGCGCCGTTCGACGATTGCTAACGTATAGGATCAAAGATTTTTCAACTCGGCGCGTGCGAACACTCGCACGGAGCACATTCGAGGCTTCTTCGAACGATCCTTAAGCGACAGCACACAGCAAGCGCCGTTGTGCTCGATTTGTTACGCGACCCGAGAGCCGCAGTTGTTGTTGTAGGACGCTGACATCGACAGGGCGATGTGCTCGACGATGCGTAGGTTCAAGCCGCGATCCAACCTGAGTGGCGTGACTCGTGAATCATGGGGCTTGAATTCATCACCGTCGGCGGCCTGCCTTGAGGGAGAGTCGGGCGTCGAGTCGTGACTCATGGCGGTTGAAGATCCTCACCGTCGACGAACTGTCTGAAAGCGAGAAGGACCCCAGCCGCCTCGTCTTCCGACTCTGCGTGGAAGCGAGGCCTTCGCGCTGACGCTGAACGTGCAAGGCGGTGGACGTTGCACGGTCGTCTCAGGGGTGCGGCGCGCCCATAGGCCCTGACCAGGGGATTTAGTAACAGTTTCTAACTTATCCACACCCTTTGTGGGCAAAGGCTTGACGATTCTGTGCGTTCTGTGCTGGTATTGGTCACCTTGAGCGGTTCCAGCCGTTCGGATGGGGCTTGAGCCCGACCCTTGGGGGGGGACGGATGAACCACAGAGACCGCGTCTCTGTACGGGCCTTGATCGTCGTCGCCGGGATGATGCTCGTCCCGATCGTCGTGAATGCGTCGCCCGCAGCGGCCGCTACGATACCGCCCGTCTTCGAGTCGGCGACTCACGCCGACACGTTGCTGAATGAATTGTCGAGTCTGAATATCTCCGTTCCAGCAACGACACAGAATGGAGACGTCCTCGTTCTCTTCATTGAGTCCGCCAACGTTGAGGATCCGGGCGGCCTCTCTGGGTGGACGAAGGTTGACTCCGGCGATGCCGGATCCTCTTTACGCGGCTCTAGCTACTACCACGTCGCGTCGTCCGAGCCTGCTAGCTACACGCTCACCTATCCGGACATCCAGCACATCTCGGCTTTCATGCTTGATTACCGAGGCGTGGATACGAGTGATCCGATCTCGGCGCACGGCGTCGTTTCCAACGACATCGATTCCTTAACGATCGCATCGCCCACACTCAGTGGCGTTGGTGCGAGCGACGCCGTCTTGATCGGCTTCCACGCGCGCGGCGTACCCGTCGGGATCTTCACTCTCATCCCGCCGTCCGGTTGGACCGAGCGTGCTCAACAGGTCACCAACAGTCCCAACAACCCCGACATAGGTGCGAGCATCGTCGAGAAGGTGGGAGGCACAGATTCTCCATCCGAGACGGCTTCCATCTTGGTCACTTCGGTAGCCACGTCCCTCGCGCTGCGCGGAGTCACGGTAAACCCGACAGGGGGTCTCACCGTTACCAAGGCCGCTCCCGCCGGCTCGACGGTCGCCTTCGACTTCACGGTGACCTGCTCAGGGGACCCCAACAGCCCCTACACCTTCCACATCACCGGGTCGGGGAGCCACCCGATCAGCGGCATCCCGGCCGGGACCAGCTGCACCGTGGCAGAGGCATCTCCGGGGACCAACTACAACGCGGCGACCTACAGCCCCAGTGCCAGCGTTGTCGTGCCGGCCAACGACACCGTCACAGTCACCGTGACGAACACCCTGAAGACCGGCGACCTTCAGATCACAAAGGTCGCGCCCGCAGGATCCACACAGACCTATGACTTCAACGTCGAGTGCACCAGCCCTGATACCTCGCCCGTTGGGCCCTATACCGCCTCGGTAAACGGGTCGGCGAGCACGACGATCACGGGTATCCCGGCCGGATCGAGCTGCACCGTTGCCGAGACGGACCCGGGTTCGACCTACAACCCGCCGGGCTACAGCCCGAGCGCCACCGTCACGATCCAGCCCGGCGCCACGGCCACCGTGACCGTGACGAACTCGCTCAGGCCGGGGACCCTGACCATTACCAAGGTCGCCCCCGCTCAGGGCCAAAACGACACGTTCCGCTTCGCGGTCGGCTGCGGGTCGCACTCCTACACGCTGACCGTTACGGGCAGTGGGTCGGCCACGCAAAGCGGCATCCCCGCCGGATCGGTGTGCACGATCACCGAAAGCGTGCCCGCCGGCTATGCGACCCCGTCGTACTCACCATCGAACCATGTGACCGTCGGGGCGGGGCAAGAGGTTGCCGTCACGGCGACGAACCGCCTGCTCCCGATCGGCATTTCTATCGCAAAGACTGTGAGCCCGACCTCCGGCACGCCGGGGACGGCACTGACGTACACATACATCGTGAAGAACAGCGGGAAGGTCGATCTGCTGAACGTGCAGGTCAACGACGACAAGCTCGGTCACGTCGGCTCCATCTCGGTCCTGAAGGTCGGCCAAAGCGCGACCTTGAAGAAGAGCGCCACGCTCGGGTCGGCCTCGGTCAGGAACGTCGGAACGGCTGTCGGACACGACCGGTTCGGTCGTGAAGCGACTGCCACCGACAGTGCAAGCGCTACGGTCGTGCTGGCGGTGGGTCCTCTGGGCCTGCCGAGGACCGGAAGCGACCCACGGTTGCCATTCGATGGCGGGTTCGGTTTCCTCGGTCTCGGATTCGTGCTGGTTGCGATAGCAGGCAGGCGCCGGTCGGCGTCCTTGGCAATCCCTGGCAGGCGCCGGTCGGCGTCGGGGCAGCTCGGCCCTGATCCGCACGCGAGGGCGGGGCGCCCGGTATCCCGCGCGTGGGCGATCATCACGAGACGCCGACGTCGCTTCGGCCGAGATCCGGATTCCGGTCCTACTTGAGGTCCATATTTTCACGCCGGCTACGCCGTGATCACTGTACGTGAAGTGACGGCCGACCAGACCCAACGGTGAACCGCCTCCATCGGAGCTTCTGCGCGTCGCCGAAGTATCAGCAACAGCTCGAGTCGCGCTTGTTGCCGTGGGTGCTCGGCGCCGCCGATCTGGGAGACGACGTCCTCGAGATCGGGCCGGGCCCGGGCCTCACGACCGAGCTGTTGAAGACGCGGGCACCGCGCATCACGGCCGTGGAGGTCGACCCGGCGCTCGCCGGAACGCTCCGCGCGCGGCTCCCGGACGTTGACGTGATCAACGCCGACGCGACCGAGCTCCCGTTGCCCGACGGGCGGTTCAGCTCTGCCGTCTCGTTCACGATGCTCCACCACGTTCCGTCGACGGCGTTGCAGGACCGGCTGCTCGCAGAGGTGCGCCGCGTGTTGCGGCCCGGGGGAGTGTTCTACGGCTCGGACAGCAGGAGCTCGACCCTGTTCCGTCTTGCGCACCTCTTCGACACGATGGTCCTGGTGGATCCGGATTCGCTGGCCGACCGGCTCGCGAGCATCGGCTTCTCGGACGTGAAAGTGGACGCCGCGCCCCGCGCGTTCCGGTTCCGCGCGCGCGCTTGACGCCGGGGCTACGCTACCGTAACCTACGGTATGGTAACTTACGGAAGCGTAACCTAGGGAGAGGAAAGCCCATGCAGACCGTCGCCGCACCGAACGACGTGCTTCGCGAGCTCGAGCCCGCCGTTGAAGGGATGCTCGAGCGGCATCTTTCGACCGCCCAAGAATGGTTCCCGCACGAGTACGTCCCGTGGGAGCAAGGGAGGAGCTTCACCGACGAGCCGTGGGAGCTCGGCCACAGCCGGCTGTCGGGTGTCGCGCGAACCGCGATGGAGCTGAACCTGCTAACCGAGGACAACCTGCCCTACTACCACCTCGCGATCTGGGAGACGTTCGGCGGCGAGGGCGCCTGGGGGGAGTGGGTCCGGCGCTGGACGGCGGAGGAAGGGCGCCATTCGATCGCGATGCGGGACTTCCTGATGGTGACGCGCGGCGTCGACCCGGTGGAGCTGGAGCGTGGACGCATGGATCACGTCTCCCGCGGCTACTACCCGGCCGGCGATTTCAACGCGCTCGACGGGCTCGTATACGTGACGCTGCAAGAGCTCGCGACGCGCATCTCGCACCGCAACACGGGCGCGATCACCGAAGATCCCATCGCCGAGGCGCTGATGGCGCGCATCGCGCTGGACGAGAACCTGCACTACGTCTTCTACCGCGACGTCACCGAGCGCGCGCTCGAGATCGAGCCGTCGGAGACGATACTCGCGATCCACCGCCAAGTGCTCGGTTTCAGCATGCCCGGGCTGGAGCTGCCCGGATTCCGCGAGAAAGCGATCAGCATCGCGAAGGCCGGCATCTACGACCTCCGCATCCACCATGATCAGGTGCTGACGCCGGTGCTGTTCAAGAAATGGCGGCTCGAAGATGTGAGCGGCCTGACCGATGAGGCCGAGCGCGCGCGCGACGAGGTGGTGCAGACGCTGAGGAAGATCGATGCGGCGGCCACGCGGTTCGAGGAGAAGCGCGCGAGCTAACGAACGGCGTTGCGCGCGGGCTGCTCGACGAGAGATACTCCACCCGATGAAGCCGTTCGGCTGACGTTGATTCTGTTCAGCCTCATCGGCGAACGACGCCAGGCGCCGCCCGCGACATGAGCGCGTCCGGCTTTGGGCCTTCCCGATCAGGCCGCGCGCGCCTCCCGCTCGTGGGGCCGTAAGGCCCCCGTTGTCTCGGGAAGTCGGGCCTGGTGGAAGGGAATCCCAACTCCGAGGGCGAAGACCGCAGCAGGTACCGTCCCCCCCCGGAGGTCGCATGCGTCGTCGTCTCGCGCTCGTTGCCGCCCCTCTTCTCCTCATCGCACTGATCCCGTTCGGCTCACGCGCCCAAACCGCCTGCGTTCAGAAGGCCGGCCCCGTCGGCGCGCCGTTCGTCGACTGCTCGGGCGGCGGCGTGTTCAACATCGTCCCGCCGGGCAACAACGGGCTCGTGAACACGCCGGACTTCATCCAGCAAGAGGCCGGCACCGGCGCGATCCCGGCGCACCAGCAAGACCAAGAGGCGATGTACGCGAACCTGTTGAAGATCGCGCCGCATCTGAATCCTTCAGACCTCACCAAGTACTACAAGGACGCAAGCTTCTTCACGATCGCCGCCCAGGCCGAGCGCGTCGAGACCCCGCGGCCCGGCACGATGATCTTGTGGGACCACTTCGGCGTGCCGCACATCTTCGGTGAGACGCGCGCCGACACCGAGTTCGGCTCGGGGTACGCGTCCGCGGAAGACCGTCTCTTCATGATGGACGTCCTTCGACACTACGGGCGTGCCACGCTGTCGTCGTTCCTCGGCCCGTCGCCGTCGCTCCTCGCGATGGACTGCGGGATCTCGCAGATCGCCGGCTACAGCGAAACAGAGCTGCAGCACTACGCGGACACGTACCCAGAGCGGTACCCGCAGCCGTTCCACGCGGACACGAGCCCGGCGACCACGATCGGCCAGCAGATCGTGCTCGACGGTCAGGCCTACGTCGACGGCGTCAACGGGTACATCCAGTCCACGCTGACCGACCCCCGGCGTCTGCCGGCGGAGTATCCGGCGCTGCAGACCTTCCCCGCGCCCTGGAAGGTGACCGACGTCATCGCCACGGCGACGCTCGTGCAGTCGATCTTCGCCGTCGGCGGCGGGGGCGAGGTCTCGAGCGCGCTGTTGTACCAGTCGCTGGTCAAGCGGTACGGCGTGACGAAAGGCACAGCGATCTGGCGCGACTTCCGCTCGCAGAACGACCCGGATGCGAAGACGAGCATCACGACGTCCTTCCCGTATGAAGGCGTTCCGGCGCACGTCGACCCGTTGTCGATCGCGATGCCGCTGTCACAGCCGAAGACCAACATGTGTGATGGTGGGCCGCTTCCGGCGAACAACCCGGGCCTTGGCCAAGTGACCGTCGGGCCGATCACGATCGACCTCACGGACCTCATGCCACCGCCGTATGCGACGCATCACATGAGCAACGAGCTGATGGTCGACGCTGCGCACAGCGTCGGTCACCATCCGATCGCCGTCTTCGGTCCGCAGACCGGCTACTTCTCGCCTGAGATCCTCCACGAGATCGATCTCCACGGGCCGGGGCTGCAGGCGCGCGGCGTTTCGTTCCCCGGAACCGAGGTCTTCGTCGAGCTCGGTCACGGCGTCGACTACGCATGGAGCGCAACGTCGGCGAGCGCCGACCTGATCGATCAGCGGGTCGAGAAGCTGTGCAACATGGACGGCTCCCCGCCGAGCCTTTTAAGCACCGGCTACATGTACTTCGGCAACTGCCGTCCGATGTTCGAGCGCACCGACCGTCAGATCGCGAAGACGTCGGCGGTCGCCACGAACCCTCCGTCGGTCGTCACGATCCAGGTCGAGCGGACCGTCCACGGGCCCGTGCTCGGGCGCACCATGGCGATCGACCCGTCGACGGGGAAGGCGATCCCGGTCGCGATCTCGATCGAGCGCTCGACCTGGAGCGACGAGCTCGGCGCGGCGCCGGCGTTCCTGCTGTGGAACGACCCCGACTACATCCACAGCGCGCGGGACTTCATGCGAGCAGCCGGTCTGGAGACCGGCACGTTCAATTGGACCTACATCGACTCGCACGACATCGCGTACATCATGGCCGGCAAGATCCCGATCCGCGCCCCGGGCATCGACCCGAACTTCCCGTCGTGGGGAACCGGACCGTACGACTGGCGCGGGTTCGTTCCGACAGATCTATCGAGCCGCGACGTGCACCCGCGCGCGATCAATCCCCCGTCCGGCTTCTTCACGAACTGGAACAACAAGCCGGCGCCCGGGTTCTCAGCTGCCGATAACAACTGGGGCTACGGGCCCGTCTATCGCGTGCAATCCCTGAGCGACCGCGTCAAGGCGATCATCGATCAGCGCCTTGCGACGCCGACCGACATCGTGAACGCGATGGAAGACGCGGGAAGCGTGGACCTCGACGGTTCGCAGCTCGTCGGACCGCTGAGCGACACGCTCGGCGGCGCTTCGCTGACGGCAGCACAGAGCAACGTGCTTTCGATCCTAAAGAGCTGGGCCGCAGATCCGTTCTGGGGCTCGGGCGTGCCCGGCGCGCACCGGCGCGACCTCAACGCCGACGGAAGCTACGACCAAGGAACCGCGGTCGCGATCATGGACGACCTATACCCGCGGCTCGCGCACGCGGTGTTCGATCCGTGGCTCGATCCGACGCAGTTGAACCTGCTTCGGAGCCTGAACGGCCTCAACAACCCGCCGGGTCCCGGAGGGTCCGCGTACGACGGCGGCTGGGAGGGGTACCTGCAGCGCGCGCTGCAGCAGTCGATCGGCGACGCCGCGCACCCGTATTCGCAGGACTACTGCGGATCGGGGAGCGTCGGTGCATGCCGCTCGGCGTTGGTTGCAGCGCTACAAACGACGATCGATCACTTGACGCAGGTATACGGCTCGTCGAACCCGACGGCGTGGACGTGCAGCCGCTCGAACGGAACGGGGAAGTGCAACCCGGCGAACGATGACATCCAGTTCTCGGCGACGGGCGTAGGCGCCGTCCCGGCG
>Ga0066709_100003880_pt1 | contig 11702 bp, 9 predicted proteins | sample GraSoiAngelo_158_FD_79665 | JGI IMG/M metagenome (GOLD analysis project Ga0066709, IMG submission 79665) | Grasslands soil microbial communities from the Angelo Coastal Reserve, California, USA - 14_1009_16_30cm | ecosystem: Environmental > Terrestrial > Soil > Grasslands | place: USA... | reverse complement strand
TGGAGGGTCTTTCTCACAGGCGCAACCGGTTTTTTGGGCGGCGAGTTGGCTGTTGCGCTTTCGAAGAGTAGTTCCGTCGAAAAGATCGTCTGTCTGATTCGAGCAAAGAACAATGAAGAAGCCGCCGGCCGGCTTCAGTCGGTGTTTGCCGTCCATCAGGATACATACGATGGAAATAACATCGTCGCGGACGCGGGAGACCTGATGGATGAGCGACTGCCCACGGTTTTGGCACGGTACCCATCGATGGCCGAAACCAACCTCGTGGTTCATGCCGCGGCTAATACATCCTTTCTGCGACAAAAAAACCCTGTTATCGAACAGACGAACTTGTGGGGCTCCCAGAGAATCGCCGCGTGGGCCTCTCGTCTGCGCGCCTTGGAGACCTTTGCCTACATCGGGACGGCAACAATTGTTGGTGCGGGTAAGGATGTCGTGGGCAGGATGCTCAATGAAGACGAAGCGCCAAATCCATTGGCTAAGCACCTGGTCGGATATACTCGATCAAAGATGTTCGGAGAGATGGCCGTGCGAGCGATCATCCCATCCGAAAAACTACTCGTGATTCGGCCCTCGATTCTGGTGGGCGACACGCGAGGTATCGTGCCGCGCTCATTCGATATTGCCTGGATTATCGCAGCTCTTAAGCACCTGCGAATGTCTTTTGGAAATCCCGACGCAGCGTGCGATGTCATTCCTGTCGATTACGCAGCAAATGCCATACTGGAACTGCTCATGGGCCGCAGAACGCATACAACCTATCACGTGAGCGCCGGCCGCTCGGCGACCACCTGCCGTCAAGTTTTCAACTCGGTCGGATGTAACGGTTCAGACAGGCCTCCGCTGGTTTATTTGACCAGGACACATCTGGAGCTGATCAAGAGATGGCTGCGGACGAACAATGCTCCTGATCCTGAGTTGTCACCCTATTCAAGGCACCTCGAATATGTCAGGGACCAAATCGGGAAGCGTAGGGCCCGACTACTTTTGTCCGGTCTCGAAATGTATTGGCGCTTTATTGATCTCGACCAGCGTTTTGACAACGCTCGATTATTGGGCGACACGAGAATCGGCATATCGGAACCGGCTCATGATTACCTGAAACGAACAGCAGTTTACCTGGACCACATTGATCCTCTCCAGGCGGCTGTCAATCCGTAAACGGTTCGCGGAAATATTTCGTCAGCGGTTTCGGCAACCTGAGGAGCATGAGATGAAGCAAGTTATTTATGTCTGTATCGCGGTGCTGTTTTACGCTCTGGGAAACGTGATCACCGAGCAGAAGCTGAAACCCTACACTCAATTTGCAACGATGATCTATTGTTATCTCCCGATGATTGCCATGACAGTTGGCGCTCTGGGCCTGATGAAATCGCGCGGGCAGACGATCTCATTTCCTGCTGGCGAAGCCGTCTATATGGCAGGACTGATTGCGATTGTGTTTTTTATCGCAGATGGATTCTTCTTCAGCGCATACACGAACAACGCCGATGCTTTTACGGTCTCCTCGATCGCGGTCATGTTCCCGGCTGCCGCTTCTCTGATGAAATTCGCTTGGACTCGTCAGGTCCCCAATCGGTATCAAATCGCAGCCTACGTAGTTGCCCTCATCGCAGTGGTTCTTTCGGAGAGAGGTAACGTGACACAAAGCACGTTCACACCGTAGGCGTGGCTCATGTTCTCTTTATGTCTTCTGTTGATCGCCTCGTTCGCAGCCACGCAGGACAGTGTCGGCGAGGTGAGCGGCCGGATTATCAGTTCACGTGACAAACAGCCGCTTGCTCTCGCCCAAGTCGAGCTCGAGGGCACATCCTTCCGGTCTGTGACTGTAGATGACGGCACATTCCGAATCGCAGGAGTACCTACCGGCCAATACGTGTTGCAGGCATTCATAGTTGGGTACTACACGGTCCATGAGGAGTTTGCGTTAGCCGCCGGCGAAAACAAAGAATTTGAGATCGTGCTGACGCCTTCGAATACGAGGGTGACGGAAACTGTGAACGTCTTAGCGGACCTATTTCAAGTTGGAACCGATACAAGCGCCTCCGAGTTCACACTGGCAGGCGACGAGCGCAAGAACCTGGCCAGCGTACTCGCGGACGATCCATTGCGTGCCGTGCAAAGCTTGCCGGGCGTGACCTCGAACAACGACTTCTCTTCGGAGTTTTCCGTTCGCGGCGCGCCTTTCAGTCGCGTGGGCTTGTACCTGGATGGAATCCTGCTGCATGCCGCCTTTCACACGACCGATGGTCAGGCGGACAACGGCTCACTAACGATCTTTAACGGCGACCTCACGGAGAACATGACTCTCTACCAGGGTGCGTGGCCTGTCCGCTATTCGGACCGGACCGCTGGTATTCTGGCCGTGGAGACTCGCGAGGGAAATCGGGAGAAGACGCGAGGTCAGTTCAGCGCCAGCGCTTCAAACGCCGGATTTCTTTTGGAAGGGCCCCTGGGCAAAAACAAACACGGCTCGTGGTTCGCCGATTTCCGCAAAAGCTATCTTCAATACATTCTCGAGAGGATCGACTTCGGCGACCAGGCACCGATGGTGTTCGGTTTCACGGACGGTCAAGCACGGATCGATTACGATCTGACCACCAAACATGCGGTGAGCCTGACCTACCTGGACGGCTCTTCTTCCGTCAATAGACGGCGATTCCGCGACGAGCTTGGTACCAGCTCCGTAATGACTAGCGCGTTCCGTTTCACGCTGGTGAACCTCGGTTCCCGCTACAGTCCCAACCAGCACCTGCTCATCAACAATCATCTTGCATGGTCGCGCGAGAAGGGCAAAGTGTCCAATCGTGATGACGCGAGGTTGGCGGACCAACACTATTATGAATGGACCTGGCACGGTGACGTGACGGTTGTCTGGGCTAAGACCACGTTGGACTTCGGCGGCGAGTTTCGACGCTTGCGGCAGGTTGGTTCAACGATGCAATTCCTCTATGTTCCGGCCCTGATTCCAACGTCGGACAATTTCCGGGGCGCTGGATCGCAGTCTGGCGCCTACATACAGGAATCACTCGCGTTTGCGGCCGGCCATGCGCGTTTTACGGCGGGTGTGCGCCAGGATCATTTCAGCGTGAGCCCGGAGCAGATCACGACACCGTACGCTAGCCTTTCGGTTCAGCTGCACACAAAAACCCGCTTGGAGTTGAGTTGGGGCCAGTATGGCCAATTTCCAGAATTGAGCCAACTCTTCTCCACCTTCGCGCGCGGGCGCCTGCTGCCGCAGAGAGCGACTCATTATGAGGCCGCTTTAGAGGAGCGGCTCGATGAGCGCACTCGCGTGCGACTGGAGTTTTACAATCGGCAGGATCGCGACATCCTCGCCCGGCCCGCGCTGGAGCCGCGAGTGATTGGCGCCGGCGTTATTCCGTCGTCGCCAATTGGCCCATGGCTCAATTCACAACGCGGCTACGCCCGCGGTGTGCAGGTTTTTCTGCAACGGCGAACTGCCAACGGATTTACCGGTTGGATCTCCTATGCCTACGGACGCACGATGGTCAGCGATGGCGATTTGCAATTGAAATTTCCATCCGACTACGACCAGCGCCACACGTTCAACGTCTATGCAAGCCGGCGCCTGCGGCCGACTGTCAATCTCAGCGGCCGCTTTACGTACGGCAGCGGCATGCCTCTGCCGGGCTTTTATCGGCTTGTACCGGGCGGGTATGCAGTATCCCAAAATCGAAACGGTTTGCGGGCTCCCGCTTATCAGCGGGCGGATTTACGCCTGAATAAAGCTTTCGTGCACCAAAAATACACGGCGACATTGTTCGGAGAAATCGTGAACCTGACGAATCATACGAACCGCGACTTCGATTCCCCCGGTCCATACGACGTGAACACCGGACGAACCTATCCGACGTTCTTCAGTATGTTCCCGATCTTGCCTTCTGCCGGAATGGTGTTTGAATTCTGACCTTGATGACTGTAGCGGCGGTCTGCTCATTGATCGACAACGGCACGCTATACGAGCAAAGACATATGGTCAATTGAAGGACGGCGAAGCAACTCCGATACACCGTGTTGACTTCCCGTTCGCTTCACCCTACGATTTGCATCCACCAAGGAAGTGGCAATGCGAAGGACTACGAGAATAAACGCTGCATTTTTTATGGCAATTCTATTCCTTAACCCGCTGTTGGCTCAGCAGGCGCCTGCGTATCGAGCGCCACGTACAGCGGACGGGAAACCCAATCTCAACGGTATTTGGCAGGCATTGACTGAAGCAAATTGGGACATCGAGCCCCACAACGCAGGATATGGAACAGTGCCCTTATTAGGCGCTATCAATGCGGTTCCGCCAGGCCAGGGGATCGTCGAGGGCGGCACGCTTCCGTATAAACCGGAGGCGTTGGCCAAGAAGAACGAAAATTTTGCGAATCGAGGAAAAGGCGACCCGGAGGCCAAATGTTACCGTTTGGGTGTGCCGCGGTCGATGTATGCGCCCTATCCCTTTCAAATCATTCAGAGCACGGACTACATCATGATGGTGTTTCAATTCGCCAACGCTTTGCGCACCATCTATATGACGGATCATAAGCCAGCTCCCGCGGAGAGTTGGATGGGATGGTCCAATGGCCATTGGGAAGGCGAGACGCTCGTCATCGAAACCACTGGCTTCAACGATCAAACCTGGTTCGACCGAGCCGGAAACTACCACAGCAACGCTATGAGAGTTGTGGAACGCATCTCAGCCCGCAGCGCCGATACGTAGAATTATGAAGCGACGATCGAGGATCCAAACGTTTTCACGCGGCCGTGGAAGATCAGCATGCCTCTCTACAGGCGCGTCGAGAAGGATGCTCGAATGATTGAATTTAAGTGCATTGAGTACACGGAAGAGCTACTTTACGGACATCTGCGCAAGCAGCCGAGGAATCAATAAAAAAACATAGGAAGGTTCAGATGAGTGATCTATTTCACGCATCAAAGGGCGCGCTGGCTGTCGCACTCGTCCTGGTGATCGCGGTCGCATGGCTGATCCCCATGAGCGCGACTGCTCAAACAGGGAAATCCACCTCAAACCCTCCCGCACAGGCGTGGACAAAGAAAACGCCTGATGGCCAGCCTGATCTTCAGGGATTCTGGTCCTCGCAAACCAATACACCGCTCGAACGCGACGTGAGGTGCGGCACAAAAGAATTCTGGACGGATGAGGAAATGGCGAATGGCATCAGAACCTGCGGCGCGCCAACCGGCGCCGGCCGCGGACAACGCGGCGCAGGGCCCGGCGCCGGTGGAGGGCAGCGTGGCCGTGGTCAGCGTTCAAATGGTGAAGTGGATCCGCACTACGACACTGCCCAATATGGTTTGAACTTGCGAACGATGGCCGTGAACAATCGCACGTCTTTAATTATCGGGCCTGAAGGCCGAATTCCTCCATTGTCGCCCGTTGGTGAGAAGCGCCAAGCTGAACTCGCCCAACAGCGAACAAGTTTTGACAGCGCGGAGAGCCGTGCATTAACCGAGCGCTGCATCGTCTGGAACGCGCAGGGGCCGCCGATGATGTCTCCCGGTTATAACAGCAACGTTCAAATCGTGCAAAGCGAGGGATACGTCATGATCCTGCCTGAAATGATGCAGGATGCCCGGATCATTCCCTTGAAAACCCGCAGCCGTTTATCCGAGAACGTGCGTCTTTGGGGAGGCGATTCACAAGGGCACTGGGAGGGTGACACGCTTGTCGTCGAAACGACCAACTTCAACGGCAGAAATGCGTTCCAGCGTGTTGGCAGCGAGAAAATGCGGTTAACCGAGCGGTTTAAGAGATTGGACGAGACCACGCTCGTTTACGAATTCACCATCGATGATCCGGTCTGGACGAAACCCTGGACTGTTCAGGTGCCGTGGGCGAAGTCTCAAGGGCCGATGTTTGAATATGCTTGCCACGAGGGGAACTACGGAATGGTCGATATCCTCAGCGGGGCCCGGGCTACGGAAAAGGCTGCCGTCGAAGCTGCAAAAAAGGCCAAATAAGGAGGACCGATGCGAACGAAGCTGCTACCGATTCTTATCACAGGCCTGATGCTGAGTGCCACCGTGCCGCTCCGGGCCCACCATGCCTTTTATGCGGAATTCGACTCGGCCAAACCGCTCAAATTGCGGGGCACAGTCAAGAAAGTGGAGCTGATCAATCCGCACTCTTGGTTTCATATTGACGTCAAAGGCGACGACGGCAGGGTCACCACGTGGATGATTGAAGGCGGCAGTCCCAATGCTCTGATCCGGTTGGGGTATACACAGCAGTCTCTGCCGATTGGAACGGAAATCATCGTCGACGCGTTTCAAGCGAAAGACGGATCAAACAAAGCGTGTGGAGTCGATCTGGTTTACGCATCCGATGGTAAGAGATTGTTCCTGGGTGGATCCGCTCCGGGCGCGAACGCCCAACAGCCGGAACAACCGTAGGCGGGGGGATGAAGCACACCGGAGGCGTGCACGTAAATTAGCCGGGAGTACGCGCACGTTTTTTGTGCGCGTACTCCCGGAATACCGAAGTCGACGAAATCCGCACCCTGGAAAGGGTGCGAGGATTTCCTCGCACCCCGCTGGGGTGCGGACGTCTTTGCCTTACGCGACCGGGGGTTGCGCTCGCTCCCGCTCGCTTAACCCCCGGCTGATTTCCTGGCACGCCTCCGGCGTGGTTTCCGATGGAGACGTTATGATGAGAACAGTGTCGCGATGGATCACGTGCATTGTTTGGGGCGCCTGCCTGGTCCTGATAACCACTACCCCCAATCACGCGCAGACCGGAGCTCAAAACGGCGAGTGGCGGACCTACGGCGGAGATCTTGGCAATACGCACTACTCCCCGCTCGATCAGATCAAAGCAACCAACTTTGACCAGCTCCAGGTTGCCTGGCGTTTCAATACCGCAAACCTCGGCCCGCGTTCCGAAACTAATCTGCAATCCACGCCGCTGATGGCCAATGGTGTTCTGTATTCAACGGCCGGATCACGTCGAGATGTGGTCGCGCTGGACGCAGGCACTGGAGAGCTGATTTGGATGCACAGCGAACGCGAAGGCGCGCGTGGTCAAAATGCTCCGCGGCAGCTCTCGGGCCGTGGCTTGGCTTATTGGAGCGACGGCAAGGAAGAGCGCATTCTCTATGTGACTCCTGGGTACCGTCTGATTGCACTGAATGCGAAGGACGGAGTTCCCGTCCCAAGTTTTGGCCAGAACGGCGTTGTGGATCTGAAGCTGGACGATGACCAGGAGATCGATCCGGAAACCGGGGAGGTCGGGCTCCATGCGACACCAATCGTCGCAGGGGACACGGTCATTGTCGGTGCTGCACATCGCGCCAGTGGTTCACCGCGCGTCAAGAACAACGTGAAAGGTTATGTCCGGGGATTCGACGTGCGGACAGGCAAGCGCAATTGGATCTTCCACACGATACCTCGGCCCGGCGAATTTGGTTATGACACCTGGCTTGATGGTTCGGCAGAAACCACCGGTAACGCCGGAGTGTGGGGTCAGATCAGCGTGGATGAACAGTTGGGCATGGCCTATTTGCCCGTAGAGTTACCCACCGGTGATGAGTATGGAGGGCACCGGCCGGGCAATGGGCTATTTGGCGAAAGCATCGTCGCGGTGGACCTGAAGACCGGCCAGCGGAAGTGGCACTATCAGTTGGTCCACCATGGCATCTGGGATTTCGACATTCCGTGCGCTCCGATGCTGATCGATATCACAAGCAACGGTCGCACCGTCAAAGCTCTTGCCCAGCCGACGAAGCAAGGACTCCTGTATACCTTCGATCGCGTAACTGGCCAACCGATCTGGCCAATCGAGGAACGTGCGGTGCCAAAAGGCGAGGTCCCAGGCGAGTGGTACTCCCCCACACAGCCGGTTCCGACCAAGCCGCCTGCTTACGGGCGCGCTGCGATTCCCTCGACGGATGACCTTATTGATTTCACACCCGAGCTTCGTGCGGAAGCGTTGAAGGTGATCTCGCAATTCCAGGTCGGTCCTCTCTTCACGCCCATCGTCGTCAGTAAGCCCGACGGACCGTATGGGACGATTCTCACCACGGGCGTGACGAATTGGCCCGGCGGTTCGTATGATCCGGAAAGCCACATCCTGTACGTTCATGCGTCCACCGGAATGATCTCCAATGGACTTGTACCTGGAGACCCGAAGAGAACCGAGTTCGCCTGGGTGGGCGGAAATATGGCGCCTCCCGGTGCGGCCACCGCATTACGTGTTCAGGGCTTGCCTTTGGTGAAGCCTCCGTACGGCAGTATCGTCGCAATCGATATGAATGAGGGCGAAATCCTCTGGAGGATTGCTAATGCCGAGACGCCGGATAATATCCGCAACCATCCGGCTCTGAAAGGCGTCAACATTCCGCGCACTGGCCGTCAAGCCAACACGATTGGTCTTCTCGTAACGAAGACACTGTTGATTGCCGGCGAGCCCGGCACCTTCACCACACCAAACGGCCGCGTTGGTGCGATGCTGCGCGCCTACGACAAGCAGTCGGGTAAGGAAGTTCGAGCTGTCTACATGCCCGCGGGCCAGACGGGCACGCCGATTACATATATGCTGAATGGAAAACAGTACATTGTCGTCGCGATCGGCGGCCAGGGTTATGGAGCCGAATTGCTCGCGTTTAGATTGCGGTGATTGTAGGGGCGGTCTATGACTGCCCATTGTGTTGCACTCCGAAATGAAACAAAGCACTGACAGATTCCTCACCACGCACACGGGTAGTCTTCCCCGTCCGGACGATCTCGTTCGAATGATGTTCGCGAAGGAAGAAGGTGTGCCGGTAGAAAACGAAGCATTAACTTCGCGTATCCGCTCTGCAATTGCGGAGGTGGTTCAGAAGCAGGCGGCTGCCGGCATCGATGTCATCAATGATGGCGAGATGGGAAAGCCGAGTTACGCAACCTATGTCAAAGATCGGCTGAATGGCTTCGGCAGCGCAAGCATGCCCGTGACGAGCTATCAGGACTTGATTCACTTTCCCGAACTGTCGAAACGCGTGTTCGGCGATCCCGGCCGCTCGCGGCGCAAGACACCCGGTTGCAATGGTCCAATCAGCATTCGTGATCCGAAGGCGGCCGCGATGGACGCTGAATCTCTGAAGGGCGCGCTCAATGGCGTGAAGCACGAAGAGGCGTTCATCAGCGCTGCTTCACCTGGTGTCGTCTCGCTATTCTTCGGTAATCTGTATTATCCGGATCACCGGTCGTATCTGTTTGCGATCGCCGACGCGATCCGTGAGGAATATGAGGCGATCGCGAGGGCCGGTTTCATCGTACAGGTCGATTGTCCGGACCTCGCAATGGGCAGGCACATTCAATTCGCAGATCTGTCTATTCCGCAATTCCGAGAGATGGCCCAGCTCCACATCGAAGCCTTGAATCATGCGCTCGGGAATGTTCCGCCGGACCGGTCACGTATTCACTTGTGTTGGGGAAACTATGAAGGGCCGCACCATTGTGACGTTCCTCTGCGCGAGATCATTGAAGTCGTTTTCGAAGCGCGCCCGAATGGAATTTCCTTTGAGGCCGCGAATCCGCGGCATGCGCATGAATGGACGGTTTTTAAGGAAGTGAAGCTGCCGAAGGGAAAGATCCTCATACCGGGAGTGATCGAATCGAAGACCAATTACGTCGAGCATCCGGAACTCGTCGCGCAGCGGATCAACCGGTATGCGGAACTGGTCGGGCGCGAGAACGTCATCGCCGGGACGGACTGCGGATTTAGCACCTGGGTCGGCCAAGCAGCGGTCGATCCCGGGGTGGTGTGGCTCAAATTGCACAGCCTCGCTGAAGGCGCGAAGATCGCATCGGCAGAGTTCTGGTGATTGAACGCGGGCTAACGTCGAGTCAATATTTATGGACAAGATATTACGGGCAATACTGACCAGCCGCGTTTATGAGGTCGCCAGGGAAACATCGCTGGATATTGCCTCTCGTCTATCGAAGCGGCTCGAGAACACGATTTGGCTCAAGCGGGAAGATCAACAACCGGTCTTTAGCTTCAAACTTCGTGGAGCGTACAACCGGATTGCCCGCCTTTCACAGGCTGAGCGTGCCGTCGGCGTCATTACTGCCAGCGCAGGAAACCACGCCCAGGGGGTCGCGCTTTCGGCGAAGCACCTGGGCATACGCGCGGTGATCGTCATGCCGAAGACGACTCCCGACATCAAAGTAGAAGCGGTGAGAGCCCTCGATGCGGAGGTTGTACTTGCCGGCGATCATTACTCCGAAGCACAAGCTCATTGCGACCGGCTGGTGGAAGAGACGGGAATGACCTTCGTTCATCCCTTCGATGATCCACTGGTGATTGCCGGGCAAGGCACGATTGCCGATGAGATTGTGCGCCAACATCCCCGGGATCTCGCAGCGATCTTCGTTCCGGTGGGTGGCGGCGGCCTGATTGCCGGCATTGGTGCATACGTGAAGTTGGTCATGCCTGACGTCGCAGTTATCGGTGTCGAACCGGTCGACTCGGACGCAATGAAACAGGCGTTGAAAGCGGGCGCGCCGGTGAGCCTCGAAAATCCGGGCTTATTTGCGGATGGTGTGGCGGTCCGGCAAGTCGGTCGTCACACATTCCCCATCGTGCAATCCACCGTATCGGACATCGTGACCGTCAATAACGATGAAATCTGTGGAGCGATCAAAGACATCTTCGATGACACCCGCACAATCGTCGAACCCGCAGGGGCGCTTGCCGTCGCTGGATTAAAGGCATACATCGAGCGAACCGGCGTGCGCGGAAAACACTACGTTGCATTGCTCAGCGGCGCGAACATGAATTTCGATCGGCTGCGATTCGTTGCAGAACGAGCGGAGCTTGGCGAGTCGCGAGAAGCGTTGTTTGCCGTCACGATTCCGGAAAGACCCGGATCTTTTCGTCAGTTTTGCGCTGCTCTGGGGCGCCGCGTGATCACCGAATTTAATTACCGGCTCAATGATCGCCAGCACGCGAACGTGTTTGTGGGCCTCAGTGTCGGCGGCCGGGAGGATGCCAGCAGAGTTCAGGCCGAACTTCTGCGGCTAGGCTATGAAACCACCGATCTCACCGACAACGAATTGGCAAAGCTGCACGTGCGCTATATGGTCGGGGGGCATGCACGAGACGTGAAGCGGGAACGCTTGTGCCGCTTCGAATTTCCTGAACGGCCGGGCGCGTTGCTTCAGTTCCTGGACACGCTGGGCGGCAGATGGAACATCAGCCTCTTCCATTATCGGAACCACGGCTCCGACTTCGGCCGAGTTCTGGCCGCGATGGAAGTTCCGCCTAATGAAGATCAGGCGTTCGAACGGTTTCTAACGGACTTGGGATATTTGTATCAGATCGAGGACGGTAACGACGCGTACAATCGGTTCCTGCAGCCGGTGAAGATTTAGCCACAAAAAAGCACAAAATTCACAAACGCTCTTGTGTGTTTTGTCCCTTTTTGTGGCCTACTTCTGTACCTCTTCTTTTTTCTCTTCTTTTTTCTCTTCTTGCTTTTCTTCTTTGGGTGCCGGCTCGCTTATCGCGCCCTTGAAGTCGCGGATCGCTTTGCCGAGGCCGGCGCCGAGATCTGGTAGTTTTTTCGGCCCAAAGATCAATAACGCGATGATGCCGATGATGATTAGTTCGGGAAGCCCGAGTTGGCCCATACGATCTCCTTAGGAGACCTACACTATCACATGTTGTGTTGCGGGGGACGTTTGGGCTT
>Ga0066709_100003879_pt1 | contig 11703 bp, 11 predicted proteins | sample GraSoiAngelo_158_FD_79665 | JGI IMG/M metagenome (GOLD analysis project Ga0066709, IMG submission 79665) | Grasslands soil microbial communities from the Angelo Coastal Reserve, California, USA - 14_1009_16_30cm | ecosystem: Environmental > Terrestrial > Soil > Grasslands | place: USA... | reverse complement strand
TCGTGGCGCTCAGACGCGCCGTCTTCCCTCCTCGCTGCGCTCGTCAGTCCAGACGACGCCGCGCCCCTCCCACTCGCTCCCTCAGTGCCGCCCCGTCCACTCGTTTCGTGGCGCTCAGCCGCGCCGCCGGCCCCGACGAATCTACCTGGTTCGTCCCGGCGGAAAGCTTCATTGACTCTTCTGGATGGGTTTGGTGAATCTGACCGCTACAGCCCCACCAGAGGAGGGAACCGGTGAGAAGGTACAGGCTCGTGACAGCGGTGGCGGTGGCCGCGGCCGCCGGTCTGATCCCGGGGATCGCGATCGCGGCGTCCGGCGGCTCGGCGCCCGCGAGCGCGCTGCCGGGGGTACCGGCCGTCCCGTCCTCGTGCGTGGACCTCGCGCCGATCCAGAAGGCGGCCGACCACTGGATCTCCGGCCACGCGGCGACCTCGGCCAAGAACACGTGGTTCGACTCGCTGTTCATGAAGGGCGACATCGAGACGTTCCGGATGACCGGCAACGCCAAGTATCTGACCTATGCGACCGCCTGGGCCAACCACAACAAGTGGAAGCTGCCGACCAACGCGCCGAACTACGACGGTCCGGAAGCCAGCCAGGAGTACATCGACCTGTTCGAGCTGGACCCGAAGCACCCGGCCAGCGACATCGCCGACGCGGTGAACTACCTCAAGAAGCAGACCGCGCGGGTACAGGGCGGCAAGGTCGACGATCTCAACTACGTGGATGCGGTGCGGCTCGGCGCGCTGTCGGCGTTCGCCCGCCTCGGGGTACCGATGAAGCAGCCGGCCTGGCTCACCGCGATGGCGAAGATGTTCGCGTTCACCGAGGGCCACATCTACGACAAGAAGAACTCGTTGTGGTGGCGGGACTCGCGCTGGGTCGGTACCACGCAGCACTGGTCGCGGGGCAACGGCTGGATCACCATCGCGCTGACCGACACGATCGCCGCGCTGCCGTCCGGCGACGCCAACCGGGCGCACTACATCAGCCTGCTGGGCGCGATGTTCGCCAAGCTCAAGGCGACCCAGCAGGCCGGCGGGTACTGGACCGCCGACGTCGACCACCCGGCCGCGTTCCCGGCGCCGGAGTCCAGCGGTACCTCGTTCTTCACCTACAGCATCGCCCGCGGCATCCAGCTCGGTTACGTCGACAAGGCGACGTACCTGCCGGTCGTGCAGAAGGCGTGGGGCTGGCTGAAGAAAACCGCGCTGCGGTCCAACGGCGTCGTCGGGTTCGTGCAGGGGCCGTCCTCGCACCCGTCGCAGCACCAGCCGATCAGCCCGACCGCGACGAGCAACTACGGCGTCGGGGCGTTCCTGATGGCCGGCGTCGAGGCCGCGAAGTTCACCCCGGGCTGCTGAGGCGAGCGGCCGCGGGCGCCAGCCCGCGGCCGCGTCAGCCCGCGGCCAGACTGCGTCTGACCCGCTCGTACCGGTCGGCCAGCTCGTCGTCCAGCCGGGCGCTCTCCGCCTCACTGAGCCACACCGTCGGCGCCTGGCTGATCCGCGACACCACCATGCGCGAGCGCAACCCGGCCGGCGGGTGGGACGCGAACAGCGACACCCGGTCCCGTACCGACAGCTGCCGCAGCCCCCGCAGCCGCGGCAGCAGGGCCTCGCGCGCCTGGTCCACGGCGGCCCGCCAGCCGTCCGGCCCGCGACCCAGCCGCGCCTCGCGCATGATCATCATCGTCACCACGTCTTCGGCGACGAGGATGTCGGTCAGCGTCGTGCACGCCGTGCTGCCACCGGCCCGGGCGCCGAGCTCGTCGGCGAGGTACTCGGCACGCTGCGCGTCGCGCTGGCCGACCAGCAACAGCAGGACGTGCCCGGTCCAGGCCAGGAAACGCAGTACCGACAACACGATCCGGGCGAGCAGCTCGCTGACCGCGTTCACCAGACCGCCACCGCTGAACGGTTGCCGGCGGGTCGGGCGCAGCAGCTCGGCCAGCTCGCCGAGGGTGGACAGCGCGACGCGGGTCAGCGGCCCGCGCCGGATGTCGCCGTTGACGAAGTGGCCCAGCTCGTGGCCGAGCAGGGCGACCCGTTCCTGCGGTCGCAGTACGCCGAGCAGGGGCAGGCCGAGGCAGAGCACCCGGCGGCGCCGGATGCCGCACGCGGTCGCCCAGGCGTTGAAGCCGTCGTCGATCGCGATCACCTGCGGCGGCGGCGCACCGACCGCCGCGGCCACCCGGTCGACGACCCCGAACAGGGTCGGTGCCTGGTCGCGGGTGAGCGGCTCGGCATACGGGTCCAGCCGGGGGAAGCGGGGGCGCAGCGCGAAGGCGATCAGCACCAGCACGGTACCGGGGATGATCAGGAACGTCGGGAAGTGGTATGCGATCAGGTAGATCCCGAACGCGAGACAGGCCAGCGTACCGGCCAGCAGTACCACGGCGGCGAACAGCAGCACGATCCGCGCGACGCTCCACCCGGGGCGACCCACCGGCCGGCCGGCGAGCGCGGTGAACTGGCGCTGGGCCAACCGGTACGCGAGACGGTGGGTGGTCCGGTCGACGAGCGGCCAGCCGAGTTCGGGGCGGCGCCGCTCGGGTTCGTAGCGCTCCAGGTTCCACTCGCAGGACGAGCACCAGGGCAGCGCGTCGCGCTCGGTGACCAAGGGGTCGTGGCAGCGCGGACACTCGTCCGCGGCGGTGAGCGTCACGCCGAGCATTCTGCCCGGCTTGCATAACAACAGCGACTAACTTTGGGCGAGGGTACGTGACCGCGATGTATGCGGGGGAACCGTAGGATCACGTACCCTCGCCCGCCGTACCCGCTCCACCGGGGGGCGCGCCTGGCCGGAGGCGCCTGGCAGTGTGGCGGAGGCATGCCGTACTGCCGTCAGTTGGCGAGCGGGTTGGTGCGGGACGGGGCGGCGCTGGCGGGGCGCCGCGGTGTCACCGCGGGTGGAACGTTCGTGGTGGATAGGAAGCTTGCGGTGGAAAGAATCCGGGGTTGCGAGCGGCTGGGACCACCCGCACGCTGTTCAGGTCGTTGCGCGCGGTCCAGGCCTCGTTCCAGGAACCGAACGCGGCGCCTTTGGCGCGCTGGGCGAGCCGGCGGGACGGACACGGCCACGGCTGGCGGCAGCCGCGACAGGCCCGCCCGTCAGCGGGGACGTGATGGTCGAGCAGGTCCTGCGCGTCCCGCCAGAGGAGCCGGTCGACAACCTCGCCGGGTACGGCATCGTTGACCACGATCTGCTCCCCCAATCCGGGCGGCGTCCTGACACCCGCTTCAACCTCGGGACCCAAAGGTAGGCAACTGGCCGGCCGATGGGGCGGACAGAATGTGCGATGGATCCGTTACGCCCAGGGCGAAGCGCGGCATGCGTCACGGGTGGCCGGTGTTGTCACCGGCATGGATCCTCTGGACGCCTACAGCCATGTGGTGACGACCGTCGCCGCCCGGATCCTGCCGTCGGTGGCGGCGCTGACCGTGCGTACCCCGCGCGGTGCCGGTGCCGGCTCCGGGGTCGTGTTCACCGACGACGGCTTCCTGCTCACGAACTCGCACGTGGTGGCCGGAGCCACCGGGGGTACCGCGGAGTTCGGCGACGGCAACGAGTCGCGCTTCGACGTCGTCGGCCGGGACCCGCTGGCCGACCTCGCGGTGCTGCGCGTCCACGGCGCGAGCGCCCCGCCGGCCGTGCTCGGCGACGCGGACCAGCTCAAGATCGGGCAGCTCGTGGTCGCCGTCGGCAACCCGATGGGGCTGGCCGGCTCGGTGACCGCCGGCGTGGTCAGCGGCCTGGGCCGGTCGATCCCGACCCGGGACGGGCGCACGGTACGCCTGATCGACAACGTGATCCAGACCGACGCCGCACTCAACCCGGGCAACTCGGGTGGCGCCCTGGCCAACGCGGCCGGCGAGGTGGTCGGGATCAACACGGCCGTCGCGGGTTACGGCCTGGGGCTGGCGGTACCGGTGAACGCGCCGACCCGGTACATCGTGTCCGAACTGCTGTCCAACGGCCGGGTACGCCGGGCGTACCTGGGCGTCGCGAGCGTGCCGGTACCGCTGCCGCCGCCGGTTGCCGCGCGCACCGGGCAGCGACTCGGCCTGCGTGTCGTCGAGGTGGTACCGGGCAGCCCGGCCGGGGTGGCCGGCATCTACCTCGGCGACGTCATCGTCTCGGCCGCCGGCAAGCCGGTCGAGGGAGTACAGACCCTGCAGCGGCTCATGCTCGGGCCGGCGATCGGTACCCGGCTGCAGCTGACCGTGCTGCGCCGCGGCGCGTACGTCGACGTGGTCGCGGTACCGAGCGAGCTAGCGCCCGCCTAGGTGGGCCAGCAGGTCCTGCCGGGTGAGTACCCCGACGGGCTTGCCGTCGACGAGTACCAGGGCGGCGTCGAAGTTCTCCAGCAGCTGCACCGCCTCGGAGACCGGCTGTCCGCCGCCGATCATCGGCAGCGGCGGTCCCATGTGCCGCTCGATCATGTCGTGCAGGTGCGCCTGCCCGCTGAACAGCGCGTCCAGCAGGTCCTTCTCGGCGATCGAGCCGGCCACCTCGCCGGTGACGACGGGCGGCTCCGCCTTGAGGACGGGCAGCTGCGAGACGGCGTACTCGCGCATGACGTCGATCGCCTCGCGTACCGTCTCGGTCGGGTGCACGTGGACCAGCTCGGGAAGCCGCAGTCCCTTGCCCTCCAGCACGGAACCGACGGTGGCCTCGGCGCCGGAGACCGCCAGGAACCCGTACCGCGCCATCCACTCATCATTGAAGATCTTCGACAGGTACCCCCGTCCCCCGTCGGGGAGCAGGACCACCACGACGTCGTCGGGTCCGGCGGCGCTGGCGACCCGCAGCGCCGCGACCACCGCCATCCCGCAGGAACCCCCGACCAGCAGCCCCTCCTCGCGGGCCAGCCGCCGGGTCATCGCGAACGAGTCCTTGTCGGACACCTCGACGATCGCGTCACAGATCTCCCGGTCGTAGGTCTGCGGCCAGAAGTCCTCGCCGACGCCCTCGACCAGGTAGGGGCGGCCGGAACCGCCGGAGTACACCGAGCCTTCCGGGTCGGCGCCGATGATCTTCACTCCACCGGATGACACCTGCCGCAGGAACCGGCCCACCCCGGAGATCGTCCCGCCGGTGCCGACGCCGGCCACGAAGTGGGTGATCCGGCCCTCGGTCTGCTGCCAGATCTCCGGGCCGGTCGACTCGTGGTGCGACAGCGGGTTGTTCGGGTTGGCGTACTGGTCCGGCTTCCACGCGCCGGAGATCTCCCGGGCCAGCCGGTCGGAGACGCTGTAGTAGGAGCGTGGGTCCTCGGGGGCCACGGCGGTCGGGCAGACCACCACCTCCGCGCCGTAGGCGCGCAGCACGTTGCGCTTGTCCTCGGAGACCTTGTCCGGGCAGACGAACACACAGCGGTACCCGCGCAGCTGCGCCACCAGGGCCAGCCCGACCCCGGTGTTGCCCGAGGTCGGCTCCACGATCGTGCCACCCGCCTGGAGCTGCCCGGACTTCTCGGCCTCCTCGACCATCCGGACGGCGATCCGGTCCTTGACGCTGCCGCCCGGGTTGAAGTACTCGACCTTGGCGAGCACGGTCGCCGGGATGCCGGCCGCGACGCCGCGCAGCCGTACCAGCGGGGTGTTGCCGATCAGTTCGACGACGTTGTCGTAGTAGCGCACGACGTTCAGCCTAACGAGCCTTCACCCGGCCGGGGATCACCCGGGCCTGCTCGCGCTCCCAGAGCAGGAAGCGCTCGGTCTCCGACAGAATGGCACCGGCCAGCCAGATGGCGACCGCGCCGTCGTCGATGAGCCCGACCGGTACCAGGAAGTCGGGGATGAGGTCGATCGGCGACGCGATGTAGACGCTGGCGAGCGCCATGGCGGCCAGCCGCGCGCGGCCGTCGTACCGGCCGGTCAGGATCGCGCCGATCATCCTCGGTACCGCGGCCAGCCGCGCGCCGATCGGCGGACCGCCCCGGCGCCCAGACGTCAGCGCTTTCCACAAGGCAACCAGCGCGGCCTTACGTCCCAGTCGAGCCATGCCTTCTATAGTGCCCAGCCGCGCAAGAATTGACCCATGGATCTCGACGAGGCACGTGACCTGGTCCGCCGCCAGCACCGGGCGGTGCTGGCGACCTGGCGTCCGGACGGTACCCCGCAGCTGAGCCCGGTGGTGGCCGGGCTGGACGCCGACGGGTACGTGGTGATCAGTACCCGGGAGACCGCCTACAACGTCAGGAACCTGCGCCGCGACCCGCGGGCGTACCTGTGCCTGTTTCCGGACAGTTTCTTCGGCGGGAGGTGGGTCCAACTGGACGGTACCGTGACCGTGGTCAGCCTGCCCGAGGCGATGGAACCGCTGGTGGAGTACTACCGGGGGATCTCCGGCGAGCATCCGGACTGGGACGGGTACCGCGCGGCGATGGTCCGCGAACGCCGGGTGATCGTGCGGATGGGTATCACCCGCGCGGGTCCGGACGTCTTCGGATAACCGAGCTATTTTTGAAGGTCCCACCAGGATCGGACTGGAGGAGCATGAGCGAGCGGAGCGAGCGAATCAGCCGGCTCAGCGCCCTCGTGCCTCATGCCGGACCGCAGCGCAGCGAGGATCCGGCATGAGCCGGGCGAGACGTGTCGCTTCCGCCGCCGTTTACGGCGGCGGTGGTGTCGGCGCGGCCGGACTGCTCGCCGCCGTCCTGCTGCTCGGCCAGGCGCGCCTGGCCCGGCGCACGATACCGCTGGCCGAGGCGCCGCCGCCGCGCTGTGACGGCCGGTACGGCACCGAGTACCCGGGGGAGCCGATCCGGCTGGCGATGCTGGGCGACTCCTCGGCCGCCGGGTTCGGCGTGGCCCTGCCCCGGGAGACGCCCGGCGCGGTACTGGCGTCGGGGCTCGCCGAGCAGCTGCGCCGGCCGGTGATCCTGCGCAGCTTCGCGGTCGTCGGTGCCACCTCGTCCGGCCTGGTACCGCAGCGCGAGCTGGCCCTGGACTGGCGGCCCGACCTGGCGGTGGTCCTCGTCGGCGGCAACGACGTGACACACCGGGTACGGGTCGCGGTCGCGGTGGGTCACCTGGCCGACACGGTACGGCTGCTGCGCGGGACCGGCGCGCAGGTCGTCGTGGGTACCTGCCCCGACCTGGGTACCATCCGGCCGATCCAGCCGCCGCTGCGCTGGCTGTGCCGGCAGTGGAGCCGGGACATGGCCGCCGCCCAGACCGTCGCGGTCGTCGAGGCCGGCGGCTCCACGGTGTCCCTCGGTGACCTGCTCGGACCCGAGTTCGCCGCGTCGCCGGAGACGATGTTCGCGGCCGACCGGTTCCACCCGTCGGCGACCGGGTACCTGGCCGCCGCCACCGCGCTGCTGCCCACGCTGGTGGCGGCCGCGGGCGGCCCGATCGGCACCGAACCGGTTCCGGCGCCCGGCGACGGGGTACGTTCGTTGGCACAGGCGGCGATCGAGGCCGTCGACGAGGCCGGCACCGAGGTCAGCGGCGCCGAGGTCGGCGGCCAGGAACGTGGACCGGCGGGCCGCTGGGCCGACCTGCGGCACCGGTTGCGGGCCAGGGTCGAGCGGCCGCGGGACCCGGTCGACCCGTCGGGCGTGCAGGGTGGGGTGATGACATGACCGAGCGAAGCGCGGGAATCGGCTGGCCCAACACCGTCGTGCCGCAGGCCGGACCGCGGCGCAGCGAGGATCCGGCATGAGGACGCGGTGGCTGGCGCGGGCCGGAGCCGTGACCTTGGTCGCCGGTACCGTCGGCAGCGCCGCTCTGGTCGTGGCCGAGGCGGTTGCCGCCCGGGTACGCCGGTACGCCAAGCCCGACCCGAACCTGCGCATGCGCACGTCGATCGGCGACCGCCAGTCCCCCGCACTGCGCCTGGTGCTGCTCGGCGACTCGTCCGCCCTCGGGGTCGGCGTCGACCGGGTGGCCGACACCGTCGGCGGGCATCTGGCCGAACTGCTCGCCGGCAGCCCGGCGACCGGTGGCCGGCGGATCGAGCTGTCCAGCGTCGCGGTGGCCGGTTCCCGCGGCGGAGATCTCGGTACCCAGGTCAGCCGGGCACTGCTCGGCACCCGGCCGGAGGTGGCCGTGATCCTGGTGGGCACCAACGACGCGACCCGGCTCAGTCGCCCGCCCGAGGCGGCGGCCTACCTCGGCGGTGCGGTACGGCGGTTGCGCGACGCGGGGGTGGCGGTCGTCGTGGGTACCTGTCCGGACCTGGGCGCGGTCCGGGCCTTCGCGCCGCCGCTGCGCCAGATCGTCGGGCTGCTGGGCCGGCGGATCGCCCGCGCGCAGGCCGAGGCGGTACACGAGGCGGGCGGGATACCGGTCGACCTCGCCGCACGGGCCGGAGTGGTGTTCCGTGCCGACCCGGGCACGCTCAGCTACGACGGACTGCACCCCTCCGCCGACGGGTACCGTGTCTGGGCTCACGCTTTGTACCCGGCAGTAGCCGAAGCGGCGGGCGTGGTCTCACACTGACTGCCATGCCTGAAGCTGTCATCGTCGCCACCGCCCGTTCGCCCATCGGCCGCGCCGCCAAGGGTTCCCTCGTCGACCTGCGCCCCGACGACCTCGCCGCGACCGTCATCCGGGCCGCCCTGGACAAGGTGCCGCAGCTCGACCCGCGGGAGATCGACGACCTGTACCTCGGCTGCGGGCTGCCCGGCGGCGAGCAGGGCTTCAACCTGGCGCGGGTGGTGGCCGTGCTGCTCGGGTACGACTTCCTGCCCGGTGCCACGCTGACCCGGTACTGCTCTTCCTCGCTGCAGACCACCCGAATGGCGATGCACGCGATCCGGGCCGGCGAGGGCGACGTGTTCATCTCGGCCGGCGTGGAGTGCGTGTCGCGGTACGCCCGGGGCAGCTCCGACGGCCTGCCGCCGGAGGCGCAGGCGCTGGTCGGCGGCGACTGGCAGAACCCGGTGTTCGACGGCGCCCGCACCCGGTCCGCCAACCGCGCGGCCGGCGGCGCGCCCACCTGGCACGACCCCCGCGACGACGGCGAGCTGCCCGACATCTACCTGGCCATGGGCCAGACCGCGGAGAACCTGGCGCAGGCGCACGGGGTGACCCGCGAGGACATGGACGAGTTCGGGGTGCGCAGCCAGAACCTCGCCGAGGAGGCGATCAAGTCCGGGTTCTGGGCCCGCGAGATCACGCCCGTGACGGTTCCCTCCGGTGACCTGGTGGCCCTCGACGACGGCCCGCGTCCGGGCGTGACGCGCGACGCCGTCGCCGGGCTGAAGCCGGTGTTCCGCCCGGACGGCCGGATCACCGCCGGCAACTGCTGCCCGCTCAACGACGGCGCCGCCGCAGTCGTGATCATGTCCGACACGAAGGCGCGCGACCTGGGCCTCACACCGCTGGCGCGGATCGTGTCGACGGGCGTCACCGCGATGTCCCCCGAGATCATGGGCATCGGCCCGGTCGAGGCGTCGCGGCAGGCCCTGAAGCGGGCCGGGATGACCATCGACGACGTTGACCTGGTCGAGATCAACGAGGCGTTCGCCGCCCAGGTGATCCCGTCGTACCGGCAGTTGAACATCCCGATCGAGAAGCTGAACGTCATGGGCGGCGCGATCGCGGTCGGGCACCCGTTCGGCATGACCGGCGCCCGCATCACCGGTACCCTGCTCAACTCCCTGGACTGGCACGACGCGACGATCGGCCTGGAGACCATGTGCGTCGGCGGCGGACAGGGCATGGCCATGGTGGTCGAACGGCTCTCCTGACCGTTGCGTAGCGCTCACAGGTCCCGGCGGGCCTGCGTGACCAGTTCGGCGGCCCGCGCCAGCACCGCCGGCTCGGGCCCGGCGGCCAGCAGGTCCGCCGCGACCACCCGCAACTGGTCGGGCAGCGACAGGTCGGTCGCCGGGCGCGGTACCGGCCGGCGGGGCTGGCCCTCCGCGTCGGCCGCGAGGTCGGCGACCTGCTGCACGAGGGCGTGCACCACCCGGGCCCGGCTGTCCCCGGACGCGCTGGACGCCGCCCACCTGGGCGGCGTCCAGTGCGAAAGTTGGTCCACGAGCCGCGCGGCGACCCGCTCGAACTCGGTCACCTGCGCAGGTACCCCAGCAGGCGCAGGATCTGCCAGTACAGGAAGATCAGGCCCACCAGCAGGCCGAACGCGCAGTACCAGGCGAACTTCTCGGGCAGCCCGTACCGGGTGCCCTGCTCGATCATGTCGAAGTCGAGGATAAACGTCAGCGCCCCGACGCCGATGCAGACCAGGCTGAACACGATCGGCAGCCAGCCCACCTTGCCGTCGACGCCGTACTCGATGAGGTGCAGGTTGCCGCCGAACATGGCGACCACCCAGTTGACCAGGCTCAGCACGACGACGCCGATCAGGGCACCGATGACGAACCGGGTGAACCGGGGCGTGGCCCGCAGGACCCGCAGCTTGTACAGCACGGCCATGCCGGCGAACACGCCGAACGTGCCGACCACCGCCTGGATCACGATGCCCGGGTAGCGGGCCTCGAAGAAGCGGCTCACGACGCCCAGCAGCACACCTTCGACGATGGCGTACGCGCTGATGAGCAGGGGGTTGGTGATCCGGGCGAACGAGATGACGAGGCCGAGCACCAGCCCGGCGATCATGGAGCCGAACACGGCCAGGGCGAGGACCGGACCGTTCGGCAGGAGCAGCCAGCTCGCCGCCCCGGCAGCGCCGGTCAGGACGAGCAGGCCGACAGTGCGGACGACGACGTCGTCCAGGGTCATCGTGCGACCCGCAGCGGGGGGCGCGTAGCCAGGCGCGGCCCCCGGGTAGATGCCATACCCGCCACCGGTCGCCCGCTGCTGCGTGGCGACCTGACCCAGCCGGCTCAACACCGGGTTGGAACTGCGCACGGTAACGCCCTCCCCTGAAAGGTCAGTGACGCCTCCCAGGGTAGCGCCAGCGTGGTGCCCGGGGCGGGGGTCGAACCCGCATGCCTTGCGGCAGCCGCTTTTAAGGCGGCCGTGTCTGCCGTTCCACCACCCGGGCGGGTGTCAAGGTCGCGATTCACCGTAACCGGTGCCGCGTAGCGTCCACATCTTCCTTACGGACACCCGTTAGGGTCGTGCGGATGACCAGCGCGCCCCCAACCGCTGATGCGGCTGCCGATCTGCCCGATCCGGCAGGCGGTTCCGGACGTATAGAGGAAACGGCTACGACTGCGGAGAGTGACGGGCAATCTTCCGACACCGCCGCCGACCGGACCGACGTCCCCCCCACCGAACCGGCGGAGGACGAACCACCGGTACGGCGGTTGCCTCCGCTGCCGGGCTGGCTGCCCGACCTCGCGGTCTGCCTCGGCATCCTGCTGATCGCGTGCTGGTTGGGGCGGGGGCTGTGGCCGCATCCGAGTACCCGGGTCCTCGCGCTCAACCCCACCGACCAGGCGCTCGACGAGTGGTTCCTGGCGAACGGCACCCGGTTCTACGCCGGGGACTTCCACCTGCTCAGCCACCTGTTGAACGCACCCGACGGGGTGAACCTGCTCAGCAACGCCTCGCTGATCCTGCTCGGCATCCTGCTCGCCCCGGTCACGCTGGCGTTCGGCGCGCCGGTCAGCTTCGCCGTCGCGATCGTGGGCAACCTCGCGGGTACCGGCATCGCCTGGTACGCACTGCTGCGCCGCACGTTCGGGCTGCACCGGGTGGGCGCGGCGATCGGCGCCGGGTTCACGGCGTTCGCGCCCGGGATGATGTCGCAGTCCAACGGGCACCTGCACATCACCGC
>Ga0066709_100003878_pt1 | contig 11703 bp, 9 predicted proteins | sample GraSoiAngelo_158_FD_79665 | JGI IMG/M metagenome (GOLD analysis project Ga0066709, IMG submission 79665) | Grasslands soil microbial communities from the Angelo Coastal Reserve, California, USA - 14_1009_16_30cm | ecosystem: Environmental > Terrestrial > Soil > Grasslands | place: USA... | reverse complement strand
GGTAAAGTGTACGATAGGGCGGGAGCCGGCCGGCTGGCCAGGGGATCCAGAGGACCACGAAGGAGAACACCTTCGCGAAGAAGGGATCGGCGAGCGCGAGCAGCGTGAGCGTCGCGAGGTCGCGGACGCTCGAGTAGCCGCGGTCGCTCAGCCCGTTCGGGCTCGCTTACCACGTGTCGCGCAGGCCGAGGGATGCGGCCTCGTCGTTCATCAGCCGGACGAAGTCGGCCTCGCTCCCGGAGACATGCTCGGCGAGCGCCACGGCCGCGTCGTTCCCCGACCGAAGGAGCAGCCCGTACAGGAGCGGCAGCACCTGGATGCGCTCGCCGGGGCGCAGGCCGACGTCCGTCGGCGGCGTCGTGAAGGCCTTTCGACTGACGACGACGTCATCGTCGAGCGAGGTCCGCTGCAGGACGAGGAGCGCGGTCATGATCTTCGCGAGGCTCGCGATCGGACGGCGCTGGTCCTGCTGCTTCGCGAACACGATCCCGCCCGTTCGAAGATCAACCAGGATCGCCGACGGGGCGCGCACGAACGGCAGGCGCACGGCCGGGGCCCCCAGGTGGGCTCGCGAGGCTCCGGTGGAGGCCGGCGATACCGCGGGGGCGGCAACCGCCATCCGCGGACGATCGCGCAGCAGGACCGTGCCGGCGGCGCCCTGCCCGACCGTGCCGCCGAGCGCCATGAGGGCTAGGGCGCTCGCGATCGCGAAGCGCCACGGGCGGTGGCGGGGCGGGGCGTCGCCGTTCGTCGTCACAGGGCCGGGCCAGTCTATGCCCCGACCCATCCGGATCCGAAGGGCTACTCGGAGATCTCCGCCGCCGCCAGCTCCTTGTCGGCCGGACCCTTGATTACCGCGCCGTCGGTTCCGTACCGGGAGCCGTGACACGGGCAGTCCCACGTTCGATCCGCGTCGTTCCAGTCGACCGTGCAGCCCATGTGGGTGCACCGAGGCGACACGGCGTGGAGTCCACCCTGGTCGTCCCGGTAGACCGCCAGGCGCCGTCCGCCCGCCGTCACGACCGCCCCGTGCCCGGGCGCGATGTCCGAGAGCGCGCGGTCGACCGTCTTGACGATCAGGATGTCGGTAGGGACGGCGTGCGCCAGCTGGTTCGGCACCGACCCCAGAAGGAACCTGCGGGCGCCGGACATGCCCTTGTTGCCGACGACCACCAGGTCGGCGTCGATCTCCGTGGCCACGCCGACGATCCGGTTCGTGGGGTCGCCCTGCGCCACGTGCGTGCGCACCGTCACGCGCTCGGGCGCGGTGGCCGCGGTCTCCTCCAGCGTGATCGCCCCGACGATGGGGTCGCCGACGTAGATGAGCTCCGCGTCGGCGCGAAGGATCATCGCGAGCTCGAGGCCCTTGCGCGCGGCCTCGGACGCGGTCGCAGAGCCATCGGTGCCGATCAAGAGCGTTCGATAGCCGCGGTCGGCCCGCGTCGGGCCCGGCGCGCCGCTCGTGTCGACGACCAGGACGTCGCACCCGGCCTGATGCGCGACGCGGTCCGGGACGCTCCCCAGGCGGAACCGGGTCGCCTCGCCGATCCCCTTGTTCCCGACGACGACCAGGCCCGCTCCCCGCCGCTCCGCGACACCGAGGATCAGCCCCGCGGGCTCGGCCCCCCCCGTTTCGACCTCGACCTCGACGCCCTCGCCTCGCGCAGAGCGGGCGGCGTGCTCCAGCACGGTCTCGGCCATCGCACGCGAGATGCGCGGAGGGTCGAACGCGCAGACCAGGACGAGCTTCGCCTTGCAACGCGTCGCGAAGCGGACGGCGGCCCGCAGCGCGCTCGTCGCCGTCACGGACCCGTCGGTCCCGACCACGATCGTCCGGTAGTCCACCGCGGTTACCCGACCGTGAGCGTCCCGGTCATCTGCGCGGGGTGGACGTCGCAGCGATAGAAGTACGTTCCCGGCGGCAGAGGCGGGACACGGTAGGTCTCGGTCCGCGAGCCCGCGAACGTAGCGCCGCGAAAGAGCACCGTGCTGGCCGAGGAATTCGTGTAGATCGCGATGTTGTGCGGCACGCCGGCGTCCTGGTTGTCGAACGCGATGTCGAAGCGGGCCGACGCGGGCGCGGAGAGGGTCGAGGCGCTGAAGGCCACGTTCTTCGCGCCGATCTGGAGCGTCGTGGCCGGCGATCCCGATGCGACCGGCGACGGAGTACCGCCTCCCGCGCCGAGGGACGGCTTGAACACCATGAGGGCGAGGATGAGCAGCAGGCCGACCGTGCCGATCGCCGCGATGCTCACGGGCCGCGACGACCGGAGGATCTCGTCGAACTGCGCCGGCGTGACGGCGTTCGACCCGCCCGCCATGGCGCGTGCCACCAGGCCGACCCGCCGGTAGAAGGGTCGGGCCATGTTGGTCATCGCGACGAAGGTCAGGACGAGGATGCCGATCGCCGTCCAGATCCATCGCTCGGACCAGAGGTGGCCGACGAACGCGGCGGCGACCCCGCCCACGAGCAGCACCCCGAGGGCCGCGTAGAACCCTCGGATCGACCACGCCGACAGCTCGAGCAGCTCGCTCACCCGCCGCGGGTCGCGTTCGGTGCGCAGACGCAGCATCACGCCCATCGACACGCCGTGGGCGGCGAGGAACCCGAACACTCCCACCAGGTGGACGAAGACCCACCACTGGTACATCTGGCGCACCTCCCAAGACGGCCAGGGCCTCGCCGGATTCTACGGGACGAAGCCGGAGCGGCCTGCGAGACTAATGCGGCCGATGATCGCGAAGAGCAACCTGAGCCTCGAGGAGGCGCGCCGGCGGGCGGCCCTGATCAGTGACGTCGCCTACCGGATCACGCTCGATCTGACGGGCGAATCGGCCCTGACCGCCGAGACCGTCGTCCGGTTCCGATGCGCCGAGCCGGGCGCCGAGACGTTCCTGGACGCCGCCGCCACCGAGGTCCGCACGATCGAGCTCAACGGCTCGCGCCTGCCCGCAGAGGCGTGGACTGGGACACGGGTCCTCCTGCCGGCCCTCCAGGCCGAGAACGAGGTCCGCATCGTCGCCTCGTGCGCCTACAACCGGACCGAGCTCGGCATGCACCGCTTCGTCGATCCGGCCGACGGCAATGTCTACCTGCACACGCACTTCGAGCCGTTCGGGGCGCACCGCGTGTTCGCGTGCTTCGACCAGCCGGACCTGAAGGCGCCCTTCGCGTTCACGATGACCGTCCCCGCGGGCTGGCAGGTGATCTCGAACGCGCCGACTCCGGACTCGCCCGAGCGCGATGGTGGACGCGAGCGGTGGAGCTTCGCGGCGACCGAGCCGATCTCCACCTACATCACGGCCATCTGCGCGGGCCCCTTTCATTCGGTACGCGAGCGCCACCGGGAGATCAACCTCGGCCTGCACTGCCGCCAGTCCCTCGTCGCGCACCTGGACGCCGAAGAACTCTTCGAGGTCACAAAGCAGGGCTTCGACTTCTTCGAACCGGCCTTCGGCTACCCGTACATGTTCGGCGGCTGCTACGACCAGGTCTTCATCCCGGAGTCGAACTCGGGCGCCATGGAGAACGCCGGGTGCGTGACGTTCAACGACGTATATCTCTTCCGCTCGCGGGTCACCGACGCCGCGCGCGAGCGGCGCGCGGAGACCGTGCTCCACGAGATGGCCCACATGTGGTTCGGCGACCTGGTCACCATGCGCTGGTGGAACGACCTGTGGCTGAACGAGAGCTTCGCGAGCTACATGGCGGTCCTCGCGCTCGTCGAGAACACGCGCTTCCGCGAGAGCTGGACGACGTTCGCCGACACCGAGAAGACGTGGGCCATTCGCCAGGACCAGCTCCCGACCACTCACCCGATCGTGGCCGAGATCCCCGATGTCGAGTCGATCCATCTGAACTTCGACGGGATCACCTACGCGAAGGGCGCGTCGGTCCTCAAGCAGCTCGTGGCCTGGGTCGGCGAGGATCGGTTCCTGGACGGCATGAAGGTCTACTGCCGGCGCCACGCGTTCGGGAACGCGACGCTCGAGGACTTCCTCGCGGCCCTGGAGGAGTCCTCGGGCCGCGACCTGCGCGCGTGGTCGAAGGAGTGGCTCGAGGCGGCCGGCGTGAACACCCTTCGCCCGAGCTTCACCGCCGACGGCGACGGCGCGCAGCCGGCGATCGACTCCTTCTCGCTCCTGCAGGAGGCGCCGCGCGACTGGCCGACGCTCCGCTCGCATCGTGTCGCCGTGGGCCTGTACGACCGCACCGACGGTGGCATCGTGCGTCGCCGCGCGGTCGAGCTGGACGCGGTCGGCGCGCGCACGGAGGTCGGCGAGCTCGCCGGGGAACGGGTCTCCGACCTGGTTCTCGTGAACGACGGGGACCTCACCTTCGCCAAGATGCGCCTGGACCCCGTGTCGCTCGCCACCGCCGTGCGCTCGCTCGGGGAACTGGGCGACCCGCTCGCGCGAACGCTCTGCTGGTCTGCCTGCTGGGACATGGCCCGCGACGGCGAGATGCCGGCGCGGGCCTTCCTGCGGCTCGTCCTGGCGCACGTGGGCCGGGAGACGAAGGTGGGGGTCGTGACGAGCCTGCTCGGCCAGGCGGCATCGGCCGTCTATCACTTCGGCGACCCGAGCCATCGCGACGCGGCCGGGACGGCGCTCGCCGAGGCGTGCGGTCACGGGATGGAACACGCCGCGCCCGGGAGCGACCACCAGCTCGTCTGGGCCCGATCGTTCATCGCATCGGCGCGGACGTCGGAGCAGCTCGCGGCGGTGGGCGGCCTGCTGGACGGCAGCCACGAGGTCCCTGGCCTGGTCGTGGACACCGAGCTTCGCTGGCACCTCGTCCGCTCGCTCGCCTCGGCAGGGGCGATCGACGAACGTGCGATCGGCGCCGAGGCGGATCGGGATCGAACTGACCGTGGCGCTCGGCACGCCGCGGCGGCGCTCGCGGCCCGGCCGACGGCCGAGGCCAAGGCGGCGGCTTGGTCGACGATCGTCGAGGACACGTCGCAGCCGCTCGCCCTCATCGAGGAGGTGATGGGCGGGTTCCAGCAGGTGGACCAGGAGGAGCTGCTGGCGCCCTATGTCGCGCGGTACTTCCAGGCCCTGCCCGAGGTGTGGGACCGGCGAGACCTCCCCGACGCACTCGCCTTCGGCCGTGCGATGTACCCACGCCTCGTCGTCGAGGCGGAGACGCTCGATCGCACCGACGGGTTCCTCGGGGGCGACGGCGTCCCGGCGCCGATCCGCCGCCTCCTCCTGGAGGGCAGCGACGGCGTGGCCAGGGCCATGCGGACGCGATCGGTCGACGCGCGGGCATACGATTCGGAGGGATGAACCGGGGCAGGGTCTTCGCCATGGTGCTGGCCGGCGGGGAGGGCAAGCGCCTGGCCCCCCTGACCGCCGACCGTGCGAAGCCGGCGGTACCGTTCGGTGGGAGCTATCGCCTCGTCGACTTCGTGCTCTCGAACCTCGTGAACGGCGACTATCGGAAGATCGCCGTGCTCACCCAGTACAAGAGCCACAGCCTGGACAGGCACATCACCACCACGTGGCGGATGTCGCCGATGCTCGGGAGCTACGTCACGCCGGTGCCCGCGCAGATGCGCCGAGGGCCGCACTGGTTCGCAGGATCGGCGGACGCCATCTACCAGAACCTCAACCTCATCACCGACGAGACGCCGGATTACATCTGCGTCTTCGGCGCGGACCACATCTACCGCATGGATCCTCGGCAGATGGTGGCTCGGCACGTCGAGTCGGGCGCGGACGTCACGGTCGCGGCGATCCGCCAGCCGCTCACGCGCGCGCACGAGTTCGGCATCATCGAGACGGGTGACGCGGACGGTCGGATCGTGGCGTTCCGCGAGAAGCCGCACGACGCGGTCGGGCTCTCCGATGCGCCGCACGAGGTGTACGCCTCGATGGGCACCTACGTGTTCACCACGCGGGCCCTGGTGGACGCGGTCACCGAGGACTCGACCGACGAGACGTCGTCGCACGACCTCGGGGGCAGCATCATCCCGATGCTCGTCCGGCGCGGCGGGGCGAACGTGTACGACTTCGCGACGAACGTCGTGCCCGGCTCGACCGACCGCGACCGCGGCTACTGGCGCGACGTGGGGACGCTCGACTCGTACTACGACGCGAGCATGGACCTCGTCGCGGTCGAGCCGCAGTTCAACCTCTACAACCTCGAGTGGCCGATCCTCACCTGGAACGAGCCGCTCCCGCCGGCGAAGTTCGTCTTCGACGAGCCCGGCCGCCGTGGCGTGGCGCTCGACTCGATGGTCGGGGCCGGCGTGATCGTCTCCGGCGGGACGGTGCGGCGTTCGATCCTGTCCTCGGGCGTGTACGTGCACTCCCACGCGGAGGTCGAGGGCTCGGTCCTGATGCACGGCGTCGATGTCGGCCGGGGCGCCGTGGTCCGGCGGGCCATCGTGGACAAGAACGTGCGGATCCCTGAGGGCGCGGCGATCGGTGTCGACCCCGGGCGTGACCGGGCGCAGTTCACGGTCTCCGAGGGCGGCGTGGTCGTGATCGGCAAGGGCCAGCGGGTCGAATAGGCCGGTTCGGCTTGCCCGGCGGCGGGGCGGATGGAACAATCTCGGCTCCACCGGCACCGCACCCACGGGCTGACATCGACATGACGACCGCGAGCAGGCCGAAGGTCCGCAAGGACCTGGACATCGTCGAGCTTGACGACGAGCTCGTCCTGTACGATCCCGCGACGGACGAGGTCCACTACCTGAACGCGACCGCCGCCCTCGTCTTCGGGCTCTGCGACGGATCCGCCACCGTGAAGGAGATCGCGACCGACATCGCCGGGGCGATCGGAGTACCGGAAAAGCGCATCGAACGCCAAGTGCGCACGCTGCTGAAAGAGCTGCGCGAGGTAGGCCTCCTCGAGGGTTCGCTCGAGCTGAAGGCCGCCCCCGCGGCCGAAGCGGCGCACGAACACGAGGGCAAAGGGGACGAGCCGCGCGAGCACGAGCATGACCAGCGCGAGCAGCTGCGCGAGCAGAAGACCGAGAACGCCTGACTGGACAAGCTCGACCACCTCGGGTGGGTGGTGGAACAGTCCTACAGCTTCGGCGGGCACCTGGTCGGCATCCGGACGACGTCCGAGCCGTTCGGCGCCTGGCTCGACGAGACGCTGGCCGAGTACCGGGCGGAGACCGAGGCGCCCACGCACTACTCGATCGTCGTGGAGGATCCGGCGACCGAGCGAAGGGGCGAGAAGCGGTTCCACCTCCTGTACCGCGGGACCATCACCGTCGCCCGCACGCTCGACCTCACGACCGTCGGCCGCTTGCTGCTATCGGAGCTCGAACTCTCGATGCTCGACGACCGAGACGACCTCATCTTCGTCGAGGCGACACCGGTGGCCGCCAACGGCGTGAGCGTGCTGGTGCCCTCGATTCTGGTCTCCTACGTCGCATCGCTCGGCCGGCGCGTGGGCCGCGCAGGTCTCTCGCTGCCTGCCCACGCCTACGTGGCCGTGGATCCGGCGAGAGGAGCGATCGTCCCTCCGCCGCCCGTCCTCGTGGACGTCGAAGCGGCGTTGGGGCGGCTCGCCGAGCTCGTTCCCGCAGGAGCCCCGGACGGCCGCCTGGTCATCGACCGGTCATGGCCGGTCGATGTGGTGTGCTCGATCGGGGAGGGCGAACCGGGGAGGGTCACGCCCGTTTCGCGCGCGATCGCGCTGCACCGGCTCACGAGCCGAGTCGTCAACCTCCAGACGATGAAGGGCGATGCGATCCGAGGCCTCGCGCGCCTGGTGGGCGCCGCCGAGTGCCGACAGGTCTCCACGGCCCGCGCCGAAGACATCGTGGACGCAGTCGTTGCCGAGACCCGGGCCGTAGACGGGAACGGCCACCACGTTGGCTGATTGGGCTCGGACCGTAGCCCACCTCACCCCGAGAGAGCCATCAAATGGCCCCAACAGGCTATTGCAGCGCCGGCGAGCCCGCGGAATGCTCCGGCCGAGACTTGGAGCGGGGAGGGAGGTGAGAGATGGACTCTGAGTCCGAAAAGGAGATCTCACGCCGATCGTTGCTAAAGAAGATCGGAGCCGGAGCCGCGATCGCGTGGGCGGCCCCAGTCCTTTCGAGCTTCGGGGCGAGAGCCTTTGCAAGCCAAGGGCATGGGTGTCTCGTGTGTATTGGGGGAGTCGGCGAGGGCTGTGCCGTTGGTGGCGACGACTGCTTCGGTCAGACCAACTGCAGCCCGCCGGGCCACCTCTGCACCTGCCTACGGACGACTGAGGACACCTGCTTCTGTCATGAACCTCAGCAATGTCTAGGTCTGCAGCCGTGTACCGGCGGTGCCGACTGCCCTCCCGGTTGGGCCTGCACATTTTCATGCTGCGGTGGCCCGTTCTGTGTACCTCCGTGCACAGCGGCCGGGAAGTTCCACAGGCGGATGCGTGGCAGGACGACCGTTGGCGTCCAGACCGGCGGCGCGTAGGTCCTTCCAACGCAGAACGAAAGGCCGGGACCTTGCGGTCCCGGCCTTTCGTTTCCCACGCTATCGTGTGCGGCTACTGGGTCTCCCCCGCATCGGATGGACCGACGGATGGAGGAAGCGAAGTGAGGCCGCTCGTCGAGATCGTCCCGAACTTCAGCGAGGGCCGCCGCCAGGACGTCATCGACGCGATCCTGGCGGCCCTTCGCGTCCAGGGCGTAAGCGTCCTGAACACGCAGTGGGACCCGGACCACAACCGGCTGGACGCGAGCCTCGTCGGCCCACCGGACGCGGTGCGGGCGAGCGCGCTCGCGGGAACGAAGGTGGCTGCGGAGCTCATCGACATGGAGGCCCACCAGGGAAACCACCCACGCATGGGGGCGACCGACGTGATCCCGTTCCTGCCGATCCGCGACGTCACCATGGACGACTGCGTCGCGCTCGCCCGCGACGTCGCCCGGGAGATCGGCGAGCAGCTGCGGATCCCGGCGTACTGCTACGACCGGGCCGCGCTCTCCCCCGACCGGCGAAACCTGGCCGACGTCCGCAAGGGCGAATACGAAGGGCTGAGGGCCGACGTGGCGGCCGGCCGGCGGCTCCCCGACTTCGGCCCCCACCAGATCGGCCGCGCCGGCGCGGTAGCCGTCGGCGCGCGCAAGCCGCTCGTCGCGTTCAACGTGTACCTCGGTGGGCGGGATGAGGAGTCCGCTAAGGCGATCGCGCGGCGCGTCCGGGAGTCCTCGGGCGGCCTCACCAACGTGCGGGCGATCGGGTTTTTCGCGCCGGAGCGCGACTGCCTCACCGTCTCGATGAACCTCATCGACACCGAGGTCACGCCCATCTACCGCGCGTTCGAGCTGGTGCGGGCGGAGGCCTCGCGATACGGGCTCGACGTGGTCTCGAGCGAGATCGTCGGCCTCGTGCCCCAGGCGGCCATCGCGGATTCGGCGGCGTTCTCGCTCCGCCTTGACGGGTTCGATCCCCGGGAGCAGATCCTGGAGAACGTGATCCAGCGCGCGGAGGCCCAGGGCTCGGCGACGGCGGCGCCGACCGAGCCGGATGTGGACACGGTCCGGGTCCAGCGCATGGACGCCTTCCTGGACGCACTCGCGTCCGACCGTCCGACCCCGGGGGGCGGGACCGCGGCGGCGGCGGCGGGAGCGGCCGGCGCCGCGCTCGTGGCGATGGTCGCGCGCTTGACCGCTGGCAAGGCCGAGCCCGGCGACGCGGCCGACCGCATGCGCGCCATCGTCGAAGAGGCCGACGGCGCGCGAGAGGAGTTCCTCGATCTGGCCGACCGGGACGCGCAGGCCTTCGACGGGGTCATAGCCGCCTACCGGATGCCCAAGGCCTCCGATGCCGAGCGCGCCGCGCGCTCGGCGGCCATCGAACGAGCCCTCACCTGGGCTGCGCAGGTGCCGATGGAGGTGGCGCGCCGGGCCGTGACTGCCCTGGACCTCGCGCGTGAGGTCACCGCCGCCGGCCTAGCGTCCGCGGCCTCCGACGGAGCGACGGCCGGCCACCTGCTCACGGCCGCCACCGAGGGGGCGCTCGCGAACGTTCGCATCAACGCGGGCTCGATGAAGGACGCCGAGCAGTCGGAGCGGATGCGCACGGAGGCCGACGCCCTGCACGCTCGCGGCGCCGACCTCCTGGCAGCGACGGTCGCCGCCTTCGGCGAGCGGACCGCCTAGCTCTTCTTCCGGATCGCCCGTGCGCGGGGGCGGTGCGACCGGTAGGTCTGAGCCGAGGTCGGCACGATGCTGATCGATCCGTCGGTCTCGAGCACCGCAAGCTGCACGTCCTCGAGGCGATCGATGCCATGCTCGCGCAACGCCATCCACAGGTCCTCTTCGGAGAGGCCCTGACGGTGGATGTGCGCAGACAACAGGCGGCCCCGCTCGACCAGGACGGTCGGCTGCCCCTCGAACAGCCGGCTCACGAGCGGGCTTCGCAGTCGCGCCTCGGCAACGAGCCGGTTCACCACGAGCAGCACGGCCGCGGCCACGAGCCCCCCCTGCAGCGACACGTCCTGCCCGACCATCGCGTTCTGCACGGCGTTCGCGATCAGCAGGATGAGCACCAGGTCGAAGATCGTCATCTGGCCCAGCTCGCGCTTGCCGGTTAGCCGGAAGCCGACGAACACGGCCAGGTAGACGACGAGCGAGCGCACGACGATCTGCCAGACGGGCGTGCCGAGGTGGAACATTTGCGTCCTCCTATCCGGTTCGAACGAGCCGACTTACTTCCTGTCGCCGATGCCGTAGATCGCGCCTCCACGGGTGCCGACCCAGATCATCCCGTCCCACACGGCCGGCGTCGACTCGATGCAGCCCGAGAGCTGCACCCGCCAGCGCTCGCGAGGCTGGATGGAAGGATCCGAGATGTCGAAGTCGCGCAGCGCCCCCGCGCAGTCCCCGACCAGCAGGTCGCCGCCGATCGCGACCGGCGACGTCCAGGTCGGCTTGGTGAACACGCCGACCATCCGCCAAAGCACGGCTCCGGTCTGGTCCTCGACGGCGACCAGCTCGCCGTCGGTCGCGAGCGCGTAGATGGTGCCCCGGTCGTATGCAGGCGTTCCCAGCATGCCGCCGTCCGGCAGGTCGCTCCCGGCACGCACCGACCACACCACGGGGTTCCCCGGGTTGCGAGGGTCGAGCTTCATCAGGCTCCCGATCGAACGATCGGTCGGGCCGGACCGTGTGCGATTGAAGCTCTCCTCGATGTGGCGGGCCACGATCAGGTCGCCCTGCGGGTCGATGACGATCGTCGCGTCCGTGTCGTCACCGTCCCAGAATCGGAACACCTGCCGGTAGACGGTCCCACCCGCAAGCAGGTCGCTCACGTCCCACCCCTGCACGAGGCCGCCGGAGTTCGCGAAGTATACGATCCCTCGCTGCGCATCGAAGGCCGGAGAGTTCTCGATCGAGATGTCGTCGTCGCCGATCGCCTGCAGGAGCGCCGGATCCCACCCGGGCACGAGCATCACGATCTTGGGGTTCACCTGGACGAGCCCGTTCAGCCCGTACCGGCGGTTCAGCTTGATGATGTAGAAGTACGAGTTCTCCCCGCCCTCCATCAGGTAGTCGCCCACCTCGAGCGGCGCACCGTCCCAGTCGTTGTTCCAGGTCGGGTTCGGCGCGCTCATCGCATCCAGCGACCAGAGCACCGTTGGCTTGGCCCTGTCGAGCGCGATGACGCGCAGGAGGTTGTCCCGCGACCCGCCGTAGTAGAGCGGGTATCCTTGCGCGTCCGTGGTCGCCGACCCTTTCGCGAGGTCGC
>Ga0066709_100003877_pt1 | contig 11704 bp, 10 predicted proteins | sample GraSoiAngelo_158_FD_79665 | JGI IMG/M metagenome (GOLD analysis project Ga0066709, IMG submission 79665) | Grasslands soil microbial communities from the Angelo Coastal Reserve, California, USA - 14_1009_16_30cm | ecosystem: Environmental > Terrestrial > Soil > Grasslands | place: USA... | reverse complement strand
TCGGCGGCGTCGAGGCACGTTACGGTGTGCTCTGGGCCCCGCGGCTGCTCGAGGTGAAGCTGTTCGCGTTCTACGATGCGGGGCGCGTCTTCGGTCCGGGAGAGGCGGTTCGCCTGACGCGCCACGGCCTGCATGCCGCCATGGGGGGCGGCGTCGCGATGGCTTTCATGCGGAATACGGTGCTCGTATTCGACCTCGGTAAAGGGACCGAGGGCAGCCAGCTCAGCTTCGCGACTAGCTGGAGCTACTGATCTCCCGGATTTCCACTCCTCGATCTTTCAGCTCCGCGACATACGCCGCAAACGGGACCGCCTCATCCGGCGTGTGCACACCCTTCCCCGTGATCCTGCCGTCCACCTGCATCAACCCGGTAATCGCCAGCGAATAGCCGGTGGTACGCATCATCGCGCTGATTCCGGTCTGCTCATCGAAGTAATCCAGCAGCTGCCATGCGACGCGCCGGCCATCCCGACCCTGCACGTCGACGCGGAGCGCGACCAGGTCCCGCCCGTTCGGCTTCGTGAGCTGAGGCGACACCGCCGCGATAAACGCATCGCGCGGCACGATCTCCGTGCCTTTCACCATCACGGGATCCAACGAGAGCAGCCCCATCTCGCGAATCGGCCGCATGATCGCCGCGTGTCCGGGATAGCGCAGCGTCTTGTACTCCATCGTCCGCACCTTGCCGCGATACGCCCACGGCATGGTCGATATTCCGCCGCCCGTGTGGAATGCCTCGAGCGTGCCCACGGGGCTGGGGAAGTGCACGTCTTCCAGCTCGGAGAGCGCGTCCACGCGTTCCGGGCGGCCCTCGCGCAGCACCCAGGACGGCGTCGTGTAGTAGTCGAGCGCCCCTTCGAGCGAGTAGACGATCTGGTAATTGAGCGGCGGCTCCGGCTGCTGTGGCAGGCCGCCGACAAAGATCTTGACGCGGTCGGCCTCGCCGACGCGGCGAATCCCTTCCGCCGCGATGATGTTGACCATGCCGGGCGCGAGCCCGCAATCGGGAATCACCGAGACCCGTCGCTTTGCAGCGGCCGCGTGCAGCGTCTTTTGCCGCTTCACGATGTCCGTGTTGCCGCCCAGGTCGGCGCAGTGCAGCCCCATCGCGACGGCAGCCTTGGCGACGGGAAAGTTGAAGTAGTACGGCAGCGCATTCATGACGGCGTCATGCCCGCGCATCAGCTTCCGCAGCTGTGGGCCACGCTTGGCGTCGAGCCTCGCGGTCACCAGCCGCTTGTTCTTCTTTTTCTCGAGAAACGCCGGGATGCGGCGGGGATGCAAATCGGCGAGCGTGACGCGCTCCACCTCAGGACGCTGCAGGAGGTCATACGCGCAGGCAGAACCCTGTAGCCCAGCGCCCAGCACAAGCATGCGCATTGATTACAACCTCTCCGAGTGATCGATGGGGGTTGAAGCGGCGGGAAAGCTAGTAGATTCGCCACCGTGTCGCACCCCTCGCTATCCCACGCGGGCGCCGCGGCCGCGGGCGCCGCCGAGTTGACGCGCCAGCGCCTCATCCGTACGGCGCTGGAGCTGTTCACCGCGAAAGGCTACCACGACACCACGACGGCCCAGATCGCGAAGAAGGCGGGCATCGCCGAAGGCACCATCTATCGCCATTTCGCGAGCAAGCAGCAGTTGGTGAACGAGCTGTACCGCGCTGCGCAGCGCTGGGCGGCCAAAGTGGTACAGGAGACCTCGCGCGGTCCGGAGGCGGGAACCGCACGGGCGCAGCTGACGGCCGTCGCGCACGGCCTGTTGGACGGGGCGGCCCATGACACGGCCATCGTCAAGCTGGGACTACTCGAGCCGCTCGACGCACTGCTGGACGAGGAGAGTCGCAGGACGGAGCGGGAGTTTCGGACGGCGATCGAGCGGGTCGTTGCCGAAGGCAAAGCTCAGGGCACCGTACGCGCAGGTGCGGTAGAGATCTGGGCCGGCGTCTGGCTCGCGGCGATTAGGTATGCGGTGAAGAAGATCGTTGCGGGAGAATGGAAGCCTGGAGATGCGGGCGTGCGACTGGTGATCGATGCAGCATGGCGGGCAATTAGCGCGTGAGTGATGAGCGCGGGAGCGCTTTATCCCCGGCGTAACTCGAACAGCGCAATCTCCGGTGGCACAAACACCCGCAACGGCACCCCGACCACGCCGATCCCGCGACTCACATACAGCTGGCTGCTCCCCTGCGTGAAGTGCCCCATGACGTATTTCGTGATCAGGCGGCCGGGGGACCAACCGACCACCGGCAGGTAGAACTGACCGCCATGGATGTGGCCGGCGAGGGTCAGGGGAATCGCGCGCGGCGCGGCGCCGTCGAAGGCACCGGGGCGGTGCGCGAGCAGAATCCGAAACGCGTCCGTCGCCGGCGGTGTGACGCGGAGTGCGACATCGAGGTCGGCGTCCTGGGGATCGTCGGCGCGCCAGTTGCGGGGGTCGTCGATGCCGATGAGCGCCAGTGCCGCGCCGCCGCGCTCGATCAGATGCACGCCGTTCTTCACGAAGATCTGGCCCGCATCGCGCACACCGCGAATGACGGCATCCTGGCCGGTGTAACGATCGTGGTTGCCGAGCACGGTCACCACGCCGAGTGGCGCGCGCAGGTCGCGAAAGGCGCGGACGTAGTCGGGGATGAACGATGGAGAGATGTCGATCATGTCTCCCGTCTGCACGATGAGATCGGCGCCCAGCGCGTTGGTCTGCGCGACGATCGCTCGCATCTTCTCTTCCGACATATGGATGCCGGCGTGCACGTCCGACAGATGCGCGATGCGGATGCCGTTGAGACCGGGCGGCAGATCGGGAAACAGGAGCGTGCGCCTGGTTATCGACGGCAGGCGCTCGGCGCTCCAAATGCCGTACGCGGACACGCCGAGACCGGCGGCGGCGTAGGCGTAGGTGGCGCGGGCGAGGAATTGACGGCGTGAAATGCGTGCGTTGTCCGTGGTGCGTGGTGCGTGGGAGTGGCCAAGGCGTTCACGCACTACGTACCACGCACCACGCACCGCTTTCGCGACGATGTAGAGGGCAACCAGAGCGCAGAAAATCCAGCCGAGCAGCTGCCACGCGATCCAGGGTGCGATGTACGGCGTGCGGCTGATGCCCCACAGGCTGCCGGAGAACATCCGCACCGCGACGATGACCCAGGGGATGTTGAAAACCACGAAGAGGACCGCCAGCGGGCGGCGCGCGGTCAGCGGCAGGCGCTCGCGCAGGTACAGGTACAGCAGCAACTGCGGCGCTGCGAACAGCAACAGATAAATTAGGGTCATGCCATCCCGTACGTCGTGGCTTTTGGTGATGTTCCCCGCGCTGCTCGCGGCGCAGCGTGCATCGCCCGTCGAGCGGCAGCTGGTCGCGGCCGGCGTCTGGGCGGAAGCGCGCTACAACTATGCCTACTGGGACGCCGTGCGCTCGAACTGGGACTCCGCGTTCGCGGCGACCGTCACCTATCTCGGCGCGTCCCCGCGACCGACCGACCTGCAATTCTTTCGTCGCCTGCGGCGCTGGGGTGCGCTGCTCGATGACGGCCAGCTCGAGATCCTGCCTCCCGTAACGATAGCGGGTCGCGTGGCCAGGCCGCCGTTGCTGCTGCGGAGCATCGAACGCCGGCCCTTCATCATGGACTACGCCACGAACGATGAGATGCGCGTCGCGCGGCCTGAACGGCTGGCGGAGATCCTCGAGGTCCAGGGGATTCCCGCGGCGGTCTGGATCCGCGACTCCGTGTTGCCCGAGGTCTCCTCCGCCACGGAGGCGAGCCGCTGGGAGCGCGCCGTGGCGGCCATGCTGGAAGGAGAGCGCAGTACGGCGTTGCATCTGCTGCTGCGGCTCCCCGGCGGCACGGAGCGGGGAGCGAGCGTCACGCGCAGCGTGCCGCTCACGGCTCAATCAGTGCTCGAGCGGCCGGCGGCGGCACTCGAAGCCGACACGCTCGCGGATGGGGCGATCTGGGTGCGGGTGAACTCCTTCGCCGATCCCGACGTCCTGGCGCTGTTCGATCGCGTGCTGGGAGCCGCTCCCCGCGAGGGGCCACGGCATCACGGCCTCATCCTCGATTTGCGGGAGACGACATGGACAGCGGGAGGCCGGGAGCACGGGTATGCGATGCTCGCCCGGCTCATCGACCGCCCGGTGCTGACGTCACGCTGGCGGACGCCGCAGTATCGTCCCGCGTACCGGGGCAGTGATTTACCGGATTCCGCGGGCGCCTGGCTCACCGCGCCGCCCGACACGATCTGGCCGCCGCCGAGCCGCGAGCGCGTCCCGTACACCGGCCCCGTAGCGGTGCTGTGCTCGTCACGCACGGCGGGACCCGCCGAGGATTTTCTCGTGGCGTTTCGCGGCGGCAACCGCGGTCCCATCATCGGTGAGCCATCGGCCGGCAGTACGGGGCAGACGGCAGTCCTGTCGCTCGCGGGCGGGTGGCAGCTGCGCGTCACCGTCACGCGCGACGCCTATCCGGACGGCAGGGAATTCGTGCGCACCGGAATCGTCCCGGAGCGCGCGGTCGAGGTGCGGGTCGCCGACGTGCTCGCAGGACGTGACGCGGCGCTGGAGCGGGCGCGCGCCTACCTCATGGAGATCGCCCGCCGCTAGCTCTTGAGCTGCCCGCGGAAAAAGCGGATCACGGCATTCCAGGCGCTGTCGGCGACCTCCGGCTTCTCGCGCGTGCGCAGGAAGCCGTGCCCGACGCCCGGATAGACGGCGTACGGATAATCCTTGCCGGCGGCGCGCATCGCCGCGGCCGCATCGGGCAGTCCCGCATCGATGCGCGCATCGTTCTCCGCATAGACGCCCAGGCCCTTCGCACGGATCTTCGCCATGTCTGCCGGATTCGGGCTGGGGCCGTAGCACACCACGAAGGCCTTGAGCTCCGGCGCATTCGTCGCATAACGGAAGCTCTGGCCGCCGCCCCAACAGAATCCGATGACGCCGATCTCGTTCGCGCGTACGGGACGCAAGGAACTGAGGTAGCGCCGGGTGGCATCGAGGTCTTGTGTCACCGTATCGGGGTTCAGTGTGGCGATCAGCTTCCGTGCCGAGTCCTGCGACGCGGGAGTGCCGCCGCGGCGCGACAACAAGTCCGGCGCGATCGCGACGAAGCCGTCCTTGGCGAGCTGCTCGGTCGTCTGCCGGATGAAGTCCGACATGCCAAAGATCTCGTGGATGACGATCACGGCGGGCGCGGGCTGCGGACGCTCCGGGTAGGCGACGTAGGCGGTGACGGTGTCTTTGCCGCTGAGGAATTTGACGTATTCGGAGTGAATGTCGGAACGATGGAATGATGGAATGATGGAAAGAACCATCGCCAACGCTCCGAAAGACATTCCAACTTTCCAACATTCCATCTTACCGTTCATAGCTCACCCTCCAGATCTTGCCACCCATGTCGTCGCTCACCAGCAGCGAGCCGTCCGGCAGGACCAGCAGGCCAACCGGCCGGCCCCAGCGCGAGCCGTCGGGGCGCTGCCAGCCCACGATGAAGTCTTCGACGCCGGTGGCGCGCCGGCCACCGCTGTCCACCTGCACGCGCACGACCTTGGCGCCGGTCGGGACGGACCGGTTCCAGGACCCGTGCAGCGTCATGAACGCAGCGCCGCGATACTCGCGGGGGAACTGCGTGCCCGTGTAGAACGCGAAGCCGAGCGGCGCGGAATGGGCCTGCACGGTGATGGCGGGCGGCTCGACCTGCGTGCAATCCGCCGCTCCGTACTCGGGATTGGCCTTGCCTGGCAGATAACACTGTGGCCACCCGTAGTTGCGGCCGTCCTTGATGACGTTGACATGCTCGGGGGGCACGTCGTCGCCGAGGTTGTCGCGGTCGTTGTTGCCGCCCCAGAGTTCGCCGGTCGTGGGGTTGAATGCCATCCCGACGGTATTGCGCAGTCCCTTCGCGAAGATCCGGCCACCGGAGCCGTCGGGATTGAACTGTGTGACGGCGGCGCGCATCGAGTCGCGCTCCTCGCACAGGTTACACGACGAGCCGGCGGCCACGTACATCTTGCCATCCGGCCCGAACAGAATGGTCCGCGTCGAGTGGCCGCCGCCACCGGGAATCCGAGCGATCGTTTCGCCTTCCGGTGTACCGGGACGGAATCGCTTCACGGTGCCGACGTCGGCGACGTACATCGTGTCGCCGCGGAACGCGATGCCGAACGGTCCCTTCAGGCCGGTGGCGACCGTCACGGGACTTTCGGCGACGCCGTCGTGGTTCGCATCGGTGAGTTTGACGATCACGCCGGATCCCGGCTGCGAGGCGTACACCGCGTTGCCCGGTCCGAGCGCCAGAAAACGCACCCCTTCGAGGTTCTGCGCGAACACCGCGATCTTGAATCCTGGCGGAAGCCGGAGCGGTTGTTCCTGGCCGGCCGCGGGTTGGGGGCTGCGGCAGGCGATGGCGATCACGGCGATGTTAATTGCGACTCGCATACACTCCCTCGAGAGCTGTGGCGCCTGCGGGCATCCGCTCGCGGCTCGCCAGCGCTTGCGCGGCGGCCCGCTCGACTTGTGCGGTGATATCGGCTTCCAGGTCCAGGAGAACCTTTTCGGACGTTCCTTCTTCCTTCAGATACTCCTCGTACATCCCGACCGGGTCGCGCTTGCCCCATTTGGTAAACAGCTCGGCCGAAAACGTTTCGCGGGCTTCGCGCTCGTCGTGCGTCGCATGGCCCCCCATCCGGAACGTTTCAGCGATCAACAGCGCGGGGCCGTTCCCTGCGCGGCAACGATCCGCCGCAATCCGCGTCGCGGCAAAGGCGTCGAGCACGTTGTTGCCGTCGAATAGCGCTCCCCATACGCCGTAGCTCGCCGGCCAGTCCTTGAAATCGGGGGGGAGATGGTGCTGTTCGAGACGCGTGCCAAGGGCCACCTGATTGTTCTCGATGATGAAAATGGCGGGGACCTTCTGCACCGCGGCGAAGTTCGTGCCTTCGTGCGCCGCGGCGGTCTTGGTGGATCCGTCGCCCACCCAGGTGAGCGCCACACGTGGCTCGCGTTTGATCTTGAACGTCAAGGCGATCCCCGCGATCACCGGCACCATGTCGCCGACATGCGAGATCGGCTGCAACACGCCGTGCGGAAACGATCCGACGTGGAGATCGCGGCCCCGGCTGGGGGAATCGGCGGTCGCGAGATAGGCGCGCAGCATATCGGCGATCGGCATCCCCATCTCGCTGCAGGCCGCGGCGTTGCGGATCATCGGCGCGACGATGTCCAGACCGCGCTCGAGTGCGTGCACCGGCCCGACGGTCGTCGCCTCTTCGCCGGTGCCGAGCCACGCCTTGGAGATCACGCCGGTGCGCACCCAGCGCTTCAGCTCGATGTCATGGAGGCGCGCGCGCAGCAGGCCGCGATACAGCTCGAGTTTGGCGTCATGGGACAACTGTTGGACGACGGCCGCCCGTTCGGGGTTTGATTCGATCGTCGCGTGAAAGGCCCGCACCAGCGCTGGATCGGGCTTCCAATCGACGTATTCCGGCGGGTCGAATGCGGGGAACCGCTTCACGGCACTCCGGCTGCGCTCCGGCCCACGACCTGCCCGCCCTGCTTGAACACCTTGCCGTCCTTCATGACGAAGTCGACGTGTTCCAGGGTCTGGATGTTGTCGAGGGGATTGCCTTGCACCGCGACCAGGTCGGCGCGCTTGCCGGCTGCGATCATGCCGATCTCCCGCTCGAGGCCGAGCAGCGTCGCGCCGCTCGAGGTTCCCGCCACGATGGCCTGCATCGGCGTCATCCCGTAGCGCACCATCAGGCCGAACTCGCGCGCGTTGCTGCCGTGCCGCATCACACCGGCGTCGGTGCCGAGGGCGATCTTCACGCCGCCATCGAGCGCCAGCTTGAAGGAATTGTGCATCCGCGGCGCGATCGCGAGCGCCTTGGCCGCGATGGGGGGTGGTAGACGCCCAGCGGTTGCCAGGGACTCAACCGTGAATCCCGCGAGCAGCGTGGGCACCAGCCACGTGCCGCGCTGCTTCATGAGCGCGACGGCCTCGGCGTCGAGAATCGAGCCGTGCTCGATCGACGTCACGCCGGCCCGCACCGCCGCCTTGATCCCGGCGGTGCCATGCGCGTGCGCCGCCACGCGGCGGTCGAGCTGCGTGGCGGTCTCCACGATCGCGCGCATTTCCTCTTCGGTGTACTGCTGGACGCCGACCGAATCGGTCAGCGACAAGACGCCGCCGGTTGCGCAGATCTTGATGACATCGGCGCCGTATTTGACCGCGTACCGCACGGCGTTGCGAACCTCCTCCACGCCGTCGGCCACGCCGACTTCGACGCCGCCTTCATGCCCGAGGGCTTCGGGCTGCAACCCGTTCGTCTCGTCGCAGTGGCCGCCGCGAATGCCGAACGAGATGCCGGCGGCGACGATGCGCGGTCCCGCAATCCACCCGGCGTTGATCGCGTTACGCAGCGCGACGTCGCCAAAGCTCGCGCTCCCGACGACGCGCACGGTCGTGAAGCCGGCTTCCAGCGTCTGCTGCGCGTGCGCCGCCCCCAGCAACGCCAGCTGGCTCGGCATCTCCGTGAGGCGGCTGTGCTGCCAGTCGCCGTCGCCGATCGTGCGCCCCGCGAGGTGGACGTGGGCATCGATGAATCCGGGGAGCAGCGTCGCGGCGGACAGATCGATCACGGTCGCGCCGGCCGGCACCTGCACGTTCGTGCCAACGGCCGTGATGCGGTCGCCCTGGACCAGCACGACGGCGTTCTTGAGCGGCGCGGCACCGGTGCCGTCGATCAGCGTGCCGGCGCGGATCGCGGTGACGCCCGGTTGCTGCAGCGCCAGGAGCGCAATCAGCGCGATCACGAGAACCTTTCCTTGAGCTTGCCCAGAAAGCCGGACGACTCTGCGGAGCCGGTGAGCGCCTGGGCGAATTCGATGGCGGTGGCGAAGCGGTCGTCGGGGCTCGTCTGCAACGCTTTCGCGAGCGCCTTCTCGACGGCGTCGGGGACGTCGGCGCGCAGCTGGCGGATCGGCACGGGCTGGCTCCGCAGCCGCGCGATCATCATTTCCTGCGCATTGCGGCCCTGGAACGGCAGCTTGCCGGTGAACATCTCGAACGCGACGATACCGAGGGCGTAGATGTCGCTGCGCGCATCGAGCGGTTTGCCGCGGATCTGCTCGGGGCTCATGAACTCGGGTGTGCCGAGGATGATGCCGGTGGCGGTGAGCTTGGCGATGGCGGGATCGGCGCGGCGCTCTTTGGCGAGCCCGAAGTCCATCACGACCGCACGCTCGGCGCCGCCGCCGTCGTCCGGCACCAGCATCACGTTCTCGGGCTTCAGGTCGCGGTGAATGATCTGCAGCTCGTGCGCGTGATGCAGTCCCGCGCACATCTGCTTCAGTAGCGTCACGCCCAGCGTGATGTCCATCGGCCCGCCGCGCACTTCGCGGTCGGAGAGCAGCTCACCTTTGAGGAAGGGCATCACGAGATAGATGAGCCCGTCTTCCGATTCGCCCAGCCGCAGGATCCGGCACACGTTGGGATGATCGAGCCGCATCGCCAATCCGGCTTCGCGGCGCAGCCGCTCGACGGAGCTCTTGTCGGACGCGAGCCGCGGCGACAGCACCTTGATCGCGACGGTCGCCTCGGAGGAGATCTCCTTGGCGAGATAGACGTACGACATCCCGCCCTCGCCCAGCTTTTGCAATACCTGATAACGCGCGTCCAGGATCTGATTGGAGAGGCTGGAGGCGCGGTCGGGGGGCCCTCCTCCCCGGGGGGTTTTACCGGGGGGCAGCGGTGTACGTACGCCCGTCCCACTCCCCGCTGATGGAGGGGGGGGGGGGGCCGCCGCCGGTTTCCTGGCCTGGATTTCGACCAGCATGCTTCCGTCCTTGGGACAGAAGCGGGCTCCGGTGTCCGTGTAGACGGACCCGCACTTGGGACAGCGGCGCTCACTCATTGCCGGACCAAGTTGCGGCCTTCGTTCTTGGCGCGATAGAGGGCCTGATCGGCCAGCGACACGAAGCTGTCGGCGCTGTGCACGCGATCGTCGGGGAACGATGCGACGCCGATGCTGATCGTCACATGCAGCGGGTCCTCGCCCGGATCGGCGAAGTCCCGCTGCATCACCCGGCGCCGTAACCGCTCGGCGAAGATCTGCGCGCCGTGCGGCGCGGTCTCCGGCATCACGATCACGAACTCTTCACCGCCGTAGCGCGCCACGATATCGACCGAGCGCGCCTCGCGCCGCAGCAGCTCGCCGACCTGGCGAAGCACCGAGTCGCCCGCGATGTGGCCGTGCGTATCGTTGATCGATTTGAAACGGTCGATGTCGGCAAGCAGAATCGTCAGCGCCAGGTTGTAGCGGCGCGCGCGATCGAGCTCCTGGGCGAGCGCTTCGGCCAGCGCGCGCCGGTTCATGCAGCCGGTGAGCGCGTCCGTCAGCGCGAGCTTCTCGAGCCGTTGCTTGTCGGAGACCGCGGTTTCGAAGTCGTACGCCTTCTCGATCGCCGACACGGCCGTCTTGATGACGGTTTCCGCAAACTGCGCGTCGGCCCGCGTGAGCGGCGGGTCGTCACCGGTCGTCCGCAGGAAGAAGACGCCGATTTGCTGGTCCTTCATCCAGAACGGCAGGGCCACCGCCGAGCGCGTGGGGACCTTGATCTCCTCGCGCTCCCAGCGGCGGCGCTCGTCCTCGTACAGCGGGTCGCTCGCGACATCCTCGACCAGGACCAGGCGTCCCGTCGAGACGGCCTTCCGGATCTCCGGGTAGCGCGCCAGGTCGATCTGCAGATTGCGCAGCATCGGGTTTTCGTACGCCGCCACGACGATGCCCTGCTGGTCGCCCGGCTTCGCGAGCACCATCGAGCATTTGGAGATGTTGAGCGCCCGGGCGACCCGCCGCGCCAGGATGTGATAGATCTCGTCCGGCTTGAGGGAGTCGGTGACCTCGTGGAGGATGTCCACCATCGCGGCGCGGCTGCGCGCCTCTTCGCGCGCCTGCCCCAGCGCGCGCCCCACCCGGATATGCGCTTCCACGCGCGCCAGCAGCTCGCGCACCCGGAACGGCTTGGAGATGAAGTCGGCGGCGCCGAGGCCAAGCGCGCGCACCGTGGCTTCCTCCGGCGGCATCGACGACACCATGAGGACGGGCAGGTCCTTGTAGCGCTCGTCCTGTTTCAAGCGTTCGAGCAGCTGCAGGCCGTCGACCTTGGGCATCATGATGTCGAGCAGCAGCAGGGCCGGCTTGACCTCTTCGAGTTTCGCGAACAACCCATCGCCGCCCGGACAGACGTCGACGTCGTACCCGTGCTCCTTGAGGATCCAGGTCAGCGTACGGACCAGCGATTCATCGTCATCGGCGACCAGCACTCGGGTTTTCAATCCTGAGCCTCGAGCAACGAGCGATCCACATTGCCGCCGCTCACCACCAGGACCGTGGTCCTGGAGCGGGGGACCGCACCGGCAAGTAGCGCGGCCGTCGTTGCGGCGCCGGAAGGCTCGATCGCCAGCCGGCAGGTGCGCCATAGAAACTGCACGGCGGCGCGAATACTGTCATCCTCGACCAGGACGACGCCGCGAATCCGATTGCGCTCGCGCGCCAGCTCGGCGAACGGGATGGCGCCGACCGTGAGCGTGATCAGCCCGTCGGCGATGCTCGCGGTACGCTCGAGCCGCACCGGCGCGCCGGCCGCGAGCGAATGGTGCAGCTTCGGCGCCCCGGCGGGCTCGACGCCCCAGACGACGGCGTTGCTC